>Ga0114918_10002190_pt1 | contig 17559 bp, 8 predicted proteins | sample LantaG_FD_87015 | JGI IMG/M metagenome (GOLD analysis project Ga0114918, IMG submission 87015) | Deep subsurface microbial communities from Baltic Sea to uncover new lineages of life (NeLLi) - Landsort_02402 metaG | ecosystem: Environmental > Aquatic > Marine > Oceanic > Sediment | place: Baltic... | reverse complement strand
CTGTCTCTTCTCGAAGAGAGAGAGAGAGAGAGAGAGAGAGAGAGAGAGAGAGAGAGAGAGAGAGAGAGGGAGAGAGAGCGAAAACGAGCTGAGAAGGGCATCAGAAAACCCTCAGTTGCCATCACCTCATCCCGTCGCCTCTCCCGTCTCTTTTCCTCTGCTGGTACCAGCTCGTCAGCAACAATAATGGTGCGTTCTTTGTTCTCGTGGAAGTTTTTTTTGTGAAAGAAGAAGCAGTGATGCTTCGCTAGACGTGCTTTTTCTCGAGCGAAATAGATGGGCTGCTAACTCAGCTCGCTCGCTCGACGCCCTCGACCTTGTTCTCGTCATTCACAACCAACCAATATCCTCCCTCCACTCCAGACCGACGTCGCCGTCGCGGCCGCGGCAGCCACCGCCGCCGCGGCAGCCCTGTCCTGGGCCGGAGGACCCTCGGCCTTCGCGTCCCAGTTTTCGTTTTCCTCTTTTTCATCTTCAGCATCTTCTCCTTCGTCCTCCTCTTCCTCTTCCGCTGCCGCGGTCGCCGCCGCCGCCGCTGCCGCCGCTGCGGCCTTCGCAGTCGCGGGAAAGCGCGCCGCCCTCGGCGTCCTGACCCCGGCGGAGCGCGAGGCCACCGCAGACGCCGTCGCGCGCTACGCTGCCCTCAAGGTCGTCTTCGTCTGCGCCGCCGTGGCCCCGGGCGACGGCGCGAGCCTGGCGCGCTGGGCGGCGTGGTTTGGGCTCTGCTGCGGGACGACTGGGCTGGCCGCGGCGGGCAGGGCGAGGGCGCGGGCTTTGGCGGACGCGGACTCAGTAGCCGAGGCGACCGAGGAAGCTTTGGCAGTAGGAGGTCCGTTTCGTTCTCCGTCCCGTTTGCAGCAGCAGCAGATACAGATGCAGCAGCAGATGCAGCAGCAGCAGCAGCAGCAGATGCAGCAGATGCAGCAGCAGCAGCAGCAGATGCAGCAGCAGCAGCAGCAGCAGCAGCAGCGCCGCCGCCGCCTCAAGCAGATGCGATGGCAGCGCTCCCGCGAGAGAGCCAGGGTCGCCCTGCTGCTCTCCGGCGCCCTGCTGCTTCTGGTTCTCTGGGGCCCGGCCCTTGGGGGCGCGGCCTCGAGGGGCGCGGTCCTCGAGGAGGCGGCGGCGAGGAGGGCGGCGAGCGGCGGGGGAGGCGGCGGCGGCGGCGGAGGCCTTGCTCCCCTCGGCGGCGCGTCTCGGCTGATCACGCTGGGGCTGTGGCTCCCGGACGCGGTGGGCCCGGCCGTCGACGCTCTTTCCGGCCTCGCGATCTGCATCTGCTCCTTTTGCTCCGGGTCCCGGCAAAAGAGGCGGCGACGGAGGACGCGGGGGCCGGGGCCAGGGGAGGAGGAGGAGGAGGAGGAGGGAGAGGAGCGCGGCGCCCTCTGCTCCCTGCTCCCGGCCCCTTGCTCTTCATCCTCGCTCGCCTTCCACGCCGCGATTCTCGCCGGGTCCCTTCCTCGTATTGCGTCCCTCTGCCACGCGGCCTCGGTGTGGGCCCTCAGGAGCGGCGGAGGGGCGGCGAGGGGCGGCCTCGCCTCGCTCTTCGACCTCGGCCTCGACGACGGCGGCGTCGAAAGCGGCACCGCGGCGCCCTCCCCCTGCTCCTCCCTCGGCGGCTCGGCCCTGGCGCTGCTCCTCCCGTTCCCGCGCCGGTACCTCTCGGTCGTCGATGCTGCCCTCGCGGTAGACGCCCACTCGGCGCTCTGGGCGCTGGCGAGGACAGCGGGGGCGTACCTCCGGTACCGCGCGGCCTGTAAAGATTTGTTCGGCACCCCTCGCTCTCGCTCCGCTGGGAGGGATGCCGACGACGACCCCGCCGCCGCCGCCGCCGCCGCCGCCGTCGCGGCCGCGGTCGCGACGGAGGCGAGGTGCCCGATCTGCCTCGACGCCCTCCAGGCGCAGCAGCAAAGCGAATCCGCGGGAGCCCCCGCCGCCGCCGCAGCCGTCGTCACCGCCTGCGGCCACTGCTTCCACGGCGACTGCCTCAGGGATTGGCTGCAGCGCGGGTGCGCGGCCGCGGCGGGCGGCGGCGGTCGAGGGCTCGGGGCGTCGTCGTCGCTGTCTCTCGAGGGGACGCCGTGTCCTCTCTGCAGGCAGCCGCTGGAGCGCAAGGTGCTGAGGCGCAGGCGGGAGCTGGAGGAGAAGGAGCAGCTGCGGCGGGGGCGGCAGCGGGAGTAGCGGCGGTGGTGGGGGGCGACAGCGCCGCTGCCGTCGCCGCCTCCTTCCGCGCTCCTCCGGGCTCCCCCTCTCTCCTCCCCTCGCCGAGGCTTCTTCTTCTTCGGGCCTTTCCGCCGCGCATTCGAGGTCACCATAGGGCCCTGCGCTGCGCTGGCTTCCAGGCTGGCGTCGCTCCTGCCGAGGCAGCAACAGCAGCAGATAGTTTTCAGCAGCGACGAAAGCAGCCTCCGCCGCCGCCCGCGGGGGGAGATCGAGGCCGCCGCCGCTCTTCTCCCTGCGCTCCGCTCGCACCCTCTCTTCCTGTCCTCGCCTTCTGCTTCTCCTTCTCGTTCTTCCTTCACTTCTGTCATGACGACACGGTCCCGAGCACGGGCGCTCGCGGCGGCGGCGGCGGCCGGAGCCGCGGCGGCAGTGTGAAGTAGATGAGAAGAGAAGAGAGAGGGAGAAAGAGAGAGAGAGAGAGAGAGAGAGAGAGAGAGAGAGAGAGGGTTTCTTCTTCCTCCGTTTCCGTTCCGGTCTACTTCCCTTTTTTTCGTGTCCACTGCGCTCACGCGGCGTTTGTTTATACATCTTTTCTCGCCTCTTACTCCTTCAAAATGGCAGCGAAAGAGAGAGAGAAATGTAAACAGAGCCAGACCTTTTCTTTCAAAAAAACGAAAAAATGTCGGTCAACGCACCTATTTTCTTCGAGGGATGAGAGACGAAGGAGAAGAGGGGGAAGTCTCCGTCGAGATTTAATAAGGGAACAGTTTTTTTTAAGGGTTGGAGAAGAAAAAGGGGCGAATTAATTGTTTTTGTTAACAAACGATTTGAATGTTCCAGTCTCGGAATGCGTTCCCTTACACTTACAAAAAGGCTACTCGCCAGCAGCCTCCTCGAACACCCGCCGGACCGCATCGCCGACCGCTGTTGTGTTGGATCTGCTTCTCCGCCTGTCGCTTATGTCGCGTGCGCCGCCCCCCGCGCACCCGCCGTCGCGCGTCGGCCGGCTGTGCCCGCCGCCGCTGCCTTCGCCGCCGTCGGCGGCGGCGGCGCCCTCCTTCCTCGCCGGCGCGTTCTCTCCTTGCGCCCGCCCCCCTCGGACCCCTGCCTCGACGTCCAGCGCCTCGAGACCATCCGCGAAAAAGAGCGCGAGCCATTCCGCCGTGGGCCGCTCCCGCGGGTCGGCGGCGAGGCACCTCTTGATCACGCCGGCGACCTCCGCCGGCGCCTCGCGGGGGCACGAGAGGTCGCAGAGGGGCCGCTCCGCCGGGGGGGCGCCGCGGGAGAACGAGGGCCCCCTCGTCTCGTCCCCGTCCGGCTCGGCGCACATGGACCAGAGCAGGACCCCGAAGGAGTAGATGTCCGCCGCGGTCGTGCGCCTCGCGCTGCGCAAAAAGATCTCCGGGGCGGTGAACGCAAAGGTCCCCCCGAATTCTTCGTCCGAGTTTTCGCCGTCCCCGCCGCCGCCGTCGCCGTCGCCGCCGCTGTCGCCTGGCTTGCTCTCGCCGGGAGAGCGCCTGTCCCTCGGAGACATCTTCCTCACCCTCTTGGCCAGCCCAAAGTCGCAGAGCACCGGCTGCCACGCCTGCGTCAGCAGCACGTTCGCGGGCTTCAGGTCCAGGTGCGCGACCCCCTTCTTGTGGAGGTGCGCGAGCGCCCTGCAGATGCCGGCGGCGACCGACCAGTTGAGGCCCGTCCCCTGGACCCGCAGGCGCCTGGCGGGAGGGGAGGGGGAGGAGGAGGACGACGGCTGAGCGGCCGGGGGCGTGTACCGGGGGTCCCAGGTGAACCTCCGCGGGCACTTGGTGCCGTCGTCCCGTAGGAGGGCCGCGGCGAGGTCGCCGCGGGGGACGTGCTCCGTGACGAGGACGATGCGGCTTCCGCCGTCGCCGGCCCCTCGCCCTCCTCCCCCTCTGCCGCCGCCGCCGTCTTCGACGTCTCCCCCCGCGCCCTCTCCCCCCGCGTCCCCTTCGCCGCCGGCGCCAAAGATGACCCCGACAAAGCCCAGGATGTGCGGGCAGCGGAGGGAGCACAGCAGGTCGATCTCCCTCGCGGCGGCGAGCTGGGCCGCCAGGACGCGGCCCTCGCCCCCCCCGCGCCCGCAGCCGCGGTGGCACTCGACGAATATCTTGACGGCAACCAGCTGGAGGCCGTCCAAGAGGGCGCAGTACACCTCCCCGCTGCGCCCCTTGCCGAGCAGCCACTCGTCGCCGCAGCCGCCCGTCGCCGCCGCCGGGGTCGCGCCGCCGCGGCCCGCGACCGGCGGCCCCGGCCGCTCCAGGAGCTCGATCGACGAGAGCGGCAGCTCCCACTCGCGGAGCCTCTCCCGCAGCCGCCTGAACTCCTCCGCCGCCCTCCCGTCAGCGCCGTCCTCCTCGAGGCCGACGGCGAGCTCGCGGACGCGGAGCGACAGCCTGCCCAGCAGGACCGAGACGTCTCCCGGCCCGGGACCGAGCTCGTCGTCGTCGCCGCCGTCGGGGCAGAGGACTCCGCTGCCCTCGCGCCCCGAGCCGCTGCCCCGTTCCTCCCCGACGCGGACTTGCCGCCGCCTCCTCCTCGCAGCCGCCAGGAGGAGCAGCGCCGCGACGAGCAGCGCGGCCGCCGCCGCGGCGGCGGCCGCGCCCACTCGCACCCCCACCGTCGCTCTCGAGGCGGCCGCGGCGGCCCTCTTCCCCCTCTCGGAGAGCTCGGCGGCGGTCACGAAGCGCAGCCTCCCGCCGTCCGGCCCCGGGGCGATGGGGACGTCGTCCCGCACGACGGTCAGCGCCCCGGCCAGGACCAGGCAGCCGCCCGAGACCCCGCCCCGCAGCAGCAGCGCGACCCTCGCCTCGTCGCTGACCAGGTCGACGCCCGCGGGCTCGACCGCCGCCGTCCTCGCCGGGCCGCCGAAGAGGGCCTCGTTGTACCACATGAAGATCCTCGTGAGGCCCGAGACGGTGAAGACCGTGAAGCCCTCGCAGCCGGCGACCGCGTCGCAGGCCCTCGCGACGTCGTCGAGCCTCGAGGCGTCTGTCAGGTTGTAGACGCACCTGGGGTCCGAGACGGACCGCAGGAAGTTGCTCGGCCCGAAGAAGTCGCACAGGGGCGACTCGGGGGAGGGCGGCGCCGCCGCCGGCGCCGGCGCCGGTGCGGGGTCCAGGTAGAAGGAGGCGCCGCGCCCCGTAACCGCGGTAAACTCCGCGGGCAGGTAGACGAAGTACGGCCCCAGGGCCATATAGTTCTTCGGCGCGGGCGCCGCGAGCAAGCCCCTGAGCTGCCGAGGCACCGGCTTCCCAGAGGTGACCGTCGTCGGAAGCAGAGGCCCCCGCGAGCGGGAGGCGCCGCCGTCGCCGCTGCTCGAGTTGGCCGCTCCGGCTGCCGCGCCGCCGCGGCGCTCCATTTCCGCGCGCCAGGCAGTGGCGCTGTTCTGCCTCTGCGTGTGAGAGACGTATTCGTACCTGGCGACGACAGGGAGCGGGTGACGACGAGAGAAAGAGAGAGGTGAGCGCGCCGAAAGAGAGAAAAGCGCGGTGCCACGCCCCGACCCCCCCCCCCCGCCCCCCCCCCCCACCCCCCCACTCCCCCCTCGCAGCGCGTGAGCTTCGTCTACCCGGACGCGGATTCTCCTCCCGCACCTGCACTCGCCCGCGGCGAAATCCGGGCCGCCCCAGGCGTCAGCGCAGCCCCGAGGAGGCGGCGGCGACAGCGACGGCGCGTTCCCTGCGGGGGCGGCGCGGCCGCCGCCCCGGCCCCATAGGCCCGCGGGCGCCGCCTCGCAGTAGCTGAAGTGGCAGCCGAAGTCGGCGCTCAGCGTCGCGTCGCCCTCACAGAGCCCGCAGCAGTCCAGCACGCTGTCGACTCCGAGAGCGACGCGGACCACGCCGGTCGGGTCGTCCGCCGATCCGTGGGGGGACGGGGCGCTTTGGAGGCGCCGGCGGGGGCGGGGCTCAGTCGCCGAGCCGTTCGGCTTTGGTGACGGCGCATTCTGAGAAGACGAGTTTGAAGGAGGAGGTAAGAGCCGCACCCACTGGGAGTTTTTCTCGACCACGCAGTTGGCCGGGCCCTGCTCAAGTTCGCTGGTGACCGCGCCGCAGGTCCCCAGGGATGACAACGGCGAGGCAGGTGCAGCACCGACGGCTGCTGCCGCCGCTGCCGCCGCTGCGAATGCGACGACCATCATCATGCCGCCCACAATCCTCGGGCCTCGCTTTCTTTTTCCTCCACGTCCCTCTCTCCTTCCTTCCGGCGACAGTTTCGCTGCAGCGGAATATCTCTTCTGTACACCTTCATCCGGGAGAGAGGGCGGGACGCTGATCCGCGAGGCCTTCATCGTCCCGGCCGGAACAACGGCGTTGGACGAGTGCCTTCGAAGAGTGGCACATCCGCGGAAAATCACTCTCGCACAAGGAAAGGGGAGACAATGTCGTCGGCAATTTCATTCGAGTGCGGACTCTGAAAGAAACTGGAATCGCCGCGCTTCGTCCACCTCATTTCCTTTCTTTCGCGCACAGGGACGCCTGACGAGTCGCGACATGGTGCGGAGGCAGTGGGGACCGGGCGCCGTTTCGGTCGAGGCTGCGGTTCTTTTTCTCCTCGCCGTCGCCGCCGCATCGCCTGCAAGGGCGCAGCCACTGGCGACCCTGACGTCGTCGCCGTCGACCCCGACGTCCTCTTCCCCGACCCAGACCTCGACCTCGACCTCCGCCGCCTCTCCCTCCGCCGCAGACGTAGCCGAGGTCTCCCCCGTTCCAGAGCTCGCCGCGGTCCCCGTCCTGTCCCAGTACCCGAGCTCGGATGCGGGCTTAAACACCTCCGCCACGGCGCCAACTCACGGCGTCCGGGACACGTGCTCTGGGATGTTTTCAAAGGGTCTCGTCGCCGGCCCCGTCTCTTCCGTGATCAAATACGGGTCGCTCTGGGTGTACCCTCACACGGACGACGGGGACGGAAATCCCGCGCCTCCCATAACCGCGAAGCGATCGTCGACGCTCGACGAGTGCGCGTCCGAGTGCGAGAACGAGGGTGCGGCCTCCGTGCTCTCGAACGGCATCCTCGCGTGCCAGTTCTCGTTCTGCCCCCCAGACTCGACGGGTTCGAACTTCACGAAGATACGCGGGAGCGGAAACGGAAGCACGAAACCCGCCCTCCTTCCGGGCTGCCCGGACGGCTACGGCGGCCCCATGATTCCGCCGGGCCAGTGTCGCTTCTCGTTTGAGTCCATTTCTCTTCATCGACTGCACGTGTTGCAGGTGCCGACGCCTATTCCGGACGCGTCGCCGACAACGGTGATCAGCGGAGAGCACGTGCGACTCGCAACGAAAGCGTACTTGGCCACGGCGGTAAAAGGGTACACATCGTTGGTACGTCGAGCCCGCGCCTGTTTGTGCTAGAGAGAGGGCGCTAGACTAGCAGCTGCGCTCTTTTTCCTTTCTTCCCTCTTCGAAAGAGTACTTGCTCCCATCTTTTCTCTGACTCCCGAGGTTCCTTTCTCCGCCTCCCCTCTGTTTCACTGCTTTTCACTATCACAGGGACCCGTCATGTACGTTCAAAGAGTCGTGAAGAGCTGGGAATATTCTCTCGGGCGACGACGCAAGCTTCACCCCGACGTTTTCTTCTTCTGCGCTAATGAGAGAGAAAAATAAAAACGAAATTCTTTGGTCCCCTCCAACAGGTACTTCACTCCCACCGTTGATCGCCTCGCCGGGCCCCAGTCACCCAACGGCGGCAAAAACCCCTCGGTCACCTGCTCCTTGCAGGGAGTCAGAGCCTTCGAGCGCACCGTCTCCGACCCGCGGTGCTTCAGGAACCTCACGGGCGCCGAGAGCCCCGCCGATGCGGCGGCGGCGTGCGACAGCCTCCCCGGCTGCGTCGCCTTCAGCTTCGTCCCCGTCGGCGGCATCCGGGTCGCCTGGAGGCTCTACAACCGCTTCCAGGACATGGCCCCGTACCGGATCTCCTCGTTCGCGACGGTGCTCTTCTGGTATGGCGAGCGGTCCAGCACCTGCGTGATGCCCTTTCCGGGGATCCTCTTCCGCAAGGGCAACGGGCGCCAGAACTACGACGCGACCTTCACGAGCGCCGCGGCGGCCGTGGCGGCTTCCCTGGCGTCGAGCGGCCAAGGAGGAGGGAAGCGCGAACCCGGCGGCGGCGGCGTCTTTGGGATCGTCGCTGGCGTCGCGGTGGCTTCGTCGCTCGTCGCCACGCTCTCGTTTCTGGCGATCAGGCGACGGAGGAACAGCGGCGGCAACAGAGGAGGGAAGTCGGGCCGGCGGCTCTCGTCGTGGTCTCCTTTCGCGACGCCGTCGATACAGGGTGAGATCGCCGCGACCAACGCCGCTTCGGAAGCCTCCGCGGCTGCCGTGGCGGCTGCCTCCGCCGCCGCAAAGGGGGGCGGCGGGGAAGCGGCCGCGGGCGGAGCGGCGAGCAAGTGGTCGCTCTTCAAGAACAACGGCAACGGTGGGAGCAGCACCTCGGCCGACAGAGGGGACGTCGAGCTCGGGAATCATCGCGGCCGGAGATCCTCCTCTAGCTCGCCCTCCTCCTCGTTCGCCGCGGCGGCCGCAGCCGCGGCGGCCGCGCCGAGCCGCGCCATCGTAAGCAGGCTCAGCTGCGCCGCCTCGCCCCCGGACGCGAAGAACGACGACCGGCGCCGGGAATGGGAGATACCGCTCGAGTCCGTCCGCCTCCTCCAGAGGCCCGACGGGAGCGACTGGCTCCTCGGCGAAGGCGCGTACGGAAAGGTGTTTCGGGGCATCGTCGACGGGATCCAGGAGGTCGCGGTCAAGATCTTTTTCCCTGCCTCGTCTTCCTCGGCGTCGTCGGCGTCGTCTGCTCGCGCTCTGCTGAGCTCAGCGACTGCTGCCGTATCCGCCCGGGACGTGGACGAGGACGTCAAAGCGGAGGTCGCCCTCCTGCGTTCGCTGCGCCATCCCAACGTCATCAACTTTCTGGGCGCGAGCTTCCTGGAGGACGGCACCGCAGTGCTCATCACGGAGCTATGCGTCCGCGGGGACCTCGCAGAGGCCACGGCGGCCGACGAGAGGGCTGCGCTGGCGAGGATGGCGAAAGGGGGAGCTGCTGCCGCGTTTGCGGGCGGCGGTGGCGGTGCTGTCGGAGGCAAGCGGTTCACGTGGCAGCCCGAGTACCTCCGAGGTGGCGGCAGAGGAGCAGGGACGAAGGCGACCGGCGACGGAGGCGGGAGTGGACCTGGCTCCGCAGCAGCAGCAGCAGTGGCAGGAGCCAGTTCCTCTGGCGCCGCCCGGCGGCGCCCGGGCACGGGGCTCAACTGGCAAGTCGCAGCGGGCGTCGCCAAGGGGCTCGCGTACCTCCACAACCAGAGGAGCGTCGTCCACCTGGACATCAAGCCACAAAACATCCTGCTTGATTCTGCCTACGTTCCAAAGATCGCCGACGTCGGCGTCGCGAAAGTCATGAAGCGCGCGGCGAGGGTCGGCTTTGGCGGCGTCGGCGGCGCGGCGAGCGTCGGCCAGCAGCAGCAGCACCTGTCGACACTCAAGCACGCCGTCGGGACGTACGCTTATTGCGCCCCCGAGGTTTTCACGGGGCGCGGAGTCAGCGTAAAAGCGGACATTTTCAGCCTCGGGGTGCTGCTCTGGCAGCTCTGCACGGGCGAGGTCCCGCGGAAGAGGCAGATGCGTGCTCTCGAGGTTCCGAGAGAGGCGCCCACGGCCGCGGTTGACCGAATGATCGACGCGTGCTTGTCGGAAAAGGCCGAAATGAGGCCCAGCGCAGCAGAGATCGCGGCGTTTTTCGAAAGCGGTTTGGCTCAGTTGGACGCCGAAGCTGGCGTGGCGGCGGCCGCGCCGACTCCTGCGACCACCTCGTCGAAGTCTCGGTCTTCGAACTTGGCGTCCAAGTTTGAAGACGCGGGATCGCCTGATACCCATACCATGTGAGGACTCTGGAATCGACCCGCGGGTGTGCGTCCTCATCGAGGCTTCCCTCTTTTGCCGCCGCCCGTTTTCCGGCTCCATAAGCCCCCGCCGCGCAAAGGAGATACGCCCACCTGAATGCGCTCCCTGGGAGCGCAGCCTGGAGGACAGCGTTCAGCGCGGGCAAGAAGCTGACCCACGAGCCCATCACTCGCCTGCTGTCGGCGGCATACTTCGCGCCCTTCTCCGCCGCCGAGGGCTGCTTGGAGCTCTTGGGCATGCACTCAGCGAGGATGCAGATGGTCGCGCAGCACAGGGCAATAGTGAGAGAGACTTTGGGTTTTTATCTGTTCTCTCGTTTTTCTTCGTCGCCGTCGTCGTTCGCTCCCATTTCCTCTTCTTCTCCTTCTCCCTCGACAAACAACACAGTACGACGCATGGCAGGCTGCATTCGGAGGATCTCTTTCCGTCCTTCACGAGACGCTAGAGAACAGGGAGTAGAGGAGGCGGCGGCGGCGGGCTTGCCGGAGCCGGAAGAGGAGGACGTGGAGCCGCCGATCCCGGAGCCAAGACCAAGGCCCTGGTCCTGGGGCAATCGGACCTGGTGACCTTCGTGACCTCGGTCAACGCCTCGGCGGCGTCCTCCGCCAGCGGCGACCTCCGCTGCTTCGTCGACAAAGACGGCCAGCTCGTGGGCTTGGAGCAGGGCGGCGCCGCGGCGTGCTCGACTTCGGGGGACCCCGTCATCGTGCCCACCACGAAGGGGCACATCTCGCAGATCCAGCTGGCGTACACCTCTTCCTGTCCTCGCCTTCTGCTTTTCCTTCTCGTTCTTCCTTCGCTTCTGGCATGACGACGCGGTCCCGAGCACGGGCGCTCGCGGCGGCGGCGGCGGTCGGAGCCGCGGCGGCAGTGTGAAGTAGATGAGAAGAGAAGAGAGAGGGAGAGAGAGAGAGAGAGAGAGAGAGAGAGAGGGAGAGAGAGAGAGAGAGAGAGAGAGAGAGAGAAAGAGAGAGAAGATAAAGAGAGAAACAAACATGCTTTCCTCCCCCAGTCCCCGATTGTTAGCTCCTTGTATATCAATCTTATAATATTTCATTCATTTTTGCGTGCAAAAATGGGGGAGAGAAAGAAAGAGCGCTCGCTTTTTCACTTTTTCCTCATCGCTGTCGCGGCTTCGCCTCCGTCGCCGCCGCCGCCGCCGCCGCTGCCGCCGCCGCCGCCGGCCGCACCCTTGCCTCCTCCTCCTTCGCCGGCGCTCGCGATCGACTCCTCCCTCCTCGGGGGGGAACCGCCCTGGTTGAGGAGCGGCGCGACAACGGGCGCGAAGCCGGTCCCGGCTGCCGATCCGCCTCGGGGCCTCCGAAGCACGGGGCACTGGCCACCCTTGAGGCGCGCCGCGGCGCCGTGGAGGGACCCGAGCAGCGAGGCGAGCACCCTCGACAGCAGCGTCGAGAGCGGCGGCGGCGGCGGTGGTGGAGACAGAGACGGGTTTCGGTCTCCGCTCCCTTCGTTCGCTCCCTCCAGGGCAGGCGTCAGCGCCACGGCGGCGCCCACGGCTCCGGCGACGACGAGGACGAGGGCTCCCAGCGAGGAGGCGCCGGAGCTTGGTGTTGTTGTTGTTGTTGTCGACGAAGAAGAGGAAGAGGAAGAGAGTTTTTCTGCGCCTTCTGCTGCTGCTGCTGCTGCTGCTTTTTCCTTCTTCTGCTTCCGCTTCTCCGCCGGTGCCGCCGCTGCCGAGACGGGAGCATCGCCGCTGTCGCCGCTCTCTCTCCGCGGCGCGTGCGGGGCCAGGGCGTCCGCGAGCCGCGCCAGCGCCGCCGCGGCCCTCGCGCTCGGCCTCGAGGCGAGCGCGGCGGCGGCGGCCGCGGGCGCCGCGCCGGCCCTCCACGCCTCCCTGGCCGCCGCCGCGGCCGCCGCGGCCTCCGAGGCGGCGGCCGGCCCGTCCGCGGGCCCGTCGCCCCCTCCTCGCCCCTTTTCTGGTAGCGAGATGGCCACGGAGAGGGCGTCGGCGACGTCCGCGACCGCCGCCGCGAGCTCGCTCGTGCCCCTCCTCGGCGAGAGGGCGAGCGAGGCCAGGGCCGCCGCCAGCGTCGCGGGCGCCCCCGCGGCGCGGGCGGCGGCGAGCGCCTCCGGCGAGAAGGCGGCCGCCGCGGCCAGGGCCCAGGCGGCGTCTCCGGCGGCGACGGCAGCGGGCACGGAGAATGGGGAGGGGGAGGAGGAGGAGGAGGAGGAAGAGAAGGAGAGTTTCGAAGAAGCACGGTCCAGCGCCGCGACCGGCGGGCTGCGGCACTCAGAGGAGAACGGCGGCGAGAGGCGCCTGGCGGCGCTCTCGGGCGAGGGCCACGACACGCCCCGCCCTTCGCCGCCCCGGCCCGAGCTCGAGAGCGACGAGAGGAGCCGCTCGCTCGCCGCGACGAACGGCGCGAGCCCGGAGAGCCCGCCGCCTCCGTTAGTGCTCCCGCTGCTGCTGCTGCCGCTGCTCGCCAGCGCCGCGGCGGCGGCGGCCCCGGCCGAGGCGAGCGCCCTGGCCGGCACGGGGGCGGACGACGAGGGGGAGAACGCGGCGACGCTCCGGAGGAGAGCCTCCGGGGCCTTGGCCGACGAGAGCCTCTTCGCAGCGGCGGAAGCGGCGGCTGCAGCGGCAGCGGGAGCGGCGGCGGCCGCGGCGGCGGCCCCGGCCCCTCTCCCTCCTCCCAGCAGCAGCGGCGCCAGCACCAGGTTCCCCGCGGCCACGGCGGCGGCCGCGGCGACGCCGGGCGCCCTCGCCGCCCCCGCGGCGTCCCTTGGCCCCAGCAGCGGCGAGAGGAACCCCGCCGCGAAGTGGTGCTCCGCCGCGGCCCTCGCCCCGAGCGGCCTCTTCTCCAGGAAGGAGGCGAGCGCGGAGGCGGAAGAGAACCCTCCGTCGTGCGAGGCGAGGGAGGGGTTGAGGGACAGGACCAAGGCGCGGGCGACGGCGGCGTCGACCTCTTCCGGCGTCGGAGGAGGAGAAGGCCCGTCGTCGACTCTTTCTCCTCCCGACCTCTTGGTCGCCGCGGCGGTCGCGGACAGCGCCACCTCGAGCGCCGCCTCGCTCCCGCGAGAGGACAGGCACCGCATCGCCCTCGCCAGCGCCCTCTGGGAGCTCGCGGCGACGGCCGGCTGGCCCTGCGCCGCGGCGAGCAGCAGCGCGCCCAGGGCGCCCTGGTGCGCGCTCTGGACGGCGCTGGCGCAGAGGCACGCGGCGAGGAGCTCCGAGGCGCCCGCGGCGGCACTGCCTCCGACGCCGACGAGGGCGACTCCTGCCGCTCCCGGAGCCCCGGAGGAGATCGCCGCCATGGAAGCCTTGCGGCCTGTTTTTTTTTTTGGGGGGGGGGCGGGGGCAGGGAGGGAAAAAGGCGTCGGGGTCGAGAGAGAGAGATTTTCGTGAGTCTTTTCCCCCTTCTGGTTCTTCTTCATCTTCATCTTGTCTCTTGGTCAATACTCAATTCTCACCTCCCGCATCCACAGCCGTCGCGATCAGCCTGGCGGCCACTCCAGCGAATCGTGGAAAGCTCTTCGCGGACTTGATCACGGAGGCCAGGCGAGGGATGGACGGCGTGATGATGAGCGTCGTCGAGAAAACGGCGACGGAGGAAGACAAAGACGAAGACGAGACGGCTGTGGCCGCTACCGTCAGCAGCAGGGCCGCGACGGCGACGCAGGCTCGGCGCACGGAGGAGGACCTCTGCGACCACGCTTTCGAGGACGCGCGCTGCCTCGCGATCGCCGGCGGAGGCCTCGCAAAAGCCGTCATCTTGCGAGTTTCTTTTCTCGAGGATTTTTTCCGTCGGCGAGAGAGTGATTCGAAATAAAAGCAGTCTCGTCACAAAAAAAGCAAAGGGCGCTCGCCTTTGTCCCTTCGAATTGCTTTTGATTTTCGCGAGTTGTCTCTCACCGCGCGCGGGATGGAAGATCTGCGCCAGTAGCAGCAGCAGCAGCGAGGAAGCGGCGCGCCGACCTCGCGGTCGCCGCTGCGGGAGCATCAGCTCGCGATGCAGAATTTGTCGTCCAACTCGTCGCCGTCGTCGTCGAAATCGCGCGTCCCCGCTTCGGTGCTGATTCCGCTCGCCACCAGCCTTCTCGCGTCCTCGGCGGCAATGAGCCCGCTGCGCAACGCGGCCGTGGGCTTTGCCGCGTCGCATCTGGTCCAGTCGCCGGCGCAGTGCAGCTCGCCGATCGCGAGAGGAGATGACAAGAGCGATGGGAGCAACGCCGGTGATCGCCATCAACGGCCGTTTTCGCCGCTTCCGAACGCAGCAGCGTCGGCAGCAGCAACGAGGACGGCGCTCTTCAAGCCGGCGGCCGCCTCCAAACCCCGACAAGAAGAGCAGCCGGCGAAGGTCCCGGCCAAGGACCTGGGCCCCCTGGGCGAGGGCGTCAAGGCGGCAGTCATCGCCGCCGCCGCTGGAGCTCCGTCTCGAGAGGAACGAGAGGAGGGGGCGCGAGCGGCGGGGGCGCCCGCGGACGAAGAAGCAGCGGGAGAAGAAGGAGCCGAGGAGCCCCCTCCGAACAGCGCCGCGGCAGCGGCGGCGGCCCCCTGCTGCTCCTCGTCCGTCGCCTCCGGCGTCCTCGACGCCGTCCTCGAGGACGCCAGGCAGCAGCGCGCCGCGGCCGAGCGTGCCCTGCTGTCCGCGGCGCGCGAGCGCCGCGACGCTGACGCCGTCGCCTCGGCCTCGGCCTCGGAGGGCCAAGCCATCGAGGCGTCGGCCGAGGCCGCGAGGGGCAGCAGCAGGCTGTCGAGGGCGCTGGAGGCGTCGGAGGCGCGGTGCAGGAGGCTCGAGGAGGCGCTGCGCGGGGCCGGGATGGCATGCTCCGTCCTCGCGGAAGGAGGAGGAGAGGGCGGGGAGAGGGGAGGGGCGTCGGGCGCAGGAGCCGTCGCGAACGACGGCGGCGGCGACGAAGAAGAAGAAATCAGCTCTTCTTTCTGGACCCCAAAGAAAAATGGGCAGGCAAAAAAGAGCCGGCAGCAGCAGCAACAACAGCAGAAAGAGTCTTCCGTCGACCCCTTTGCCTTTGACGGCGAGGAGGAGAACGAAGGCAACGTCGGAGGCAGCGAAAACGCCGCCGCCGCCTCGGCCTCCTCCCTCGGCTACGGCGGCGGAGGCAGCCGCGACGAGGGGCTGACCCCGTCGCTGCGCCGCTCGGCGGCCCGCGCCAGCAGAGCCCGGGCCGCGACGACGACGACGCTCGCGGCGGCGGCAGCTGCGTCATCGTCCCTCCACCTGCGGAGACCGAGCAGGAGCTGCGAGAGGGGAGAGCAGGAAGAGGAGGCGGAGGGAGAAGAAGGAGGAAGGCCGATGGTCGACGCGCTCGTCGCGGCGCAAGACAGGCTCGTCGCCGCCGAGGCCGCCCGCCGCAGGCTCGCCGCGGCGCTGGGGCGCGAGCAGCTCCGCTCGGCCAGGCTGCGCACCGAGGCCGGCAGGCTCTCGGCGTCGCTCGCCGGCGCGCGCGCGGCGCGGGAGGCGGCCGCCGCGTCCGCGTCCGCCGCCTCGCCCGGCGGCGGCGACGAGCGGAGCAGGCACGAGGAGGCGGCGGCGGCGGCGCTCGCCGCGGCCGACGAGCGTGCCAGGGCCGACGCCCTCGAGGATCTCGTCGCGGCTCTGAGAGACCAGGTCGCGAGTCTGGCGAGCGGGGGCGAGCTGGGCCGGAGGCTGGAGCGGGAGGCCATGGCGAGGGCCGAGGCCGAGGCGAGGGCCGAGGCGCTGGCAGCGGCGCTCGCCGAGGCGCGGGCGTCGCTGGCCTCTTCGAGCGGCGGGGGAGGAGCAAGAGGCCGCGGCGAGGGCGGCGCCGAGTCGGACGCTCCCTCGGCCTCGGCCTCTCCGTCGGCCTCGTCGTCGCTGGGGGAGGTCTGGCGCCATTTGGAAGAAGCCAGGGCCGCCGCGGACGCGCAGGCGCGGGCCGCGGCCGACGCGCGCGCGGCTCTCGACGCGCTCAGGCTGGCACACGAGGCCGGCAGGGCGCCGCTCGTCGTCGAGGTCGACGCCGCGCGGCCGCCTCCCGCGCCCGTGGCGGCGGGAGGCGGCTCCTGCTCCTGCGCTTCTCGCCCGCCGCTCGAGGTCCCCGCAGCAGCTTCCCCCTCCGCCGCTGCCGCTCTCTCCCCGTCGCCGACCGCGACGGCGACGGTGACCCTGAGCCCCTCGAGGGGGAAGGCGGGAGGAGGGGCCAAGACGCTCATGGACTCGTCGAAGCTGCTGCGAGGAGCGACGGAGGCTCCGACCCCGACCCCGACCTCGACGACGGTCGCCGCCTCTCCCTCGCGGCCCCCTTCCGCGCTCTCGCGCGCCTCCAGGGCCGCGGCAAACTCGGCTCTCAGGGCCGCGACGTCGCTGTGCGTGAGCGCATCGAGCTGGTACACCTCGCTCCAGCAGCAGGAGGAGGAGGGCGGCGGCGGAGGGGAGGGCGCGGCTCGCAGCGGAGGCGGCGCCGCCAGCGGCCGCCTCGGCGGCGCCCTTCTCATGCTCGCGCTCGCGCTCGCGATCCGCAGGGCGCTCGCCTCGGGGAGGACGAGTGGCTCGGGCTCCTCTGGCGGCAGCGGGCACGCCGTCGGCTTCCCTGGGATGATCCTTTCGAGGCTGCTCCTGCTGCCCCCCGCGGTGAGGAGAGGGGGAAGAGTTGCTGCTTGAGAGAGAGGGAGAGCGAGACAGTGGGGTGGAAAAAACTGTAAATGAAAGAAAAAACGTTGCTCAAAATCTTGTTTGTTTCTGTTTCTGTTTCAACGTGGTCTCTCTCCCTCTTCTTTTTCTTTCCCTTCTATTTCTCTCCCTTCTTTTCTCTCTCTTTCTCTCTTTGAACAAAAGAACGCGACCAGAAAAAACTGAAGAATCAGGGGAGCAGCAGCAGCGGGCAGTCGACGAACTCCTGTTGGCGCGTCGGTTTTTTTTTTCGGTGCGCGCGGAAAAAAAAGGGTGAGTTTGTTCCGTTCTCTTCTTTTCTCGTCCTCGCTCCTCTCCCGCCAGAAAAACTCCGACGTGTCTCACCGCCAGCAGGTTGGCGTCGACTCTCTTGGCGTGCACCGCGTCCGAGTGCAGGATCAGCAGGTCGGCCCCGCATTCATCGGCGGCGTCGCCGACGGCGACGCTCGCGTTGTGGGAGCTCTCCGCGTCGAGCGCCTTCTCGAGGAACTTCACCGAGGCCGGGTCGGCCCCCGCGGTCTGCAGGGCCGCGGCGATGGCCTCGAGCCTCGGGGCGTTGGCCTCGGGCGTCGGCGCGGCCTCGTCGACCAGGAGCACCGTGACGCTCGCGGAGCCGTTGGCCCTGGCGAGCGCGCCCGCCGCGGCCAGGGCCGCTCTGGACGACGACGAGGAGAAGGAGGCCGAGGAGTTGGGGTCTCCGGCGGCGCTGATGAGGGTGACGAGCAGGGAGTCGTACTTGAGGGCCGCCTGGCGTTCGTTGAGTTTTTGGGTTTTGGGTTGGAAGAGAGGTGTGTGTGGGGGGGGGGGGGGGGGGGGGGAAGAGAAAAAAAGGGGGGGGGGGGGGGGGGGGGGGGGGGGGGGGGGGGGGGAGACAG
>Ga0114918_10002189_pt1 | contig 17560 bp, 48 predicted proteins | sample LantaG_FD_87015 | JGI IMG/M metagenome (GOLD analysis project Ga0114918, IMG submission 87015) | Deep subsurface microbial communities from Baltic Sea to uncover new lineages of life (NeLLi) - Landsort_02402 metaG | ecosystem: Environmental > Aquatic > Marine > Oceanic > Sediment | place... | reverse complement strand
TAGCCGGTAGTTTCGCTGTCCCAGAATCCTGATCGGATAAGACTTGAGCGCGTCCATTTCCTCGTAGCTGAGCTTGTCACGGTCCCTCTGCCGCCAGTACCGCTCCTCGTCGTCTCGGCGTCCCCCACGTCCATTCTTTCCTTTCACCTCGATATAGGGATGCCCGTCCGTGCCCACTAAAAACCTCTCTCTGATTCATTCATGCCTTTTCTACCCGCAAGCCGGTTGATGAATACAGGTATGAATTCGTAGGACGTGGAAAGCGAGGTAACTCATGGAACTGACCGAAGAAGAGCGAGACTTTATCCTCAAGGGCCGAAGGGCTGCCAAGCAGAAGAAGGCCAAGGGGTTCGTCCCGCGTAAGCTGGCCGATATTTCGCCGTCGGAGAAGGAGAAGAAATTCGACGAGCTATTCCACATGGTCCGCGAGGAGTATGCACACGTCGTCGAGCACGGGCGCGAATCGAAGGACTTTGAGCACTGGTGCTTCGAGGAGATGATGATGCTCCTCGGCACCAAGGTCTTCGATGGCTACAACGCTTACTGTGACTAGGAGCAGCCCGTGAAGTTCTACGCAGTCTTCAAGACCGTGGTCGAGGAACACGTCCTGCTCGACGTCGACAACTGGCAGGACGCGGCCCGCATCGCCAACTCCATGGAATGCCCGATTGTTCAGGCCGAGACCCTCCTGGATGTTGTAGGAATGTGCGATTGCCTGGCCTCCGACTGTGAATGCGACTACTACGACTCAGTGCATGAGCTCATTGGTCCGTGCAACAAGTGCGGCTTCCAGATCTTGGAGCGGGGCTGTGAGAAGGCCTGTGAGGGGACGCACCAGCACTCGCCAAACGACCCCAAATACGCAAAGGGCCTCGGCTGGGTCTCAACCGAGCACGGTCACCAGCGCTGGTGCTCTCAGGCATGCAGGGACGCCGATCGGGTGAACGACCTGGAGATTGGAGTCCTCGACCGGATGTCCGGTATCGGCGAATGACGTGGCAGGGCGTTCAGGCGCTAGTTGATGAGTTTCGAGAGCGACTTATCGTTCACGTGACAACCAGTCCGGATCTTCGTCGGATGCTTCTAGAGGGCGGACGCTACTCTGTGACCCGTATGTTCTTTAACATGGGGGTTCGTTTCGAGGCGACGGTTGATCTCACGGCGGATGATTTCAACATTCTCGATCTGATGGCAACCCTAGAAGAGCCCAGCGCCGGGCCCACCCGATGACGGCGGCCGGGGCAAGCCGCGCTTAGCGCGGAGCTTCTCGTCAAGCATGGCTAGCTGCTCAACGCGGGCCGTTCTCACGAACGGACGCAGGTCCCAGGAGTAGTCACCCTTGACCTGGACGTTGAAAGGCCCGATCCACAGGTTCTGCTTCTCGCAGTAATGAAACCCTCGGTCAGCCATAGCCTGTCGATACTCCTCAGGAGACATTGCGCTGCGGAATGAAGAGGTCTTCGGTGTGCTCCATCGGGTTGTATTTGGGGTCGATCCGGCCGATGTTTCGCCACTTGCCGTCGTTCCTGAGGACGTTGTTCTTGGGTGGGTTGATGCCCCGTTCCTTCAACTACTCCAAAAAGGCAAGTTCCTCTGAGGGATCGCCTACTTCGACCCCTGAGACGTAGGTTCCAGGACGATTGCGGACGGGCATGCAAACGTGATCGTCGTCTGCCAGTGGGTTGAATCTCAGGTCGAGCTTGCCGGTTGATGGATCGATGAGGCGCCTCTTCTTGAACTCGGCTCGGAGCTTATTGATGTAGCGCTCCACCGGACCATCAGCCTCGCTTTTGGCTGGAGGAGTTAACTTTGCCCCTAAACCGGTGAGAAGGCCTCTAAGTATCCTGAGAATCATTACTTACCTTTGTGTACAGGGGTCAATAGTTCCATATGGGTTAACCGGTGCACGATTGCACCATATGGTTACTCCACTCGCTTTGAGAACGTGACCTGCATCTGGCGATCTCCGACACTCACGTTGATCTCTACGTCAGACAACTCTACTCCCCCGTGACGAGCGGCCGCTTGCTTGACCGCTGCTCCTACGGACACGGTGAACTGACCAACCGGGTCTCCGAAGAGCTCCCAGCCAGGCTTTGTCTTGTCCGTTGGAGGAACAGCGCCCTTGATGTGGACGTCGTAGCCTTCAATGACCCGGTTGTAGTCGTCCCAAGTAGGCATGGCTGTCCTAGTGTGGGTGGGGTGGTTGGTTGGGGGGATTGTAGGGCGGCCGGAAAAATGGTCGAGGTTGGCCGCGCTTTGCTCTCAGCTGCTCATCAACGTCAGCCAGCAAGGTCTTCCGCAGGCCAGAGACGCCGGGACCAATGCCGCCCCCAGAGATCCCCGAGGTGCCGATCCCCTGTGGATTGAACATGCCCGACGTGGTGTGGAAGTTCGACTCGTTCGCTACTCCGGTGACCGTGATCCCGAAGGGTCCGACCCAGATCTTTCGGTTCTCGCAGAACCGAAATCCACGGGTGCGTAGTTCCTCGTAGAACTGCGCCTGCGTCATTGGAGGCTTATCGAAGGGTCCGCCCATTCGACCAGTATACAGAGGTAGAACCCCATAAGACCAACGACCTGTCCTGCCTAAGAACCGTGTGTACCCAATCGACCGGTAGCCGTGCGCCGTTTACACAGTTGTGACGGAAGGCCGTAACACGGGTTTGATGAACGCCGGGAGCTCCCCGTAAGGAACATGAAGCCTGTTGCGTATCGAATCAAACGAACCAAGCTACTCGACTACACCTACTGCGATGGCAACGAGCAGGGTCACGTCTCCTATTTGGAGGAGTTCAACAGTGGTGGTCGTAAATACAACTTCAGCCAGACCCCTTGTATCTGCCCTTGGTGCCTAGACCACCACGGAGCAATTGATTTCAAGACAGCGTCTGAGGCAAAGAAGAAGCTCAGAACGTCGGCCGTTAAGGAATACTTTGCGGACGAGAGGAGCAGCATACATGCCGCTTATAAGATTGAGGTCGTCGGGCTCCACTTCGAGGTGTGTGATGAGACGAATAGCACACGGATCGAGTCTTACGGGATCAAGTTCATGACCCCCGGTGGGCATCACGTCGTTACCAAGGAACGCGTGATCTGGCCTTTGCCCCCTGTCCTTGACCGATTGGCGGCTCTCTGATGGATAACTACGTTGAGGCGATCCGTCTGATGGAGTTGTTCGTCGGCCCACCCCGAACCAAGAAGGGGGCCCACTGCGTTCACGACTTCTATGCCGGAGGCTGGAAGTTTAGGCTCTGGTCCCACTCTACGGGCGATTACGACGTGGGCTGTTATCACCACGGCAGGGAGCTCAGCGGACCCTCGGTAAAGAGGGCTAAGACCGTCCGAGGCATTGAGCGTACGATCCAGTCGTGGATCGTGGACGAGGTGATCGAAGTCCTACGCAGTGCCACCGTGCTCCAACAACTGGCCGGTGCTTGATGGACAGAAGGTGGCGAAAGGGGGACGTGGTAAAGGTCATCGGCTACCACCCCTGGGTTTCCCAGGCGAAAGGGATGATCTTCACGGTCGAGCGGTTCTCGACAATGGACGGCATGGAACACCATCCGATAATCAAGAATCCGTGGCGCGAGCACGGCGCAGGCGTCAGCGGCGGCCCACTCAACCTCCGCTTCGAGCCGGACTGGTTGGTCGAGGCGAGCGTGCTAGAGCGTCTGTCGAGTGTCTAAAGGGGGTTGGCCTTAGTGCCCTTCATGGTCTGCGTGAGCTTCGCGCTCTGCACAGATCGCTTTGCGGAGATTGTATTCTCGATTTCCCACGTCTACCCAGGATGGGTGTGAATGCCCGTAGTTGAGGATGCGGTCTACGCCGGCGTCGTGTAGCCGGACGTGGTTTAGCTCGTGATAGAGGTAGGGAATGTTGTCGCACTCGCCCGCAATGATCATCACTAGTCTGCTGTCCAGTTGCACGCAGCCGCCGCCGTTCACGATTCCGCATGGAACGTAGCCGGGGTTTTCCTCGACGGTAGGTCCTACGAAAATGTCGACGCGCCAAACGCCTGGCACTACGCCGTAGTCCTGCTTGAAGGCGTCCAGCATGATCACGGCAGCGCTGAGAATGTTCCCCCGGCGCTTGAGGTCTAGCTCCACTGGCTTTTTGTCCAGGTCCAGGTAGGTGAAGTAGACCCCGTCCACCGAGTCCACCGCGTCTGGGGTCGTAGCGTAAGCTCTGTCGTGGTGGTTGCATCCCATGAATATGACGCCGCAGGCCATGGTCAGAACCACTAGCAGAGAGATGACCAAGACTCGCCAAGGATTGACCGAGCCCCTCCATACGGCTCGGTGATTGAGTCTGCTGCAGGCCAGCACAGGGGGGCGATAGGACTGTGGGGGTGATGAGTCCATGACGGTCAGTTCCTCTTCTGTGTCCCTGTCGTCGTGGCCGCGATTAACCGCTGGTTCCAGGTCCGTGTATTCCATGGTGGTGAGGTCGAAGGATTCAGAGGACAGCCATTCGTTCTCGCTGACCAGGGCTTCAGGATCTAAGGTGTCCTGATCTTCTAGATCGTCGGACCCCTCTAACCACCCATCAGAGGGGACGACGAGAGACTCCGAGAGGAGTTGCTTTATCTCTACGTCGAGCTTTACGTCTTCGTGGCGGCGCAGGATCAGTTCGTCGAGGACTCGTTGGATGAAGTTGAAGCTGACTTGGGGCTCTTCGCCGCGCACCCGGGCCAGGAGGAGCTTCATGCTTGCGTCTTCGAGTTGATCGGTGCTCAACCCCGGACCAGTGCCTTTAATCATCTTGATCGTCTGATGCGCCACAGATCTAACGTATCAATCGATCCGACCTAATGGTTTTCTTTAATTGATGTTGGCAGACACGAATTTGGGGGCTAGGGGTAGAAGCTATCTATGACTGAGTGGGAGATTGTGGTTGAGTTGATGGGCAGATCCGTCGACCTTGCGAACCGTGAGTGCGTCCCTTTGAGAGCCCTCACCGACGACGGAGATCGTCAGTTTCGAGTAGGGCCCTGGGCGTTTGCGGTCCACAGGTACGTTCCAAAGAACTGGTCAATGACCGGGCCGAAGTTTGGGGACGTGAGATCCATCACCATACGGCGCTACGACGGCTACTTGGCCGTCTTCTGGATCCTTATTGAGCTTGGTAAGACTGATCTCAAGGTTGAGCACGAACCGTGTGTGACAGAGCTCATTCCCTACCTTCGGAAGCTCATGATCCTCGAAGACATCATTGGGGGTTAGGGTCCATATGTTGTCCGTAGTGGTGCCTCATTTGACGCGGGCTAAGGAGTTGCAGATATCTAACAGACAACATAGTGTCCTTTAGAGGCGTCCCGGTATAAGCAGTAACGAATAGGGTCGGTCCCTTCCCCGAGTCGACCCTAAGAGAGGGCCGCGCCATCCCCTGGTGCGGCCCTCTCGCTTTGCTGCTGTTACATCACGGCTGGGTATAAGGGGTGATGACAAAGCAAACACCGTGGATGAAAAACGATGTTCTGGCCCGTGAGCTCACCGAGCTGGGCTGGAAGTGGCAGCGATACGTCGGGGCCTTCTTCGAGGCCCACGGCCTTGAGGTCGAACTCCCTGAATACACGTGGCGCGAAAATGCGGCCCAGATCAAGGACCACCTTCATTCTTGGGACTTGAAGGTTTGCGGACATAGAATCGAGGTCAAGTCACGGGACATGGCCTTTGACACTTATTGGCGCACCTTCCCTTACGAGAGGGCCTTCGTGGACACGGTCCACAAGTATGAGGCCCATGAGATCAAACCGATGGCCTACGTCTATGTCAGCCAGCACACGGGGGCAATGCTCACGACTCCTGGTAGTATCGCGGCCCGGGACGCTTGGTGGGAGCAACAACAAGCAAAAGACCACGTGCGGAAGATCACTGACACGTTCTATACGGTGGACCGGAAGAATCTTGATCCGGTCACCAAGCTGCTCCAACGACTCAAGGAAGATTGATGTCCGGCGTATTCTTCGTCCTCAACGTTGTATTTCCTATTGCCATGGTCGTAGGAATAGCTGTCATTATTTTTCCAGTTATTCAAGACGCACGTCGGGCTCACGCCCGCATGAAACTCACTGCGCGCGTTGAGAAGAAGCTCCTCCAGGGGATCTACGACGACGAGGTCGTCAACTTCAGCGCCAGCGCGCTTGATGTCACCCCTGCTCGGTTCAGAGAGCTGATGAAAATTGACGAAACGGGAAAACGAATTGACCCAAAGGGGCCGGAATCATGCTGATCGTAACCGTAGGACTTCACATGGTGGATTGCGGCCGAGTTCTGGTCCAGCAACGCCCCAGCGACAAGATGGGACTGAGGGGTTGCTGGGAGTTTCCTGGCGGCAAGCTAGAGGATGGAGAGACGCTCAAGCAGGCCCTCAAGCGTGAGTGGAAGGAGGAGCTTGGTGTTGTCGTCGAGGTCGGCCGACTGATTGATGAACACGTGATTCACTTCGAGGGAATCGGCAACGTGTTGCTTCCACTCTTCGAGGTCTTCTTCGACCGCAAGACGCAGAACGCCGCAGCAAAGGAAGGGCAGGTGTTCCACTACATGGAAATGGAAAGCGCGCTAGCTCTCCCGTGCGTTCCGACAATGCTCCTCTACGGGCCGGCCGTAGTGTCGCTAGCTAGCGCTAGACTCCAGCTAACCCGTCTAGTGGAAAGCGGCTAATCAATAGCCGAATCAGTGCCGCCTGTTCTTGGGGAGAAAGGTCTACCTTGTCCCCAACTGTAGTACGGAGGGTGGCCCAGCCAGACGTCTCGTCGTAGTAGTTGAAGCTCACCTCTACGGGATAGTGGGCACAGCCGTGGGGATTGCGGACCATTCGATCTTCGTTGTTGAGCCTGACCATCACCTCGGCGCCGTTCAGGTAGTGGGGCTGCCACTCGTAGGTGAGGAGGATCTCCTCGTTGTCTCCGGACACGCCCTTATTGAACACGATCTCCCATGCACCCGTGAAGCGATTCCACTGGCCTCGAACGCCGGCCTCTCCTCCAGCCAACCGATACCAGAGGATGAGCCCAGACTTGTCTGGACGCCCCTCGAAGTAGACCTTGCCTGTGTCTATGCAGCAAATGCGGAACACCTCGGTGCCTGGGATGACTTGCCGGGCGTTGAACGGGATGGCGCCTGTGTAGGTCAGGATGGTCCTATCGGTGCTGCAGCAGCTGTCGGTTCGCTTACGAGGGGGCGGGATCATCATGTATGGCTCCAAGGGCGTCGAGGATGAACTCGCGGTTGAGAATGGCGAGAAGTTCGGCCGTTTCAACGTAGGTCATTGTGATCGAGGACGAATGTCTAGTCGAGATTACTACGTGGTCCGACGCGATCGAGAGCTTCAATTGCTTCTCCATACGGGGTAGGGCGTCTCGGAGAGCAGGGCGCTTGGGCCCGAAGGTGATGCTGCGGTAAATGATTCCCCTGGTGGCTTGGCCACCGGAACCACCTAGTTTGGTTATTTTCTTTGCCATACAGTGTTCTACCCCGGGAGGTATAAGACCTGATTGAACATTGGAGAATGGGTTGCACATGAGGGGACAACCGCTGAGCGGTCGATCGACGCGGCATGATTGTCTGGCTATTCGCGAGGCGGCCGCCGAATATGGAGCCGACAAGATCAACACCGCCCACTTAGCTCACGTGCAGCGTGGACCGTTCGGTCTTGGGATTATGGGCGTTCCGCTTAACTGCCAATTCCCGGATCGGGATAAGTCTGAACGCTACATCCCGTTGGCCACTCACTGTCCCTACTGTGGGGAAGAAGTTCCAGTTCCGGAGTGTATGAAACGTGACTAAAGCAGCTGATGCTCTGACCGAGGCGATGCTAATCGCCAAGCAACAACGAGAGCGCGCCGATGCGGCCGAGAGGAACGTCGTCGCCCTAGAGGAGAGGGTCACCCGTTTGGTCACGGAGGTATCCAAGGCCCTGATGGAAACCGAGGGCGATAAGTTCGTCATCCGGCAGAACAACTACGAGCTCCGGCGCCTCCGAACCTCTGTCAAGGAACTCCAGGACGACCTTGACCCGAGCACTTCTACGAAGGTTGAGGTCATTTCGTTTATTGATGGCTCGGGGCACGGTGTCATCATCAACTGCACAGGCGCGGCCCAGAAGCTAAAGGTCATGCGAGAGATCGTTAGGGCGGCCATCCATCACGGTCACATTCGTCCGGATGATGAGTCCTTCAAGAAGCACTACGATGTTCCAGCCCTGCTCGCGTCCGGTACCGCCGATGAGCTCGGCACGCTGCTTCACGATGCAGACATTCCTATGAACGGAATGAGCCGAGAGGGCCTTAGTCCGATCGGTGCCTCTAACGAGTGGAAGTTGGAGTGGGGGTTTGATGATTGACAGGAAAGCCGATGTCTGACATTCACAATCACTACCACATCAGTCCGTGGCCCTCAGACCCCCGGGGCGATTGGTCGCGCGGATGCACGCTCTCTGTAGCCGCGATCGCATTCGCGGCCGTCCTCATCGTCCAGGCGATCTACTAGCTACCAGAGGTCCTCAGTCGTAAGGATTCGGTGGCGAGGTTCGCCCTCAAGCTGACCGTTGGCTTTGACCACAGCGTAAGCCTGTTTCCTAGTTAGGAAGCGGCCGCACTTGGTCAGGAAGCCTTTCTCGTCACCGTTGCGGAGCGCTTGGCGAGTCTCGACGTAGATCTTCGCTGCCACGTTGCAGTGCCTGTTGGGAGGGGGGAGCGAGTAGATCTTGTCCTCGACCGTCCGAATCGCGGCCGCGATGATCCTCATGTCCTTAGCTCTCCGACGTGGGGTCATTTAGCTTCTCCGCGATCAGGTCGAGAACTGACATGCGCTCTACGTGAGATTCGTGTGGGTGATGAGATAGGGTCCGACCGTCAAGTCTGACAACGAGGCACGCTGGGTAGCGAGAGTGTTCCTGGAACGTCCCTCGGATCCCCTCGACTAGGACCCGGTCGCCCCGGACTAGGGTTTCAGACTCGCCTAATTCCATAGGACATCCCCTCTCTATGCCAAAACAGATCGGCCTTCTGGTCGCAATTACACAAGATATTCTCAGATAAGTTCGTCGATAGGTGAGTTAGTTCAGCGCCTCACGGAGAACCCTCGCCCCGAGCCAGCAGGCGATGAGCAGGGCGAAGGCGTAATACCAGCCCCAGACACAGCCGCAGACCACCGCAAGGGCGATCCGGTTGACCATGATTCCGACTCGTACACCGGACGCGAAGTCGTGGAGAGCTTGGCCCAGTTCGTTGAATGTCGTTTCTCGTTCAGCGGCTCGGTCCTCGAACTTGGCGTACCACTCGTCTCGGTCCTGTTGGGTGCTCATTAGATCTCCGATAGTCTTTCCAGCACGGGAAGAGGGCGAATCCTGTCAGGGGCAAAGGCTAACGTGCCGGTAGACCCGGGCGCATTATCGAGCTGAACATAGCCTAGTCCGGTCTTGGTCCAGCCCCTGAGGGTTCCTCGATAGATGATTTCCTTCGTAGGTGGGGCCCCACCTACAGGTGCGCGGGTGTAGACAACCTCGACTCGATCTCCAACCTTGAGGGTCACAGGTCGGACAGGGCGTCAAGGACGAACTCGCGGCCCAGGAGTCTCATTAGATTGACGGCCTCATCATGATGCAGGCCTATTATGCCACCCGATCTTGGGTTGCCGGGACGCGGTCGCTCACTGATGACCACTCGTTGCTTATCGTTGCTCACCGACAACTCTAGTCGATATCCATCGCGGCCAAACGCGTAGTGCTGGAAGTCGCTATCCATTAGGCCTGTGCCAGTGCGTCCAGGGGAAACTTGTTGATCAGAAAGGCAGCAAGTTCACCAGCTTCCTTTCCAGTAAAGGTAACCACTTGACCTGCGGTAGTCCACAAGTCGATGAAGTCGCCACCGACCACGTATTCGATGATCAGCTGAGCTTCCCGATTAGTTGAATTGAAGGCCATCCGTTCGACCGAGTGGTATGGCGTTAAGGGGCGGTATGGCGTTAAGGGCGGAGCTGTCATACTAATCTGATACCCGGAGGGTCGACGAAAACTGCAGCCCAGTTAAAACGTACGCACGCCACGCCCCTAAACGAGAGCTCTCGCTAACGATGATCTACGCCATCACCCCGGTGATCCTTTATCTCATTATCACTCTTTGGATCTCGGTGGTTTCTCCCTGGTTGGCCGAGCAGTCTGCGGATCAAGCCGGGTGGCTCAGGGCGCAGCAACAACAGCGGGAGCGGGAGGACGCGACCCGACAAGAGGCTGAAAGAGAAGAGCTCAAGCGCAAGCAAGAGGTAGAGAAGTCCAGGAAAGATCTCAAGGTTGGAGACTTTGAAAGTTTTACCTTCCCCATTGTCCGACGGACGTCACCAGCTCTAATCGCCAACAGTCTCATCAGCGTTCAGCCAATGACCAGCCCGGTTGGGGGGATCATGTACTACAAACCGAGGTATGGCGCCCCCGAGCCGTATCGGACAGTGCTGGACGAGCTAAACGACGCCGTCGTGGCGGCCGGAGACGACGATCCGATTACGATTGCTATGGACATCGTACGGGAGGTCTTTAAGGACTGTCCCTACAGCAGGTATTACCAGCCGCCCGATATGACACAAGAAAGCGCGGCCCAGGTAGAACAGGAACATGGCCAACCAGAAGAAGCAAAAAGACCCTGTGTGGGGGCCGAGCGTTCCTCACAGCTACAACTGTCCAGTTAGGGGAGCTGAGCCCGAGCCCTGCGCGTGCCCTAAGCGCGACTACTGCGAAGATTGCGACGCGCAGCATTACGGGAAGCCCTGTTCCAATACGGTGCTGGTCGTAATGGCTGAGCACTTGACCTACAAGGAGAAGAAGCTCAAGCAGTTGATGGACGAGATCCTCGACTCAGCTGAGGCACGTCACAGTCCCGTCTACACAATAGGGGTTCACATCGCGGCCCGGATCGACGAGCTCGCTGATCGGTTCGGAAACCTGGGCATGACTCGGAAGAAGCTTGTTGCCTTAGTGAAGAAAGAGCGGGTTAGGCGCCAGAAGAGAGCGGGCCGAGAGAGGGTCAAGGAGGCCCGGAGGTTGGCGGCCGAGAGAGACGTCCGGGTCCGAGAGGCCGTGGATCGTCAGACATGACTACACCAGAGTGGGGGGACTTGAAGCGCGGAGACTTAGTTGTAGTCGACGGCGAGGTTGTGCAGGTCGGTTGGTGGGAGCCCCCTCTTTTCTCAGCGTCGTGGTCCATGCTGATCTGGAGAGCCAACGGGTGTATATATCTGGTCGTAACGAGGGATGTGAGGGCGGCTGGCGTGCTGGAGCAAATGTCCGTCATCACCGACAACCCGTTCGTGTGGTGGAAGGCCTGGCCCAAGCGGCTTTGGCGAATGGTGGTAGGTCGGCCCGTGTATGACGACTGGCCTAAGTTCCGTGAATGATTACTACGTTTGCAGGGACCCCTACGCCGAGCCGAGGCCTACGAGCTTCCACATCTGGAATGGTGGGGAGATTGCGCTCCTTGACGGCCGGGTCGTCCAGGTGAAGAAGCCATACAACAACGCTTTCACACCAGTTCCAGGGTTTACCTGGGTCTATTACTCAGACGGATCCCATGCCCTGGCATGGATAGCATTACTCGCTCCCGTGGATCTGCTCACCATGATCGTTGTGGACGCTGATAATCCATTCGTTTGGTGGAAGCGATGGCCCAGGCGATTAAGGCACCTGTTCTCCCCTGACACGTTTGTTTGCTGATCTCAGGTAGAACCTAGGAGCATGGGACGACAGAAGCACAAAGGGCGCAGTAGATACTGGGAGCAGGTTCGTGAGCTTGCGGACGAACACGAGTGGTCGATCCCCGAGGCCCGTGAGCAGTGGCCCCGGTTCTATAAGAAGGGCGGGAAGAGGAGGAAGTCCCCTAAGCTCGCCCCCTTGGTCCTGGCCGCCGCATTACTTAGCGCGGCCCCAACTGAGGGACCCACTTGTCCCTACTGCCGGCTCGGGTTCCTGGTCGAGGAGGCTAAGCACACCTGTTCCGGCTGCAACACAACGCTCCATCAGGAGTGCCACGGGGAGCTTCGCCAACGCTGCCCAACGATCGGTTGTAGCGGTCGTGGAAACGCGGCCCGAACAACAGCTCCAGTAGGGGCAACCATTCGGATCGAGCCCCATCAGCTACCAGCAAGGCGACGATCAAGGGCGCAAATCCTGGCTACCCTGGTAGCGCTCCTATCCCTCGTAGCAACGATCGTTTGGGGCCTTTGGTTCTACTGGTAGTAGCGCACTGGCCCAATCGAGCAGGGCGTGGGTTCCTATACTGGAGCGCCGACCAACGGACATGAATGACTCGTAGACCAACGCGTTAGCGGCGCGCTTGTCCTTCATTTGGCGAGCGACCGAGCGCAATGATGGACTGGCGCTCTCCCATGCCCAACTAAGCCAGCCGGGGCTCATGGAATCTCTCACGCGTCGCCCCCAACACGGCAGACATTAGCAACGTGGGCGTCCCAGCAAGCTTGGCAAATGCCACCAACCGCCTCGCAGGCTACACACGACTCGTCGGTCATGCAGCCTCTTCAAGCTTCTTGTAATAAGCCTCCATGTCCTCGACCCACTTCTTCAGGTCTCGTCTTGGCATACCAAAGCAGTAGGCTAGCGTATCAACTTGAGCCTCTAGCCGCACCAGAGAATCAAGGTGATCTCTGTAGTGTAGTCCGTCGCTCGGATCGTCGAGAACCCTTCCTGCTCTTTCGAGCTTCGCTCGACAGGCTTCGAGCATTTCAAAGATCCGGGCTACAGGAAGGTAGGTCGCCCTGAGCGCCTTGGGTTTTCTCGGCTTAGACATACATTCCCAGCTTTCCTAACGCGCGGTCGCCGTCACGACCGCGCGTGTGGTAGTGCTTTTTGTAAAGTTCACGGCATTTAGTAGGAAAAGAACAGAATTCTCGACCAACACACGCACCGCACCATTTGCAGTGTGTCCTCGGGCAAGGCTTGTGAATCACTCGGCCGGCCACAACAGCCTCGCCAGGATCGAAGCCGTGGCGACCTCGCGGACGCGGGCAGCGCCGATTACGGTGGCTGCGGCTTGGAGGACCTTCGGAAGTTCGACCCAGAAGCCCCCGTAAGGTGCCCACGCCGGCGCTCCCGCTGCGTGCATGGCTGACGCCCACGACTCCTCCCGCTCCCGCGTCGGCTCCTCGACCCATGCTTGCCCGGCGAGGAGTGTAAGCGCCACGTCGCAGGAGTCCTCGGCCTGCGTGTCTCCGCACCAGGCGCAATCCTTCGCGTGGCACTCCCACGCCACGGCCAACGCCGCGTCAGCCAGGAGCCACTGCTCGGCGGGGGTGTCGTGGGGCCAGTTGGTCTTAATTTCCACGAGCCCGGAGTCTACGCGCCGGTCGAGCGCGTAGACCAGTGGGCGGGTCGAGTTGACCAGCAGCCTGTGAGGCGGGAGCTTGGCGAGGAGCCGGGAGAGGGCGGTGAGCCAGACGCCTAGTTGCTTCGGCTCCCAGCAGTCGTCGCGGCAGGGCGACATGGCGCAGCAACACGGGTTGAAATCGCCTGCTCGGACGACCTCCTGGGCCTTCACGTCTCCGAGAAAAGCGGCGAGCCTTGTTACGTCGAGGGGGTCAGGTGTTTCGCGGCCGTCCTGATCGCTCACTGCTTCTCCTGTGCTGCGATTTTCTTCTTGATCCGAGCTGCGTTTTCGGCAGCAATGACCGCGTTGTATCGAACCTCTAGATCGTAGGCGTCGGTGGCGCATATGTAGTGCGTCCACGAAATGGTGACCCCGTCCTTATCCCTCCAGTTCCTCCAGCGACTTGATCCGCTTCCCCACTCGTGACGGTAGTAGGTAATGCCATCGAACGTGCACTTGGCCCACGCACCCTCCTCGCCCTCCATTACGACGGCCTTGACCGTGTCTGGTGGACCTGGCGGGGCTGCGACATAGACGCCTAGCAGGAAGCACATAACGCACGCCAGCAGCATCATCGTGCCGCCTACGATACCGGGAATTTTATGGTTGCTTAACTTGTCGCCTACAGGCTCTTTTTTAGTTCTGTTCATGGTTCTCCTTCTACCCTGACTAGGGGTGAGATAGGTCGATTCATCAAATGCCCGCCAAGTCTTCCAGGATTAGAGCGCTCTCAAGCATAGGCAGGAGGGCATCGTAGACTTCGCGCTCGTTTACGCTGAAATGCTTGTGGCTATCTTCGTAGATGCGGAAGATTGCGAGGGGGCTGAGTCCACCACCTATTTTGGCAACGCTTATTCTGGGGTCTTGGGAGCTGATGATCATTTCGTAGCTCCCTAGGACAGCCGAAGCGACTCGGTAGTAAGGACTAGCGCCTAGGGTCTGCGCATACATGAGAGGCTCTTTGGCTTGCACGTAGGCTCGGATTCGACTTTCAACGTAGTTGTGATCAGTGTCGTCCCTCACAGGTTTGCCAGGTCCTCAAGCACCAACTCGCGGCCCACCTCCTCCAATAACTCGTCGATCCAATCATCACAACGGTAGTAGCTATACCCGTCATGGTTCTCCTCCCAGAGGAGAATACTGTTTAGACCAGTATCACCCGAATCAAGCGCACCAATGGTGATTTGGCGCTTGGAACTGAAACGGACCCAGAGGTTTGAGAACGGCGTAAGAACTTGCAAGGACCCGATGCTCTTGTGGCGGTGACGGGGCCCATACACCGTTTGATAGAGGGATGGGTGTCGTAGTTTCAGGTAGAGAAACAACTTCTCGGCTAGCTTAGACCTTTTGATGTCGTAGTCGGCTGTCATGCCAGGCCCAACGCGTCGAGCGGGTAGGCTTTGAGCACCTCAGTAGCGAGCCTGATGGCCTCTGCGGGCGTGAAGCCGATTAACCTCAGACCCCCATCAGCGATGACCACCTCGTTCGTGTAGAGGATCAAGTTGCGACCGTCTCGTGAGTCGTCGTCGTAAGTTCGTAGAACGATCCGCTTCTTGATGAGGCTCCCCCTCACGACTCGTCCTCTCTGTTAATCGCTCCTAGCGCGTCGAGGGGATTGGCTTTGATCACTTCGGAGCTGAATCTCAGGGCCTGTTCGTGGGTGAGCGTGATCATGCCGGAGGCGCCTGCTGAGAGGATCACCTTGTCGGGGTAGAGAAACATCACCATTTCCTCGCGATGGATGTCCGCCTTACGGAGGACCACTCGCTCAATGCCAGAGATGTTGATGTCGTCGGCTGAGTAGCCCGTTGGAGTGCTCATTCCGGAATCTCCGCCAACCGGTCAAGGGCATTGAGACGCTCAACCGAACGGGCGTTAACCCGGATCAACTCTCCGGTTCCGTCAAACCGAACCGCGAGCCAACGGTAACCGGTAGTGAAGTTCTCGTCTTCCTTTTCGATGGTTCCCGTCACCCGGCGACACCTGCCAATGAAGTAGCGTCCGCAGGCGCTCCGTTTTCCGACGAGAGATTGGACTCGATCGCCGATCGTGAGGGGAGGATTTGGGTTTGGGAGATTCATACTAGGTGATACCTGGTAAACGAAGTGAAATCGCGGCCCATCAACCACCTAACATAGAGAGGTCTTCAAGGACCATCTCCCTATCGATTGCTGGAAGCACGTCGGACCAGACGATAGCTAGCCCCTTAGCATAGTAGGCCAGCGTTGAGCCGGCGTGTTGGGGGCGCTTCCTGTCAAATCTGACGTCTAAGAGAGTTCCGGTGCGGCCGTTTCTCACGTCGTAGACAATGAGACGCTGACCGCGATTCGCAAGCTCAACCATGAAGTCTGAGCCAACTGTGGTCCTGACGACCCAGCCCGACATGTTCGGTATGACGCAGCGCCGGAATCCCTCCGGATCTCGAACACTGATCAGGTGCCGAACCCGGTTTATCAGTTGCAGCAGCCGGGTGTCCTCTTCAGTCCAATCCATTAGACTCCCTTGATCCGGGCCAGGTCATCTAGCACGAGCTCACAATTGATGGCCGTTACCAGATGATTGCGAACCGCGTCCGCGTCCCATGCGTAGGTAATTAAGCCGTCAGGCCCAACTTTAGCCGCCAAGATTTGCCTGTCGGGACGCCCCACCCAATCGACCAGGGACCACCCGTTGCTGTAGGCGTAGGCTACGAATGCGCCAACTTCAACCCGGATGTGAATTACCCTTTTTGGGTCTCGACGATGACGACGACAGGCAGCCTCGAAGCTGGTGAAGCCCTGGGGATTTCGTGATTTATAAAGACGGGCGAGCCTGTCTATTACGGCCACAATCTCCTTATCCGCTCCAATCATCGGCGCCCCACGGCGGCCAAGACCCGGTCGGCGTTTTCGGTGCCAGACGGCAGGGTGTGGTTCAGGTTATTCATACTCTTGTCCTACCCTCGATCTAAGAAGACCTCGTCTAAAAAAGTGCGGCCCAGGTAAAACAAGCCCCTAATGGAAGACCCAAGACAACTACAACCAGGCGACAGGGTGGAGTGGGGCTCGATCTATCCCGAGCGACGCGTCAGAGGGACCGTTGTTTCGTCTGTGAATCCCATAGCCTATGACCTGGTGAGGATCATGTGGGATGAGGACAAGGAGAAAGGCCTGTCGACGCTCCACTCGGCGCAGAACCTAGACAAGCTCAGTGTCCTCGACCTGATGGCAGAGAGGATCTAGCTGTGGAAGAGTTCAGGATCGGAGACCGCGTGGTGTGGGTCCCAACAGTTCTTGAACGTCGTATCCCGTCGCATCGAGGAGTAATCCGCGCTGTTCACTTGGGTCACGTAGAGGTTGAATGGGACGTAACAGCCTTTGTGAGGGCTCCCAGGACGACGTGGCCGCCCCTCAAGCGTGTCAGAAAGCTGAACGTGTTGGATCTCATGGCGGAGGGGCTTTAGTCGTGGAAGAGTTCAAGATCGGAGATCGCGTGGAATGGGTTGGAACTGCGCCAGAGGACCCCTCCAGAGGGCCCATTCGAGGAACAGTGATCACCGCCTGGCTGGCCCATGCAGAGGTCGAATGGGATCTGTCACCTGCTGTGAAGAAGCGTAAGTCGTATCCGCTTAATCAGGCCATTAGAAAACTGAACGTGTTGGACCACATGGCTGAGGGGCTCTGATGTCGGTGATGTCGAGTCACTCCTGCACCCCCTGGCCGATCCCTGCTTGGACGCTTGCCGGGATTGACGCTGAGGAGGTCCGTTCCGAGACTGAGTTCGAGGTGGGTGAGCGGGTGGTCGTACCTTTTATCGCGACAGAGGGGGTCTACGTGAGTCGAGAGTGGACGGCGTGGCTAGTCTTGGTTGATGGCACGGATCGGCCAACTCGCTGGCGTCGAATTGACCACCGGCCACTACTTGACCGACTGGCAGAGCTCTAATGGACGACGCACCGAGCAAGTGGAAGCCTGGAGACAGGGTGTTGATTCAGATATATGCCGGCGGCAGCGCAGGTTATGAGACCTACACGTATGAGATGGCCACGCTTCTCCGGAAGACAACAGGCTATGACCACTGGTGGTTTGCGTACGACAACAGACCCCATGGTGAGCCAGGTGACTGTTGCTCCGAGAAGTGGATCCACGAGCCGGGGGTGCTGGACAAACTGGCGGATCTATGACGCACCGCGCCAGAAAATTGCGGCCC
>Ga0114918_10002188_pt1 | contig 17560 bp, 21 predicted proteins | sample LantaG_FD_87015 | JGI IMG/M metagenome (GOLD analysis project Ga0114918, IMG submission 87015) | Deep subsurface microbial communities from Baltic Sea to uncover new lineages of life (NeLLi) - Landsort_02402 metaG | ecosystem: Environmental > Aquatic > Marine > Oceanic > Sediment | place... | reverse complement strand
GCAACAAATTCAATATATTGGCTCATTAATTGACTATTCATTCCAATTAAACGACAAGGCAATGCTTCACAAATAAATTCCTTTTCAATTTCAACCGCTTCTTTAATTAATTCATATACTTTATCTTTTCTAGTTTTTTTTAATAGTTTGCTATATAATAAAATGGCAAATTCACAATGCAATGCCTCGTCACGACTAATAAGTTCATTTGAAAATGTAAGTCCAGGCATTAAACCTCGCTTTTTAAGCCAGTAAATAGAGCAAAACGCGCCTGAAAAGAAAATCCCCTCTACACAAGCGAAAGCTAAAAGACGAGTTGCAAAAGACGAACGTTTATCATTTATCCATTTTATCGCCCAGTCGGCTTTTTTTCTAATACATGGAAATGTTTTAACTGAATTAAATAATTTATGTTTTTCATCTTTATCATTAATATAAGTTTCAATTAAGAGAGAATACATTTCACTATGTATATTTTCCATAGCAATTTGAAACCCATAAAATGCTCTAGCTTCACTTAGTTGAACATCATTCATAAAACGCATTGCCAAATTTTCCATAACAATTCCATCACTTGCCGCAAAAAAAGCAATTATCATTTTAATAAAATATCTCTCTTCTTCGGTTAGACCTTTCCAGTGTGCCAAATCTTTTGATAAATCAACTTCCTCGGCGCGCCAAAAACTATCAACTTGTTTTTTATACATTGACCATATATTTTGGTCTTGTATTGGAAACATTACATAGCGACTTTCGTCTTCAGTCAAGAGAGGTTCAGTTGTTTGAGTAGTCATCCTAAATATTATAGATTTAGATTTTTATATTATTTTAATTATCTATATTTACACTATAAAAGTATTATAATAAATATTTTATTTTATTTTTTTAAACATAAATTCGTAATAAAAAAAAATAATTTATTATTTTATTATTATATAAATATTATATATAAATATTATATAATGCTATTGGCCATTCGTGATAAGAATATAAAAGATTTGCAAAGCAAATTAGAAGAGAGAAGAAAAATATTATTAGAACAACATAGAAATTTAAAAAAAACCACTAAAGAAAATGAATTTTTAGAAGAAGTTGCCCAAGATTATAACAAATATTATGGATTCATTAAAAAACAAAAAGAAGAACAAATAGCCGCACTTGAAATTATTAATAATTATTTAGAAAATATAATATTAGAATCTAGATTTGCAGAAACATCATTAAATGAAGCAAAAAAAGAACAAAGTCAAATTATAGAGAGAATAAATAATATAAGAAAAGAACTAGAAGACATAATGGAATAATTTATTGATGCGTATAATTTATATAATCTATAATAATCCCGATAATAATTAAATATTATTATATTTATATATAATGTCATTAGTAAACGAACAAGAAAGAGCAATAGAAGCAATTAGAAATTTAGCAAATCTAGAACAACGTCTTGCACCCATTTTAACAACAACATATGTTTTAATTTCACAACGTCAACAAACACGTGAATCATTAGAACGTTTGCGTCAAGCAGTCCAAAGAGTTTTAGCGGCATTTATAGCTAATAGAGAAAATTTAACGAGAATAATACAACAAATTGATAATGCAGTTAATACTGGTACTGTTCTACAAAATGAACAATTAAGTAGTTTGAGACAAAGTTTAGAAGCATCAGTTGCAGGTAATAATTCAGCAGATGCTATTACTTCATTGATTGCACAGGTTAACGATTTAATAGGACAAATAGATCAGGAGATTCCTCCTCCTCCTCAAAGAGGCGGATTTGTATGGAGAACACCCCCTAAAACTCCTAATACTCCTAGACTAACATTAAATAAAACACCTAGTCCTGTAAGAAACAATGGTTTAATAAGAACAAAAACAAGAAAAACTAGAACAAAAACAAAAAAATCAAATCCAAAAACAATAATAACAAGAATATCAAGAAGAACTAGAAGTAAATCAAGAAGTTAATTCTACGATTACAAATATCAAATTATTAAGTCTAATTCATTAAGGTTAATTTAAACTCAGGATAATTTCGTATTTTTATAGGAAATTTTCCACTACATTCTCTCTTCATTAAAGTTAAAGGATTTTTCATTTTTTGTAATAACAATTTTCTCTCTTTATAAACTTTCTTCCATTTACGTTGTATTATTTTTATCCAAAATGTTTTTATTATACATACAACTTCTTGTGTAGGAAGTGTTTCAATTTCAATGATGTTTACTTTAATGTAATTACTTTTGTTAACAATATTATAATAATTTCTAATTGTTGGATGAGACTCCTGGCGATAGAGTCTGTTAATATTATATAAATATTCGTAACTATTATTCACACAGTTAATAAGTTGTTCGTGTTTAAAATCATAAAATTTTTTTGCTTTAAATGTAGAATGCACTATTAATTTTTCGCATATAGTTGTATCACTATCATCGTTTACGCCATGTATATAAGGATGAAATAATTCGCATATACCTAATGTAAATCTATTATAATTCATAAATTGTTGTTATAAAATAAAGTAATATCTTTTCTTCAATTTTTTTTAACAAATATATATATAATATGAAATTTGACATAAAATCTTTATTGAGAGACAAAAATGTTCTTTACATAGTGGCTTTTTTAGCTGCAACAAATGTTCTTAGTTATTTAATGGCTGGAAACTATGAATCTATTGTATTTTTTGGCGTAGTTGGTTATTTAGCAACTTATTATAGCAAAAATATGATTGTCATATTATTGATTTCTATGTTAGCTACTAATTTAATATTAGGAACTCGCATGCTTAAAAGAAATGTTGAAGCCATGGATAATAAACGTAAAGAAGAAGTAAAAGAAGAAGAAGAAACACCTTCACATCCGTTTTCAGGAGATAGTTCACCTGGAAAAATAACTAGCGAACAGATGTCGCCAAATAAAAATGTAAAGACAACTAAACCAAAAGAAAAGATGCAACCAAATATTGATTATGCTGCTACATTAGAACAAGCTTATGATAATTTAGACAATTTAATAGGACAAGATGGTATAAAAAAAATGGGAGAACAAACAGAACGTTTAGCAACTAAACAAAAAGAGTTAATGCAAAATATTGAAGCCATGGCTCCTATGCTTCAGAAGGCGGGTTCTATGTTAGAATCTTTTCCATTAGAAGGATTAGGTAATTTACAAAACACTGTTAATAACGCATTAAAAAAGATTAGTGGAAGCAAGATTGAAAATAAATAATAAATAAATAATAAATAAATAATAAATAAATTATAATATATAAAATAATTATAATATATAATGGTAAAAAAATGTCCTGAAGGAGTTATATGCATTGAAAATGTTACAAGTTTTATTATTGTTTTAATTGTAGGTGCGTTTATATTCTTTTATATGCGACCTCAAGATAAAAGTAATGAAAAAATTATTATAAATGAAATTGAAAGACAATCAACTGGTTTATTTTCAAAACCTAATTATTCATTTTCTAATATTCCTAGTGATGTTTTATTAAATCCTTATCAGGCGCCATTAAGAGATGATAGATATTTTGTAGATGCCACAATGGGTGATCCTCGTGGTATTCCAATTAACATTGCGACTCGCTCAGTAGATACTAATTATCGCCAAGTAGGAATATTAAAACGATTAAATGGCAAAGAAATGGTATTGCCATTAATGGGTCGTCCATTATTTACAAATCGCGATAAATGGAATTTTTATACATTAAATGAAAATAATGTTAAATTGCCTATTACATTTAAACAGCGAAGTTGTACTGGCGAATATGGGTGTGATAATATTTATAATAATGATACTGTTTATGTTGATGGACTAGATGCTCCATTTAAAGCAACCATATATGACAACGCTACAATGAAGTATTTACCATTCTTGTAGAGAGAAATTATAATATAAAATTAAAAAAATTATAAAATCATAAAATTATAAATATTAAATTTATGATTTTATTCATGTATTTATTTATTTATGTATTTTTTCTATGACGTTTTTTAGTTAAGTTTCTTTTATTTTTTCTTCTACCTCCTCCAGTTGTTAAAGAAGTTAACATTTGTTTTGCTGTATCTGCATCACCAAATGTTTCTACCATACCATTTTTAGGAATTCTTACAATTATTGTAACTTTTTTATATTTATCATCTTCTGACATTGTTGTAGTTGTTTGAACTTCTGTATCCGTTTGTGACTGTTCTCCAGTTTCTTTGCTTTCTTCTGGCACGCTTGCTGGCTCGCTTGCTGGCTCGCTTGCTTGTTCTCTGACTTGCTCTGTGGCTTGTTCTCCGGCTTGCTCACTTGCTTGTTCTCTGCCTTGCTCTGTGGCTTGTTCTCGGGCTTGCTCGCTTGCTTGTTCTCTGACTTGCTCTGTGGCTTGTTCTCCGGCTTGCTCACTTGCTTGTTCTCTGCCTTGCTCTGTGGCTTGTTCTCGGGCTTGCTCACTTGCTTGTTCTCTGACTTGCTCTGTGGCTTGTTCTCCGGCTTGCTCACTTGCTTGTTCTCTGACTTGCTCTGCGGCTTGTTCTCCGGCTTGCTCACTTGCTTGTTCTCTGACTTGCTCTGTGGCTTGTTCTCCGGCTGGCTCACTTGCTTGCTCTCTGACTTGCTCTGTGGCTTGTTCTCCGGCTTGCTCACTTGCTTGTTCTCTGACTTGCTCTGTGGCTTGTTCTCCGGCTTGCTCACTTGCTGGCTCTAGTTCTGGTTCTAATTCTGGCGCTAATTCTGGCTCTACTATTGTTTTTGATGTATCTAGTAATGATGGACTATCTAGTGATTCTGATTCTATTTTTTTTAAATCATTTATTTCAGTTTGAAGTCTTTGTATTTTTTCATTATCTTCGTCTTCTATTGCTCCATTTAATATATCAGTTAACATATTAATTCTTGCTTGATTTTCCATCGCTCCTCCATGCAATTTAATTTTATGCTTAAGCGTCTTATTTCTTAAATTAAATGATTTTCCTTTCCTAAAACTCTTTTTGTAATTCTTTTTTTTTCTATTTGTTTTCTTATTCATTTTTTTTCTTGATTGATTTTTTTGTTTCATTATTTTAGATATCTTTTTTTTTGATAATTCCATTGTGTATATAAATTTATTAATATTTTTTTATTATAATGATAAATTTTACATTATAATAAATTTTACAGTATAATATATTATTAAAATTAATAATATATTAATATATTAATATATCAATGAATTGTGAAAATTCTACAGCACCTATTGACATAAATAACAATCCAACAGGCACGTGTGACCTAAAATGTAAATTTAATTATAAATATAAAGAAAGTGGTTCCAAATTAACAAATAATACATTTTATCTCTCTTTAACACATGACCAAGTGTATCCAGCCCCTGTAAATTTTAATGCTGATGATTATCAGGTAAGTGAAATAAGAATTTATTCTCCATCACTTCATACATATTCAGGCGTTCATGCAGAAGCAGAAATGATTATAGTTCATACAGGTACTCAAGGAACCCTTTTAGTATGTTTACCAATAATAAAAGGCAATAAAACAACTACTAAATCAGAAAAGGATCTTGAAACTATAATTAAAACAGCTAAAAAATTTGCTAGAAAACCAAATGAAGAAACCGCATTACAACAAAATTTTAATTTAAATAATTTTATTCCTAAAAACAAACCTTTTTTTTCTTACAAAGCCACATTACCATATATTCCTTGCAATGGTGAACATAATTATGTAGTATTTAGCAAAGATGATGGTGCTTATATAACAATTTATGAAGATTTATTAAAAGATTTAAAAAGCGTAATTAGTTTACATTCAATGGTGACAAAAAAAGACACAAAATTTTATATTAATAAAACAGGTGCAAATATATCATCTGGAAAAGCAGAAGAAATTTACATTGATTGTAAACCTGTTTCAGATGATGGAGAAGTAATAGATGAAAGTAAATTAAAAAGTGAATCAAAAGATATTTTTAAAGATATGAATTTTTCTGATATTAAAGATAATATATTTTTTAAAATTTTATTTATTTTACTTGCAATTTATTTAATTTATTTTATATTTAATTTTTTGTTAAAAAAAATTTCAGGTAGAGGTATGGAAGGTGGTTCTATTCAGCAAACAAATAGTTAATTTTTTATAAAAAATATTTACAAAATATTGCTATTATATATAATGGAGAACGAAGACAAATATGAATTAATATGCAATCCAACAAACGAAATTAAAGATATGAATGAAACCGTTATTGTTTCAGAAAAAAAAGAAGTTATTAATTCTGAAAATGGTTATGATTATACATTTAAAGATTTTTTAAATAGCATATTTTTTAAAATATTAATTAGTATTATTGGTATTTATATTTTTTATTATTTATGGAAATTAATTATTAATAAAATTACTTCTAATTCATCTTCTTCAATTAAAGTAGGTGGTAAAAAAAGAAGATAATTTATTTTTGAATTTAAAAAAAAATTGAAATGCTAACATACATTATTGTTATTTCAAAACCCTACTAAAATGACTTACAATTTTCCGTATCCTCGTATTGACAATTTTCCTATATTTCATAGAGAATTAGAAACCAATAAATTTTACATTATACACCTTTACAATAATCCTACTAAGTATGATGGGGAATTTATGCTTTTATGTGGAATCTTTATTAAAAAAGAAGACAATGCTCTTTATTTTAAACAAGTTATAAAAAGTGAATACAATTATAAATTCTTATCCACTCTAGTGGGAAATTCTTGGAACTATACGCGTTACGAAAACCCTGATGAAGAATTTAGTGTATTTGACTCAAAAAAACGTTGTTTTCATATTTATAATGACTTATTCCCTCAAAATGCGCCGTTTTTATTGATACCTAGAGAACTAAATGAATTTAATTTTGATTACTTCATGTTAAGAAACGTATCGGATATGTATTGTAATGCTACACAAAGAAAAAATATGACTGGTGCAGACTATGATGAGTTAAACTATTTGATAAAAAAATTTGAAATGAATATTGAATATATAAAACATTAACTAATTATATACCATATGTTATTTAAAATGACCTTGGTAAATGTTACTTTGTGACTGATATCACACCGACTATTCTTTTGAAAAAATTGTTAATATTTTATCTATATTTTTATTATTATCATATACATACCATTTTTTTTTATTAGTATCCCAACTACCTCCTAATTTTTTGATTTCATCTTTTTTGATAAAAGGAATTATTAGATATATTTTTGTAGATGTATTATAATGGCAACTATCTAAACCAATTGCTATATTTGCTAATTTATCCGCGTTATCATTGCCAAAAGAATGAATGTCTGTATTATTTGTATGCGCTTTTATATGTATAAATTGAATATTTAGTTTATCTTTATACATTTCATATGCGATTTTAACCAAATCTTTATTTGGTATGTCTACATTCCAACATTTTTTATAGCATTTTTCACCATAAGAAGAAACACACTTTATAGCATATTCAGAATCACTTACAATTGCTATTTTTTTCCCATTTAGAATATCATTTTCTATAATATGATAAGTTTCAATAATAGCACTCAATTCTGCTGTATTATTTGTTTGTTTTCCTTCTATTTTTTTTGATATGTTACGATTATCATTTATGCCAAAAAATATACCTATTCCTGCTAAGGCATTATCTTTTCCATTATTAGAACAAGCGCCATCCGTATACACGTAATAGTCTGGATTAAAAACAATATTGTCATCTTTTGAATTAACTATAATATTATGGGTTTGAATGTTATTATTTATATCATCTATATTTTTTTCATTTACTTTAATAAAATTATCTGCTTCTTCTTTTGTATTAAATTTTTTATATAAAGCATTTTTATATTTTTTTACTGAATTATTACAATCATTCCAATTTAAAAATATTCCAATAGTTCTCCCATTAGCAACAGCATAAAATGTCATTATAGTATATTATAGTTATTAATTTTTATATTTATTTAAATAAACATAAAAATCGTGGATTTGAAATGTAAAAAGGTGTAATAGTCAAAAGGTGTAAAATAATTTATATGTCAATTAACTCGTCTTCAATCAAATTTAATTGAATGTGTTTTATGTTGGATTGTAAAATCATTTTACATTTCTCAATAATTATAAAGGCTTTCATAAACATATCAGACGTATTGTTAATATCTATACTAGGTGTTACTTCAGACATAAAATCAATCATATATTTGTATTCGTAAAAAAAATCTACTTTTTTTTTAAATAAATTAAACCGATTTATAAGTCTATTTATTCTTTTTTCTATTGATTTATTTGACTTTTTATTATTTGTCATATAATAATTTATTTTGTCAATTTGTTTTTCTAAAAAGTTTATTTCAATCCCTAACTCTTTTAATATAGTTTTAGATTGAACAATTAATTCATCGTCTGTAATCATATTATATAAAATGTTATATAAAATGTTATATAAAATGTTATATTACATCTTCTTAAATAACGCCTTCATAATCTACAGGCGCTGAACTACCAATATTATCAATAATTGGTAAAAATGAAGGAGGTCCCATAGGTCCATTTCTTGTAATAGGCGCCATTGTTGCAACGACTTCTTCTTCTAATGTAGGAGGAAATTGGTTGTAAGCATTCAACGCGGAGTTCATTTTATCTTGTGATGGTAAATATTTAGCTATAGCTTTTCTTCCAGCTTATTCTTTAGAGCGTTGGATTAATTGATATGCAGTAATTAATCCTAAAACACCAATTACAGGATTAGAATTCTTAAAAAGCAATAAAGCAAGTAAATAAACAACTCCTTGAGCTAAAATATTTTCACTTATTAATCTTGCTAATCCTATTGGGGTTCTAATATTAAACAAGAGGTAGGTTACTAATAAAATTAGCAATAAAATTTCATGCTGTTTCATGCCAGTTAATAATTTTTTAAACACTTCCATTTATATTTTATTATTATATTATTTTTTGTTTATTAGAAAAAAATGAACTAAATCAATCTAAAAAGATTGTTTGATATAATACAACCAAGAAGTTTATACTTTGAACGATGTCAATAATAGCAAACAATAATGAAAATGATAAAAATGATAAAAATGATAAAAATGATAAAAATGAAAATGTCAGTAGTTATCTCGGACAAAAAGGATATACAATTTATAAAGATGCAATTACTATTAAAGAACAACAATTTATTAGAGAAGAACTTACAGTACGACCTTTTATTCCTAAATCACCTGTTCAAATGCCGTCATTTCCTATATATCGTGAATCAAAAGATAAATTTTATATTCCAAGATATTTTGGCGAAGAATATTATGGAGAACCTGATGAAAGTCGCATTTCAGAAGGTGACAATATATCAATACAATTTAAAGGTGCATTAAGAGATTATCAGCAAAATATTTCAGACATTTATATGAAAAAAATTTCACAGGGTAAAATTGGCGGCGGTGGTCTTTTAGATCTTCAAACAGGCATGGGTAAAACTGTGATTGCTTTAAATATTATATCAAGAGTTGGAAAGAAAGCACTTATTATTGTTCATAAAGGATTTTTATTAAACCAATGGGTAGAAAGAATTGAGCAATATTTACCTACTGCTCGTGTAGGGCGTCTACAAGGACAAACAATTGATATTGAAGAGAAGGACATTGTTATAGGAATGCTTCAATCGCTTTCAATGAAAGACTATCCTGCTGATTTATTTAAATCATTTGGCATCACTATTGTAGATGAGGTTCATCACATTTCAAGCGAAGTATTTTCGCGTTCGCTTCTAAAGATTGTAACACGTTATACTTTAGGCCTAAGTGCAACCATGAATAGAAAAGATGGATTAACGAAAGTATTTAAAATGTATTTAGGTGATATTTTGTTTAAAACACTTACTAAACGAGATGATAAAGTCATTGTAAAAGCAATTGAATATAAAACAAATGATGAGGAATTTAATGAATTAGAAACTGATTTTAGAGGAAATCCTAAATTTAGCACAATGATAACTAAACTTTGTAAATTCAATCATCGCAGTGAGTATATTATTAATATTATTAAAAAAGAATTAGATGAAAATCCTGAGCAACAAATGATTATTTTAGCGCATAATAAAAGTTTGCTTACATATTTACATGATGCCATAGAACATAGAAATATAGCATCAGTTGGGTATTATGTAGGTGGTATGAAAGAAGAAGCATTAAAAAAAAGCGAAACTAAAAAAGTTATAATTGCTACTTATGCTATGGCTTCTGAAGGTCTTGATATTCCTACCCTTACTACATTGTTGTTTGCTACACCGAAAACGGACATTACACAGTCTGTAGGTCGTATTTTAAGAACCAAACATACGAATCCACTTGTGATTGACATAATTGACCAACACGAAATTTTTAAACTACAATGGTCTAAAAGGAAGGCTTATTATATTAAAAATAAATATAAGATTATTCAAACTCATGATTATTTGTCTAATGATTGGAAAGTAAAATATGACCCTGATGAAGAGAAACCTAAAAAGAAAAAAGAGAGTAAATGCTTAGTTCAGTTGTAATAGAAATATAATAGAAATATAATAAATATATAATTATTTAATTAATATAATAAATATAATTATAATTCGTTCGGATAATATGGTTTATTTGATTCTTCTTATAGAGGATCATACTGATTCAGTTGATGGTTCATCTTCATCTGCTTCTGTTGCTGCTGCTTCTTCTGCTGCTATTGCTTCTGCTGCTGCTATTGCTTCTGCTGCTGTTGCTTCTGCTTTTGCTTTTTCTTCTGCTTCTGCTGCTGCGCTTGCTGCTGCTTCTGCTGCGCTCGCTTCTTCTTCTGCTTCTGCTTTTCTTTCTGCTTCTGCTCTTGCTGCTCTTGCTCTTGCTTCTCTTGCTCTTGCTTCTGCTTTTGCTGCTACTCTTGCTGCTACTCTTGCTGCTACTCTTGCTCTTGCTGCTGCTTCTTCTCTTGCTGCTACTCTTGCTTCTGCTCCTGCTGCTCTTGCTTCTGCGCTTGCTGCTGCGCTTGCTGCTGCGTTTGCTGCTGCGCTTGCTGCTGCGTTTGCTGCTGCGCTTGCTGCTTCTGCATTAATCTTTAATTCTATATCATTCAATTCTCTTTCAAGCTTTTCAATTATTTCCTCTATGTTTGTTGGCATAGGTTCGTTTCTTGGTCGTTTTTTCCCAAGTGTGGGGAGGTTATCTCTATAACCCAATAATTCGTTATGTATGTCTGTTAATCTTGCATCATAGTCTGTTAATCTTTCATTATATATTATTTTATACGTTTTATTAAGTGTTATAAGATTTGCGGCAAGATTTACCATTTTTTTTAAATCTTTCATTATAATACCTCCTCCTCTTTGTTTGTAATACTTTCTTTTTTTCAATGATAATTTGTTATTTTTTCTTTTTATTGTTGACTTATTATAGCGTCGTTTTGCTTTTGACTTATTATAGCGTCGTTTAGTTTTTTTGCTTCCTACATTTGGTTTCATTTGTCTTTGTTTTTTAGAATGTTTTTTTAAATAACTCATTATATAATATAATATAATGATATTTATAATTATTTAATTAAAATTATAAGTATTATTTTAAACCATTCTATGAGGACCATTGGGGTCTGTGCAATTATTCATTGGTGTAATAGGAACAGGATTAGCCAATGCACTCATATTTGGAGATAAATATTGTCCTCCAGCCGAATAAGTAAGAGAGAACGGCTGGTTGCTTAAATATTGACTATATCCTCCTCTCTGTCTTCTTGTAGTGCCACCTCTTAATTTTCTAAATAAATCAGATCGCATGCGATGTCTAGTATTAGATTTCATCCCACTACATCTTTGTAAATGTTTTCTCAAATTATTTTTAGTATTAAAATGTGCTCCGCATTTCATACAATTAAATTTTCTCATTTTACGAGTTGAATGATGTCTAGATTTACTAGATTTACTATGTTTCTTATTTTTTCTACTCTTTCTACCCTTTCTACCACCAGCACACTGATAACCTTTAGATATCTCAGGATATCCAGAACCAGCAAATGTTGACATACTACCCTCTCCTCCTGGTGCATAACCATAATAATAGTTTACACCTCCACCAACTCTTTTAGAATTTCTTTTTCGTCTTTTTCTTCCGCCAATAGTTGGAATTGATTTTAAAGGATATTCGGAAGGATTATATTGCGTAGATGAATTTAACATTCCAGGATTATTTACTCCAATATTTGAATATTTATCAATTCCCATTGTATAATTGCCTACAACAGACTGTGGTTCAGAGAAACCATATCCGCCACCTCTTTGGTATTGATAACCAGGATTACCTCCTACTGATTGAAAACCACTTACAGGACCTCCACAACCAGTTACGATGCCTTCATTGCTTCCAAAACCTCCTGAATAATGACTGCCTGTTGGGTTAGTTCCGCCTACAACTGCTTCAGGACCCCATACTATATGATTTAAACCATTTGGCATTTATATATAATACATTTATTTTTTTTGTATTTCAAATAATTCTTTTTTTGTGATAATTTTAGCATCTTTTGGTGCTATAGAAACTGGTTTCCATTTTCTAAATTTACTTATATAAACGCATTTCATCATAATATTTTTATTTAAATTTACAAATTTGTCTTCATTAACATTTTCAAATTCTTCTTCATCATCACTTTCTTCTAAAAGGTCTAAATTTTTATTTTCTTTTATAGTTCTAAATAAATCATTCATAAAAACGCTAGTTTTATAATCTGGTATCATAGCTATATTATAAAATATTTCTTTTCTTTCATTGTTTAAACAATGTAAATTATATATATCTTGCTTAATATCAGCATTTACTTTGAATACAGCTTCTATATTATTATTGTTTATCTTAACAATTCCTTCGGGTTCAAATAAATTATAGCATCTTGCCAGTATTCCATAGACTTCGTAAGAGAGAAATTGAGATGCATTAAAACAATCAATATAATTATTTTTAATAATAGGAAGTGTAATAATAAAATTTTTATTAAATAAATTTGTATTTTTAATTTGATTTTCAAACATATCAAGTATAATTTCTAATTTTTGTTTATATTGTCGTTTCTGACAATTTTTATTTTTATAAAAAAGAATGTCTTCGCATGTAAAAAATGTAGAATTATTTAAATTTACAATTGTTCCATATAAAATGGTGTTAAATGATAATTCTTTTTTAAAACAATATGCAACAGGATATATATTAGAAATATTGTTATTTTTATCTAATTCTAAAACTAAACAAATATCTTCATTTTTATAGTAGGTAAACCAAATAAGAACTTTTTTCCCTTTAGGGATTGCTAAATAATAATCGGCATAAACTTTCTTATGTAAAATTTTATCATAGGAAAGTTCTATTTCAGGAAATCTATCCATAATTGACATTTTATCTTCATGGTTTAATTTCATTTTACTATAATTCATTTATTATTTAATCTTTAATTCATTTGATATATAAAAAATAATAAGTATTTGAAAAATATTTGTATATTTGAACATTTAAAATGCAGAAAATGAAGATCCTCCATAGTCAAAAGAATCAATATTCCCATTTCTTTTATTTGCATCAGAACTACTTAAACTATTTAAAAAACTTTTTAATTCATCTTTCATATTATCTTCATTTTTTATAACACTATTAGAAACACTATTGATATTATTTTCATTATTTTCTTTTAATTTCTCTCTTTCATTGGATTTTACCTTTTCAATCGTTTCATATATTTCTTTATATGCGCCAGCTGGTCTATTTACTAAATCTTTTATTTTTGGAACAGTTAATGTTGTTTTAAAAAAACTATACAAATAATGAACTAAAATAATTAAAATTAATGATATTATCGTCCATTTTAATATTAAATAAAACATATTATATAATATTTATATTACTTTATGCCGGATAAAAACGTAAGAATGTCTTCCTTAAATGAAAAATTTTCAATATCTCCTTCAAATGTAAAATAAAAATCCATTATATTTTTAGTTTCTATATTTCTAAGTATAACAAATTTTAATTCTGATTTCTCTCTTAGTAGATATGTTTCTTCATGTACTTTTGCAATTTTATATTCATAAGGTATTCTCCAATTATCGTTTGTTAATGTTTGTTTTGAAGTATCTATAAAAACTCTCCATTTATCAATTTTAACTTCTTCTGCATTATTATCTATGTAAGTTATTTTTGTCAAAGAATCAGATGTTTTTACAGTCTTATAAACACCCTCAAGAGAGATTAAAAATGTATAATCTTTAATATTTTTTATGCATTGTGCTAAAGGCATTTGTTTAATTTGATTTTCTTTTAAATCAACAAAGTAAAGTCTCATGTTATATTGTTATATTGTTATATTGTTATATTGTTATATTGTTGTATATTTTATATACTATTTATAATTTATATTATAATAAACTATTTAAACCCATTACAAATAATTTAAACAATTAAAAGTATCAAATATGCCAGTTAATCAAACATTTCTAATTGTTGAAAAAACAGGATCTTTAAAAGAGGTCTCTGTTAAATCTATTAATAAAGATGAAATTTATAAAAAATGTGGATTTAGAAAACCTGATGGATTTGAATGCAGAACTACTTGGAAAAATGTAAAAGTAGGAAATCAAAATTATTCAGTTCAACTTTGGGCACGTGATGATGGAAAAGCTGATACTGAAAATAAATATGATTTTCCGCCACCAGTAGACAATACTCTTTATTTTGGAAATTGTGCCTTAGTTCAAGTTTTAAATAATAATCACGATTCTTTTACTAGTTTATCTAAAGATTTGTGGCTTAAAATTTATGAGGCATTGTTTGGTGGTTTTGAAGATATTGGTGACGAAAATGATGATGATGAACCAGATGAGTTGGATGCTATTAAAAAAGATATGAAAACAAAAAAAACAGGATATCTTAAAGATGGTTTTGTTGTCGACAGTGATGAAGAAGAGGAAGTAGTTGCATCTGATGTTGACGAAGAAAGTGACGAAGATGACGAGGATAGTGATGAAGATGTTTCAGAAGATGATAATGATTGTGATGAAACCGATGCAAAAAGTGATTTAGTAGATAATGAAAGTGATAATATTTCTGCTGGATCTGAATTAGATGAAGAGTCATATGATTATAGTGATGAAGACGAGTAAATTATTTACTTAATAAATGTCATTTCATCAATACAAGTATAATTTAATTCATTTGTTTTTTTTTTAGATACTATAGAATTATATAATTCTTTATTATTTAATAATAATTGGATTTTATTTAAAAACAAATTATCAAACGGTATAAATGCTTCTATATTAATATAATCTGTAATATTTGGTGCACCGTCGTATATTGGGATTGAACCTGCTAAAAAAACATTAAATATTTTTTCAGTAATATATCCAGGTGTTTTTGAATTTTCAAAGCAAATTATAAATTTATATTGAGAAAATACAGAAATAATTTCAGGAGAATTATAACATGTTTTATTTTTTAAAAATAAATCATATTGAGTTATAAAATCTACTTTTTTTATTTTAGATAAATGTCTGACGGCTAATAATTTATTTGAATTTAATCTATTTTTTGATATAAATAAACAAAATTTTTTGTTTTCATAAGGAATTGCATTTCTAATATTTTCAAAATTATCATAAATAGAATTAAAATACTTAACCCGACAATATATAGCTGGAATAATATTATTTTCTGGATGTGAAATATCATTATAAATATATTTATCAATGAAACTATTAGAAAAACGGCCAAATTTATTCCAATGATTATAATGAGTTCTACCAACAGAAAAATTTTCAACTGATAAAAAAATATTATATTCATTTTCTCTCAGTAGCGAATTATCATTGTGTTGAATTCCTATAATACATATGTCAGCAGGTTCGTTTTCGTCTACAATTACGTATTGATATTTATTTGATAAAAATATATCAATTGCTTGAGTATCAATAAGTTCAAAATAATTTTTTTCAAAATGTTTGTTTACAATTAATTGTTTTGATTTTTCTGAAAATCTAACACGTAACATTTGTTATAATACTTTTATTATTAATTTTTTATTATTATTTAGATTTAAATAATAATAATAAAGAATTACACAAAAATCAAAAAAATGAAAAAATAAAAATAAATTAAATTCTTAATAATATAAATACATCTAAATGAAAATTAAAAATTTAATAATATTAAGTATGATAATATTATTTTTAATTTTATTAAAAATAAATTATGATAAAATTCCATCAAGAATAAATCACATAAATAGAAATCAATATAATCAATTTCCAATAGGAAAATTGTCATTAATCAAAGATGATGAATTTATAGATGAATCTGGAATTTTGTGGGTAAAAAGAGGTTTTTTAAATAGCATACTTCATAATCCATTTAAGTATTATATATTTGAAACATATGATAAAACAAAAATCTCTTCTTCAGAGGTTGAAATATTGAAGAGAGATTTTGATGAAGGTAATCAAAATTTTAGCCCATCTTCTTTTAATTATTATTCTTCATTTAATTATCCAATATCACATTTTTTTGCAGACATTCTTCCTATAGTTGTGTATTTACGTCCAAAATATAAAATATACAAAAGAGTATAAATATTGATAAATAATATTAGTAATATTTATAGTCTTATAGTAATCCTTCTTTTAACATTGAACTTATTAATCTTGTTACACCAATGCCACCTCCACTTCTTGTAATAAAGTTATGTTTCAAAAACTCATTCAATTCACCATCTACACGTTCTTGTCCAAACTTATCGTATAATATTTGTGCATAACCTCCATCGGAAATTGTCTTAAAACGGTTCAACATATCTTCTACGTCGCTACTGCGTTCAGCGCTTCCAATAGTTTCCATGCCAGATAAAATAACATCAATTTTGTTTGCTGTGCCTTTTTTGTGATCTCTACTCATATTCCAAAAAGGGCTAGTATATTCAGGAAAATTCTTCAAGAAAAATACTGGACCATTGTCCTTGTATAATTGTTGTTCTTCTTTGTGAGATATATCAGTTGTATTATATTTATCTGCAACATCTACATAATCTCCTTCTGCAAATGCACAGCATTTATCGTATCCCAAATAACACAATAATTCTCTCTCAATTGCTTCTAATTCATTCATACCTCCTTTTAATTCAAATTCAAACATTGGAAAAATAAGAGCATGGCGACCAGGAATAGGATTGGGTTCATAACGATAACTAGTGCTTACGCAAAAGTATCCAGGAACATCAGGATTAGTCAGTAATTCATATTCTAACCACATTTGTCCTGTTTGTGGGAGGGGATAAACTTTATGATTGTAATCAAACGTTCTGATAGTCGATGGATCTTCACAGGCGGCTAAAATGGAAAGTCGGTTTTGTGTATGTACTTCCAAATAACCTTTACTCAAGAAAAAGGTGCGGAGTTTGTTAATAACTGCGCTAAAATGAGCACTGTTGATGATGAGATCTTTTTCAGAATCGTCCATTTTATAATATATGAGATTTTTTTCTAAATATT
>Ga0114918_10002187_pt1 | contig 17563 bp, 22 predicted proteins | sample LantaG_FD_87015 | JGI IMG/M metagenome (GOLD analysis project Ga0114918, IMG submission 87015) | Deep subsurface microbial communities from Baltic Sea to uncover new lineages of life (NeLLi) - Landsort_02402 metaG | ecosystem: Environmental > Aquatic > Marine > Oceanic > Sediment | place... | reverse complement strand
GGGGCCGGGGGGCGGGGGGGGGGGGGGGGGGGGGGGGGGGGGGGGGGGGGGGGGGGGGGGGGGGGGGGGGGGGGGGGGGGGGGGGGGGGGGGGGCGGCGCCTCTGGCGCTCCTTCGCCCCCTCGGCCGGCAGCAGCAGCGGCAGCGGAAGCAGCGGCGGCAGCGGCGGCGGCGGCGGTGGCAGCGGCCCCGCCGCCGCCGCCGCCGCCCCCGCCCCCCCCCCCGCCCTCCGCGCCCCCCCCCTCCAAGGCGGCGGCGGGGCAGCACGCGGCCAGGAGGCGCCCGCAGGGGCTGAAGTGCACGCCCATCTCCGAGCAGAGCGCGACGTCGCCGAGCGACAGCGCGGGCGAGACGAGCCCGCCCAGACCCGCGCCCTCGAGGGGCCACGGCGTCCGCCAGAGGCGCACCCTGACGGTGCAGGGCTGCTCGGCGGCCGCGGCCGCGGCGGCGGCCGAGGCGGCGGCCGAGGCGGCGGCGGCGGCGGCCGCGGAGGCGGCGCTGGCGCCGGCGAGGGCGGCGGCCACCGGCGTCGCCGGCGCCGGCGCTCGAGGCGGCGCGGCGGGGGCGGCGGCAGCGGGGGCCGCTGCTGCTCCCCTCCGCTGCTGCTGTCGCTGCTGCTGCTGCATTATCTCCGCGGCGACAGCGGCAGCGAGCGCGCTCCTGCTGCTGCTGCTGCTGCTGCTGCCGGTCTCGCCGCGGCGAGCAGCAGCGGCGGCGGCGGCAGCGGCGACGGCAGCCGCCCCCGCTGCCGCTCCCCCTCCTCCTCGCCCTCCTTCGACGGCGTGCGCGAGCGCCGTCGAAGGAGGAGGAGGAGCAGGAGGAGCGGGAGGAGGAGCACCGGGAGCCGCGTGCGCGGCGGCCCCGGGCACAAACGCCGGGGCAGAGACTGCCCACGACGGGACCCTGGAGAGCGGGCGCGCTGCCACTGGTGCCGCCGGTGCCGCCGCTGCCGCTGCCTCCCGAGCGGCATGGTGAGCGGCGAAGGCGGCGGCGGCGGTGTCGGTGGCGGGGGCGGGGGCGAAGGCCGCCGCCGCCGTCGCCGGCGCCGCCGTCGGCCCCCCCCTCCAGGGGAGCAGCGGCGGCAGCGGCGGCGCGGGCAGTCCCGGGAGCGCCAGGGTGCCCGTCGCCGCCCCCGTTGCCTGGTGCTGCTGCTGCTGCTGAGGAGCAGCAGCGGCAGCACCGGCAGCAGCAGCAGCACCGCTGGCGTCGACCTCGCCCCCGCGCGCCGCCACCGCGGAAGCGGCCGAGGCCGCGACGGCCGCCGCGCTCGCGCTCGCCGCGGCCGCCGCCATCGCCGCGGCCGCGAGCGCGCTGGCCGGCGGGTCGACGACCTCCGCCGTGAGCAGCAGCGGCGCGCCCGTGGGGTGGAAGGCGACGCAGCGGAGCGAGCGCCGCGTGCGCAGGATGAAGGAGGGGCGCGGGGCGACCAGGGGGCGCGGGGGCTGGGGCGGGGGCGGCGCTCCGGCCGCCGCCGCCGCCGCCTCGGCCGCCGCCGCCGCCGCCTCAGCCGCCGCCGCCGCGAGGGTGCCTGGGCCTGAGACAGCAGCCGCGGGGGCGGGCGCGTCGCTCGCCGCCGCGCTCGCCGTCGCACTCGCCGTCGCCGCGCTCGCCTCCACCAGGTCCCTGTACCTCCACGCGTACAGCTTGTGCCCCGCGGCGACGGCCAGGATGTCCCCGGCGGGCGAGAAGGCCAGCGAGGCGATCGGGCGGCCGAACGAGTGCGCTCCGACGCAGCGGCCGCCGCTCGCCGACAGCCTCGAGGCGGGGGAAGAGGAGGGAGTGGCCGAGGCCGCGACCCCGCTGCCGCTGCCGCTGCCGCTGCCGCTGCCGCTCCCCTCGCCGCTTCCTCCCCCTCCTCCACCTCCCCCTCCTCCCCCTCTCCCTCCCCTCCCGGCGCGGGAGAGCACCGCCTCGTCGAGCCTCCAGAACCGCACCTCGTGGTCGAGCGAGCCAGACACCAGGAAGCCCCGCTCGGCGGGGTGCCACCGCACGACCCACGGGGTGCGGCGGTGGCCGCGCAGCGACGCGACCGTGGCGCGCGTGCGGGCGTCCGAGACCTTGACGGTGTGGTCGCCATGCGCGGAGGCCACCTGCGGAGAGTTTTTTTTTGATTTGTTTTCGAAAGGGAAAGAAGGAAGGGGGAGGGAAAAACAGAGGTTGGAAAAAAAGTGAGTTTTTTGTTTCTTGCGAAACTTTTTTTCTGTCGAGAAGGGGGGGAAAGTCTCAACCACAACTCACCAGCGTGCCGCACGGGCTGAAGGCCGCGGCGATCGTCGAGCGCGGCGGCGGGTTCAGCGGGCAGTAGCCCAGCCCCGGGGCGCCGTTGGCGCGCTGCTGCGCCGAGGTCGCCGGGGAGGGCGGCGGGCGCGACGAGGGGCGCGGCCACGGCGGCGGCGCTCGTCGAGGCTGGGTTCGAGCTTGAGCGCCTTCCCCTTCGCTGTCACCGCCGGCGGTCCCTCGTCCTTCGTCGCCGTCGGCGTCGTCGGCGTCGGCGTCGGCGGCGTCGGCGGCGGCGGCGACCCTGAGGGACTCGGCGAGCTGGCGCCTTATCCGCCGGAAGAAAGAGGCGTCGGGTCCGGCGAGGCCGCCGTCATCTCCTCCTTCTCCGAAAGGAACAGAAGGGGACGGAGGAGACGGAGGAGACCGAGCCGAGGGCGAAGAAGCGGCGTCCCCGGCCTCGACGCCGCCGCCGCCGCCGCCCTCGCCCTCTCCCCCGCCGCCGCCCTCCTCGGGCCCGCACTCCCCCGCGCCGAGCCTCCGCAGGAGCGCGCCCTCCGCCCAGGCCTCGAGGGGATGAACCGACAGGGACCTCGTCGGGAGGGCGACAGGAGCAGGGGGGGAGGGAGGGGGAGGGGGCGGCGGCGGCGGCGGTGGGACTCTCCGCCGCCGCGGCGGCGGCGGCGGCGGCAGCAGCGGCGACGACGGCGACGAGGGCTCAAAGGCTTCTTCCTCTTCTTCCTCGCCGTCGTCGTCGTCCTTGGCTTCTTCCTCGATTTTGGGGGCCGTCACGAGGTAGAGCGGGGGCGTCAGAGGGATGCGCCTCTTTCCCGCGCCAAAGAGCTCGCGGGCGCGGAGGGAGGTCACGGGCGAAGGTACGAGGAGGCTGTGCGTGTTTTTCAGAGAAAGTGAGAGACGAGAGAGGGAAAAAAGAGAGAGAGGAGGTTGAGAGGAGAGAAAAAAACAGAGGGAAGCGAATGCTTTCTGCTCTCGTCTTCGAGTTCGTGCGCTTTCTCTCTCTCTCTCATTTGCTCATTCTCCCCTGCTGCTGCTGCTGCGTACCTGTTACTCCGAGGATGCTCCATGGCTCAGGACGACCAGTGGGGCAGGTAAAGCGAAGCGGCGGTTGTAGAAGAAGCGCAGAAAGAAAGACTGGGAACGTCGAGCGGGCCGCAAGCGGCGTTTCTTGCCGAATGAGAAAAGAGAAGCTCCCTCTCCACTTTTTCTCTTTGCTTCTCTTCGCTGTTCACAGCTCTCTAGCACGAGGGGGATGCGGTGGCGCTCGAGCGGGGGAACGAGGGAGCGTGCATGCTTCGGGTTCTTGGGGAGGTGGGATGGGGGAACGCGTCGAGTTCTCTTCACTTTCGAGAGAGGGAAAGCGAGAGGAGCGGGAGCGAGAAAGAAAGGAAAGAAAAAAAAAGTGGGGGCAACGGGGAGACGACGCTCGTCGAGCATCATAATTTCTGGGCAATCGAGCAAGGGTTTCAGAGAGACGCCATGAGCGGCAACCAAGACGGCGCGGCCCCCGCCGCCACCTCAACCTCAAGCCCCGACGCATCCGACATCGTCGCCGAGCGCGCCTCCAACTACTCGCTCACCGTCTCCAACGGGCCCCGAGGCCACCTCGCCCGCATCCGCTGCGTGGCGTTCTTCCCCGTGAGCCCCGAAGTGATCTATTCGGTTCTGACGAACCCGGACAACAGCGGCGTCTTCCGGGACGTCGCCGACTGCCATTCGCGGAAGCTCCTCAGCGAAGAGAGGGCGTCGCCGACGGACGAGAGTCGCCGAAACTCGCTGCTCCGCGTCGTCGAGGTCGATCAGCTGGGGAGGGTGAGGCTGGGGGGTCCGGGCCCGCTGGGCAGGGAGATCACCTTCAGGACGAGGCTGCGAGTGACCGAGGACGCGAGGGGCGCGCCGGCGAGGATGACGACGCGCTTCGAGCTGCTGCAGTCGGACGTCCTGTCCACTTTCGACGGCACGTGGACGCTGGAGCCCAGGCGAGAGGGGGGAGAAGAAGGAGAAGAAGGAGAAGGAGCGAGCGGCGGCAGGATCGCGACCGCGGCGACGCTGGAGCAGGACGTGACCCCGAGAGGGATCCCTCGGTGGCTGAAGTTTGTGCCGCTGGCCAGCGGCGCGATCAAGCGCGCGTGCGCCGGCGCCGTGAGGAGGATGGTGGAGGACCTCGCTGCGGTCGCAGACGCCGTTTTCATCGAAAAGAAAAGCCTGGAGAGCGTGCTGGAGGAGTGCAGGAGGAGAGCGGAGGGGAAAAGGAAGGAGGGGAAGGAGGAGGGGGCGAGAGAGGAGGAGGCGAGAGAGGAGGAGGCGAGAGAGGAGGGGGAGAGAGTGGAGGGGGAGAGAGAAAAGGCGGTGGAGGTCTCGGCAGGCTAGAAAGGAGAAAGAGAAAAACAATGACGGAGATCATCACACACTTTCTTTTTAACCCCTTCACTTCCGCAAGTGGAGGAATCTTCCTCAATTGAGGAGTCTTCCGCAATGTCGCGCCCCGTGCCGCGCCCCGTTGTGTACCTCATCTATTACTCGATGTGAGTCCTTCTTTCTCCTTGTGAGCCTTTTTTGTGCGTGGGGAGCGGAGGGGAGGAGGAAGAGATGGGCGAAAGAGCTCTTCTGCGAAGCCATCGATCTCGACTAAAAACCCAGGGGAGAAAATTCTTCGGCAGTTTTTTTTTCTTTCGCCCGCGGCGAGAGAGGGAGGCTGGCCGCTTTCCATTCTTCCTTTTCCTTCCCTTCTTCCCCTTGGAGCGCCCCCAAAAAGCCTAAGCACGAGAGAGAGAGAGAGAGAGAGAGAGAGAGAGAGAGAGAGAAAGAGAGAGAGGAAGAGGTGGCTGATCATCGCCTTAGCTCGCGCGGGCGGAAACGGCGAACGACAAAGGTTTGTCAACAAAAAAAAATGAAGGGAAAAAAACTCAACCCTCTCTCCACACAAAACTTTTTCCACCCGAAAACAAAAAAATATCATTCTCTCCCCCCCAGGTACGGCCACGTCAAGACCCTCATCAACGCCGCCAAGTGGGGGATCGAGGCTGCCGGAGACGCCGGATCGAGGCGCGCGTGTTCCGCGTCCCGGAGACGCTCCCTCAGGACGTTTTGGATAAAATGAAGGTTCCCGCTGCAGACGCCTCGGTGCCGATCATCACCGTCGACGAGCTGCCCAAGGCCGACGGGTTCGTGTTCGGTTTTCCCACCCGCTTCGGGAACATGCCCGCGCAGGTGAGGGGCTAAAAAGAGAGAGAGGGAGAGAGAGAGAGAGAGAGAGAGAGAGAGAGAGAGAGAGAGAGAGAGAAAAGGCGAGAGAAAGAGAAAAGGCGCGCGCGAGAGAGAGAAAATGCTTCTGTTTTTTTTTTCACTCTCTTCTCTTCCCATTCTCTCTCTCGCTCAAACTCTCTCCCTCTCCCTCTCTCTTCTCTTTTCACGAACAAAAACTCGTGAAATAAAACAGATGAAGGCCTTCTTCGACGCCACGGGGGGACTCTGGTCTTCGGGGGCCCTCTCGGGAAAACCCGCCTCCATCCTCACCTCGACCGCCTCGATCGGCGGAGGGCAGGAGTCGACGATCCTCGCCTCGATCCCGGTGCTGACCCACCACGGCATGCTCTTCGTTCCGGTCGGGTACGGGATGGGCCCAGCGCTGTACGCGGTCGACCTGGGCTCTCGCGGCGGGTCTCCCTGGGGCGCAGGGACGCTCGCGGGCGCCGACGGTTCGAGGAGGCCTACTCGGATGGAGCTCGAGCTGGCCACGTTCCAGGGTAAGACGCTCGCGGGCGTCGCTCGGAAGCTGGCCGCGGAGTGAGGAGGGGTGGGAGAAGAAGGGGGAGAAATGGGGGGAAGAGATAGGGAGACAGAGAGGAGAGAAACGGAATTTGCTTTTTTTGCTTGCCTTTTGCCTTTTTGCTTTTCGAAAAAAAGAAAAAAATATCAAGTCGCCATCGCTGCCGTCGTCACCTCCGCCGGCTGCTCTTTTGCTCTTCTTTTTCAGCCCCAGGGCCCGAGTTTTGCCGAGTTTTCAAGGATGTATGAATCATGAATAACAAAAAAAAAGTGCAGTTGAAGATTAAAAAAACGCTCTCTCCACTACTCCTCCCTCTCTCTACTCAAACTTCTCCTCCCTCTCCTCCTCTCCTTCTACCTCTTCTTCGCTTTCCTCCTCGACACGGCCTCCTCGACGCCCGGGTCCGCCTCCCTCGCCGCCCTCAGGGCCTCCGCGGCCCCCTCGGCGTCGCCCAAGGCCGCCCTCGCCTCCGCCAGCCGCACCAGCGCCGTCGCCCACCTTCCCCGGCCGCCCGCGACGGCGGCCTCGGCGTCGCTCAGGGCCCCCCTCGCGTCCCCGAGGGCGAGTCGGACGCCCGAGCGGTTGCAATAGAGCAGGTGGCGGGCTCCCTCGGGGGCCGGCTGGCGGAGGAGGGGGGCGGGGGAGGGAGAGGAGGAAGAAGCGACAGCGCTCGCGCCCGAAGTCGCCTGCGAGGGAAAAGAGCCCGGCTCCTCTCCTCCTCCTCCTCCTCCTCCTCCTCCTTCGAGCGCCGCCGTGTACACTCTCTCCGCGCCCCTCAGGTCGCCCTCCCTCGCCAGCGTGTTCCCCTGCAGCCTCAGCGTCGTCGCCCGCATCAGCGCCGGGGAGACGGCGACGCCGGCCACGGTCTCCAGGGCCGAGAGGAACCTCGCCGGCGTCGCGACGTGCGACGCGATGACTTGCTGAGGCAAGAAGGCCACGTTGGGCCCCGCACCGCAGACGCCCAGGCAGCCGCACTTGACTGTTATCACGCCGGGGAGGCTCAGGTCGGAGGAGAGCTTGGCGATGGCCTCGGCGCCCTGGCGGCGGCAGGCCTTGTTGGTGCAGAACCTGATCTCGGTGAGCTGCTGTTCCTGAGGAGGTCGAAAAGGTTGGTCGGAACTCGACGACGGCGACGACGACGGCGACGCTGCATTCATCGCCGTCGCCGCGCGCCTCGCTCGAGAGCCTTCATCGAACAGACGAAGGCGCCGGGCTAGCCGGTGCGGCACATGCGTTCGATTGCCCTCCGGTGAGAGTCTCGGAAGAGAAGAGAGGTGGAGCTGAGGGGAGAGGTGGAGCGCGGAGCTGAGCGACATCGTTTCTCCATGGAGAACTAGCTCGATCGAAACTCCGAGAGAGAGTGAAAAATCCGCTGTCACACAATTTCCTTTCTTCTTCGCTCGCTCACCAAAGAAAAAAAGGCAAATATTTTTCTCTCTCTCTCTCAAAACCACCGACGATGCGCCGAGCCCTGCTCGTGGCGCTCGCGGCCCTCCTGATGGCACCGGTAGCCCTCGGTGCCCCGCCGCCGAGGAGAGCTGAGGCAGCGGAGCCGGACCCGCCGGCGGTCGCGGGCGTGGCTCCGGCTCCGGCTGCGGCTCCGGCAGCGGCTCCGGCCGTCACCGCCGCTCCTCTCCCTCCTCGGGCTCTTCCTTCTGCTGCTTCTGCTGCCGCCGCCTCTGCCTCCCCTCCCTGCTGCGACTCCCTCGCCGCGGCAGGGTTCAAACCCTCCCCGGGGATGCCCGTGATTATCCTCACGACGAAGACCAAGGGCTCGGGCGGGAGCAGCAGCAGCAGCAGCAAGCGCCTCGACAGCAGGACGAAGGCTCCCGTCGAGATCTGCGCCTGCGGCACCGCCGGCGGCGACGGCGGCGGCACCCCTTCTTCTTCTTCTTCTTCTTCCGCCATTTCCTCGGACCTCCAGGTCCCCGGGCTCGCCCGCGTGCGTGGTGGCGTGAACACGCAGAGTTACAACAGCATCAAGCAGTTTGCGATCTACCCTGTGCTCGGCACGAAAGACAAGAGGGGCGGCAGCGAGGGCGGAGAGGGCAACGAGACCTCGGCGGCGGCGGCGGCGGCGGCGACGGAAGCAGCTCCTCCTTCTTCCTCCCCTTCCTCCACTTTCGTCGGCCTCCCCCGCGCCAAACAGTTCGTCCTCATTGGCCAGGTCAACGACACGTTCTCCCTGAAGTACTGGACCGGGCTCGAGCTCGCGCGAAGGATGGTGTCGGCGGCGGGAGACCCCTCCGACGCCTTGATCGTCCCGCAAGCGAGGCAGGTCGAGCTCTTCGTCGTCGACGACGGAGCGCCGCTCGCCTTCGCCGCCCCTTCCTCGCAGCACTACCGAGGGGTTTACTTGCTGACTCAGCACATCAACCCTGCCCTGATTCCCGCGATGAAGGAGAAGAAAAACAAGAAATCGTCGAAGAAGAGCAGCGACAACGCCGGAAACGAGACGGTGACGACGGCGACGGCGACGGCAGAATCAGAAACGCTCTCCGCCGCCGGCGGCGGCAAGGACGGCGGCAAGAGGCTCGAGTCTGGAGCGTTCATCTCCACCTTCCTCCACGGCGAGAGGATCGATCCAGACTTCTCGGCCTTTGTCGAGATGCCCCTCTCCAACCGCTGGGCGGGCAAGAACAAGGAGTGGGCTGTCAAGTACCCTGACTCGAAGGACGTTCAGAAATTGGGAACCGATGGTCGAAGCTTGATCGACTCTGTCGCGAAGAGGTACGCCGCCGTCGAGGACGCGATCTTTGCCAGAGGGGCCCTGAGCCCTGCGGACTTTGACTCGCCCGAGAAGGCGATGAAAATGGGCAGTAGCGGCTCGAGCGCGGCAGCAGAAGTGGACGTGGAGGCCTTCGAGAAGGTCGCGCACCTCCCCTCGTGGCTCGACTGGTTCCTTCTCGCCGAGTTCACCAAGGTGACCAAGCACGCCTACCATTCGGCGGCGTTCATGCACTCTCTTGGGGACGACAAAGATGCCAGGCTGCGGTTTGGGCCTGCGTGGTCGTACGGGCAAGGGTGAGTCGACAGAGAGAGAGAGAGAGAGAGAGAGAGAGAGAGAGTTTTTTTTTCGTTTTTTCCCCTCCTTTTTCCGCTCGACGACGTCTCGAATGCTCTTTGGAGAAAGGAACGTTTTTTGTCTTTCCTCTCTTCTCACCCTCGCTTTCCTCCTCGCCTTCGTCTTCTTCTTTCCCCCGCTTCAAAACACCAGGATGGGAACGTGCTGCGGCTACCCTGTCGAGGGCTTCAAAGACAGCGGCAGGGCCAGCAGCGGCAACGCCTCCTCCCCCGCTGCCACCGGCTTCAGCGGCGGCGGCGGCACAACCGCGAGTGGCTTCCTCTTCACGCTGTGCCTCGTCGAGGGGCGTTGCCCCTCGCTGGACGGCTACGACCGCGGCAACGGGTTCTCGCCCTGGTTCGTCGCGCTCTTCTTCGGGGTGCCGAGCTCGTCGCCGTCGCCCCCTTCCGCGCCCTCGCCCTTCGCGTGCGCCGCGGCCGAGCGCTGGCTCGGGCTGCGGCGGGGGCCCTGGAGCGACGCGAGCCTGCGGGGGATGATGGCGGGGAGGGTCTCGCTGCTGTCCTCGGGGCCCGGGGAGAGGGCCCTGGCGAGGTGGCCCGCGCTGGCCGCCGCAGCGACCGAGGCCGCGGGGGCCACAGCGGCGGCGGCAGCAGCAGCAGCAGCAGCAGCGGGAGGAAAAGAAGGAGGAGGCGCAAGAGAAACCAACACCCTCGTCGCGGCCGTCGGCGGCACCATCGAGCGCTGGCTGCTCGAAAGAGCGGAATGGCTCGACGGGGCCTTCGAGCAGGCGAGAGGGGACGCGACGAGGGGCAGGGCGTACCCGGCGAGCTATGCGGCGTAAAAAAAGTAGGAGGGAAAGAGGGGAGGAAAAAATGGGGAGAGGAATGGAGAAGAGCGGGGGAAAGAGAAGAAGGGATGAAGAAATGGTTTTGAAGAGAGGATACAGAGAGACAGAGAGAGAGAGAGAGAGACACTTTCCTCTCTTTTTCCGTGTTTGTTTCTTTGTTTGCTTTTCTGCGCGCAGTTTGTAGAGTGGAAAGCGCCGGGTGGAATGAGGCTTTTTTCTCTTTGCGCTTCGTGGGAGTGTAAAAGAGGAAAGGAGAAAAGAGAGAAGAAGAGAGATTTTTTCCCACGATTTTTTTCCTTTTTTTTTTACAAAAATCCAAATGTCCCCGTCCACTTGTCTACGCCGCCTTCTCCGCCCCCGCCCCCGCCCCCGCCTCGGCCTCGGCCTCGGCCTCGGCAGCAGCGGCGCACATCTCGGCGTACTCCGGCACGACGCCGACCCTCTCGAACCTCGCCGTCCTCTTCGGGGGCGGGCTCGCCGGCCCCGGCGGCCTCCTGCCGATCGCCTCGGGCCACCCCGGCCGCAGCAGCGCGCGCAGTCCCAGCGCGTTGAAGTACACCGTCGCCACGGACCCGCCTGCGGCCTCGACGAGCCCCTTCGCGTGACTCGAGGCGGCGCTGACCTCCACGTGAATGGGATGCGTCAGTTTCTTGCCCTTTCCCAGGAGCTTGATGCCCGCGGTGGCGCCGTTGGCGCGCGCGCCCGCGAGCGGCGCGAGATCGCGCATCGTCAGCGGCCGCTCCCTCGACGACTCCGGCGGCACCCTCCCCTGCTCCACGGCCCGCTGCAGCGTTCCCACGTTGAGCGGCGTCCACTCCACCGCGCCGGGGTTGTGGAACCCCCGCCGCGGGAGCCTCTTGGACAGCGGGGTCTGGCCGCCCTCGAAGCCGAGCGAGGGCGTCGCCCCCGAGCGGGCCTTCTGGCCCTTGTGCCCCCGCGTGGAGGTCTTGCCGCGGCCGGAGCCGATGCCTCGGCCGACGCGCCTGGCCTGTGCGTGTGTGTGTGTGTGTGTTTGGGAGTTGAGAGAGAGAGGGAGGGAGAGAGGGAGGGACAAGAAGGAGAGAGGGAGAGAGGGTGAGGTGCGAGGTCGAGAGGAGGAAAAAGGAATCGTCAAGCCGCCGATCGACAGTGAGCGATTCTGCTTCTGCTTTCCCTCTCTCTCCCCCCCTTGTTCTTTTGATTGAGTTCCGGTTCTTTTCCGCTCTGACGGTGACCACCGACAACGAAAGAATCTCTGCCTACCTGGCTCTTGGACCCGGGGGAAGGGAAGATGTTGTTGAGGCGGACGAACGAAGGAGAGGGCTCGGAGGAAGAAGTTGATGGTGATGGTGACGACGATGATGCTTCGACGACAGTCGACGACGAAAACGGGCTCGATCCGGCGAATCCTCGAGGGCAGGCCTTGGAGACGGCGAGATGACGGCGCTGGAGCGGCGAGGTTGCGGATTCAGGGGCGGCAAACGTCGACAGCGGCTGCTGCTGCTGAAGACGAGAAGAAAACGATCTGCCGCCGACGGCAACGCCGACGGTGCATCGGCCGCTCGCCGAGGCCGTCGCGCCTCCGTCCCGGGAGACGAACGTGCTGCAGCAGAGATGGAGTATGCTGCTGTTGCTGCTGCTGCCGCCGCGGCGGAGCAGCAGGGCAGCAGCTTTTGCCGGTGCGGTGGACATAGCGAAAGAAGAAAAGAGGGAGAAGTGTTTTTAGTTTCCTCTTCGAACTTTTTTATTTTTCTTCTGCCGCGAGTTCTGTATATTTTTTTGGAGTGTCTTTCGCGGTCGAGACAAACCACGACGACTGGAGTTTTACTACAACTCTTTGTTCCCCTCTCTCTCTCTCTCTCTAGTCTCGCGCACAATTCTTGCAGTCGCACAACAACACGCACGATGGCTTCGTCGCACTCCTGCTATTTCTGATCCAATCGCGCGGTAAACCGGCCGTGCGGCTCACTCTAGCCCAAAAGGATTCGTTGTGCTCCGCCACCACCGCACCAGCTTCGTGTTCTTCGATGAGGCTTCTACAGTCGCACCCAGTCGTCGCCGCTCTCTCGATGCTGCCGGCTCCTCGCAGCTCGAGACTTCTGCGAGTTCCAAAGAGCTCGGCATGGAAATCGGGGCCGCAGGCTGGCCCGAGGCGGCCGAAGGGCGCGCATCGAACCTCGTGGTCGATGAGGAGAGCAGCGGGCGACGACGAGACCGTCGCCACCTCGACCACGACGACGGCCGTCGCCGTCGCCGCCGGCAGCGTCGGCGCGCCGGCTCTCCCGAGCCTCCCGCCAAGCGGCGTGGGCACCACGGCCCTGGACGCCTCGGCGCTGCCGGCCCTAGACGCCGCTGTGTCGCTCCCCGTCGACCCCTCCTCCTCCTCCTCCTCCTCCTCCTCCTCCCGCGTCCTCCCCCTCCCGCTCTCCGGCGCCGTCGCCGGCGGCGTCGCGGCAGCGCACCGGGGCGGCGCCGCCCCCGCCTCCGACGCCCGACCCTCCCCTCTCTTCGAAATCCCCCCGGCCGTCGCGGGCATGCTCGCCATCAACCTGGGAGCCGCGCTCTTCGGGTCCAACATGGTCGCCGTGAAGCTCGCGCAGGCGGGGGGGGCCTCGCCGGCGGCGCTGTCGGCCGGCAGGTTCGCGCTCGCGGCCGCGCTCTTCGTGCCCTCGGCCGCCGCGGCGCTGCGGAGGGAGCAGAGGGAGCGCCGGGAGCGCCGGGACAGGCAGGGGAGCAGGGGCCCCGGCCCCCTCCTCTCGCGGTCCGGGCTCGAGCTCGGGCTCTACCTGTTCGGGGGGTACACGGGGCAGGCCGTCGGCCTCTCGATGACGACCGCGAGCAGGGGGGCTTTCGCGTCGGCGTTCACCGTCCTCGCGGTGCCGATGCTGCAGGCGGCGGCGGCGGCGCTCAGCAGCGGCAAGGGGGGCAGCAGCAGCGGCGAGGGAGAAGGAGGCTCAGCGGGCTCTTCTGCCTCTTCGCTCCCTCCTCCGCCGCCAGTGCCGGCCTCGACGTGGGTCGCCGCCGCCGCGGCCGTCGCCGGCGTCTTCCTGCTGACGAGCGACGGTGGCGGTGGGGGCTCTTCGGCGGCGGCGGCGGCTGCGACTGCGACGGCGTCGGGCCCCAACCTGGGAGACCTCCTCTGCGTGCTGTCTGCCGTCCTCTTCGGCGTGCACAAGTGGCGGTCGGAGCAGCTGGTCGAGAGGCTCTCTTCTGCTGGCGGGGGAGGGGGAGGGGGAGGAGGGCGGGGCGAGAGGGCGGAGGGAGCGGAGAAGGGGCGGGAGAGCTGCGACGAAAGCAGCAGCAGCAGCAGCAGCGGCGGAAGCAGCAACGAAGAGACCGTCCGCTCGCTCGTCGCGCTGCAGCTCTGCGTGCTCGCGCTGGCCTCCATCGCCCTCTGCGCGCCCGAGGCCGCCAGCGCCGTCAAGGGGGCGCTCGCCGACCAGAGGAGCATTTTCGGCCTCGCCGCCTCCGCCGCTCCTTCTGCTCCTTCTCCCTCTGCCGTCGGGTTCTCCGGAGCTGTCGCCTACCAGCTGTGGTCGGAGTTCTCCGGTCTGCCCTGGCCGCTGTTCGCGTACATGGGGCTGTTCACGTGAGTAGTTCGGTTCTGGGCCGATCGTTTCGGTGGGAAAAAGCGAAAGAAAGAAAGAAAACAACCGGCCCTCACAACGCAAGCTCCCTCCTCTCCTCCCTCTCTTTTCTTCTTTCCCTTCCCCCCCCCCCCCCCCCCCCCCCCCCCCCCCACCACAAAAAAAACAAAAACAAAAAAACAACCCGCCCCCCACCCCCCACCCCCCCCCCCCCCCCCCCCTCCTTTTTTCTTTCCCTTCCCCCCCCCCCCCCCCCCCTCAAACCCCAAAAACTGAAAACTGAAAAAACTGAAAAACAGGACCGCCTGGACCATCGACGCCGAGGCCAAGGCGCTCCGCCACGTCTCCGCCTCGACCGCGGCCCTGATTTATTCCTCTGAGCCGCTCTGGGGCGCCGCCTTCGCGGCCCTGTTCCTGGGAGAGAGGCTCCAGGGCGTTGGCGGTTGGGTCGGGGCTGCCCTCGTGGTGGGGTCGTCGCTGGTGTCTCAGGTCGGGGGCGCCGCTGGGAAGGGCGGGAGGAAGGGGGGGGAGGAGGGGAGCGCGAGAGAGAAAAGGTAAAAACTTGTTGAACTTTGTAGAAAAAACTGAATCCGACTACATCTCCGACGTGAAATTACCTCTTGCCCCCTCCCTCGATTTATGATACTCTCTTCGTCTTTCGGGCGCGCGTGGAGTCTCGGAGAAGGGAGAAGGGCGAGGGGCAGCAGGAGGCCCCTCCCTTTCGCTTGGGTGTGGAGGAGTTTCGAAGAAAGAAGAGAGAGAGAGAGCAGGGGGCGAGAAAAAATAATCCATTTTTCTTCTTTGAAAGACTTTCTGTTTCCTTTTCGGGGTGTGTGTTTTGCTTGTTTTTCCTCTCCCCGCTTCTCACCATGGCCGACCTCGCCGACTTCATCTCGTTCAGCAGCGTCGAGGCCCTGAACGAGAACCCGGAGCACAGCTTCCAGAACGCCTTGAAGAAGGTCAGGAACGAGAGCGATTCGACCGTGGATTTTGAAGCAATCGATCGATGGCTCTCTCGACGGCCGAGCCGGCCATCGCGCAAACTTTCTTTTTCCCTTCGACCTTTCCCTCTCTCGAGTGTCTCTCACCCACGCCTCATCAAAACAACAAACCAACCAAACAGGGATACCGCGAGGACGCAGGCCTCTTCCTCGAGTCCGACACGGACGAGCAGCTGCTGATCAACATCCCGTTCACCCAAGGTAAAGGAGAGAAAGATAAGAATAGAGAGATGGAAAGAAAAAGAGGAACCCGACCTCCAGAGATGGCCTCTCTCTGGCGCTCTCCTTTGCCCCGGTTTGCTCACCCTCCGAGGGGGAAAAAAACTCTCTCTCCAGCTGTCAAGCTCACCTCCATCTCCATCAGGGCCCCCGAAGCCGACAAGGCCCCTCGGCGCGTCCGCGTCTTCGTCAACAGGCCCTCGATCGGCTTCCCCGAGGCCGAGTCCGACCCCGCCGCGGCCGAGTTCGAGCTGAGCGCCTACTCTGTTGCAAACGGAACGCCGCAGGCTCTCAAAGTCGCGAAATTCACTTCCGTGAATTCGATCGCGATCTTTTTCGCGGACAACCTGGGTGGGGGCGAAGTGACGCGCGTCAGCGCGATCGCGCTGGAAGGGAGCGCCGGCGAGACGTTCAACGTGGCCGAGATTAAGAAAGTAGGAGAAGAAGGGGCGGGGGCATAGTAATTTGATCTCTTTCTTTATCTTCTTTTCTGTCAACCACGAAACTGCTGAAGCAATGATATAATCCCCTCGAGAACGAGATTAGAAGGTGCGAGAGGGAGGACGCGCGAGGGAGATGGGAGGATAAGAGAGCGACGAGTTGGAGCAGGGAAGACAAGAGCGGAAAGAGGGGAAATAAAAACACTCTTTTGTCGACTCTGCTCTCTCTGCTTCAAAGACAGATGCCGACCGACCCCTCGAGGCGAGGTTAGAAATGGAAGCGCTCGCGAATTACGGCTCTTCGTCCGACGACGAAGACAAGATCCCCGCGGCCGCTCGCACGGAAGGAGAAGACGGTGCGTGTTCCGGAAGAGGGCAGAAGATGAGAAGCGATTGATGATGGCACCGAAGGAAAAAAAAACTCAACCTCAACCTCGACCTCGACCTCGCCCCCTCTCCAAAACCTTTTTTTCTTCAACAGAAGACGCCGCAGAAGGCCAGCAGCCCCCTCCGAAGAAAAAGCCCCGAACGAGCCTTCCGGATCCGCGAGAGGCTTTGAAGTTCGGTGCCGGTGGAGGAGGCGAGCGGAGCAGGAAAGCGACGGAGCAGGTGCGCCCTCGCCCTTTTTCGTCGGGAGGAGGAGCAGCACCAGTGACGGCGGCAAAGGCGACGACGACGGCGGCAAAAGCGACAATAACACCAGCAGCAGGTGCATCCAACGAAAGACACGCCCCTTCGTCACACAACCCGTTCTTGCCGCCGCAGCTGAGGTGAGGAGAGAGAAAGAGTTGACTCTCTCGAGCGAAGAATTTGGTTTTTTTTTCCCTCAAGACCATTTTTTCTCATTTGCCCCTTTCCCCCTGTCCAAAAAATAACTCACTACAAATAAAAAAGGCGTCCAAACGTCGTGACACAGGACCTGGAGGCTCTTGGAGAGAAGAAGAAGAAGAAGGCGACCACGACGGCGAAGAGTCCCGCGGCAAGGTGAGGAGGGGGGGAGGGAGCTAGAAGGGGTCTGAGCGCATTTTTTCTTTTGTTTCCCCTACTTTCTGTAACATTCTGGAGAAAACATCCAATTTGCTGGATTTGAAGAGAGCGAGAGAGAGAGGCTGTTGTTCTTCGGGAGGGGGGAGGAGCAAGCATCGCGCAGAGGAGAGACCGCGGGAGGGAACTCTAAAAGTTTTTTTTTCTTGGCTACTAGGAAGAGAAAAAAGAAAATGGGGAGAGGAGAGAGCAAGAAGAAAAGGGGGGGGCGAGCGAGCAGGTGGAAGAGAAGGAAATCACACGGCTTGAGTCACGCAGTCATGAGAATCATTCTCAAAAAAAGGAGGGTGGAGTCTCTCAAGCTCGAAGAAAAAGCAAGAGGGGAAGAAAGAAGAAACAAAAGACCTGTTCTCGATTTCACATTTCATAGAAAAAAGAACCGCCCCCTCGCGGGACAAGCTATCCTCTCGCATTCCGATCCCGCTCGAGCAGGGGAGGAACCCTCTCTTCTCGCGTGTCTCTCTCGAGGCACGTGAGGCGCGCCTCGCCCCGCGCGCGACCCGGCAGCGGGGGCAGCAAAGAGAGGAGCTTTTTCTCTTTTCGCATAATTTCTTTCTCTCGAAGCGCCCAAAGACATAAGGGGAAAAAACTCGCATCCAACTCCCTCAAACGCCGTCCTTGCTCGACCTCCGATGGACGTTTTCCCCATGACGGGGAAGAGGACAAGGGGCCTGTCTTCAGGCTCGGCGACGCCGTGGAGGAGGGTCGCAGTCAGGCTCGGCAACGAGAGGAGGAGGGCGGCGTCGTCGGCGGCGACTGCAGCAGCGACGACAGCGACGACGGCGACAGCAGCAAAGGGCCGCCCTTCCGACGACGACGACATCGCGGACCTGCTCCTCTCCTTCTCCAGGGCGCCGACGAAGCAGGTGCGTGATGCCTCGGGGGCAGAGAGGGAAATTGAAATTGCCGGAACACGGAGCGTGGGGGTCACCAGAGCGCGTCACAGAGACAGAAAAAACGCATTCGGGGAGTTTTTTTTCCTCTCTTTGCTCTCGCTCGACGGTCGGTCGGTTTTTCGGAGCAAAAAGGGGAACACTTTATTTGAAGACGGAGGGGGCTTTTTTTTTCGTTGCGAAAGAAGAGCTCGCGAGGGGGCTTTCGTGGCCTTGCCCGCGCAGGCGACCTCGCGATCTCGCCTCGAATCGGGTGCATTTGATGTCCTCGAAGCAGCGCAGGTGCCTGATCGGCGATGCGAGAGTCTGAGGAGGTCCCCGCGCGGGGATGATTATTGATGTCGTTTGTCGACCCTTTTTTTTTGTTCTGAGAAGCTCTTGGGGCTGCCCCTGGAAAATCTCACCTCTCTTTCGCTCCCCCCCCCCCCCCCCCCCCCCCCCCCCACCCCCCCCCCCCCAACCACAAAACCACCCCCCCCCCCACCCCCCCCGCAACCACACCCACCCCCACGCCCGCCCCCCGCC
>Ga0114918_10002185_pt1 | contig 17563 bp, 14 predicted proteins | sample LantaG_FD_87015 | JGI IMG/M metagenome (GOLD analysis project Ga0114918, IMG submission 87015) | Deep subsurface microbial communities from Baltic Sea to uncover new lineages of life (NeLLi) - Landsort_02402 metaG | ecosystem: Environmental > Aquatic > Marine > Oceanic > Sediment | place... | reverse complement strand
GTAACGAGAGATTTAAATTCATAAAATATGATGTAACCAATTTTATCTATATTCCTGATGAAATAGATATAATTTTACATTTTGCCTGTCCCGCCTCCCCGGTAGATTATCTTAATCATCCTATCCATACTATGAAGGTAGATTCTCTTGGAACTATAAATACCCTGGGATTAGCTAAAGCTAAGAAAGCAAGATATATCTTTGCCTCTACTTCTGAAGTTTATGGCGATCCAAAGATTCATCCTCAGCCAGAAACTTATTGGGGCAATGTAAACCCCATAGGACCAAGAAGTGTATATGATGAAGCAAAGAGATTCTCTGAGGCTCTAACTATGGCTTATTATAGAGAACATAAAATTGATATAAGGATTGTTAGAATATTCAATACTTATGGACCGAGAATGAGAATGAATGATGGCAGGGTAGTACCTAATTTTATAACCCAGGCTTTAAAAAATGAACCTATAACGATTTATGGTGATGGAACACAAACCCGAAGTTTCTGTTATATAGATGACCTGATAGAAGGAATTTTTAAAACTGCAATTATGGAAAATATAGATGGCGAAGTCTTTAATTTAGGAAATACTGAGGAGCATAAAATATTAGATTTTGCTCAGATTATAAAAAGCTTAACCAACTCTAAATCTTTAATTATTTTCAATTCTCTTCCTCAAGATGATCCAACTCGCAGATGTCCTGATATTTATTTCGCTAAAGAAAAATTACACTGGGAGCCAAAAATTGGATTAGAAGAAGGTTTGGGAAAAGTTATTGAATATTTTAAAAAGAAATTAGTTAATAGCGAAGCGTAAACACCACTTAAACTTAATATATTTTAGACAACTGTCAAATTGTATGAAAGTTGATTGGATTTTTTGTGGAGAAAACTATAATGGTTCAAAATAAAGAGATGAATGACAAGCTAATAATGAAGATTAGATTACTGGTTCTGGTAGTTTGGTTTATTGTAATAGGCTTTATAGTTGTTGAATGCGTACCTTCAGTAAAAGAGGTACTTATTCTTGCGACTACTAGGAAACCGGAAACGTTCACGGAGCTATATTTCGAGGACCATTTATCCCTTCCAGATAAAGTTACTTTATTTAAAGAAAATAACTTTAAATTCACCATCCATAATCTGGAAAACAAAGATATGGAATATCAATATGAAGTTTATATTGACCTAGATAGAGGAAAACAGATGATTGATAAAAGCTCTGTTTTAATAAAAAACAATGAATATAAAACAATTTCGGAAGAATTCACAATCCCAATTCCAATACAAAGAATAAAAGTCGCCGTAAACCTGATTAACAAAAATCAACAAATTCATTTTTGGATGGGAGAAGAATGAAAAAAATAATAATAGTTATCCCGGTTATAATTACTAAAACTATTGACAGGAGTATTTCTATAACAACAGTTCAGAGTTAGGTTGGTTTTTTATCTTATTAGGCATAGTTTGGTTTTTATTTTTATAATATTTTATATATAGAAAGAGCAAGCAAGTTTTAAATATAAAAATAATTTTCTTTAGTAATGTTTTATTTAAGAAAGGAAAAAATAAAATGTCTCATTTAAAAAATACTACTATGGCAACCAATACAACGATAACTGTGGAAACGGAAAGGTCTAAGGAACTGAATTTCGAGAATCCTTTATCCATTCCATTTTCGGATAGAAGAATTTCAGATAGGAGAAGAACCGAAACCAGCCATTTTAAAAAGATAACAGTTCTAATTGTAGATAGGAGAATTTCAGATAGGAGAAGAACCCAAACCATTAATATTAAAAAAATAACAATTCTAATCCCTTGCTATAACGAAGAAAAAGGTGTTGGAAAAGTAATAGACGGGGTGCCTAAAGATAGGTTAAAAGAGTTGGGTTATGAAACTGAAATCATTGTGATTGACAATAACTCAAAAGATAAAACTATGGAAGTGGCTAAAGCTCACGGCGCTACCGTATATTTTGAGAAAATACAAGGTAAGGTTGCTGCTTTGAAAAAAGGATTTGAAGAGGCAACTGGTGAGATTATTGTAACTATCGACGGCGATAATACTTACCCTTCTCGCGAAATTCCTACTTTAATTCGGGTTTTTGATGGTAGTGACCTGGTTATCGGTAGCCGTTTTAATTCAGTTTGGAACCTGCCGCAATTGTTTAAGCCAAGAGAACAACAATTCTCACGGGTAATAGCTAATAAAATTGGCGCAGAATTAGGAAGTATCATTCTCGGCCACAGAATTACCGATGTCACAACCGGACTTAGGGCATTTAAAAGAGACCTTTTAGGTAAGATTCCTTCAATTAAAGCCAAAGGCCTTGATTTTGAAGCAGAGCTAACGGCCAGAGTCATTTCCAACGGGTTGATTTATAAGGAAGTACGTATTACTTCAAACTCGCGCGAAGGACACTCAAGCCTTAATATTTTTAAAGATTCGTTCAGATTTTTATGGGCAATGATAGTGGGTAAATATGACATTGGCGGTAGTAAACAGGTATCGTTTAACCCCGAAACGGAAGTCGTAAAAAATATTCCTATTAGTATAAGAAGTGTTAGTAACCAAGTAGACGCGGGGATTAAAAAATGAAAATTGCCGTAATCTCGGATAGGGTTTATCCCTATTTTAAAGGTGGGGCAGAAAAACGGATTTGGGATATTGCCAGCCTTTTAACAAAAAAGGGGTATGAATTTCACTTCTATACGGGTCAGTGGCCTGGAATGAAAAGAGATGAAATCATTGACGGGATTCGTCTTCATGGAGTTTATAAGGTTGGTAATTTTTATGTAAATGGGAAAAAGTCGATTATAGAATCATTGCGGTACACCATTAAATTATTCCCAGTTTTATTAAAAGCAGATTTTGATGTTATTGACTGTGACCAATTCCCCTTAATACATATTTGGCCCGTAAAATTAATTTCTACGTTGAGGAAGAAAAGGTTTATTTTGACTTGGCTTGAGGTATGGGATAAATATTGGTTCAAATATATAGGATGGAAGGGGGTTTTCGGATATTTAATTGAAAAAATAGTAACACAGTTTCCCGATAATATTGTATCGATTTCCAAGCATACAACTAACCGACTAATTAGTCAGACTAAAGTTAACCCCAGTAAGATTGTCACTATACCGGTGGGGATAGACATCGAGAACATTGTTGAAGTCAAACCATCAAAAAATAAATCAGATATAATTTTTGTTGGTCGATTATTGTCTCATAAGAATGTAGATATTCTAATTAATTCCGTTCAGTTAGTTAAAAATAAGTACCCCAACGTCAAGTGCTTAATCGTTGGTGATGGTCCAGAAAAAGACCACCTTATAACGCTAACCGAAGATTTGGATTTAAATAATAATGTTGATTTTTTAGGTTTTTTAGAAAACAATGATGATGTTTATGCTACAATGAAATCATCAAAAGTTTTTGTTCTCCCATCAACACGAGAAGGCTTTGGAATTGTTGTTATCGAAGCTAATGCCTGCGGTATACCGGTTATAACTATTGACCATAAAGATAATGCTGCCAGGGATCTTATCGAAGAAGGAAAAAATGGTTTTGTCTGCCAACTCAATGAAGAAGAAATTGCGAAAAGAATTATAAGGATTTTAAAAAACAATTCAGGCCGAAAGTTGAAAAAAGTCTGTATTGATTTAGTGAAAAAATATGACTGGGATAAGGTTGTTGATGAAATTGAGGGAGTTTATTCGAAAATGAAAATGCCAGAATCAATAGAAGAAAATAACTTTAACTTCACAATGCGTAATCTTTAAAACAAAGATATGGAATATATGTAAAACTTTTATTGGCAACGGAGGAAAACAGATGATTGATAATAATTATGTTTTAATAAAAACAAAGAATATAAAGCAATTGCAAAAGACTTTATAATCACAATTCTAATACAAAGAGCTAAAGTCGTTATAAACATAATTAAAACAAAAATTAACAAATCGATTTTTAGATGTGATAAGAATGAAAAAATATAAAAATCATTATTTAGATATAGTTACTAAAATTATTGGCAAGAATATTTCCATAACGCCAGTGCCGAGTAAAATTAGTTTGCAACCAGATTTCTGCAGTAAAATGCGTTATAGTAGGAGATGGGCCTGAAAGAATCAAGTTAATAGAATTAGCAGATAAGATCGGATTTAATAAAAATATTAAATTTTTAGGAAGTTTAGAAAACCATGAAGATGTATTTGCTCTTATAAAATCTTCAAAAGTTTTAGTTCTCCCTTCAACTAGGGAAGGTTTTGGAATGGTGGTCATCGAGGCAATGGCATGTGGTACGCCAGTAATTACGGTTAAAAATGAAAACAATGCAGCAAGAAATTTAATAAAAAATGGGAAAAATGGATTTATTTGTAATCTAAATGAAAATGAAATTGCAGAAAATATTATTAAAATAATTACAAATGGATTAAAAAAGAAAATGGAGATCGAATGTTTATTAACGGCGAGAAAATATAATTGGAATTGGGCAATTAAAAAGATTGAGGAGGTTTATTTGTATGCAGCCTAAGGTGACGGTTGTAATATTAACATATAATAGCGCAAAAACCATAGAGCAATGTCTTATAGCATTAGAAAAGCAAAGCATTCAAGAATTTGAAGTTTTAATTATTGATGGTAATTCAATAGATTATACCCTGAATATAATCAATAATTACTCGTTTACTTCAAAATATAAAATAAGAATATTAACCAGCGGGAAAAAAAATATCCCTATCTCCAGAAATATTGGAATCAGAAATTCAAAATCAGATTACGTGGCATTCATTGATTCCGACGCGTATGCAAACGAATACTGGGTAGAGAATATTATTAATTCCCTAAAAAGTGGCAAAATTGTAGCAGTTGGCGGAGAAGTAAATCCATCTTCAAGAAATCATGTATCCAAAGCTATCGCTCTAAATGATGATACTATTAGGAGATTATTTGCCAAAGATGTCACAAAATTGAGTTGTTGTAATTTGGCTTTTAATAAAAAAATATTAAAAGATTATTTTTTTGATGAACAATTTATTGCCGCAGAAGATTTAGAGTTCGTCGCAAGGATTGAAAAGAAATTTGAGTGGGCATTTATCCCGAAAATAAAAATCTTCCATGATAGCCGAGATACATTAAAAAAGTATTTCAAGCAAATGTACAAATATGGCCTCTGGAAGATGTATTTTGCATTTTATACTAATAAATTTCGAGCTATGGATTTTATTCCTTCTTTTTTAATATTAGTTTCTTTAATTTTACCCATTTTCTTATTTTTATTTTCATTTCGAGCTATGGATTTTATTCCTTCTTTTTTTTCATCAATTTCATTAATTTTGTTTATTTTAGCATTTTTATTAATACTAATTATTTTTAGCCTTGTTGAGAGCATATTCATATTGATTTATAGAAGACCTAGCATACTTTTATTTCCCTATATTTTTTTTTCCTGGGTAATAAAAAATTATGCCTGGGGTCTCGGTACTTTAATTGGAATTATAAATATAAGTCTTAATAAGAAAATAAGAATTAAATTTAATAGGATATAAAATGATTTCTTTAGTAATTATTGTTAAAAATGACAAGGAGAAGATACCTTAAATAAATTAGAGAGCATCAAGAAGCCAAGTGCTATAGAAATTATTGTCGTTGATAACTCAGAAAAAAATTAATTAATTGACATAGAAAATAAATATCCGAAAGTTCAATGGATTACATATGACATCAAATGACGCATTACCTACTGTATTCCTAGAGGCTTGGGCTAGTTTAGTCCCTATAATATCATCAAACATTGGTCCCATACTACATATAATAGACGATAGAAAAAATGGATATTTGGTAAAGCCAGATTCTCCAAAAGAACTTGCAGAGGGCATATACAATTTGATTCAAAACAACAAACTACGCAATGAATTAAGTATAAATGGTCTTTATAAGGTTAGAAACTTCACTTGGAACAAACAAACTAAAAAAACTAAAGAAATAATTATGGATGTTCTAAATGAAAAATGAAAATAATTTGAATTACACCACATTTTTCGCCCATCATAGGAGAAATACAAAATTGTGGTATATAACTGTCTGAAAAGCTGGTAGAAAATGGCTTGCTTTTAGAGTAAAGAATTTCAGAATCTTTAGCTATTGTTATAATAATTGAAGAAAGTTTAGGTAAAAAATGAAAATTGTTCAAATAATATCATACTACCCTCCACATTTAGGAGGAATGGAAAATGCTGCAAAAGAAATTTCAGAAAGGTTAGCAAAAAAGGGTCACAACATAGAGGTTTTTACGTCTGATGTCTGTTGCGAAAAAGGTAGGTTAAAACCGACAAAAAATCTTAAAATCCATTATCTTAAAAGTTTTGAATTTGCTCATGCCCCGATTATTTTTTCTTTATTTTTTAAACTAATATCAATTTCAAGAAATTCAATTATCCATCTTCATATTGGACCGACTTTTACTCCCGAGATAGTGTGGTTAGCATCAAAAATTAGAAAATTTCCCTATATTGCTCATACGTATATTGATGTAGGGCAGTCAGGAAAACTTGGGTTTTTACTTCCACTATATAAAAAAATGGTTTTGAAAAAAGTTTTAACGAAAGCGAAAAAAGTAATTTGTATAACTGAAGAATATAAAAATTTTATGAGTGATATGTATAAAATTGAAAAAAATAAAATATCCACAATACCTAACGGAACAAGTAAAGAGTTCTTTATGAAGAAAAAAAATAATTTATATAATAGAATCACTCTACTTTTTGTGGGGCGGCTTGCAATACAAAAAAATATCCCTAGATTGATTAATGCTGTTTCTTTATTAAAAGAAAAAGTTACCCTTCATATTGTAGGTGAGGGAGAAAAGAGAAGAGAAATTGAAGAATTAATTTTTGACAAAAGATTAAACAATGTAATATTACATGGTAAAAAAACAGGCAAAGACTTACTTAGATTTTATAAAATCGCCGATATATTTGTTTTACCTTCTGATGTCGAGGCTATCCCGCTAGTGTTAGTGGAGGCGATGGCTTCTGGTACACCTATTATAGCTTCGGATATTCTTGGTGTAAGGGAGTTTGTTGGGGACACTGGTGTGTTAGTAAATCCCCCAACCCCAGAAAATTTTGCAAAAGCAATTGAGGATTTGATTGATGATAAAAATTTAAGAAAAAAATTGTCAGAAAAAGGAAAAAGGAAAGCTAAACAATACAATTGGGATGAAATTGTAGAAAAATTTGAGAATGTTTACAGAGAGGTACTAAATGAAACTAACAAAGAATAAATTTTTTTTTGGAATTTTAATCTTTGGACTAATTGTAAATCTTTTAGTCTTTTTTGATATTCAATACCTCTATCTAAGGGCGATTTTTTCTTTTATATTGCTAACAACTGTTCCTGGTTTGTTAATCATGCTAATGCTCAAAATTAGAGAAGTTGATTTTTGGGAATATTTAGTTTACACAATTGGATTAAGTGTCGCTTTTTTGATGTTTGGAGGATTATTTATCAATTGGGTTTTACCATTGATTGGAATTTATAAACCACTATCGACTGTGCCTTTATTAATCAGTTTTGATATATTTTTACTAATTTTCTGGATAATTGCCCTAAAAAGGAACAATAAAATCTACCTTAAAGTTGAGCCGCCACGACTGGATTTGATAAATAAGTCTTTTTTAATAATCCCCATAATTTTTCCAATCTTAAGTATTTTAGGAGCAATCACTCTAAATAATCACGGACCTAATTATTTGCCCTTAATTGTACTTGGAGGAATTGCTATTTACGTCTTTTTTGTAGCTCTACTTAGAAAGAAACTAAATAAAAATATTTACCCCTGGTCAATTGTCATGGTTTCCCTGTCTTTATTGTTAGCAACCTCTTTAAGAAGCTGGTATGTTTCAGGAGTTGATATCAATTTGGAATATTACATATTTCAATTAATAAAGGAAAAACAATATTGGAATTTGCAGCTATTTAGCCATGCATATAATGCATGTGTAAGTGTTTCAATTTTACCAACAATTCTTTCGACCTTTATAAAAATCAATAATCAATATATATTCAAATTAATTATTACTATAATCTTTTCACTAACCCCTCTTGTGGTATATTTATTTTTAAAAAAGTTCACTCATGAAATACTAGCTTTTCTTGCAGTTTTCTTTTTTATATCTCAGCCAGCGTTTATTAACTGGGCGTCTATCCCAATAAGACAAGAGATAGCCTTATTATTTTTTGCCTTAACCTTACTTGTTCTATTTAATGAAAACTTTAATCAGACACTTAAAAATAGCTTATTCATTATTTTTGGGTTCTCTATGGTTGTTTCGCATTATACAACCAATTATCTGGCTATCTTGCTTTTTGTTTTTTCTTATTTGATTTATTTGGTTTTAAGGAAAACTAAAGATAAAAAACCATTTTTAATAATTTATAAAAAGCTAAACTTAAAAGAAAAGGTAGAAAAATCAGCTAATAAGGTTAATTCTCTTAATGGAATCATGATTGTAATATTAATTATTTTTACTTTACTTTGGAACTCAATTTTACCTAATAACTCTTTCAATAACTTAATTGATTTTACCTATCAAACAGTCCAAAATATGGATAAAATTTTTTCAGAAGTTTTAAGTAAAACGGGTTCAATAAACACACAATGGAATATTTTTTATTATGGGTCAAAAGACAATAACCTTTTGTTACGAAATTATATAAAAGACGCTGCATTAGAATACCAAAATAAATCTCATTTAAGTCTATACCCTAGGACAACCTATGAAAATTATCAGCCAATAGTTAAGTATGCGAAAGGGGCTCGTCCTGAGACGGCTCCGGTGCCTAAACTATTTATTTTTATTAATTTAATCAGAATATTAATAAAGGTTTTCATCATTGTTGGCGTTTTATGGCTATTGTTTACCAAATCTAAAAAAGGAACAGATAACACTGAATATATAATAATGACTTTATTTGGGCTTTTTTTGCTAGGAGTAATAACAATACTGCCACTAACGCCCATTTTTTATGAATTCGGGAGAACTTATCAACAAATGTTAGTAATTCTGTCACTGCCAGCGGTTTTGGGTGGATTACTAATATTTAAATTTTTAAAAAAAAATATCAGGTTACTATTTATTTTAATAATCTTTATTTTATATTATTCATATAATTCTGGTTTAATACCTTATAATATTGTTGGAGCTGAAGTATCTTTGCAACTTCACAACTTTGGTGATATGTATGACAAACTATATGTCCATAAGACAGAAGTAAAATCTTCAGAATGGTTATTTAATAATCGTTCCAACAATGAGTTCATATATGCTGATGAGCGCGCTTCATATAAGCTTTGGTTTTCTAGCAAAATCGATATAAAAAAAATAATAAGAGATGTTTTCCCACCAGTAATTGATAAAAAGGCTTATGTTTATTCTAGTTATACAAACACAATTGAAAAAAGAGGTTTTGTGCACATTGAGGGCTCGACGATAGGTTACAATTTCCCAAGTGATTTTTTAAATCAAAACAAAAATAATATCTATAATAATGGAAGTACGGAGATTTTCAAATGAAAATTTTAATGGTGGAAGATATTGGATTTGAACCTGGTGGTATACAATCTTATTTAATGTTTCGCTGTAAGAGCCTTCTGCAAATAACGGTTGAGAGGTTGCCATTGGGATAATGTAGAGAAGGTTTGCAATCATCATGGCCAGATAAAAATATGCAGAAAACTTAGCTCCTGTGAATAGTAAACTAAAATGCATCTAAGCTGGAAAATAAAAATGCACCTTTTAAAAGAAACAGTTCTTTGTTATAGTAGGAATAAGAATCAATACTATAAGGAAAGTACTGAGAGGCGGTTAACAGATACTAATTACTGCTTTTAACTTTTGGTACACTTTTCAGTTCATTACTGATACGAAAGTTGCGAGAATCGTTCTGTTTGGGGAGTCAGACAATAGCCATTTATTTGGCTTTTACTTACTGAAGGGTTTTTTATTTAATCTCTTAGGGTTTAATTCCCCGCAGCTCTGCTGCGATCAATTAGTTTGCTTTAGAGAGTAATAGATACCCCGTAGCTCTGCTGCGGGGAGATTCATTAAAACTTTAAATTAATGTCTAAGATTGATTCTTTTAGGGAATAATATAATCAGAGAAAGCTATATTTTAAAATAGAATAAGTATCTTCGAAAGTTGATAAAGGCAAACTATCCGAAAGGATAGGACGCAAAGCCGTGGATCTAAGGCACATAATGTGCTAAGATTGCCAGACTACCGACTTTTTTTTATTTGCATTCGGATGATTAATGATTAAATAATCACATACTCTTTTTTTAAATATATAAAAAGGAGAAAAGTTATGAGATATATCGGTATAATCATATTATTAGTTCTTTGTCTGACCTTGTTATTATTAACTGGTTGTATAGTAAATCCAGTTATTCCCGAAACAGCTATTGGGAATTTAGAAAACCAGGAGAATACAGAAGAACCTATAATAGAGAATACAGAAGAACCTGTCATGTGGTCTGGTTTAGGGATAGATATTGAGAATTTGGTTTATATAGAGACTATCCCAGAATTTGATAGTTATGTGGATACATTACTGGCTAATGGATTTACTCAAATTCGTGTAAAAATAGCACAATATTATTCAGATGATGTAGATTTATCAAAAACAGCAGCATTGAGAGCTATTGCTAAAGGTGCAGAGGTAATTTGGGGAGTTGATGGGGGTTCTACAATAACTGCTACTAACTGGTCTTCTTTCAGACAAGCTATATTAGATGCAGCTCAATGGGCACAGGATAATGGAGTTTATGAATTTCTATTAGGAAATGAAGAAGATGACAGAGTTGATGGAACTACAATGACACAAGCACAGATTATTGTTAATCTTAAAGCTGTTGCAACTGATGTTCAAGCAATATTTACAAGAGGAAATATAAGTTATACTTGCAATTCTTTTGCTATATCTGATTGGGTAACCGCAGGCAGGGGAGATATAGATATTTTAGCATCAAATGTCTACATAAACGGCTGGGGTAATTGGAAAACCAATATAACTAATTTAATTGCTGGTTTTGGTACTGACCATACAGGTATAACAGAATTTAGTGTATCTGGGAATGGTTTAGATAATTATTCTACGGATGAAGCAGTACAGGCAGCAGGGACTATTGAAATGATTGAATATATTAAGGCTTCAGGAATGACCAGAGCATTTTATTTTTGTTATACAGACACATCTTGGTTGCCAGGACGTGGGGTCTTAAAAGCTGATGGGACTTATAGGTTATTATGGAGTCAGGCTCTACTCAATTCAGAGTCTGTAAAATTTGCTACTGTTCCAACAAAAACTACCATAGCATCATTACCAGGCACACAATTGCACTTATACCAAGAATAACCAGATAGTGCCCGGCATCAGGCTCTAGTGTCACGTCAACCTTGTAATGACTGGTGGTTACATGGCATTACAAGGTTGACTAACTCCACCAGAAGCAGTAACCGCTCCTTATTAGTGGCTTATAATTTATCTTCTTATTTTTAACCATTTTAGTTTTCTCCAAAAAAATCCAATCAACTTTCGTACGATTGGACAGTTGTCTAAAATATAACGTAGAACAACCAAAATTGCAACTATTAAAAAACTGCGTATTCCGGAGTATCCGGACGGCAATTCCGAAGGCATCCGGAGATCAAAAAAGAGTTATGGGGTGGAGAATTTTGGTCTGATGGATACTCTGTTGCCACTGTTGGTGAGAGAGGGAACTGGTCAAAAGTGGAAAACTATATACAAAAACAAGGTATACCGAAGGAAGATTTGAGACAGATAAGGCTGTTCTGATTTTTGATACCCTGCGGCTTGCCGCAGGGTCATTCATTCTGTTTCGATGTAAGGCCTTCCGCAAATAATGATTGGGAGATTGACAATGGAATAATGTAGATAAGGGATACAATTATCAAGAGCCTGTGCTATTTTTTCTGTAAAAGTGATTAGAATAACTTGAAGGGGTCATCAAAAACCTCCATAATAAAAAACAAATACCAAATCATTAAGGAGGTAATAAAAAATGACCCAACTAAATAGTACTTTATTAAAAAAAATATTTCAAGAGGCTTAATTGCCTCACCAAAAAAATACTCCAAATAGTATCATTGTCAGAAGGACAAAAATAGTGTAATATGGTTCTATAAAAGGGATTAAAATTATAATAAATAAAGAACTTCTAAAAGAAATTATCGTATCAAATGAAGAGTTTATTCTTTATCTAGTGAAAGGAATTCGCTATGTCAAATTTTATAAGTGATAAAGCAAAATTAGGGAAAGAAATAATTTTTGCTAAAAATGTTATTATCGAAGACAATGTAAGTATTGGAGATAATTGCTGCATAGGTTACAATGTAGTAATTAAAAAGGGTACAACAATTGGTGACAATGTTAGGGTTGATGATAATACAATAATCGGGAAATATCCTATGCGGGCAAGCTTAAGTATCTTTAAAGAAGAATCAGACCTTCAGCTTGCTCCCACCCATATTGGCGATAATTGTTTAATTGGTGCAAATACAGTTATTTATATTGGCTCCTCTATTTCTAATCATGTCTTAATTGCAGACTTAGCTTCCATTAGAGAAAATACTACTATAGATGAATATACTATTGTAGGTAGAGGAGTTACCATAGAAAATTTCGTTAAAATAGGCAAACGCTGTAAATTAGAGAGTGAATGTTATATTACCGCTTATTCAGAATTAGAAGATTATGTTTTTATCGCTCCCGGAGTAGTTACCAGCAATGATAATTATTTAGGTAGAACAGAAGAAAGATTTAAGCATTTCAAAGGAATTACAGTAAAGAAAGGTGCTCGTATTGGGGCAAATGCAGTAATCCTTCCTGGGAAAATTATAGGCGAAGATGCCCTAATAGCTGCCAGTAGTGTAGTTACCAAAGATGTTCCTCCTCGAAAAATTGTAATGGGTTCGCCTGCCCGAATTATCCGAGATGTGCCCGAAGAACAATTAATTGAAAATCAAAAATTTTACATAGGATAAATTAATTATGAAAATATTAACCATAATCGGAGCAAGACCGCAGTTTATTAAAGCTGCTTCTCTATCCAGATATTTAAAAAAGATGTTCAATACCGATATCAATATAAAAGAGATTATATTACACACGGGACAGCATTACGATAATAATATGAGTGAAGAATTCTTTTCTGAGCTAAATATCCCCAATCCTGATTACAATCTTCAGGTAGGCTCTGACACCCCCGCTCGACAAACTGCAAAGATGATGATGGGAATTGAAGAGATTGCTCTTAGGCAATGGCCAGATTTTATTTTGATATACGGAGATACTAATTCTACCATTGCTGGTGCTCTGGTTGGCGCAAAACTTCACATACCTATAGCTCATGTCGAGGCAGGATTACGAAGTTATGACCGAGAAATGCCTGAAGAGATTAACCGAGTAGTTTCGGATGCAATATCTACAATTTTATTTTGCCCTACAGAAACAGCAGTTAATAATTTAAAAAGAGAAGGGATAACCAAAGGTGTATATAATGTAGGAGATATAATGTTGGAAACATATTTATATTATAAAGACCAGGCCCAAAAAAGTTCCACAATATTAAATAAATTAAATCTTAAACCTAAAGAATTTATATTATGCACTATTCATCGAGCTTCAAATACAGATAATACTGAAAATTTAAAAAATATTTTTATAGGATTAACCAATTCCAGAGAAGGAATAATATTACCCTTGCACCCTCGAACCAAGAAAAAAATAAATCAGAACGAATTTTTAAAAAAATATATTGGGCCGAATATTAAAATTATAGTTCCCGTAGGATATTTTGATATGATTTGCTTAGAAGTAAATGCTAAAAAAATTGTTACTGATTCAGGAGGAATTCAAAAAGAAGCTTATTTTAATAAAGTTCCCTGCATAACCCTTAGAGAAAATACTGAATGGGTAGAGACAATTGAACAAGGCGTTAATCAATTAGTAGGAGTAGATCCCGAAAAGATAGAAGAAAGCATTATTAATTTCCATCCTCGAGAGCAAAATTATTCACAACAATTATATGGAGATGGAAAAACATCAGAAAAAATTATAGAAATATTACGCCAACAATTAACTAATTTTTCAATTAACAAATTAACTAATTAACTAACCGAAAGGGTAAAAAATGAAAGTACCACAATTAGATTTGACAACACAATATCAATCAATAAAAGAAGAAATTAATTTTGCCATTACCGCTGTCTTAGAATCAGGAATAGTCATAAACGGTGATAACGTAAAGAAAATAGAAAATTCTCTTGCCGCTTATTCAGAAACTAAATATGGCATAGGAGTGGCTAATGGGTCTGATGCTATCTTTATAGCCTTAAAAGCTTTGGGAATATCCCCGGGAGATGCGGTAATTTCTCCGCCTTTTACTTTCTTTGCCACTGCCGGAAGTATTGTAAGGGCAGGGGCTACCCCAATATTTGTGGATATCGATTCTCAAACCTACAATCTTGACCCGATAAAACTACAAGAATTTATTGACATTAATTGCATCTTTGATGCTAAAACAAACCAATTGGTCTATCGACAGACTGGCAAACCAATTAAAGCAATTATCCCGGTTCATCTATATGGTCAGATGTGTAAGATGGATGAGATTATGAAGATAGCCTACAAATATAATTTAAAAGTGGTAGAAGACTGTGCTCAGTCAATAGGTTCTGAATACAAAGGAAAAAAATCGGGAAGTTATGGCGATTTAAGTACCCTTTCTTTTTTTCCTACCAAAAATCTTAGCACTTATGGTGATGGAGGCATGATTGTAACTTCTTCAGAAGAGTATGCCGAATATTGTCGTATATTCCGTTCTCATGGTTCAAAAACAAAATATTATCATAAATTTATAGGAATTAATTCTCGACTTGACGAAATACATGCTGCAATATTAAATATCAAATTTAAATATTTAGATAAATGGTTAGAAGATAGATTTCAAGCTGCCTATAGGTATCAGAAATTATTTGAGAAATATAAACTATTGGATAAAATAAGGCTTCCCGTAAAAGATATCCATAGCATTAAATATCATAAAGAACATACTTTTCATCAATATGTTATTTTTTTAGAAGATAGAGATAAATTACAAAAATATCTAAAAGAAAGTGAAATAGGCACTAATATATACTATCCTTTATGTTTACACTTACAGGAGTGTTTTAAATATTTAGGTTATAAAGAAGGAGATTTTCCTATTGCTGAAGAGGCAAGCAAGAAAGTTTTAGCTATACCAATGTATCCTGAACTTACTGAAGAACAACAAAAATATGTAGTCAGTAAAATCGCTGAATTTTACAATAAAATCAGGTGAACCATGAAAAAATTAAGATTTGCTCTAATCGGTTGTGGACGTATATCTTCAAACCATATAAAAGCAATTTTGGATAATTTTGAAGATGCCGAACTTGTCTCCGTTTGCGATTTAATAAAAGATAGGGCTGAGCAGAGAGCTAATGAATATATACACCAGGTAAAAGAAAATAATATTTCCCTCAAAAGACCAAAAATATTTACCGATTATAAAAAGATGCTTCAAAAAGAAGATATTAATCTTTCTGTTATCTGTACCGAATCTGGCTATCACGCTGAGATTTCCCTTTATTGCTTAAATTTTAAAAAGCATGTTTTGGTAGAGAAACCAATGGCTATGTCCCTTCAAGATGCCGATAGAATGATTCAAGCAGCTCAAAAGAATAATCTGAAATTGGCTGTTTGTTATCAGAATAGGTTTAATCCTCCTATTCAGAAATTAAGGCAGGCAATTGATGAAAAAAGATTTGGCCGAATATTTGCCGGAACTGCTCGAATCTTATGGAACAGAAATAAAGAGTATTATGATAAAGCTAACTGGAGAGGGACCTGGAAATTAGATGGAGGATGTCTAATAAATCAGTGTACGCATAATATCGATCTCCTTCAATGGATGATAGATAGTGAAATTGATTCAGTATATGGACTGACGGGAAATTATATGCATCCCTATATTCAAACAGAGGATTATGGAAGTATAATTATTAAATTTAAAAATGGTGCCATAGGGAATATTGAGGGGACTGTCTGTGTATATCATAAAAATTTAAAAGAAACTCTTACTATATTGGGAGAAAAGGGGACTGTAATAATTGGTGGGTTAGCTTTAAACAAAATATTAGTTTGGGATTTTGAAGATAAACAGGAATCCTTAGAGCAATTACAAAAGGAATGTGATTCGGAAGTCGAAAATATCTATGGCAAAGGACATATTCCGCTTTACGAAAATATTATAGATGCAATTAAAAACAATACTAATCCATTAATAGATGGCAATGAAGGAAAAAAATCTCTGAGTATAATCTTAATGGCTTATAAATCTCAAAAATGTTCTCGAATTATAAATTATAATGAAGGATTAAATATAAGTTCTGAAGACTTTGAAGGAATGTTCTAATTAATTAGCTAATTTGTTAATTAACTAATTAAACCGAAGGGATAATTCAAAATGAAAAAATCTGAAAATCCTTATAAGAAACAACTTCTCTCCAAAATCAAAAACAAAACTGCTATTCTTGGAGTGATCGGTCTTGGTTATGTTGGTCTGCCCCTTGCAGTAGAAAAAGCAAAAGCAGGTTATAAGACTATCGGTTTTGATATGCAAGAAAAAAAGGTTTATATGGTAAATGAAGGGGAAAATTATATTAAAGATATCATAGATTCAGATCTTAGAGAAGTGGTAGATAAAGGACTGCTACAAGCCACCACTGATTTTTCCTTTGTAAAAGATGTAGATACTATTTGCATCTGTGTCCCTACCCCTCTTGATATTTACCAGCAACCCGATCTTTCTTATGTGAAAAATTCTACCGAAAATATTGCCCAATATCTTCATCCGGGAATGCTGGTAATTCTTGAATCCACTACCTATCCCGGTACCACGGAAGAATTAGTAAAACCTATTCTCGAAAAAGAATCTGGTCTTAAGTGTGGAAAAGATTTCTTTCTGGCTTTTTCTCCGGAACGAATTGACCCCGGAAATCCCTGGTATAAAGTGAGAAATACTCCCAAGGTAGTAGGTGGAGTAACTCCAGATTGCACTGAAATAGCAGTCTTTCTTTATAGCAATATTATTCAGGGCAAAGTACATCCTGTCTCTTCTCCCAAAGTGGCGGAAATGGAGAAGATTTACGAGAATATTTTTAGATATACGAACATCGCCCTGGCCAATGAGATGTCGATCCTTTGTCATAAAATGAATATTAATTTTTGGGAGGTTATCGAGGCAGCTAAGACCAAACCTTATGGATTTATGCCTTTTTATCCTGGACCAGGTATTGGTGGGCATTGTATACCCCTTGACCCATTTTACCTTACCTGGAAAGCTCGCAAGTATAATTATCATACTCGTCTTATTGAATTAGCTGGTGAGATAAACAAATATATGCCGGAATATGTGGTAGAGAGAACCGCTAAAATTCTGTCCAGAAAATTT
>Ga0114918_10002184_pt1 | contig 17565 bp, 21 predicted proteins | sample LantaG_FD_87015 | JGI IMG/M metagenome (GOLD analysis project Ga0114918, IMG submission 87015) | Deep subsurface microbial communities from Baltic Sea to uncover new lineages of life (NeLLi) - Landsort_02402 metaG | ecosystem: Environmental > Aquatic > Marine > Oceanic > Sediment | place... | reverse complement strand
GGGGTAAGTTTAAAGGTTTTTTATCAAAAATGTTTCGATTTGCAAACAGAGTAAATATCGATTTGATTTTTTCTTTTAAAGGGCTGTCCTCTCTCTGTTTGTCGCTCGCTGGCTCGCTGGCTCTCTCTCTCTCTCTCTCTCTCTCTCTTTGCTGGCTCGTGGTGGTGGTGTGGTGTTCAAATTAGTAGTTTGAAAAAGTGTGCAAGGAAGTGAAAAATTTGGCGCTTTTTGCTTTTGCTGCTGCTGCTGCTAGTCTCTCTGTATTGTTTGTTTGTTGCCGGTGCGCGCGCACGCGTTTATAAGCTGCTGCCAGATAATGATGATCAATAGTAGAAATGATGAGTATAAACAGTCTTCTGAATTGTTGCGTTTCCGCGTCCCGAGGAAGAAGAGAAAAACTAAGAATGGAAGTTGTTTTTCTTCGTCACGCCTCTTCACTCCGCCTTTTCTTCGAAGAAGCCTTGTCGGCCGCCTCCAGCGCGTCCCAGAGGATCATCGTCGAGTAGACCCCGGCCCTCAGGGCCATAAGCCTGACGCCGCGCCAGGTGGAGCGCGAGCCGCCGCGAGGGGGAGGCGGGGGCAGAGGGGCCGCGGGCGCCGAGGTCGGGGAGATGGCGTCGGCGAGGAGAGAGGCGGCGGCGGCCGCCGCCGCAGAGGCCGCGGCGGCCTCGCTCGCCCTGGCCGCGCTCCTCCGCACGGCCGGTTCCTTGGCGGCATAGCGCCTCTTCAGCGCCCTGAAGTAGTGCTGCTCCTCGTGCTCGTGCTCTCCGGCCCGCTCGAGCTCGCCCAGGGCGTCGGAGAGAGGAGGCGCGCCGGAGCGGGAGAGGAGCTCGGCCGCCCGCGCGGCGACGAGCTCGCCCGCGGTCATCGTTGGCGGCGGCGTCGTCGGATTCGCCGTTGAATTCGCCGAAGAAGCGACCACGACCTCCAGCGCCGCGGCGAGCCTCTCGTCCACCCTGGCGCCGGCCCACAGCCACAGCCTCCTGGCCTCGGCGACGATCTCGGGGTCGCGAGAGGTGGCGATGGCCCTGGCGAGCGAGGGAGGCGTCTCCCTGTCCGCCGCGGCGACCGCTGCGGCGAGGAGGGCTGCAGAAGAGGCAGAGGAAGGAGAAGAAGAGGAGCCTCCGTCTCCGTCTCCGTCGTTTCCTCCTCCAAGCTGGAGCCTCCCGGCGGCCCACTCCACGGCCTCCTCGACGTTCTCGAACAGGCATACCGCGTCGTGCGGGTTGCGGGCGGGGACGAACCCGTAGCTCACCAGAAAGTCCGCGTTGACCCGGTTGCCGTAAGAAAAAGACAATTCTTCTCCGGCGACGAGCGGGCGGGAGGCAGAGACGACGAGCGACCAAGAGGTCGCCGCCGCGGGGGGAGGCGCGCAGGCCGAAGAGGTAGAAGAGGCAGAAAACGGAGACCTCGGCACCCTGGCCTCCGCGACGCCGCTGAAGCCGCCGCCGCGGCCAGCCCTGCCCTTGCCGCGGCCCGCGGGTCGTGAAGCTGCTGCTGCTGCTCTGCCTTCGACGTCGCACTCGTCGTCGTCGTTTTCGACATCTCCGCTTCCTCCTCTGATGATCTCGTCCTCGTCGCTGCTGCTGTAGTCGGCGACCACCTTCCACTCCGCGTTGGCCGTGGGCGCCGCCCTCCCCGAGAGCAAACCCTCGGTCTCGTCACCGGCGTGGTTGACGAAATCGGCGAGCGGGACCAGCATGCGGACGAGGCTGACGGAAGGGAGGAGCGACGGAGGAGGAGAAGAAAGAGAAGCGCTGTTGCCGTCGCTGCCGTTGCCGTCGCTGCCGTTGCTCCCACCTTCGTCTCCTCCTTCTTGCTCTCTTTTCTCTTCCTTCGCGGTCGACCCAAAGGTGCGGGACTGGACGATGGCGCGGGCCCAGCGGTACAGCGCCATTGCGGAGGCGTTATTGTCCTCGTTAGCGGAAGGAGAAGAAGAAGAAGGAGAAGACGAGGAAGACGAACCCAGAGCGGCAGCAGCAGCGCTCGCGACGGAAGCCAGCGCTGCCTTTGGCAGCTTCGCGAACTCCGCGTCCGCCGCCGTCGTCGCTGCCAGCAGGGCCTTGGACGCGGCCGGGCACGGCAGCAGGGCCGCGACCTCCCGGGGTAGGGCGCCGGCCCAGGCGGAGCGCAGCGACCCCGGTCTGACGACGACGGTTTCGGTCGTTTCCCCCGAAGAGGCATTCTTCGAGCTCACTCGGACACTCGTCGTCGTCGTCGGCAGCACGGAGAGCCAGGGAGCCCAGGGGGAGGCCTTCCCGCGGGCCTTCTCCCGCAGCAGCCGGCAGGCGAGGCGCGCGCCCCAGGCGGAGGGCTCGTCTCGGTGGCTGCGCCCCGCGGCGGCCTCGATTTCGTCGCTGCTGTTGTCGTTCTTTCTGGTGTTGCTGTTGCCGTTGTTGCTGTTGCTGTCTTCGTCGAAAGAGGAGGAAGAGGTCGACGAGAGCGCCTTTTCTCCCGTTCCGTTGTTGCCTCTCATGATGTGGTCGGTGATCGCGAGGCGTAAAGGGACGCGGAAGAGCTCCTCTCCTACGGCGAAGTCTCGGAGCGCGAGCACTCCCCTGTTGAGCTGCTGCTGCTCGGAGGTCGAGGTTGAAGAAGACGAAGTCGAAGAAGAAGCGTTTCCGCTGCTCCCGTTTCCGTTTCCGTTATTTCCGTTCCTGCAGGTTTCGACGGGCTCGGCGTAGATCCCGACGCGGGCGTCCGGGTCGCTGAGGCCGGAGACGCCTGGTTTTTTAAGAGAGTGAGGGGTGGAGGAGGTGGAGGTTGAGAAGAAAGGGAAAAAAAGTCTGAGGTCAGCATGTTTTTTCGAAAAAGAAAAAGAAACTAGATTGAAATTCGCAATCCCTTTTCTCTCGCGTTTCACACGCGAGCGCGCTCAGTCACCGCTCTCCCCTCACAAAGCAGGAGTAAACGACCGAAACTAACGCACCATTCGCGATGAGCCAGCTGACAAATTCGGCAAGGGCCTCGTTCTCGGCCTCAATGGGGTCTCTGACAGCAGCAGCGGCGACGCGGCTAGCATCCTCAATGGGAGCTGCTGTCGCCGCCGCCGCGGGAACGTCGAGCGACAGGGCCGCCAGCGCCGCCGCGGCCCGAGGCAAGGCCAGAGGAGGCAGCGTCAGCGACGGCAGCGGCGTGGACCTGCCGCTCGTGGGCGGCGTGAGCCGGGCTGCTTTCTGTTGAAGCGGCGAAGAGGGGCAGCTGCTGCCGCCGCCGCAGGCGGCGCTCCTCGTCGCCGCGGCGTTCATCGCCGCAATATTCGGATGCTTCGAGAGATTTTTATGTTGTTTCGACAATGCAAGCAGCTAGAGACGTGTCGAGAGGTGCCTACTAGCCGCGAAAGTACGATAAAAAAGGCGCGGAAAACCTGACGGAGCAGAGGAGCGAAAAAGAGGAAACTGAAAAAAAAACAGAGGAGACAGTGAGTGTGACTGCTGAGCGGGCGAGCGAACAAGCGGCGGCTCTCTCGAGGTGAAACCGTTTGCCCTAATTCTTGGGAGGTGGCTTTTTTTTGAAAGGTCGTCAAGGTTGGAGCTCTTGCACGAAGGGGGATGGAACGACCCTCGTCGGGATCGAAATTCCACGCGCGAAAGAGAGAGGCGAGAGAGACAAGAGAGAGAGGCACACTCTAGGTCGAAGAGAAACGGAGAAAAAGAAAGAAAGAAAAAGAAATCGTTTTTGAGGCAAGAGAGAAGAGGTACAGGCGTGAGAGAGGAAAGTAACAAGGCATCATTTTGGTTTCATGTTATTTGTTGGTGTTTCAGCATTTGTAATTGATCAAAAAAGCAGCGCGCGCTCGGAGTTGGAAGAGGTGGGAAGAATGAAGTGGAGGGGGAGGGAGCCGCGAAGAAGGCGAAGAAGAAGAAGAAGAAGAAGAGGAAAAACTTCTCTCTCTCTTTCTCTCTCGAACTTTCTCTTCTCTTTACTTCCCAGCCGCCGCCGCCGAAGCCGCCGACGACGAGGACCCGCCCGCCGAGGCCGCCGAAGCCGCTGCAGAGGCGCCCCCCGCAGAAGCCGCGGCGGCAGCAGCGCTGGAGGAGCTGGGGTTGTAACCACCCCCGCCGCCGGAGGAGCTCGCCGCCGAGGAGGCGGCGGCGGCGTTGTTGTTCCCGCCTCCGTACCAGCCACCGTTGTTGTTGTTGGAGGCCGCGGCCGAGGAAGAGGAGGAGGAGGAGGAGCCTCCGTTGTTCCTGATGGGTAGTTCGGGGGAGGGGGAAGGAAAAGAGAAAAGTTTAGTGAGCGGGAAAAAAGAAAGAAAAAAAAAAGGGCCTTTTGAAATTCGCGAATCCGGCTGGCACCGTTTTCCTTCTTTCTTTCTTCTCTCTTTCTCTTCCTTTCTCCCTCCTTCCATCGACTCACCACCAGTTGTTCCCGCGCCAGCCGTTGTTCCAGCCGTTGTTCCAGCCGTTGTTGTATCCATTCCAGCCCCAGAGCATCTTGCGGTTGGCTGGAGAAAGGGAGAGGAAGAGGAAGAGGAAGGAGGAAGGAAGAGGAGGGTGAGAGAAGGGGGAAGCGAGAAGACGGAAGAAAGAAAGAAAAAACGCGATCTCTCAATTGAAACACTCTCGATCAAAAAACTTCAAAAACTCACAGGCGAGCTTGGGCTTGGCCACGATCATCGCAGACGACGAAAAAGAAGGCGTCGCGATGTCAGCAGCGGCCTGGGCAGAGGAGGCGGCGAAGAGAACGAGCGCGAGGAAGAGGAAGAGGAGCGAGGAGAGTTTCGACATTTTTTGTTTTTTCAGTTTCGGTTTCTCGAAAAGAAGAGACGGAAAGAGAGGGAAGAGGCTTTGAAAGAGAAGAGGAGTGTTCCTTTCTTTTCAAGTACTAGTGCAGAAAAGAGAGAGCGGTGATAGTAGTAGATGGCGGCAGAAGAGGTCGGGAGGAGGAAAAAGTGAAGAGTGAGCGGTGGAAAAACGAGATCGGAGGAGAGGTTTAAAAAGTTTTTTTTTAGGCCTGCGCTCGTGGGGTGGGCCCTTTCGGAAAATCTTCTCAACTCTGCCAGGTGCTTTTCTCTCGGGGCGTCGGCTGCAGGAGGCCTAAACAACCCCGTCCGTCCTCTCTCTCTTTCTTTCTTTCTGGATCTAAAATTGTTTAATTCTCTGAAGATTGGCGATAACAGGGTGCAGCAAAGGGAAGAAGGCTGCTTAGTGAGAAGCGGGGGATGTTTTTTCTCTCTTCTCTCTTCTCTCTCTTCTCTCTTCTCTCGTCTCTCTCTCATCGTTTCTTCTCCTTCCTCCTCCTCCTCCCGCTCTTCCCGGAGCTCGAGCTCGTCGCAGAGTCCTGCCCGGCGCAGCTCGTGCTCGTGCTCGTCGCGCCGTTGGCCGCCCTGGCCGTGGAGGTGGTGCAAGCCGTGTTGCCGGCTCCGCCGTTCTTGCCGTTGTTCGGCGGAGGGTAGAAGCCGGGCGCGGGCTGCACGAAGCCGCCGCCTGGCACGCAGGCCCGGTTGATCCACTGCATCATCGGGCCGCACCACTGCACTCCGCCGACGCCCGGAGCGCCCCAGCCCCAGGTCAGGAGCTTGCGGTGGTGATTGGTAGGTCGCGGGGCTGCTTTTTTTTTTGTTTTTTTCTTCGAGGTTCGTTGAGGTCGCTGCTGTCTGTCGAGTTGGGAATCGATCAATCATCAGCTTCTGCCCCGTCGTTTCTCTCTCTCGGGATCTTCTTTCCCAGCTTCCTTACCTTCAGCGATAGCAGATTCAATAGAAAGGCCAACAAATATTAAAAGAAACGCAAGAGCTGCCCGGAATTGCCGAGCAGGACGGGCCAAAGGTCGAGGCGGCATTGGTTTCGCGGCCTCTCTTCTCTCCTTCGTCGAGTTTTTTTTTCCGTTGTTTTGCTGTCGTGCCGCGCCCCCCGCCTTGCACAACTCTCGCCGGGCTTTTTTTGCTCTCTCCGCCCAAAAGGCCCAAACGATAAGAATTGAGAGCCTACGCCGGGGGCCTTTTGAAAAGAGAAAGTAAATAAGTGAAAAAGAAAGAAAAGAAGGGCCTGACGCGAGAAGAAGAGAAACGAAAAAAAACTTCGACCTCGACCGAAGCGTCGACAACTGTTCGATTGCGCCGCTATTTCAAGGAATTCAATCGATTCCCGACTCACAACTTTTTCTTTTCCCCGCGATTGCTATCCTCCAAACACTCCAATCCCCTCTCGAGAACACGCTCGACAAATTTCTAATTGATAAAAGAAAAAAAGAAGCTCGAAACAAGAAGAGATGATGACCTCGACCCCGACCCCCTCTCTGCGGCAGCATCAGCGCCGGTCCCGATTCCACGGCGGCACCCGAACAAGCTCCCGGACGCTCAAGCGCCTCGCCACGGCCGGGGCCGTCGCCGCCCTGGCCCTCCTCTCCGGGAACCTCGCCCTCGCCTGCTCCGCGGCGCCCGACTCTTCCTCCTCGTCTTCGATTTCTTCTAACCCAGCGGTGACGACGGCGGCAGATTCTGTCAGAGACGCCGTCGATGACTTCGCTCCCGTCGTCTCTACCCAGAACGTCTCCGGGGGAACGCTGACGACGATCCAGGCCCCGGCTCGCAGCAGCAACAACGGCAACGGTGGCCGCGGAGCGACCACGATCTACCGCTCCAGCGACGGCAGCGGGGGCGCGACGATCATCTCGAGCGACAACGGCAACGGAGGTGGCGGAGGAGGCGGGGCCTTCACCTCTACCAGCGGAGGAGGGAGCGGCTTCGTGAGCTCCTCCAATGGAGGAATCGGCTCGTTCGCGTCGACGGGCTCCGGTGGCTTCAACCCCTTTGACGTCGTGTTTGCCAACGGGTTTGGGAAAAAGTGAAGAAGAGAGAGAGAGAGAGAGAGAGAGAGATAACAAAACACTTGCCTTTTTGCTTTTTTGAGCCAAAAAAGAAGAAGCAACGACTCGTTCTTGCTTCTCTTTTTTCACACTCTTTGCCCCCTTGTCTTTCTAAAAACAACACACGCGCGTGATCCCCCTTGCTGTTTAGTATTATCTCTTTTTTTTCGAAAAATGGAAAAACGCGAACGAAAAAAGACGAACAAAAATGAAATGATTTGAAGAAAAAAACTCTCTCTCTCGTTCTCTTCCCCGTCTCTCTGCCTCTCTCCCTCTCCCTCTCTTCTCCATCACCACCCGCCCTCGCCCGCACCAGCAGCCCTCAGGCTCGCCAAAACAGCTTCCAGTCTCCTCCCTTCTTTCCCCTGAGCCCCGGAAGCCTCCTCCTCCTTCGCCAGAGCCGCTGCCTTTGCTGCTGCCGCGGCTGCCGCGGCTGCTGCCCTCGCCCCCGCTTCCGCCTTGCCCTTGCTGTCCCCTCCTTCGTCTTCGTCGTCGGAGAAGAGGCCCGAAGAGTCGTTCTCTTCGTCGAGGAACTCGCTCTCTTCGTCGAAATTAGTGTTCTTTTGTTTCGCCTTTGCCGACAACGACGACGACTGCTGCTGCTGCTCGCCGTTGTTTCCTTCTCCTTCTCCTTCGCCCTTCGCGATCAAGGGCCTGCGCAAGTTCGGAGAGGGCTTCAGCACGGTGACCCTCCCTCGCCCGTCCCCGACGGCGATCAAAGCGCAAGATGATGACAAAGAAGAAGAAAAAGAAGTTTTCTCGCTGCTTTCGTCGCTGCCGCCGTCGTCGTTGTCGCTTCCTCCCCCTTTTCCTTCCTCGTCCTCTTCCTCCTCTTCCTCGAAGCCCCCTCCGACGGCCAGGGCCAGGGCTGCGACCCCGGGCCTCAGCACCCTCTGTCTCGCGATCACGGGCGTCGCCGGCAGCGAAGCAACGGGCAAGAAAGAAGAGATAGAAGAGGAAGCGGAAGAAAAAGAAGAGGAAGGACAAGTTAGGGTCGAGGCCGCAGGGCCGCCGCGCGTCAGCTCGATCCCCGCGAGGGTCCCGTCTCCCAGCAGCGCGACCGCGGCCGTGGCGTCGTCCGGGGACCACGCCGCCGCCGCGACGGGTTTCCCCAGGTCGAAGCACGCCGCGGGCTGCGTTTCATAAGAAAAAATAAAGGTCAGGAAGAGAAAAGGTTGAAAAATCAGGGTTTTTGTTCGTTTTTCAATTCTCCGTTGGAACCCTTGACTCTTGCTTCGACCTTCTCATTCAACCCTTTGCTTTTGCTCGAAAGTTATTTATCTTTTTCTCAACTCACCCCGGTCGGGATCCTGCGGTCCCACAGCCTGAGCCTGCCGTCCCCTCCCGCCGTCAGGAACACGCTCCTGTGCCTCGGGGACCAGGAGGCGGCGGTGAGGGGCGGCGACAGGGAGGAGGTTGAGGAGGTCGAGGAGGAAGACGAGGAAAAGGCCGCCGCTGTCGCTTTCGTCGTCGCCGGAGAAGAAAAAGAACCCGAGTTTGCCGAGAGCACCCGCGCTCCGCCGCCGTCGTCGGCGACAAGCACCAGGACCTCTCTCCCTCCGTTGGGAGACGAAGCCGAGAGAGCTTTGCTCGTGCTGCTTCGGGGGGCCTCGACGACGTCGAGGGCCGTGCCCCCGGCGACGAGGAGCGAAGAAGAAGAGGAAGAAGCTCCTTTGCTCGGCGCTTCTTCCTCCTCCTCCTCCTCGCTCTTCTTCCCTCTCTTTTCCTCGTCCCTCCCACCGAGGACGCTGCCCAGCACCCCGAGCTGCCGCGCCTGGAGCTCCCCGCTCTTCCTGTTGACCCTCCACAGGAGCACCTTGCCGTCTGAGGCGGTGGAGACCAGCGGGGGGAAGAAGCCGTAGAGGAGGCCGCTTTCTTCTGCTTCTCCGTTTCCGTTTCCGTCGCCGTCGCCTTCGCCTTCTTCGCTCCCCGCTCTCCTCTCCGGCCAGGGGAGCCAGGCGAGCGCCGACACGGACCCGGCATGCTGCGCTGAAGCAGCAGCAGGCGAAGAGCGCGATGACGATTCGGCCTCATTTGCGGCGGGTGGCGGGGAGCGGAGAATGGGTCGGGTCGAGAGCTGCTGCTGTTGCTTCGACGACGGCGAAGAAGAAGAGAAGCTCTCTTCGACCTCTTCCGTGCCTGCTCCTCCGCCGACGTCGAAGACGGCGACGCCGCCGTCGGCAAAGCCCACTGCGAGGAGCTGCGAGGGAGCTGCTGCTGCTTGGAGGTCATCGGAATCGGGAGAGGGGGCCGAGAGAGAGGGTTCCTCCTCTCCCTTGCCGTTGGAGGCGGCGGGAGGGCTGCGGTCGTCGCTCGCGGGAGGCTTTCCTCCCTCTCTTCCTTTCCCCTCCGCTTCCGTCCCCTTCTCAGCCTTCTTCTTCTTCTTTTTCTTCTGCGCTTTTATCGGCGGCAGGAAGGCCACGGCGGTCACCCCGGAGCGCGTCCAGGCGCTCCAGACTGGGAGCGCGCTGTCTGCGACGGGGTCCCAGAGCGCGATTGCGCCCCTCCCGCCTCCGACTCCTCCTCCTCTGCCGCCGCCGCCGGAGGAAGACGACGACGACGACGAAACCGCCGCTCCTCCGGAAGAGCTGGAAGAAGCAGAGGAAGCGTTCGACGAGGACGAGCTCGACGAGATCGTCTTGCCGTAGCCCACCGCCAGCGCCGCCCTGCGCCCGCGGCACCTCCTGTTTCCCTTTCGGCGGGTCTCTCCACCTTCGATTCCGCTGCTGCTGCTTCCCCATTCGTCGGGGGCCCAGGCCACGCAGGAGACGGGAGCCCTCCTCGCGGCCCTGGGAGGCAGGAGGGACCACAGCGGCAGGAACGAAGCCGAACCCGGTCTCGTGGCGTCGGAGGGGTCGTCGTAGAAGGCTGCGTCGAGGGCGACGGCGGCCGCGGAGGAGGAGGAAAGAGAAGTTGAAGAAGAAGTCGAAGAGGAAGCGGGAGAGGTGGAAGAAACAGCAGCAGCAGCGGCAGCAGCAGCGGCAGCGGCAGCGGCAGCGGCAGCAGAAGCCGGAGGTGGGGGCGGCGTGACGACCGCGGCGGCGCAGGCTCGGGAGAGGACCGCGGCAGCGGCAGCGACGCCGGCGAAACGGACAGAAGAGGAAGAAAGAGAAGAAGAGGAAAGAGAAGAAAGGGAAACGGCGGGAGAGGCCTGCGCCGCCGCGTCCGAGGTCTCTGCGGGTTTCGCCTCACAGGAGGCGTCCCTCCTCACGACGACGGCAGATGAAGAAGCAGAAGAAGAGGAGAAAGAGGGGACTCCTGCCTGGACCCCGCGCGCCTTGGGACCGAAGACGCCGGACTTGGTCGGGCGGAGGAGCTGCTGCGAGGAAGAGGAAAGGTTTTTCGCCGTCGTCGCTGTCGTCGTCGTCGTCGTCGTCGTCGTCGTCGTCGTTTGCTCGCCGGCGGCGGCGGCGTTCGAAGTCGAAGTCGAAGAAGAAGCGGAAGCGGCCGCGGCGAGAGAGGCCGACGCGAACAGCTCCAGCCTCGAGGGCGTGGCCTCGAAGGGCGCCATCGCTGCGGCAGGAGGAGAAGACGACGACGACGACGACGACGACGACGATGAAGCCTCCTCCTCTTGGTGCTCTTTCGAGCTTGTTCCTTCTTCTCCCTCTCCGCCTCCGCGCGGGCGAGGGACGAAGCAACCTTTTTTGGCGGAGAAGACGAGCGGCGCATGGAGAAAAGAAGAGGAGGCTGCTGCCGCCGCTGCCGCGGTGACGTCGAGCGACCTCAGCACCAGCGGCGGGGCAGGGGCGTCCGGGTTGGGCACGGGAGGCGCGGGAGGAGGAGGAGGGAGCGCGGGCGGCGCGGCCTCTGGGGAGGAAGAGGAGGAAGCGGAAGAGGCGACGAGAGCGGTGGCCGCTGCCGCCGTCGCTTGCTTCTTCGCCGTCGCAGGCGGCAGCAGCGCTGTTGCCACTTTTGATGCCTTCATTATTCTCTGACGAGGAAAGAAGAAAGAAGAGGAAGGGAGATGGAAGAAATGGAAGAGAGAAACGGCAAGGCGGCGGCGACGTTTACGAGAGAGAGAGAAAGAGGAAAGAGCGAAAAATGAAAGAACTGAAGACGAACGGCCTTACAAAAATCGAACCTTTTTCTCTCTTCATTTTTCAAGAAATCACCACCACCTTGATCCCCAGCTCTGGCACCACCTCCGCCACCTTCTCGCACCTCCTGAACCCGGCTTTCTGAGCGAAAAGAGAGTAATTAGCGACGGTTGTGGGGATGTCGCAGGTCCCAACGTGACCGGCAATCCTCCCTGCCTCCTCTCCCGAGAGCTTCCCTCCTGGCACCCGCGAGGGCCACTGGTCCCTGATGACGGCGCAGGAGCGCTGCCTCCAGGCATCGACGGTGTCTTCGCTGTCGTCGTCGTCGTCGTTCAGGAAGACGTCGGCGATGATGAGGAGGGAAGGAGCGGAAGGGGAAGAGGTCGAAGCTTCCCCCTGCTCTTTTTCTTCCTCTTTTTCTGCCAGAAGCGCCCTCTTCGCCGCGGCGACGAGCGCGGGCTTCCCCGTCTCCGTGGGCAGGTGGTGCGCGCTCAGCGAGGCCATGATGGCGTCGTAGCCTCCCGCTGGCGGCGGCGGCGGCGGAGGAGAGGACTTGGAGGAGGAAGAGGGATCGGAAGCAGCAGCGGCGGAAGAAGAAGGAGAAGACTGCTCGGCGGCCGAGAGCAGGTCCCCGACGAAGAACCTCCCTTCGGTGCCCGGCAGGTTTCGCCTCACGTTTTCCTCGGCCAAAGCCAGGGCCGGCTGCGACTCGTCCACGCCCGTGTACTGGGCGATGAAGTCAGCAGAGGCAGCAGCAGCGGGAGAAGAAGAGGAAGAAGGAGAGGGAGAGAGTTTGGCGGCCTCGGCAGCCAGCGCTCTCGTCAGGCAGCCTGCGTCGCCGCTGCCGAGGTCGAGCACCCGAAGGGGCCTCCCTCTGGCCCTCCTGAGCCTCGCCAGCTGCTCGACGATCGTCGAGGCGAGCTTGGAGTGGCCCAGGAGGCCGACGTCGACGACGAGCTGGTAGGTCTTTTTTTTGTTTTTTGTCGTTCGAGGTTTTTGTTGAGGTCGGAAGTGATCGATGAAGGTTCCACTTGCTCTCTTCTTCTCTTCTTCTTCTCTTCTCTCTCTCTCTCTTCTTTCTTTACCTCCCAGCTCTTCTGGAAGATTCCGTCGGGGCTGTAGCTGATGACGGAGCGCGCCTTTGACTCGGCGAGGGCGGCTTGCTCATCGAGCGCCGGGTTTGCCTCAGCGGCGGGAGGCATTGTCAGAGAGCTGTTGTTTTGAATTTCGATCTCTACGCAAAACGAAAAGTGGTGAAAAAACTCGAGCTTCTCTCTCGATTCCCTCTTTCCAACTTTCTAAGATCCAATTTCTTCTCACCGTCCAGCTCTTATAATTACAAAATAGAGAAAGGGGGAAAATAGAAAGAGAGACTTTTCGCTCTCTCCCTGTTCGGGTCTCACGAAGAAGAAGGCTTCACGCTCGGGCTGCTGCTGCTGCTGCTTCCTGCTTCTCTTCCTCCTCCTCCTTCGCTCGCCACCAGCGACCTCCCCGTGCCCCTCGCCACGGCCCCTGCCATCTGGAACACGCCAAAGACCCCCAGGATGGCGACGGCGACGGCGCCGACGGCTGTCGAGTTGAGGTGAGGGAGAGTTGGGATTGGAGAGGGGGGAGAGGGGGGAGAGAGAGAGAAGAAGATTCGGCTTTTTGGGTCAGACAGAGGAGGGTCGAGAAAAGCGAGGGCGAAAACATAAAGAAACAACTCCGGCTCTCTTTTCTTCTTCTTACCTCCCATCCCCATCGCCGCCACCGTCACGCCAGCAGAGGGCGGAGGAGGCGGCGGCTCGCTGCTGCTAGGAGAGAACCCTTCCTCGTCCTCCGAGGTGAAGTTGCCTTCTTCGGCTGCCGTCGACTTTTTCTCCGCTGCCGGCGTCGACTTTAGGGAGAGTTGCCTCCCTTTGCCGCCCGCGCTAGCCAGAAGCGCGTTCCTACCCCTACCGACTACTGCTGCTCCTCCTCCTGCTCCTCCTCCGCCTCGCAGCGAGTCCAGCGCCGCGAGCCTGAGGAGCGCGGCCATTTTTCTTTGGGTCGGGGTTGAGAGAGAGAGGTTTTTTCGAGACGTCTGACGTTCGAGAGATAGAGATCGAAATCGGCTTTGCCGTTTTCCTTCGCTTCTTCCCCTCTCTTCTTCTCCGATCGATGCTCGGCCGATGTCGGCAACTCGAAAGGCTTCTCCAGACGGCAGCGGGGTCAGCAACAGGCACCGAGAAGGCGGGCCACGACGCGCGAGAAAGATGCCGAATTTTTCAAAGAGCGGAAAAAAAACAAGTGAGAAAGCACTACTCTTTCCTCTTCTTGCCTTTTTTCCCCATCTTCTTCTTCTCTTCTCTTCTCCTTCCCCCGCTCCCTACTCCACAAAACTCCCAACAATGGCCGCCGCCGTCCCTGCCTTTGGCGACCTCGCCAAGAGCACCAAGGGTACGTGCGAGAGAAGAGAATGCGCGCCCTCGGGAAGCCCTTCGCGCGGGGGGAAGAAGGAGAAAGAGAATATCGTCGAAAAAGAAGAGGCATTGAACTCACCTTCTTGTTGCTTCTTCTTCTTCATCTAAAAAACAAACAAACAAACGAAAAACAGAGCTCCTCTGGACCGGCTCGCGCGGCGAGGGCGTGTTCGTGTTCGACCAGCGCGCCAGCCTCGAGACCCGCACGGCGGATGGCGTGGTGAGTTTTGGTTTTGACGGGAGGCGAAAGAGAGGAAAAAGAGGAAGAGAGAATCGACCGGCGACGGTGATGATGGAAACGAAACAAAAAAAAAGCAAGAGCAAAAGCAAAGACGGCAAGAGGAAGGCTCCGATGCCGACGCGTGTTTTCTCAGCCGCGATGCGTCTTTCGCTGCTCGCTCTCCCCACGGAGACCTAGAGGACGTCGAGATCTCGGCTGCTGCGTCGATGGAATGCGAAGAAACGACGAGCAGAGGGGGGAGAAAGGGAACAGGCATTCGGCCTTTTCTTCTTCCTCTTCTTCAACACTCCCTTCAACGGCCGCCGCCGCTGGCAGCGAGCGCAGTCAGCGTCGACAGCAAAAACAACTCTCTTGACCCCGAACCTCTTTTCTCTCTCACTCTCTCTTCTGCTCTTTTCCTTCTTCTTCTTCTCCAATTCTTCTCCAAACTCCTCCCCAATCTCCCAGGTCTTCACCGCCACCACCATCAAGAAGGACGATGCCGTCGAGAACGCCCTCAAGGCCGCTTACAAGACGGGCCGCATCGGCCTCGCCGCCACCCTGGGCGCCGGCGGCGCGCTGTCGGCGACCGCCACCGTCGCCGACGTCGCTCCCGGCCTCGCCGTTTCTCTGACTGGTGCCGTGCCGGACATCTCCTCCGCGAAACTGGGCCTCGACTACCTCCGCCCGCACTTGACCGCCAAGGCCACCGTGGGACTGTCTTCCACCCCGAAGGTCGAGCTCTCTGCCACCTCGGGCGTCAAGGACGTCGCTTTCGGGCTCTCCGGAGCTTACGACTCGGCCAAGGGCTCGGTCTCCGCTTGGTCGGCCGGAGCGTCGCTGACGCGGCCCGACTTCCAGGCCTCGGCGATGCTGCTGGACCTGGGCAAGACCGTGAAGCTCGGGTACGCGCACAACGTCGACGCGGCGACGGTGGCGGGCGCGGAGGTGACGCGCGCTCTCGACGGAGGGGCGGAGACCGTCTTCGCGGTAAGGGAGTTTTTTTTTTTTTTTTTCATCCTCTTTTTTTTTCTCCCACCAACGAGAGAGAGAGAGAGCTTTAAAGAAAGAAAACTCACTCTCTTTCTCATTCTTTTCCTCAATCTCTCTAACAACTCCAACAGGTCGGCTACGGCAAAAGGCTCCCCTCGGGCGCGCTCGCCAAGGTCCGCGCCGAGAGCACGGGGCTCACCTTGATCCTGTACGAGCAGGAGCTTTCTCCCCTTTCGCGCCTGGCCCTCTGCTCGCAGTTCGACGCCACCAACATGGACAAGCCCCCGAAGGTCGGCGTCAACATCGCGCTGAAGAACTGAAAGGAAGAAGAGGAGGAGAGCGTTCTTGACTTGTTTAGGGGAAAAAAGGAAAAAATGCGACCGCGAGCGAGCGGGGGATAGGGAAAGGTTTTCATCTTCTCTTCGTTTCCGTCTTTTTTTTTTGAATTGCGACGGAGCGTTGTGGTTTGTCTTTTTCTGTTCCTTGTGTTTTGTTTTGTTCTCCTTGTGAGACAGCGGAGAGACAAAAGAGAGAGAGGGAGAGAGAGAGAGAGAAAAAACAAGCGCGCACTCATTTTTAAACAACCACCTTTTTTTGTTTCTCTTCCTCTCTTCGTGTTGTGTAAAGATCGACTTCTCTTTTCACGCATGAACAAGGAAAGAAAGGGGAAAGGAAAGAATTGGGAATCAAGGATGGGAAATCAATAAAAAAAAAGGAAACGCGGGGGTTGGAAGGAAAAAAAATAAAAAAACCCGGTAACGAAACGACGACGTTTTCTCTTCTCTCTCTCTCTATAATCTCCGCCGCTCCCTCTCTCTCTCTCTACTTATAAAAAACTGACCTTCTCTTCTCTCTTCTCTCCTCAAAAATCAATCAAGTCACAGCTTCCCGATGATCGCCTTGGTGAAGTCGCTGGTGCTCGAGGTCCCTCCCAGGTCCCCCGTCCTCCACTTCCCTTCGGCGATGACCCCCAGGGTGGCGTCCTGGATCCTCTGCGCCGCCTCCGAGTGGCCCACGTGCCGCAGCATCATCACCCCCGAAAGCATGAGTGCGGTCGGGTTGGCCTTGTCCTGTCCCGCGATATCGGGCGCGGTGCCGTGCACAGCCTCCATCAGTGCTAAGCCCTTGGCGCCGACGTTTCCCGAAGGGGTGAGGCCGAGGCCGCCGATGAGGCCCGCGCAGAGGTCGGAGATGATGTCGCCGTAGAGGTTGGGCATGACCTGTGAACGGAGAGAGTAGGTAGAGTGGAGGAGAAAAAAATGAGTTTGGGTGGAGTCGAAAAAGAAGCGGGAAAGAGAGAGAGAAAAAAGTCATTTGTTTTTGCCGAAAAAAAGAACCCCAAGAATGAATGAAAAAAAAACCCCTCTCTTCTCTTCTTCTCCTTACCAGCACGTCGAACTGGTTCGGGTTCTTCACCAGCTGCATGCACGCGTTGTCGACGATCATCTCGTCGTAGACGATGTCAGGGTACTTCTCGTGGACCTCGCGGCAGCACTGTGGATAGTTTTTTTTGTTTTGGATCGAGGGAGAGGGGAAGAGAGAAAAAGAGCGAGAAGTGAGCGAAAAAGAACGAAAACGAAAACCTTTCTTCTTCTCTTCCTCTCTCAACTCTTTTCCTTCTTCTTCCCTCTTTACCTTGATGAACAGGCCGTCGGCCAGCTTCATGATGTTGGCCTTGTGGATGGCCGTGACGCGCGCCCTGCCGTTGTCCCTGGCGTACTTGAAGGCGTACTCGGCCTGTTTTGGAAAAAAAAAAGGTTTTTGAAGAAGAGTGAGAGTTTTTTCGTTTCGTCGAAAGTTTCGAAGAAAAAAAAAAATCGAATTATTTTAAAACTCACCACGCGCGTCGACGCCGCGCGGGTGATGACCTTGAGCGACTCGACGACTCCGGGCACGACCTCGTGCTCCAGACCAGAGTACTCGCCTGTAGAGAGAGAATGAATTTGGAAAAAGAGCAAAACAGAGTTGAGAGAGAATCAGTCTTTCTCTCTTTCTTCTTTCTTCCTCGACCTCTCGACCTCGACCCCGAAAACAAAAAAACCCGAAAAACCCAAACCCAACACTCTTCCTCATCCTCCTCTTTACCTTCCGTGTTCTCCCTGATCGTCACCAGATTCACGTCGTCGTACCGCGTCTTGTACCCGGGGATCGAGAAGCACGGCCTGACGTTGGCGTACAGTTGCAATTCTTTACGTAAAGTCAAGTTCAGCGAGCGGTGGCCCTTGCCAATCGGCGTCGCCATGGGCCCCTTGAGGCCGATCCCGTGCTTCAGGACCGAGTCCAGGTTCTCGCGCGTGACCATCGAGTTGGTGCGCGGGTCGACGGTCGTGCCGATGTGCTGCTCGTCCCAGGTGACGGGGACGCCGGCGGCCTCGAAGACGGCGCGGACAGCGTCGGCGATCTCGGGGCCGATGCCTGAGGTTTTTTTTTTTTTTTTGAAAAAGGGGAGGAGGAGGTCGAGAACGACTTAGGGCTCCGTTTCTTCTAGGGCATCTCGCTCCCCTCTTCTCCCTTGATCTCATGCTCCCCTTCGCTTCTCTCTCTTCCTCTCTGCGCTTCTCTCTGTCCAATTGTTTCCTCCCAGAAGAGAAACTAAACACAGCAAAAGAAACCTACCGTCTCCGGGGAACAGGCTCGCCGTGAAGGCCTTTGACGACTCCTCGTCAGACGACGAGCTCGACGTCGAGAACGACGATGAGCGTGCGGCCGTCGTCGACGATGTCCGGAGCAGCGTTGCTGCCGATGCTGCCGAAGAAGAAGACAACGATGACGCCTCCAGCGCCGACGACGCCAGCGGCGCGCCCCTAGACGCTGCCCTCTTCAGGCTGCCGACAAGCGCGTTCATCGCGGAAGGAGATGGAGAGGGGAGTGGAGGCGGAGAACGAGAACGAGAATAGGTTCCCTTTTGTTGCTGAAGAGAAGAAGTAAAGAAAAAAACCGTTCGTTTTTTTTTTTTTTTTTTTTTCTCTTTTTTTTTTTTTTTTCTCCCCTTTCCGCCCCCCCCCCCCCCCCCGTTCCCCCCCCTTTTTTTTTTTTATCCCCCCCCCCCCCCCCCTTTGAT
>Ga0114918_10002183_pt1 | contig 17575 bp, 21 predicted proteins | sample LantaG_FD_87015 | JGI IMG/M metagenome (GOLD analysis project Ga0114918, IMG submission 87015) | Deep subsurface microbial communities from Baltic Sea to uncover new lineages of life (NeLLi) - Landsort_02402 metaG | ecosystem: Environmental > Aquatic > Marine > Oceanic > Sediment | place... | reverse complement strand
GAACATACTCTCGGGAGTAAGATTACTACTGGCGGGGTTTACAAATTGTGGATTTGCCATGATTACCCTCTTAGAATCCTGTCGCTTTATTGCCGAGTTTTTGGTTTAGTGCCGTCAGTTCTGAACTGGACCATGTTTGAGGTTTGGCGGTAGTAGTAGGAGCAGCAGAAGAAAATAAACTTGGGGCAGATGTAGGCACCTTAAAATTACTACCAGTAGGGGCAACCTGTTTCTTAGCGTTCATCTTAGCGTTTAACTCGGCATATCCAAGGCCAAGTTGTCCTGCCGCCTGTTGCTGCCCGGCCTGTAACCCGGCGTAACCAAGGCCGAGTTGTCCTGCCGCTTGTTGCTGCCCGGCCCTTAGTCCAGCATAGCCGAGACCAAGTTGATTAGACTGTCCCTGTGCTTGTAAATCAGCCATATACTTCTGCATCGCCTGGCTTTGGCTGAACTGTTGCGAACTCTGATCCATACCTTGAGTAAATTGCGAAGCACTCTGTTGGGCACCACCCATAGCCATATTAAGAGCGGCCAGGTTCTGTGCCCTGGTGCTCTCCACTCCCGCTCGCGTTGGTGCGGCTACTTCTTCTTCGTACTTCTTCCCGAGACCAGCGGCCATCGTTGTACCAGCAAGACCTGAACCAATAAGGGCGTTCATACCTGATGCCATAGACTGTGTTCTACCGCGGTCTAACCCAGCCTCTACACCCGCACCATATCCGCCACCGGGTTGATAGTATTTCATGGCCTCTTGGAATGGTTTAGACACTTCAGCTTTTTGTCTGGCGATCTTAACGTCAGTGGGTTCGGGGGCCGATGTCCACGAACTGAAGTCTGGATTCTTCCAATGCTCTTTAACTTCCCCGGTAAATCTATTCTTCCAATAAGCCATTATTTAATCCTGCCTTTCCCAGATACATTGACAACCAACTGGTCGAAACTCATGGTCTCGTCAGCCGTAATATTTTCTAATCTAATAACTGCGAACGCCCCGCGTATCTTCTGTTTCTTCCTCTGTCCCCTGGGATTACCTGGTGCCGTAAACGTACCCGATACCCTGGGGGCGGTATTGGCCTTGGCCTTCTCTATCGCTTCGGACGCAGTACGCCCTATGAATACTTTATATCCGATATCGTCCGAATCTGTTTCTGTACCGGCAGCACCACCACCAGAAGAGGTTAACGACATCGAGTAAATAGCCCCCTCTTTGCCATCCGATGCCAGAGCGAATGGCCCGAATGTGGCGTAACTGTTAATAGCTTCGTCCGTACCACCTATATCATCGCTACTTTTGTCAGGATCGAATTTCCTGATGTAGCCATCTTTACAGCCTACCAACAGATCCCTATAATCTGGATCATTAGCCGCGTAAAAATGCGTAGAGTAGACACCACATTCCTCGGGATAAGACTCAGGGAAAAACGCATATCTTTGCACTTCTGAATCCCCGAATGTCACTGGACTAAGGCTTATAAAGTAATTGGAGTTAGTCCCATCAGCTAATAGGGTTATACAGGTTACGATACCATGTCTCTTACGATCATACCCCATAGTTATACGGTGCGTGGTAGGATTTACTGCCTCATCGTCTACCAGGTTGGGTAGATTAATCTCCGTTAGAAGTTCAGCGGTTGTGTTACTTTTACTTATTTTATACACCCCACCAGCACCCCAGAAATATAGGTTATCATCCTCATCGAAACACCAACTCCTCGCCCCGAATATTCCAGTAGTCTCATCAATCGCACTCAGAGAACCACCCTCGGCAGGATCGCCGTACATAACCCACATAGTCGTAGCACACCCGAAGATAAGGTACTCTCTGCCTCTCGGTATGAGTGCACGGATTATGTCACCAACTTCACCCGGAACGTTGGCGTTCTCGCCGCCAGCCACAGGTGAACCACCGTCATTGGCAGCGTAAAGGTAGTCCCACGGATTTCCGTTTCTGGATTTATACCATTGATTGGGGCTATTAGGGTTGCCAGAGAGATAGATTGACCCCCTGTATGTACAGCCGAGGTATGCCTTAGCCGGTAACGACCCCGACGCTCCGCCAGGATACACTGTATAATCGTACCAGAGCGGTGTGGTTGAGGCCTCGGCGACAGCAGATGGCACTCTCGTCTCTGGGTCCATGCCTCCGCCAGATAGTGTGTAACCAGCAGTAGTAACAAATGTACCACTGGTAGTGTAACCATAGATCATTGTTTTGGCAGTATTAACAAAGTCAACGATCATAGTAGCCCCGGAGGTTGCCTGTGTCACTATAGACCCCTTGGTGGGGGCTGTGGTAAGTGCTGTTACTGTCAACTTGGTGTTTATAAAATCTACGACCCTTAGGTTGGCACCGTTGATAATAAATATCTTCTGATAAGCCTCGAACATAACGAGTTGATCAGAGGTATCGATATCATCTACCGAAGCCGCTAACGCTACCATTGTTCCTGCTGCCATTATATGTCCTCATAATAAAATTGGTCACTTCCAACAGCCACCAATCGTGTATAGTTAACACTATCTACGATACGAACGGATACGGAACCAAGGTTCCCTGACATAGCCCCCACCCCAGCTATTGTCCCAGATAATTCACTAATTGAAAGTACTTCTAAATTTCCAGATGGTGTTCCTGTTCCTGCTATAGTTCCTGATAGTTCTGAGTATGTTGTACCTACTCCCCCGATTGCGTAAATTGCTGTATTTACCCCTAAAACTCCTGAGCTAACCCAGGGATTAGTTAATGTCGTAGAAGATGTTTTATATGATGTAGTGCTATCGCCTACAGTATTAATATTAATATTTGTTTGTGTGCTGGTATTATCAAGTTGAACAGCTAACCAATAGATAGTTTCAGGAGTAACTTCCCAATTAACCTCTACACTCTTCCATCCCGCATCTGTGCCTTTTGCATTAGTGTTAGATACATATAATCTATTTGTAGGAAGTCCAGTAACAGCATAATTTTCATATAAACCTACCTCAAAATTAGAAGCCTCTGTCGCAGTATCACACCACCAACCAATTTCAGTAATAGTGGTTATTCCTTCTGGTACGACAACCTTAAACGCATAAGATATTGCGTCCACTACTGAGTTATCTCCTTCGGGGTCTGCCACAGGGGCGACTGTTACAAAACCACAATTTGTCCCTATTACAACAGCCATATTATGTTAGAGTTACGTTTAACTCCCCCGCTGCAAATCTTGGAGTAATCCCCGCTGTTATAGCTCTTGAGTCACCGAGAGCAGCAGAACAAAGCATATTACCAGCAGTAATAGCATCGAATAGGGCGAAGTGTGTTACTGTCCCCCAGGCACCAGCAGCCTCTGGAAACTCTACAGCGGCATCATTGTCAATTTCGTTGGCGGCTCTGCTCCACGCAGCACACGCCACCCTTACATAGGTGTCTCCAGGTTCTGCTAAACCAGAAGCATCATCAAGGGGATCTGCCGTCGATAGTCCTACGTACATTGTAGGAGCGGCATAGGAACCGATATCAAATAGGTGGTCAAGTATCTCGCCTTCCCAAAAATCACTAAAACTCATATTATAACTCCTCATACCAGAATTTATTTTCTGCGGCTGCTACTAATCTTCTAAGCGTCACCAGGTTATTCTCTCCCGTGTATCTCCAATCCGTACCTTCGACGCCGGGTTCGTCTTCAAAATCAGGGGCCGTACCATACGGTCCGGCACCACTACCCCCGTCTATTAAAGTATAGGATATCATAATCTGATTAAAGTTTATGGTGGTAAATGACCACTCATCACCCTCTGTGACACCGATTTCGTTTATTGAGTCTATTCTCCAATAGCGTGTTACGGCATAATCATACGGAGAACCCAGGGTGATTCCAGCTATGGTTAAAGACAGTTCTTCTTGCCCCATAGATGGTGATGTCAAGTCCCCTGATGTATCTCCATAATATATGTTATAAGAAGTAGAATTACCACCATCTACCCACGTCATTGCGGCCTGGTCTAATGTAACATCATCTGCCGCATCTGTAGGAGCAGGAGTAGTGGCTTTTGCTGGCCGGGCATCAAAATTCCATTCGTCACCCTCTGTCGTCCCGGCGTCATTCGTAGCATCTACCCGCCAATAAATTTTTTGGTTTATTGGACTCGCACCAAAGATAGTCTCAAGTTCAGCGATAGTAGCAGTGTAGTCCGTACCAGCTTGTGCTGAAGATACTAATGTAAGAGCACCTGTTTCCCCAATATAAACGTTAAAGGTATCCGCCCCGCCGCCATCATCCCACGATAATTCTAATCCTGAAAAATCTATTTCAGTACCATCATTTGCTGGAGTTGGGTTTTCTGATTTAGTTGGGGTGGCTTCTGCTTTATAAGTTCTAAAATTACAATCTAAAGTTGCAAAGTAAGTAGTGTCCCATATAAATTCACCATCATTAGAAAAAATAAGTCCACCAGTGATGTTATCTGTACTATAAAAAACATTAGTAAACCCAGTAGTTGTTGGGTTGGCTTCAATGGCGTTTATTACAATAGCATATTTAGAACCAGAAGTAAGTGTTACCCCACCAGCCATAGTAAAAGTAATCCAAGATTTTGATGGGGTTGTTAATAAAGTAGACGCTACAACTTCGGCGTAGTCTAAAGCTGCTCCAGTAGGTTCATCAGCGGGTGCAGAGTATACGGAGCATCTTACATTTCCTGGAACATAGCCATTTCTATTCAAAAGAACCGTTATCTGTGTTAATATATAGGTTTCGCTTGCAGTAAACACTTGACTTACTACTTGAGGATTTCCAACAGTAGCACTATCATAACACGGAAACGCACCCTGTCCTGTAGTAGAAGAATTATAGTCAACCACAATATCTGCCATATTACACCACCGAACTCACAGTACATATTGCCACTACCGGCTGTTCAGCCGCACCTATCTGAGTCCCAGCACCCCACTTATCCAGGGCTGGTCTCTGTCCGCCAACTGCCTTACCGTCGAAGTACGGGCGAACGTTGTCCATGTCTCGGGAGGTACTATCTGACTGGCGTCCGGTCGGGAATCCAGTATGGAGTCCCTTCAATGGAAATGTTAGAGTAGCCATTATTTACCCCCGAAACGTGCTATCTCCTTGGCTGTTAGCCCAGCAGCTTTCATGCCAGACTCAGTAGACCTGGTACGTATTTTCTTTTTAATAGGTTTCTTAGGCATGTATGTTTTCCTACCGCCTATTAATTCCTTGACAGTTCGTTTTAAGTTCTTGGCCCAATTCATAATATAATTCCTAAAAATGGGGCAGCTACTCGGTTCAACACTTTCACCGCCCCCGAACAATCTTAAACATTAAAATCGTGAACGATGTACGATATATTCACGTAGATCGGACTATCACCAACGACCGGGTTGCCCGTATCACAGTACAGGTTCAACGCCGAGTTAGCCGTCAGTTCTGTTTCAACGGCCAGCGGGAATATCTGTTCATAACAGTCATCAGCTTGCTGCACCAGGGCAGCAGCACCTACAGCATCACTAACAGCCGTAGTACCTTGCTTGACTGTAACAATACCGCGAGTGGTATAAGCCGCACTGTTGAAATCGAGGAACGCTACAGCACCACAAAACTCCAGGACTTTGCCAGCACCAGGAGCGGGTACGAGTTCCTTCGGCGTGGTGTATAACGCCAGGATCTCAGCCGTGGTTATGGTTACGAGTTTCGTTAGGACTTGACCGGCTTTGACGTGATCGCCGTCACCCAACTGATTTTGAAGTTTCCAAGACGCATTAGCTCTGTTCATTTTATTCTCCTTTTTCTTTCACGAAGCGAGAACACTCCGCTCGAATTGTTAGACATCATGGTCGGTAGTGACATCTAACCAGGAACGTACCCGGCGATTTCCACCACCACGATTCATTGACCCGAGGGTTCTCGGGGTACTTCTTAAGTCAAGATCATACGCCTTGACCAACGCTTTCTTTATATACTTCTCTGTGAATCCTTTATTCACGTCATCATCTTCCTCTTCGACCTTGTACTTGATAGCAGCCATGATCGCCTCATCGAACCTGTAACCAGCCGGATGTCGATTATTAAGCGGCTCTACGACATAGATACTATCGGCATCAGGGTTAGTCCCACCAGCAGCACCGGCAGATGTAAGCCAGTCAGCCACAGTGAACGTCCCGGTAGCTCCAGTATAATCCGTGACGACAGCATAACTACCCTTGCCAGTTCCGTATACTATCCGGCAGACCCAGCCGTTAAAATAATCATCGCCCTCTGTCCTGACGGCATCTACCACTGTGGTATTACTGCCACTATCTACCTCACCAGATTCAAGATCCAGCTTATCAAAGTAGAGCGTGTACGGGAACTCAAGGGTATCAGTCGCTGACGGCTTGGGATCAAGTAGCAATTCAAACCTTCGCTTAATAGACGAACTCGACAGGCCAGAACCTGTTGGCTCAAGTGATCTGTACGCGGCCCGTTGGGGATATCCAGCTTGTTCCGTGATGGACTTGGATTCCCTAAGCTGGGCCTCATCTCTCCATTCAATTAATGAGGAATGTGAACTGTCTTTGGCATAGGTAATCTTACCATTGACCTCTCCACCGAACGCTTCGTCCAGGGGATACCGTGCCACGTCACCACCAACCGTCTCATATTGGGTGATGGCGAACGTGCTGGCAGCGGCAGGGTCGGTCCCACCGGCGTTACCGTAAACATCCAGCCAGTCAGCCACATCGATAGCACCAGTCAGTGCTGTGTATCCAGTAATCTGTGCGAAACTGTACTGGCCGGTCCCTGTCAGGATGTAAATCCAATACCCCACCAGATCTGTATCTGCCGTATAGGTATCAGCGAGGGTCAAGTCTGTTATAGAAGTAGCATCAGCGGCATCGGCAGTACCTGTGATTCTGACGTTACTAATACTAACAGACATGATCCGTCGCATCCAACGCCAGCCTTTTTTAGGGGCGTCATAGATGAACATCTTGATAGCATCGTTAACCAGCCCCTTACATAGCTGAAGGTTGTAGTCATCGGCTATTGGGACCAGGGCTTTACCATTGTCACCACCGAAATAGGCTACGCCCATCTCATTAGCGGCTGCGGATACCAGGTCTTGAAAACTGTAGGCACTCGTGGGTTCGGCCATTATTTTACCTCTTTCATCCTCATAACTCTAACGATGGCCATTTCATGTACCTCGCCACCGAGATTAGCTTTACCTTCTGCGGTCAGTTCGACCAGGCGATTGACGGCCTGTTTCAGAACATCGGCTTCACGCTCATCGAGTTCAAGCGTATCGCCTTCGCTTTCACGAATCTGCTTGGCCAGCATAACAGCCTCGGCGATGTCCTCACCGTTCTTGAAGATACCCAGGCTACGTAGCCAGGTACTGATGTTGCCCCGCAATGGATACTCATTTGTTACTTCTTCCATTACACGAGACTCTGTTCCATCGTCGTTCTTCTTAGTCACGGGGACCATCACTGTCACGTCATACTTTTCCAGATTTAGTTCGTACTTCTGCATTTCATTTTCTCCTTGGTAGAGGTTATTCAAAAAAGCCCGACTCCGCCTTCTGCCCAAGGAGGCAGAGCCAGGCAACAATACTAACTATTAAGCGTCAGCAACACCCTGAATAGCGACACCAGCAAGCAGATAATAAGTAGTATCTGCAATTTTTACTGGAATCTTCAATGTAGCTGAGTCACCGTCAAAACCTACAACGTGACTGGCTTCATCTGCACCACAAGCAGCAGCGGCAATAGCATCCGCTGTCTGAGCGTAGAACAAACCATCAGGCTTATCAGTACCCGTCGAGACAAACTGAATCTGCGAAAGATAGGTGCAAGCGTGTTCATCATCCATAGCTGTAAAGCACTGTAGAGGAGCAATGTGAGCAGAGGTCTTTGTGCAACCATAACCAGCTACCTCTGTTACCATGCACTTCATAGCTCCAGCCGCTATAGCCCCAAGCGTACAACCGGGGTCAAATAACAGATTGGACATACTGGTCCAGATGTTACCAGCGGGAGCGTCATCAGCACCTTCTACGTAAACCTCGGTCAATAAGGCACCACCATTATCACAATAGGACGTTGCTCCCTTGAGCCGTGTACGGAACACTGTAGCCTGTATCTGACTGGTGAGACCCCTAAAGGATATGTCTCGCTCGAATACTCTGGCCGTACCAGTAGCGACGCCGTCACCAGTACGAAGCGGAATATCGTAGTTGCCGTTACTGAAGTAGTTAGGCCCGAGCAATCTGGCCCAAACCAAACCGTCAGTAGTTCTATCCACGGTTTCCATTGCTATAGCGACAGATGCAAACGCTGAACCATAAACAGGATTCTCAAGCGAATACGAACCGTCCTGAACAGCCAACACAGTTACGCCTTTATAACAATAGATACCGGCCCTTACCGGGACCATTGCACCGTTGGGAATCCAGATTTCAATCATGTCACCATCGGCACCGGCTTTGGGGCCGAGGCACTTGACCACACCAGCGTAGTTCTGAAGATTCTCGCTGTCTGGTTTTTCTACAATAAACATACGACCAGTAAACTCTTGTTCGCCTTCGGCATACGTATCTTCAGTAAGACCAAAGTGCGTCGGGTCTGCTGTACGTTCTTTATGGTCGGAAGAGATGTCCCAGTTATAACATACCGAGTCACCTACTTTTATAACATCACTCGACGTAGCAGGGCGAAAAAATACTCGCTTTGCTATGGCGATGGGATCAATGGCCCCTGAACTCATACTTACAACATGTGTACTCATTTTGTTTCTCCTATTCTAAAAATTAAATCTCCCGTTATAAACTGGGGCTATCACACCCCAGCCGGGGGTTAATATTCACCAGCGTGATTAGCACTGGTTACTCTTAGGAAACGATAGGTTTGTGGATGACAAATCCGGCACCCTTACGACTGGTGCACAGGTTGTTGTGCGAACCATCGAGGAACACGGTGAACACGGTATGCTGTGCGATTCCGCCGTCCATCGGGTCTCCCTCTTCCATCCAGTAGCCATCCTGCACGAACGGGATGAACTTCTCGAAGTCGAGACAATAAACAGGACTGGTCGCTGTACCCTGAACCGGGTCAGTAACGCCATTCAACTGATTGATATAAACGACCGGGAGTCTGTTAATGTAAACCAGGCCGCCATCGTCCATGCGGATGTTACCGAGCACGTCTTTACCACGGTGGTTGTCATCCTTGGCGTCGGCCAGTTCCTGAAGCAATACTGTGGTGTCAAGGTCGGCGTAGAATCTCTTGGCTGCATTACGCGGCTGTGCAGGATCGTTCAGCATGTATGGTGCCTTGAAGCCAGTAGCCAGGAACGCTGTACGACAAGTTCGTAGGAAGGCGTTGTCAATCTTTGTATAAGTAGCGGCGTAGGGCTTCCAGTTCTCATTACCAGCAACATTGGCGTCCAGACCGGCACATATCGTACCAGTGGTTCCGCCAGCATAACGAATCGTCTTGGCGTTAAACCCAGCGGTTGTCGCATCGTCATCGAGCATATTCAGGTAATAGGGAACGCCGTATGGGTTCAGGTCATCTGTGGCCGAATCCGGGGCTTTCCAGAACCGTTCCTCGATGAGGTCGGCGAGACTCCACAGACCATCGATTCTACGGGTCTCCAGCAAGCGGATGAATCCCTTTGCCGAGTTCTTATTACGCAGGATCTCGATCTTGTCCCATGAATAATGCGTCCCGATCTGACACCAGGGCACATCGATTTCTTTCATAACATCACCGATTGCAGGGGCGTCAACATCGAACGCTCTGCGATATCGGGCATTACCATTGTTGCTGAGCATCAGCTTACGCTTGATACTGGTGCCGCCATCGACTTCCATGCGGTCTTGCTGATAAATACGACATGCCTCGTAATTGTTATTGGTCCATGTCACTTCAAAATACTGCTCGGGGAGATCCGGCAACGTAGTTGCGATAAGATCGACCAAATCGGCATTTCTAACTCCAGCCATTTTTTATTCTCCTTATCTATTAAAAACTGAGTTCAATTTTTCTTGTACGCTCGCGGCGAGTTCGGCACGAGTTCTCGGTTTACCTTTTCCACCGGCGTCAGTTGCTACCTTGGCCACAGATCTTGTACCCACTGTTGGGCGAATGGTCATACTGTTCTTACGCTTAGTTGCTGTCTTCTTCATCTTGCCACGTATGACCTGTTCCCGGACAGGTTCACTAACAGCCATGTGCGAACGTTCGAGGGCTTCGAGCGGGTCTATACTGCGGCCCATAGCCTCGGAACCCATTATGACCAGATTAGCCTGTTCGAGTACCTTCCACCTGTTAGCTCGTTGCCCGGAACTCAGATCACTCCAGTCCTGGCCAAGACCGACTTGGCCATAGAACTCCGAGTAATCGTTCAGATTAGCTGATTTGAAGAAATTCTCGATCTCAAGTTCTATATTCGGGTCAGGGCCGACAGGTGCCTGATACGCGGGTTGTACTGGTTGTATCGGTTGTACTGGTTGTGCGTTCAGGGCCTCGATCTGCTTGTTCTGTGCTTCGAGTACGGCAATGGTGCCGGGATCAAGATCGTATTCGCCCTTGAGCTTAGCGATGTCTACGACCTCTATCTTGGCCGGGATCACTGGGGCGTTAATTGTAGTATCACGCTGCTGTTTGGCTTTGCCAAGTAGTGCCCATTCTCTGGTTGCGTTATTAACATCCAGGTAACAATTCTGGAACGTTTTCATAGCGGCTTCAGGATTAGCTTTGAAAAACTCTGTTGCATCCTCTTCCTTCCACCCACGGTGGATAGCCGCACGTAAAAACGCCGGTGGTAAAACTTCATCCGTGACAACTTCCCTGTTACCGCCTACGTCGTCAGGGGTAGTTTCCTTAGCCAGACCATCGTCGTCTGCCTGATTGCCGTCAACATCCTTGTCATCAGGGGTAGAATCTTCGATGCCCTCTTCTGGAACTGCCTCACGCTTCGCCGGTTCCTTGGTGATCGTATTCAGGTTAGCCAATCTTTCCTCGACGCTGTTAACCAGAGTTGGTTCTGTAATCGCTTCTACATCGAGTGTCTTCAGCTTTTCTGTATGCTCACCACTGTTTCCTTGTAATACTGTTGCTTCACCTTTCATAAGTCTGCTCCTTTCGGGAGGGTAGGTTATGAACTTCACTAATATTTTCTGGGGCGACAGAGCCCCAACATAATACTTCCCATTCTTTACAGTCACCAAACGCGGTAAGTCTATTATCGCCAGTTTCAACCTGTAAAGTTACATTACCAAAAGAACATAAATCTGGTCGGGGTGTTAAATACAACCAACCTGATTTATTAACTCTTAAACCGTGTTGCATAATACTGGCAACGTTTTCTTCGTTTGTCTGATGAAATAAAATCACGATATGCGTTTACCCCGTTTTTTAGTCTTCTGGGGAACTTTTTCAATATTGCACTTCTTCATGTACTTTTCGTGATCTGAAAAATTGTCGAAGACTGGTCTGCCATCATCAAGTACCTTGACATCAGGGAACAATCTTCGATGCTCTGCTACCTGATTCGGGGCCACGGCCATACTGTCACTGACTATCGGCTTGTGATAGCTCCTACGTCCCGCACCTACGAGAACGTTTTCGGCCTGGAAGTCATGAACCATAATGGTCCCGCAAACATCACAGGGTTCCAGTGTATCGGCCTCGACCATAGGTTTAATAGCCTCTGTTTCATTGCCGCATTTTGGGCAAACATATTCGTACCTGGGCATTAGTTTACTCCTTGGTAAGTAGATTGAGCTTCAGCAGGACCACCCTGTTGAAAGCCTTGGTTAATATCACCCTGCGGTTCCAGGAACTTAGGAGCCATAGGATTTCCCTCATTTTGTTGGACACCCTTTGGTGTCATCGGGCTTGCCTTACCCGCTGGCTGCGATCCCATCGCCATCATCATTTCCATTCGCTGCATGAACATGGGATCGTTAAACCAGTCCTGAACGTCTTCTAGGATATCCATCTCGTTAGCGATATCTGTTACAGATTCCTGGAGATTAAACGGCAAACCCATTTGCATACAAACTTGGGCGGTCATAGCCAATCCAGGGATAACCTTGGTTGCGAACTCCATAATCCGCTTAGACCGAACGGCGGGATCAAGTCTGGACATAGATCGCTGTCTGATGTTAAACGCATAATCCAGAAATTCGCCCTGTCTTTGCTCGGGCGTCAGTACGAGTTGTTCATATTCTCCACCTGGCTGTCTCCGACTAAACGGGATCTCGATTAGCGGATCAGTGTGGAGGTACCAGGCCATCTTACGATTAATCTCAGCGGAGCAATCATAGACCATACCCCGCATGTCTTCAATACCTACATTCTGATTGGCCTGAAGAATATTCTGACCAGTGGCCGTCTTAGCCCCAGTGGTCACTCCCGCCATCTGGTCGGGATTACCGGACATATAATTATACCAGGTTTGGAGTGAACCCATCGCATTTTCGTTACCTGGGTTCTGCCCACCGAATGATACTACCTTAACAGTATCAGGTTGGCCAAATACCATATCACCATCAGCACTCGTCCTTATGTCCTCAGCTTCGTCTGCACCGGCTGGGTCTACTATGGCCACATCCTTCTGTCGCTGGATCTGTTCTACTATCTTTCGCATGGTATCACCAGCAGCACGATGGAGATCATACCAAATACCGGCAGGAGCTATTGGATACGGGTTTCCCGGTACAGGTTGAGTCACGGATAGTTTAGTATACGGTCCCTCTGACGGGCCGAAGTATTCTCTTGCGGCGAGGAAGTCAGATAGTATAATTTGCTCGGGATCGGCGATAGTCAACAGGGCATCAGCACCTGGCACAAACAATTCAACCACATCCACCATATCCTGTAAATCGTTTATCTCACTCGAAGACATACCCGATTGTGTTAGGGCGTCAACTCTACGAGTCACATCTGGGTGCCCAGACTTCGGGATCTTCATAACGAGATCGTGGTCGAAACTGTCATCATCTAACAGTAACTGGCGAGGAATACGATTGCGGTCTCCCTCAAACGAAGACTTAGAAATTTTACGACAGGTTGGATCAAAAACGTAATCATCAAGGTCAACATTATCCGTGTAAACCTGGCCCTCGTCAATCATAATATCGCCATAGTTTATCATGGTCCCGCCCTGGCTAAGGCCAGTCTTAAAAATGCCAAATCCAAAACAGGCATCTACCGTGCCATATCGCAGGGTCTCTTTCAGGTTAAGCTTCTTGTCGATTCCATCAAGGGCAAGACCGAGTAGATAGGCATAATCCCTGTATGGGACGAGTTGAGTCGAGACCTCGTTGACTGGGTTCTGCATAATTAGGTTCGGGATCAACGCTCGTATCGTATGGAACATCAAATTTATGGGTTCGTCGCCGACCAATCCGAATTTCTTGGCGTAGTAATGGCCTACATAAGCCTTGATAAACATGGCCCTGGCCTTACGATAGTGACGCCCACGGATGAACCCAGCCTTAACAACGTTGGCAAATTTTCTTGGATCGAGTATGTCTGGCATCTTAATTTATCCTTTCCCCATCGCGGAATGTATACAGATCAGGTTCATCGTCATTCCAGGGTCCATAACCTATAGTATTACTATCTGTACCAATTATGGGTTGTTTATTTAGGATTGAATCCCCCAGTTTATTACAGCGTTCAGAAGCATAATAATATACTTTACGGGACCAAACTTCTATAAAATTCCAAAAATGCCATTTAATACCATATTTCATCTTATCTCCTGAAATCAAAACTATTTCCACTACGAACCATCTTCTTACGTTCCTTCGACATCTTGTGTCTGTGTGCAGCACACATCATAGTCTTCGGCCCACCGCGTTCTGGCAACTTCCCAGATCTGGCGTCCTTGCTATCCACGGTGAGGGCATCAGCTATGACACAATCACCATGAGTCTTTCTCGCTGACTGACTTTCTTCCACCATACAGGCTGGGCCGCACCCGCCACCAGCATAATAGATATACATCTTGGCCTCTTCTAAGGCCCATATAGAATGATTAATATAACTGCTGTTGGCCAGGGCACGATCATAGTTATCCATCAGGATATCCTTAGCCGCCGTGCTCGCGTGCCAACCGTATTTCTTGCTTACCTTCTCCCGTTTATCCCCAGGTTTACGCATCCTGTAGTAGTACGGATAGTGGTATATCGTCACCATTTGGCGTCCGAAATCCCAACCGGGTCCGTTCATTTCCCATTTCTGGAACGGGAGTTTCTTTCTCCCACCAATCCAGATACATAACGCTGCCGCTACTCTTGCCATCTCATGCGGGGGTGTCTCAGCATTACGCCACTCGGCTACCTTCTCACCAGTCTGTTTACACTTTATAGATATGACACTATTCGACGCACCTTGCCCCTTTGAAATATCCTCTCCGAGCACATAATCTTTTGTCTGGTCGAGGCGTCCGTTGATGAGTTCCACCCATACACGAAGATCCCCTTTTCTGGTTCGCCGGGCATTAACCCTGGTAAGGTCTTTTCGTTTAAGGATGTCTTTAACGCTGTCATCGGCAATACCTTTCTTGAATGATATGTCCCACCTGGAACTCGGCTCACGCCCAAATAACGCTATGTGTATATCGATACTCTCGGTGGTCAACCGCATCGAGCCAGCTTCCATGTCGATACTGTCAACCTCTCGGGCCATTTCTTTCGGGGATCGAACTTTCTCTTCCTCGTCATACCAGGGTGATCTGATCTTCCACGCCTTAGTAACATCGTTCTGAACAACATAGCGATTCTTGCCCATGTCTGGGTGGTCCCACCACATTAACGGGAAGACCTTAATCTTACCAGAGTTCTTCCACTTGGCGTATTCAGTTCCAGGACCGGCACCTGTAGAGTTCACTATACGCATGAACCCAGCATCCCTTGTGGCCGAACGCATTAGGGCACCCTTCTCGACCTTAGCGAACTCATCAAGCAGAATAACCAAACGCCTATCACCAGATGCTGCGTGCTGCGTGGTAGACTCGCCATCGATACAAGCACCAGTGAGAGTATTACGCATGTGCATCTTAGTACGTTCACGTTGCCCAAAACCACAATTAGGGGGCTTCATCCAATCCGGCAACCATATATTAAGATAGTCGTGACGTTGGAACAGGGCTTTCATGTTGCCAGGTTTATCTACATAATCTTCAGTACGTGACAGTTCAAGAAGCTGCGGTGCGTTCTTCCCGAATAACCATAGGTGGTGCATAAAATCTATACAGATCCAACTGGCACCCAGTTTACGAGATTTGTGGAATAATATATCCTCTCCCACAGCGAGACAGTTTTCCAGTCTCCCAAAAGCTTCATCCTGTATTTCCCAGGTAATGAACGGGACATCTGAGTTAGGGGCCACAATACGTTTACCAGTGTCACCTTCCTCATCAAACTGGTGAAACGTCCAGACGAACGCATTAATCCAGAACAACAGTGACTCGCTACACAGGGTCATCAATTCATTCTGGTATCCCTCATCGTTCTCGGCATCCTTTAGAATCTGTGCACGCCACGCGATATTCTCGTCTTCCCGCTTGGGAATCATTATCCCGGTCTTCGGATCTTTCCAGAACCTCGGCATCGAGGGAAAAGGTGTCTTCAGCGAAGGCTTGAGTTGTTCGAGCGTACTATTCATTATCTTCTTTTTCGGCCATCTGATTCAGTCTACGTTTGCTCTGTTCCCCGACACGATCAGAGAGCGTCGCCTTCTTCTTGCCGTTGTCGGCAATAGCCGGGGCCATTTTACCATCAAGCCGGTCGTAGATCATGGTGATAAACCCACGGTCGGGACTATGTGTGGTCTCGGTCCCTGTTTTAGGATCTGTCTCCGTCCACCCGAGTGCCTTCTTCCAGACCAACAGGGCCAGAGCTTGTAGTCTGGTTAGCGGATTACCCTCGTCGTCTACCGTATGAAACTCGTTACCGCGTTCCCGGATCAGCCTGGTGATCTCTACAGTCGCGGCTCGTTTCACGCCCTTCGGCGTTAAATCTTCTGGATTCTTTTTCATTTTAATATGTTGCTCCCCAATGACCACCCCACGTCGTCATTATTCCAGCATTACCTGTTGGTGGTTCTCCCGCACCCGGTTGCCATAAAACTATTTCATCCCGCTCGAACATGCCGAACGGCTCTCGGTAGAGTTGGGCGACTTCAGAGGCGGAGAGGGCACGATTGTCAATAGATATGTTGTCCATCAATCCAACGTACTCGGAGGAATTAGTGGCATATGGAATAGTTCCTATGATCATCGGAGTGGTTGTATCCATTGCCCCCGCTACAGTAAGACTCACGGGAGCACCGTCTGCTACACCATCTATATATACCTGACCATTCCCTGGCCTATTAGCAACTGCGGTAATATGATGCCACTTGCCATCAGCGATATTTGTCACACCTTTGACGTCGGCATCATCAACACTAAACCAAACCACGCCGCCTGCCATTAGTACTCGCCAACCGTCGTCACTGGCCTCCATTTTACCAATCACATATTGTGCTCCCTCGTTTAATGTATTAACCCAGACTGATATTGTAAAGTCCTGAGTGGCAGAATTAAAACGCAACGTGCCGTTATCAGGTACTGTGATGTAATCCGTAACTCCTGTAAAATACAAAGCAGGGCCAAACTTACCCGGTTGCCATATCACATCACTAACCAGAGTCCCTATATTATTATTCAGACTTAAATCTTGAACGGTATTCCCAGTGCCCTCATTCATCAGCCAGTAGCCGACCAGACCTTTGGCGAGAGGATGTCCCTTATTTATCCTCGCACCTAATCTTGGTTTTATAAGTCTTTTACGTGGAAATATCATTTAATACTCAATAGGGATGGCCCTACCCTCGTCCTCTGCGTCTGTAGACAAAGTTAATTTACCAATCAATATACAATCGGTCGTGACATCAAAGTCAGCTAAATCTGAAGGCCATAATGTATTATCGTAAGACCATTCCATGTATAAGTCCATTGTGCCATCTGTTGATGTGACATCAGCTATGCAATAGAACAAACCCGTGAATCCAATATAAAGATTAGTTGTGTTGTCGTTAACGCCACCTTCTGCTTGTGCTGCCGCAGCAAGAGTACCGTCTGCGTTTAAAAAGGCTGTAGTATCCTCAATGAGAGTGCCTTGAACCATCGCCCCATCTGTCATTTTCCAAGGCGTAATATGCACTTCTATCCTTGCTGCGTTGTTATAAGTAAGCGTCTGGTCAGTATTATTTACTACTCTAAATCTGTAGAACTCTGGTAACATTATGCAGCCTCCACATTAGCCATCACATTGAAAAATCCTGTTATAGCAGATACAATCTGAGCATCTGTAGATTCGGATAAATTAGTTTGAATATCCGGGTCACTTAAAAAGTACCTAAAGTATTTCTTAGCGGTTGGTGACGGTGACAAGAGAATGTTCTTAGCTAACCCCATTCTATTTGTGTGGTTATCAGTAACAGGGTCTTCTTCTATAATCGCCCATGACTTAAATAACATCCCCGCTTCAAACCTTGCAAATAATTCTCCTGATGTCTGTGCAATTTCGTGTAATT
>Ga0114918_10002182_pt1 | contig 17587 bp, 18 predicted proteins | sample LantaG_FD_87015 | JGI IMG/M metagenome (GOLD analysis project Ga0114918, IMG submission 87015) | Deep subsurface microbial communities from Baltic Sea to uncover new lineages of life (NeLLi) - Landsort_02402 metaG | ecosystem: Environmental > Aquatic > Marine > Oceanic > Sediment | place... | reverse complement strand
CGTCTGTTCCTGATGTTCCTGATGTACCGTCTGTTCCACTAGTTCCTGATGTACCGTCTGTTCCTGAAGTCCCGTCTGTTCCTGAAGTTCCATCTGTTCCTGATGTACCGTCTGTTCCACTAGTTCCTGATGTACCGTCTGTTCCTGAAGTTCCATCTACTCCGTCTGTTCCTGATGTACCCAATGTTGTTGTTCCAGAATTTATCCATATACCATTATCGTATATTAATATATCACCTTCTTGTAAATCAGTTATAAATACATCTGTTAATCCAGTTAAAGATGTCGCTCCCGAAAATGTCAATGTTGAACCACTACTAATAGGTGAAACATTTCCATATTCATCCATTTGTATTAGTGTATTAGCACCATAATTCCAATTATCATTGATATCATAACCAACATACAAAGAGTTGGGTGTTGGTGTTTTTAAAGATGACCAATCTTTTTTATATATTTTTACGAAACTCATTTATAAACGCAGTTATTTATTTTTATTATATATATAAAAATAAATAACTACTAAATTGAAAAATCAACAAATTTGAACTATTTCAATTTATTTAATTCATCATAAAAGCAGTTATTTATTTTTATTATATATATAAAAATAAATAACTACTAAATTGAAAAATCAACAAATTTGAACTATTTCAATTTATTTAATTCATCATAAAAAATTTTTGATACTTCCTTTTCGTATTTACAAGGAAATATTAAAGAATCGTGAACAGTTATAATTCTAACTTTTGGATTTTTTATTTTTATTTTAGTAATGACATTATTAAATATGAAATCGCTTTCTATTCGTTGTAATTCGTGGCTCATCATTTTATGATCACCTTTAGTTTCTTTATAATTTTGAATAAATTGTAAAACATTAGGATATAATTGTTTGAAAATTTTAGATGTTTTTTTGAAATCCCCATTCTTACCGAATAGTACTTTATACACTAACATTTTTGCTTCATCTCTATTTTCTATACCATCTATTTTTTCAACAATATCATCATATATAATTCCATTATTAACGGTGAAAAAATATCTTTCGACATCTGGTAATTCTTTCCAATCTGCTTTATATTTTTTCATTAGTAAGGATAAAAAGAATGGTTGAGAATTTTTAATATCCAATTCACATACTTCTGCATCATCTATTTTTAAAAATTCTTTTCTTATATCTTTTTTTAAAATAGTAAAATTACTATGAAATCTACCATATGAATCAAATTTAAAAAATAAATGTTTATCTTTAATTCCATTAATACTTAAAAGGTTTTTATAATATTTATTATTATCAATATCACCATCTTTTCTTAATTTATTTAATAAATCAAATGATTTTTCATAATCTATTTTAACATGATACATATCATCTACAATCGTTTTCTTAACATCAAGTGGAATTGGACTATTATTATATTCAGTAATATTTCTTTCTAAGAAATTTTTACTATGTTTTTTCAATAATATATTATCATATATTTTAACTCTTTTTAAAGAACCTATATCAAAATAATTTATTTGATAAGTTTTAGTTTTTTTACCAACATAATAATCAGAAACTAATGTTATAAAACCTTCATCAATTAAGTATTCAATATAATAATTATAGTTCATTCCATATTTCTTTCTTAGAATTAAGGACCACAAATTTATTTTCAACGATGCCAAATCTGTAGAAAAGAAATATTTTATCATAAATTCATGAATTAAATTTATTAAATATTCTGTCTTCAAATTTTTATCTTTATAAGAAATTTTCTTATTTTTAGTTAAATATTCAAATCTATTTGGAATGAATTGATATAAGTAGTTTTTCATTTAATTATCATTTTTTAATTTTAACCAAAATATAGTAATATGTTTAATTTTTTAATTAAAATATTTTTAGTTATATTTGATAAGTATGGATGTAATAAATAAAATATTAAGTGATAAACTCAAAAGTATTGGAGTTAATGATAATGATTTATCATTATCACAAATAAATAATATATTAAGTTATTATATAAAATATTTTAAAGTTTATAGAAATAAAAACACATGGAAAATTAATAAAAGTATTTTTAAAATATATTTTCTTAATCACACCAAAAGAAAATATATGAATGAATTTATAAAAATATCAAATGAAGATTATAAAACTGAAGTTGATGCTAAAGGTGAAATTTTATATTTTTTAATTAAATCTGAATTCATAGATGTAAATGATATAAATAATATATAAGAATATGACAGAAAAAGAACAAGAAAAGATATATAATGAGTTACGAAAAACTTATACTGATGAAGAAATTGCTGAATCTCATATTTTTTCAACTGATATGACTGAAGAAGAAGTAACCCAATTACAGGATGCAATAAAAAAACGCCGCGAAAATAAAAAATACAATGAAGAAATAAAAAATAAACTTGCAAAATTCTACATGGAAACTATTGATGAGATTATAGAACCAGAAATATTAGAAAAATATAAAAACCTGAAAAGTAGTCATGATATTGAAAATATAGCATGGGAACTTTACACTAATGGTATGAAATCAAGATGGGTATCAAATCGAGTTAAAGATAGAAATGATTTTAAAAATTGTAGTGAATATGATGAATATATGGACATGGCTCGTGAAATTGAAAAATTAAAAAATAAAAAGAAATAAATGGATTTTAAAGAAACGTTTTTAAAACTAACAGAATATACAATACCATTCGGTGAAGAAGAAATGATAGTACCATTTCTTAAATCAAGAGTACCTGGATTAGAAAGAGATGAAATTGGTAATTATTTTGTAGAAATTGGTGATAGTGAAACTTTATTCACTACACACTTAGACACATACTCAGAAGAAGTGGAAAAAGTAAACCACACTTTTGAAGATGATTTTATTGGTACAGATGGAACTACTATTTTGGGTGGTGATAATAAGAATGGTATGACTATACTATTATATATGATTGAACAAAAAGTACCAGGAACATACTACTTTTTCATTGGTGAAGAACCTATATTAAGTGGTGGTTTATATGGTTCAGGTAATATACTAAAAAGAAAACCTGAATTTTTCACTAAATTTAAAAGAGCTATTGCATTTGATAGAAAACAAATGGGTTCAGTTGTCACAAGACAAATGGCAAGAAAATGTTGTTCTGATGAATTTGCAGAATACTTGATTGATGAATTTGCAAAAAATGGGTTAGAATTTCAAAAAGACCCAGCTGCATATTACACTGATACTGCAACATTTCTAAACGTAATTCCAGAAATTACAAATTTATCAGCTGGTGGTTGGGGAGAACACACAAAAGGAGAAAAATCACTTATTACATACATTGAAGCAGTAGCTAAATCTGCAACTAAAATGAATTGGGAAGATGCTCCCGTTGTTCGCGAAGCTGGTGAACCAACTACTTTAGATAAATTAAAGAAATTTGCATATACTAAAGGAAATATCCCATATAAGAAATTAACAAGAATGACTAAAGAAACTTTTGATAAAGTTGATAACTTGTTAAGCATGTTTAGTTATAAATGTTTAAATGAAAGAGAATTTGATATAGATGTTAATATGTTATTTTCACACTGGCATAAAGACAGTGAAATAATTTTAAGATTCATCGGTGAAGAAATTTATATGGGTGAACAAAAAATTGGAAATTTTTCAGATTTGAAAGATGCCTTTGGTATTAAATTTGAAAACTTTGTAGATTTGGATGAACTACTTACAGATTTATATAGTACAGGAAAAGAAACTTACTCTATAAAACAAATGAACAAAGTTTTAAACAAATACAATAGTGATGTTGACGATTTGTTAAAATATATGAATAGTGAAGAAAGTGAAGATTTTAATAATCTTGTAATTTTCGATAATAATAAATTTACATTAACACAATGATAAAATATGACTAAAGAACAAGAAACATCCTTGAAAAAGGATATTAAAAAGGTGATTGATGAAAATCCAAAAACATTTGAAAAATATAAAAATGGTCAAATTGGGTTGGTTGGATTTTTCGTAAAAAATGTTATGAAAAAATCTACAGTATCATTTTTCTCAAAGGATTCAAGATTAAAGTTAGCTATGTTGACTAAGATGGAATTGAATCAAACTGAGCTACATATTGAATAAAGTTAAAATATTCTTTGTTATCAAAGATTGAATTGTATTCGTACATATCAATTTTTTTATTATTCAAGTAGTTATATAGAATATTCAATACAAATTTGTTATCAAATAAGATTTTACCATCTTTAAGTGACTTATTGATTATTCTTAATAAAGAATGAGTATTTTTTAAAATATTAAATGACGAATTATAAAGTTCATGATTATTATTTTTTCTTATTTCATTCTATAATTTATCTATATTTGTTTTATTGTCGCCTAAAAATCTTGCAAAAGACGATACGATTAATAAACAAATTTGATATTCATTTAAAGATAGGTTACTATTTTTAAATAAAATATAATAAATATTATAATATGGGATTATACTCATACTAAGTTGAGGTAGATAAAATGAATCAATAAGCTTAATAACTTTATTATAATTCTTCATTATTTTTTTACTTAATGTAGAATTGTTTTTTTCGTTTAAAAAGTTTGTATAGTTTTTCATCATATTTATATATTTATGTATTTATATATTAAAATATTTTGTTAAAAATTGAATAGGCATTATATTTGTAAAATAAAACAAAAATGAATAAACATTTCAAAAAAATTATAATATAAATAGGGATATATCATGATCTTGCATAAACGTTTGTAAGATACTGATAATTAAACTTTTATATACAAAAAATAAGTACAACAATTTATGAATACATTTGAACAAAAATTCAAGGAAAAAACAGGCGAAAGTTTTCCAGTTTATTACAAAAAATACAGACCCAAATTATCGTGGTATTTATTTAGATACACTAAAAACATTGAAACTGCAGAGGAATTTGCAGATATGGCTTTTACTCAAGGATTGGAAAAAATTGACACATATAATAATGATATAGCTCAATTTATAACTTGGGTAACATCTATAGCAGTTAATTTAGTAATTAAAGATTATAAAGATAGAAAAAAGGCTAATTTGACATCTATTGACGAAGAAATATCAGAAAACCTGACATTAAGTACATTTTTACAACACCATGACAATGATGAAGAAAAAATATTACATGAAGAAAATAAAGCTAAATGTGATATAATAAAGGATGTTATTGATTCATTACCAGAAAAATATAAAAAGGTAATGGAATTAAGGGAATTAAAAGAAAAACCTTATAAAGAAATAGCTGATATAATAACAAGAGAATATGAAACCACTATAACAACTGATGAGTATTTTTCTACAAATGATTTATTTCAATCAGCTACAATAACAAATTATGGGAGTTCTAATGTTATAATTAACTATGAAGAAGGTGGTTATTCAATTACATTACCACCAAACGAAAAAAAAATAATAGATAAAGAAGAAGCTGATAAAAAAATTAAATTATCGGAAGTATCTAATATAAATATTAAAGTTATAGAATCCACTAACTTATCAACTATTAAATCTCAAATAAAAAAAGGAAGACATTTAATTAGAAAAAAAGTGAAACGCAGTTTTGAGTTAATTGATAAAAATGGTATTAAATAAGGTTATGACCTCATTTTATAAATATATAAATAAAAAACCTCAATGTATTTACTAACTTATTCGGGAAATTGGAACGATGAAATTAATGTAGATGGTTTTATCATAATTGATAATAATAAGAAAAATAATATTATCGAATTATTAGAAAATTATGATGAAACTATTTATATTAGTAATAGTGGCGATGATGAAACCGAATATGAAAATGGTAAAGAATTATTAGAAGAAATTACTTTCGAAAAAATCACAAAAGATGAAATAAAAATAATCGAAAGATATTTTGGAGATTTCAACGATTATGGTTATAATCTATTATCAAATATTGATAAATTAAATAACGACTAAATATTCACGAAATGTCACATGACATAATAAACACAGTAACATTTTATAGTCAACTTAAACTTAAATTTGGTATTAACGTAATAATGGTAGAAAAAAAAACTAATTATTTATCATTATATTTTACAATTAATGATGTTGATTTTATACAATTAAAAAGATTTATTTTAGACAATATTCCAAATGTTAAAACTGTAAAATTTCAAAATAAGTATGCAAATAAAAATGTTATTATTGAATTTTTATATGACAAAAGATATAATTAATTTTTTTATTAATATTAAATTTTCGTAAATTCACCAATATATTTTTAAAATTAAATAAATGAACATTTCTGAAAAATTAGAAAAAGTATTATATGATATAAGTCCTGAACTTTTTGATTTGATAAAAAAATCAAAATCAGAAATAGACTATTTAGACATATCTCATTCTGATTCAAGTAAAATTAGCTATATCACAGACGAAAGAAAAAAATTATTATATAATAAATATTCTGATTTAACCGAATCAGAACTTACAGAATTATATTGGAAAAAGAATAGATATCTTGCTAAACCTGGTAAGGTAATGAGAAAATTATTTCCATCTGATACATTATCAGATAAATCTATACAAACTATATCCAATCATTATAAAGGGTTAGTTGAAAAGAAAAAAAGTGATTTTGAAATTGTTAATGGGTATAAAATAAAAAAATATTTCCATTATTCATCATACGAACAACAAGAAAGAGGAACACTTGCCCAATCTTGTATGAGACATTCTAAAACACAAGGATTATTGGATTTTTACGCCAAGAATGAAAATATTAAAATGTTAATTCTATATTCTAAAAACACACCAGATACTATAACTGGTAGAGCTTTGATTTGGGAAACAAAAGAAGGATATAAAATAATGGATAGAATTTATACTATAGATGGACACTATGATATTCTATTCAATGAATGGGCTTCTGATAATGAATACCATAGAAAACTCAATAACAATTGGTACGATACTAAAAGATTTGTATCACCTGATGGTAAAAATGTTGAACTGGAATTATCGGTTAAATTAAAAGTAACAAAAGATATATATTATCCTTATTTAGATACATTTAAATGGTTAGATAATGACGGAACAATTTATAATTACTTACCTAAGAACGATTCACAATTAGATGTTGGTGGAAGTGATTATTTAATGTCTAATAGTCGTTCATATTCAAAATATATTCGAAGCGAATTTAAGCCATCTATGAAAGTTTTAATAAATTTAGATGGTAGATATAGTGGTTATGACTCACTTCTTTATGATGATATTGATAAATATTATAGAATAAAAGATTATGTAGTGAAATCTTCATATAAAGACATTTATACAAATAGAGAAAGAACAATTTATTCAAAAATTAATAATGATAATATCTTCAAAGAAGATTGTATAAGCGATAAATTATTTGGAATTATATTTAATAAAAAATATGATAATCATAACAATAAAAAATATATGATGTCTGTAATTCTAGATAAAGTTAGACAAATTTATAGTAGTGGCTATATTAACAATAGTAAATTTGAAATGTATAAGAAAAAATTTGAAGAATTAGAAACCGAATATAATAAAGAAAAAGAATTAGTTGTAAGTTAATTTTTCGTATATTTGCAATATGAAAAAGAAATTTTTAATCATAGGTGATTTGCATGGTAATGATAGTTGGAAAATTCCATTAGAATATTTCCGACCAAATGAAATTGAATCAAATATTGATAAATATGATTTTATTATATTTATGGGAGATTATGTCGATTCTTTCGATAAAAGTAATGAACAAATAATAAATGTTTTATTAGATATTATAAAATTAAAACAAAATTACCCTGATAAAGTAATCCTTCTTTTGGGAAATCATGATCTACAATATATATTCGATTCAAATGATTTCAGATGTAGTGGTTATAGAACAGAAATGAAATTTGATCTTTTTGATATATTTAATACAAATAAAAAATTATTTCAAGTTGCATTTGAAGTAATGTCAGATGATGAAAATAAATATTTATTCACACATGCTGGTGTCCATAAGGGGTTTTATAATTTATATATTAAAAAAATGGACGATCAAAATACATTAGCAGATTCTTTAAATGTATTATTTCCAAATTATAAACCATTGTATCATGTATCATGGTATCGTGGTGGTTATAAAAAAGAAGGTGGTATTTTTTGGGCAGATAAACAAGAAACTTATAAAAAACCATTAAAAAATTATCATCAAATAATTGGACACACATACAATAAATCAGGTGTTAAACATTATAATAATTATAGTTGTGATAGAACAAGTACGACATATGTAGATTGTATGCCAATTTATTATGAATTATCATTAAATGTCAAGCAAATATCAGAAATATATTTTTGATGTTTGCTGATTTTCATTTTTCTGTTTTAATATATAAAGATAAAAACAAAAATGAAAAGTAAACCAAATGGATACTGGAACTATGAAAATTGTAAAAATGAAGCATTAAAATATAATATGAGATCACATTTTATGAAAAATGAAGCTGGATCATATAATTCAGCAAGGAAAAATGGTTGGTTAGATGAAATATGTTCACATATGATTGTGGTAGGAGATTTATATAAAAGATGTATATATGTTTATGAGTTTGACGATAATAGTGTATATGTTGGATTGACATATGATATTAAGGAAAGAGATAGAACACACCACATAAGAGGAACAATTAATGAAAAAATTAAAACAAACAAATATAAATTAAAACAGTTAACAGAATATATCAATATTGAAGAATCAAAAAAATTAGAAGGTATATATATCGAAATGTATAAAAATAAAGGTTATAAAATATTAAATATTGCAAAACATGGAAGTGTTGGAAGTATTAGTATATGGGATTATGATAAATGTAAGAATGATGCATTAAAATATAAAGGTAGATTCGAATTTCAAAAAAAATCACCAAGTGCTTATATAATGGCTTGGAAAAGTGGTTGGTTAAATGAACTGTGTCATCACATGAATCCATTAAAAAAAATGTGGACAAGTAAAGAAAAATGTCAAGAAGAATCATTAAAATATAAAACGAAAACAGATTTTCGTAAAAAATCCAATGGTGCATATAGTAGTTCTTTAAAAAATAAATGGTTAGATGAAATATGTGAACACATGGAATCAAATTGGAAACGAAATTTTTGGAATTATCAAGAATGTAAAAAGGAATCATTAAAATATTCAAATAGAAATGAATTTTCTAAAAAGGCAATATATGTTTGTAATGTATCCAGAAAAAACGGGTGGTTAGATGAATTTTTTCCAAAAACTAAAAATTTAAAAGAATGTTAGGATTTTTTGATAAAAAGAAAGTAGAAAATATTTATATGGTTGGTGATTTAGATTGCCAATCATATAAATTATTAATGAAAATTGATTTGAGACAAATCAAAAATTCTCATTTAATTATACTTGGAAATTTCGGTATAGGTACATTAGATAAAACTATAGAAAAGAAAAACTTAGCTTTAATTAACAGAAAATTAAAAGAAAAAAATAATAAAATATATTTGTTACGTGGAAATTTAGATAATGAAGAATTATTTAAAAAATACATTTATAGTAATATTGAGTTCCCTAAAGATTATGACGTTGTTTCGATTGAAGGGATTAAGTTCTTATTTGTAGGTGGTTCAGAAACTTACGATAGATCCTACCATTTTAAACACAAAAGAAAGAAACCAACTGCGTTTAGAGAATTCGATATGCCTAATGGTAATGTTGATATAATTTTATCTCATGAAAATGTTGACTTTGTTGAACCTTATAACCTTTATAATTTAAAATCATTTTCTAAAACTGACAAATGGATTTATAATGATGTTAAAAAGAAAAGAGAAAAACTTTCTAAAATTTATGATTCTTTAAAAAAGAAAAAAATTAAATATTGGTTCTCAGGTAAATATGGTAAAAATTTAACAGAAGTTAAGAATAATACAAAATTTGTACAATTAAAGAAAACCGAAATTGTTAAATTAAATTTCGAATAAGAATAAACAACCCAACATTTTTACTATATAATTTATGTGATAGAGTATTCCTCTATTTTGGTTTTTATAAGTTTTGAGTAGGAAACTACTTTTGAATTGTTAATAGCAATGAAAAAACGGATAACTCACCAATAAAAAATAAAAATAAGGAATATGAGTAAAATTAAATTAAGCGACCATTTTAATTATGGTCCAACGGAAACAGTATATCGTCAGCCTTCGCCAGAATGTAATATATTGGTAAACAAACAATTACGTAAAGCTTACGGTAAAAAGAAAAACAAAGTCTATTTAAATGATGGAGACAACATTCAATTGAATTTGTTTAATCCTCTTTATCATCGAATTGGAGTTCAATTAGAATTCAACGGTGAAAAAGAAGAAAAAATGCTTATCCTAAATCCAGGACAAAAAGTATTACTTGATAGATTTATCGACACTAAAAAGAAAATCAAATTTGGAACTTATTTCGTAGATGGTTCAAAGAGTGAAGTTAAAGAAGCTATCAAGAAAAATGGCAACATGGTGGTACATTTTTGGTATGAAAAATTGAAACAACCTACTTATACAAGTAGTACAAGTGGATGGAGTGGTCCAGATGGACTATATGGAAGTTCAGGAAATCCAGGCACTTCAGGAAATCCAGTCACTTCAGGTGGTGGTGGTGGCATTTGGCCAATTGATAAATCAAAAGCCAATAAAAAATGGGCACCTATAATTGATTCAATGGGTGTGACTGATCCAACAAAAAGGGATTGGATGAGTGAATATGCTGAAAACCATCAATTAAATGATACTATTGCTCATTCAACATTGAGAAATATGAACGGAATGGGTAGTATAACCACTTCTAATTCTAATTCAAGAATTTATGATAATGCTACTTATTTAAGTCAAGTATCTGAACCTAAATTAGAAGAGACTGGTAGAGTCGAAAAGGGTGATAAATCAAAACAGAAAATGAAGGAAACTGATTTTGAAGTAGATAGAGTTTTCTATGTTAAAGAATTCAAACTTTTACCTTTTTCAAAAATGAAAGATAGTAAAAAAAAAACTCAAAATGGTTTAGCTAATAATTTTAAACCTAAATCAGTAACAGTAGATGTACATAATAGTTACAGGAATACCGATCACAGAATCTACTGTTCAAATCCAATGTGTGGATATAGAGTAAGAAACCAAAGTTGGCAATATTGTCCAATCTGCGGGGGTGAAATAGAATAATTAAAAGGGGAAACAAATTCCCCTTTTTCTTTTAATTGGAAATTAATTCGCGGATCTTATCTTTTATTTTATCATTATATTTAATTCTAATTAATTTTATGACATTATTTTTACAATAATCATTTTTTATATTATCCCTTAGTTTAATATTTTTTAAACCATCATCACCACCAAAATAATCTATTGGCTCAAAGTGTTGAATACCATCATATTCTATACAAGTATTTAATTTTGGTAAATAAAAATCGAATGGTAATTTTCTTTTCAATTTACAATCTTTAAAAGTTTTTTGATATTCATATAAAATATTATTATTATCTAATTCTTTTCTTATCTCTTTTTCTCCCTTAGATTCTTTACATATTGGACAACCACTACCATTGGTGTGATGATATGGTATTTGTTTAAATTCTTGATGTTTTGGACAAATAATAATAACATTAGTATCCATATTTTTATAATCAATCAAAGAATAATCATATTTATTTCCATGTACCAATTTAGATTTTGATATAAATTGATTATTCGTTAATTTTTTATTTCCTTTACAAATAGGACATCCTTGTAATTTACTAATGTGGTTACTTGGCGATTGTTTAAAAACACCATGAATTGAACAGATTATATCAATTTTCGAATGATTATTTTTATAATCAACCAAAGAATAATCATATTTATCACCGCGAATCAATTCAGCATTTGATATAAATTGTTCATTTGTCATCTTTTTATTTTTAAAAAAATGTTTCCCACACATATGATTATGTGGTGTTTGTTCAAAAATACCATAAATAGGATGTATTATTTTTACTTTAGTAAAATTATTTTTATAATCAACTAAAGAATAATCATACTTATTACCATGAACTAATTTTGATTTCATTATAAATTGTTCATCTGTCAATTTTACTTTGTCAATAAAACATTTTATACATCCTTTACCATTTAAATGATTGTTTGGAATTTGATAAAAATATCCATGATTTGGGCAAATTATCTTTATTTTAGTAGAATTATTTTTATAATCAACTAAAGAATAATCATATTTATTTCCATGAATTAATTTAGATTTTGTTATAAATTGCTCATCTGTCAACGATTTTCTTCCCATATATTATATATTAAAAAACAATATTCAATTTTATCAATATCATATATATGATATATAAATTACATCACAAATTACAAACCTGTATTACAGAAATGATTTCTGGAAATATATTACCTTATTATGGTGAATTTAATTTATTTGTGAATTTTATAAAAGAAACAACAATTAAAACATGTGGAATTAACATTTCTGATAGAGGTATGAACTTTTATTGGAACGAAGAATTTTTAGATTACTTACCTCAAACACAAGTCAACTTTGTTTTTATTCACGAAACATTTCACTTATTATTTGATCACCCTGAACGTTCTGAAGGATACCAAAAAGACATATCTAATATTGCACAAGATATGATTATAAATCAAATAATTAAAGATGATATTTTAAAAACTAATAAACCTTTAATAAAGGGATTTGTAGATATACCTGTTTATGGTGAAAAGAAAATATCAATTTTCCCACCATATGAATATAAAGGTAATTTAATATTTGAAGAATTATATTGGTGGTTAATTAAAGAAAGGGAAAAAGAAAAAAATGGGAATAAAATTTCTAAAGAATTATCAAATATCTTTAGTGAAACTAAAATAAATAATGGGGAATTTTTAGATAAACACATGGATGATGTTGTATCTAAGGAATATAGAAAACAAGTAATTGAAAATATAAAAGACAAATTAAATAATAGAGGATTACAAACAGGTGATATTACAACTACTTTAAACAAATTAAAAAAACAAGAAAAGGATCATTTAAGATTTATAAAACGTAGTATAGTGAATCAATTGTTTGGAAATATAAAATATTCATCTATATTAAGACCTAACCGTAGAGGAATTGAAGGATTGAAGGGAAATAAGAAATTAGGTAAGAGTATAAATTGTATTTTAGATACTTCAGGATCAATGAAAAAGACTATAAATTATGTCCTATCTTTTATATTCCAAAACAATATAGAAATAAATTTAATACAAATCGATGCTGAAGTGAAGAAATTCGATGTGGTTAAAAATATGAATCAATTACAAAAGGTGAAAATAAAGGGAGGCGGTGGATCAACTTTACAACCATCTATCGATTATATTAGTGATAAAAGAAATAAAATTTATAAAAACAATACAGTGATATTAACTGATGGTCATATAGATAAATTAAATTTTAAAAACATTAAAACAAAAACTCTTATTTTAAGTGTTAGTAAGAAATGTTCCTTATCTTATGATAATGGTAAAATTAAACAAATGATAGTTAAATAATACTTTTTATTTTTAGTCTATATTCATTTTCATTTAATTTACATTTTTGGGCATTGATTTTATTTTTAGTGAAACACAAATTTTTAATATTTGCAATATCATTAACATTTATATTATGTTTAAAACCATAAAAAACACTTATTTTATGATCTAATGTTGGATAATTTTTATCAGTATAATTTAGTTTAAAATTATTTTTTATATATTCACCATCATAATAATCATACCCATCCCAGTTATCTAATAAATCTATTTTTAATTTATTTGAAATATTTTTCACCTGTTTTCTATATAATTGATAGGGTTCAATCATATCATCTGGAAATTGATTTCCATTTTTTATTCTAGTGTTTTTTCTTTTTAACTGTTGACTTTCTAATTTACTTTCATGGACTACTCCATATTTTTTTAAATTGACAAGTTTAATTTTTTGTTTTACAATATCACTTTTCATAGGGTTATTAACTCCATATCTTTCTAAACAAGTTTTTTTTATTTTATTTTTAACGAATTGTAATTCCATTTGGTGTTCTACACCATATTTCTTTTTTAGTGTATTTTTAGACTTTTCCTTAACAAATTCTGCCTGAAATGGATTATTAACCCCATATTTAATAATACAAACATCTTTAATTTTTTGGTTTGAACAATCTTTTTTATTACAGGAATATTTATTACATACTGATATTTGTTTAATATAATCCCTAAATTGAATATGGTGTTCATCACCACAATAATCACAAATAACATCTATTATAGTATGGCTTCCCTTTGTTAAGTGTTTCGGTAATATATAGATTACATCCTTGAGGTTACATTCATAACCTAAATTTTTAAAATATTCAAAATTAGTTTTTCTAATTTTTACTTTAATTTTATTATTTAATAACATATTATAGTTTTGTTTATTTCTATATATAAATAAATGATAGTCCCCCTCCCACCTATTTTTTCATTTAAATTTTTTAATATATAACTTTTTCACTATATTTAGATAATGAAAAAATGAAAAAATAAACGTGGTATAGTTATTGTAATATGTTTAATTATTATTTTGGTTATTAAAAAAAAGAAAGTATATTTGAATTATAAAATAAAACAAAAAATATGTCAAAAGAATCAATTTTAGAAAAGTTCGGTAAAGATATTACAAAATTAGCCGAAAATGGTGAATTAGATCCTGTAATTGGAAGAGAAGATGAAATGCATAGATTGGCTACTATTTTAAGTAGAAGAAAAAAGAACAACCCTGTTCTTATTGGTGAACCTGGTGTTGGTAAAACTGCCATCGCTGAAGGATTAGCATTAAGGATTGTAAATAAAAAAGTACCTCGTACTCTTTTTAACAAAAGGATTTTATCTTTAGATCTATCATCACTTGTCGCTGGAACAAAATACAGAGGTCAATTTGAAGAAAGAATGAAAATGGTTATTGATGAGCTTGAAAAATCTGATGATGTAATTGTATTCATTGACGAAATTCACACCATTGTAGGAGCTGGAAATTCATCGGGTTCGTTGGATGCTTCTAATATGTTTAAACCCGCTCTTGCTAGAGGAACTATACAATGTGTAGGTGCCACTACTTTGGACGAGTATAGAAAACATATTGAAAAAGATGGAGCACTTGAACGTAGATTTGAAAAAATCATCGTTGAACAACCATCAAATGAAGAAACATTTGAAATTCTAAGTCAAATCAAAGAAAAGTATGAAGATTATCATCTTGTGAAATATTCAGATGATGCAATTCATGCATGTATTGATATGACTGAAAGGTATGTTACTGATAAAAACTTACCAGATAAAGCCATTGATGTAATGGACGAAGCTGGAGCAAAGGTTCATATTAATAACATTAAAGTACCTAAAGAAATACTTGAAATCGAAAAGGAAATCGAAAAGGTTAAAACTGAAAAACAAGTATTCATTAAGAATCAAGAATTCGAAGAAGCAGCTAGTTGTAGAGATCAGGAAAGAGAACTAAAAGAAAAGTTAGAACTTACTCGTGTTGAATGGGAAAAGAATACTTCTGATAACAGATTACCTGTAACAGAAGAAGATATCGCAGATGTTATCGCTACAATGACTGGTGTTCCTGTAAGAAGAATTGCACAGAACGAAGGTGAAAAACTTGGTAAGATGCACATGGAATTAGCTGAAACGGTAATTGGACAAAACCCAGCAATTAAGAACATTAGTAAATCTATTCGTAGAAACAGAGCAGGACTTAAAGACCCTAATAGACCAATTGGAAGTTTTATCTTCTTAGGTCCAACAGGTGTTGGTAAAACCTACTTAGCTAAAGTTCTAGCTAAATATCTATTTGATTCCGAAGACGCCTTGGTTAGATTTGACATGTCTGAATATATGGAAAAACATACTGTATCAAGATTGATTGGAGCTCCTCCAGGATATGTTGGTTACGATGAAGGTGGGCAGTTAACCGAAAGGATTAGAAGAAAACCTTATTCAATTGTATTGTTTGATGAAATTGAAAAAGCTCACGAAGATATTCAAAATATCTTACTTCAAGTTCTCGATGATGGTCAATTAACAGATAGTAATGGTAGAAAAGTTGATTTCAAAAATACCGTAATTATCATGACATCAAATATCGGAACAAGAAAATTGAAAGATTTTGGAAGTGGTGTCGGTTTCAATACTGATTCAAGACAAAAAAATTCAGGAAAATATCAAAAGAACATTATACAAGGTGCTTTAAAGAAACATTTTTCCCCTGAATTCCTAAATAGACTTGATGATGTTATTGTCTTCAATTCACTTGAAAAAGATGATATCAAAAAGATTGTAGGAATTGAATTAAAAAATATGTTAGGACGTATTGAAGATATAAATGTCACATTCACTGAAAAATTTGTAGAATACTTGGCTAACGATGGTTGGGACGAACAAAACGGAGCAAGACCATTGAAAAGATCTATCCAAAAACATGTGGAAGATCCAATTTCTGAAGAATTACTTAAAACCAATGAGATTGATAAAATCAAATTGGACTATGATGAAAAAATCAAAGAGATTAAAATCAGAGTAACTCGAAAGAAAGTCGAAGTAGAAACAGAAGAAGAGGAGATTGAAGAATAGCCAAAAACAAAAAACCCTGATGAAAATCAGGGTTTTTTTATATCATAATAATTTTTATCGGAATTGTCGGGGTGGTGGTACATCTTCGTAGTATATAAATATATATGGTTGTTCATTAGCATATTGTTTCAACCTTTCAGGTAAATTTTTAGTTTTACCAAAATATACATGATGTGCATGATCATGATTAGCCCCTATGGATTTAACTTGTAATGAACCAAGAGTATTTGCCCTAATTACTATGTATCCATTACTATATTTTATTCTATCTTTCTTTCTTGGTTCTTCTTCTTCAAAGTCAAAATCTTCATCATCGAAGTCGAATGATTCATTCTTTTTCCCAAAATATTTTTTCAAATTTGTAATGATTTCTTTTACTATATTTTTAAGTGAAAAAACACCGATTGCTGTTCCAATTCCCATCAACGTAACTTTCATTAAAGTATTATAATCCATATTACTTTCTGTTGTCAAATTTAATAATATATTATTAAATGGGACAATCAAAGCAACAAATCCTAACATATCTACAAATTTATCAATTGTTTTACCAGCACTTTTAGCCACTTTAGTAAATAAAACTTTTATGGATAATAATATTTTTTTAACAATTGAATCATATTTATAAATACTTTCTTTTTCTAACATTTCTTTCAATGTTTCTGAATATTCACTATAATGATGATTGAATTCAGATATTGCAAAAATTGTTAATAATACTATTTGGTATGGGGATAAATTTAAATCTAAATTTCCATTAAATAATAATTTTTCGACTATGGGATATAGTCCTAATATACTTGCATTGAATGTTGTTAGAAAATAAAATTGCGTAGATAAATCAGATTGT
>Ga0114918_10002181_pt1 | contig 17589 bp, 12 predicted proteins | sample LantaG_FD_87015 | JGI IMG/M metagenome (GOLD analysis project Ga0114918, IMG submission 87015) | Deep subsurface microbial communities from Baltic Sea to uncover new lineages of life (NeLLi) - Landsort_02402 metaG | ecosystem: Environmental > Aquatic > Marine > Oceanic > Sediment | place... | reverse complement strand
TCCAGCTTCGTCCAGCTTCCGGTCGCGCTGGTCAACTCAAGTGCCGTCGCCGAGCCGCCCAGGTTAGAGCAGACCACCATGATGTAATCGCCAGCCAGCAGGCCGTCAGACGCGGTGAACCATTCGGCGAGGGTGAAGGTGGTGGCATTAACGCCTTCCGTTCCTGCTGTCTTTGTCACGTCGAGTACGAATGCCATCAGATTTCAGTTCTCTTGCTTGCAACCAATCCGCTTAAAACACCGCCGGAAAACGTAGTATAGAAGGCATCCTGTTCTGATCCGCTTGGCACTAGTCTATATAGTGTTCCGTTTGTATATGTATATTCGTACACATCACCCTCTGCAATTGTTTGTAATAGTACTGGAGTTGCACTAAATCCAGTTGCATAGTCCGTCCAAGTTAACTGAGAAGAAACCGACACGTTGACAGTAAGATTCGTTCCGTCATCGTCTAATGTAACATTCGTTCCTGCCGCCAACTTTCTTACAACAAACTGTTTCTTCTGAGCGTCAAATATCAGAATGCTGTTTTCAAGTACACTATTTAGTCTTGTCTTTTCAACATCAGCATTGTCAAGTATCTTATAAGAACCAGATCCAGTAGCACCGACGATGCTACCTAGTCTTTTTTCGACTCGACTAGACGATTCCTTCTCGAATGTTTGGACGCGCTCGTTGAACTTTTGGAGAAGTTCTTCAAACTTAGGTGTAATGTCTGGAGCGTCTTGACCGCGATCACCTTTCTCGCCTTTCTCCCCACGATCACCCTTTAGACCTTTTTCTCCGCGATCTCCCTTTAGACCTTTTTCACCTTGAGGGCCGACATCACCTTTATCCCCCTTTTCACCTCGTGCGCCTGGAAGACCTATGTCGCCTTTATCGCCTTTCTCGCCTTTATCGCCCTTTTCGCCTTTCTCTCCGCGATCGCCCTTTAGTCCAGTGTCGCCTTTATCGCCCTTGTCGCCCTTTAGTCCAGTTTCGCCGGTTTCTCCTTTGAATCCTCGTTCACCTTGAATACCCTGAACGCCTTGTTCGCCAGTCTCACCCTTCGGCCCTTGTGGACCTTGTGGACCGACAGGACCGCCCGCTGGACCTTGTTTACCTTCTGGACCTATATCACCTTTATCGCCCTTTTCGCCTTGATCGCCCTTAGGGCCTTGTGGACCAGGGTCTCCCCGCAAACCTATAGGACCGCGATCACCTTGAATCCCATTATCGCCTTTAGGGCCTTGCCGCAGAGCAACTTCGTCCAGTTTTTTATCGAAGTGTACTTTTTGTCTAACCAATTCTTCTTTGGTATACGCCAAAGAGAAAGCGGCCGCAACTGTTGGGTCAAGTTTTTTAGACATAGAAGTTTTTTTCTGCCATAACAGATTCGACGTAACGAGCCATTGACTCGGATAAAGGATCAAACTCTTCTTTCTGAGTTTCTTTTTCGTCGGGTACTACTTGGACCGGAACTGGTTTAGGTTCTGGTGGTGGTTGTTGTTCTTTCTCCGCTTCTTCTTCAGGATCGGGTATATCGCCGTCTGAAATTTCTTTTTCGATTTCCTTTTTCATTTCTTCAATTTCTTTTTCGCTCATTTGAAGAATATTTTTCATAACCCACGCTTTGCTGAAATATTCACCGACATATTGTGTGGCCTCGTTCATAAGACCAAGTCTGTTCTGAAAAATCTCCGCTTCTTTTAATTCGGAAAAATGGTTATCCTTAAGATAATCTACATAGATATCATCTTTCCATTCTTCCCAATCTTGAATGGTTATAATACCTTTTAACATCAATTGTTTTTTCAAAACAGATAGAAATACCTGCGCGAATCTATTGCGAAGTCGATCAATAAATTTCTGAAACTTCACTTCATCTCGTGAAATTTCTGTTGATCGACCTAATGTAAATTGTGCTTCCTGTTCAAGTCGATTGACGGGGACGTTTAGTGACCGATATAGACGTTTTTGAAAATAAATAATATCGTCTATCTGCCCTAGATTCTCGCCTCCAGGTAACGTCGAGATTTCTGTACCTCTTCCGTTCTCTCTTCTTGGCAACCAGAAGTCCTCAAGCATCGACATGTGTTTTCGATCGTCTTTGAGTTGTCCGGTGTTCGCATCATATACCAGTTTGTTGCGGTACTTGGTCATGATGTCTTTCATGTACTGATCTGCTTTACCTCGAGGTAGATTACCCACGTCGATGTAAAAAATTCTTCGTTCGGGTGCGCGCGCCAGACGATAAATTACCAACGAGTCTTCCATCATACGCAATTGATTGATGGGTTTTAATGCCTTGTGTAAGTGCGAAACTACCTTCTTCTTACCTTCATCCAACAATCCGCTTGTCACATAACTAATAGCGTCAGTGGACATCTTGACTCCTTGAACGGAGTTCGAACCAGGCTTTTCTTCGTAAATGTAATACTCGTCGACCTTCTCTACAACCTTTACTCCGGTCAATGGATCTTTTTTGTATTTTACATCTTTGACTTTTCGAATCTTAGCGGCATCGATATTTCGTATTTCTTGGATACCCGCCTTTATATTAGACTCGTTGACGAGCAAATGATGAACAATTCGACCATCGATGTACCACGAACGGAACATCTCATAAGCCAAATCGTTAAACTTTAACATCGAAACTATTTTTTCAAACTCTTCGGTGATTTGTTTTTTGATTTTATCGGGAGCTTTTACATCGTCTAGTTTCAATTCAACAGACGACTCTAATTCAGATGTGACGATGGCTTCGTTCACAATTTCATCAATCGCCATATCGACTTCAGGATTCATAGACACGCCACGATAACGCATTATAAGTTCTGAATTGTCTTTGGATTGATCTTCGCCAATGTTTACATATTGACCGTAATGACCCGCGCCTGTACTAATATAACCAGCGCCATCGGGGTCGGTAGGAACAACAACTGAAGGAAGCATCTTTTTATCTTCTTTCTTTGTTGCTCTTTTCAGTTCGAATCCGAACAATTTCAATAAAGAGTTGTCAGCGTCAGCCATATAAATTCCTATGTCTTCCTAATTTACAAAATAAAAAAGTCTTGATGAGATCATCCCCATCAAGACTATTTATCGTAAATTAAGAAGTTGTGTTTGATTCCCAGTACTGGTAAGCAAACGAAACATCAAATGTTTCGATCTCTGCGCCTTGATCGTAAGTCAAAGCAATTTCCGTTACACTTTCGGGGAATGCTCCTCGAAAATTGTATCGTTTAATTACAGACTCGTCTCGATCAAGTTGATCCACAATAAGATCTACTTGATAGTCAGCGGGGTTTGTCAGTCCAGTGTTAGCGCTGTGAGCGTTGATGCCGTTCATCCAACGTTCCATCGGATCACGAACCTCAAATCCAGTATCGTTGAGAATTGTGACTGTCCATGATTCGAATGTGCGATCACCTCCCACCTTCAGCATACGACCTCGAAAAGGAACTTCGAGAGTCGTCACAGTTGACCCAGGTAGGTTGGCCGCTCGACACATGAAAGAGGAAAGTTCAACATCACCACCAGCATAAGCGGGATAGTTTAGCGTACACTTGAATAGATTTGATCTCGCGCCACCACCACGTAGTTTTGCTTTGAAATCATCGACTCCTAAAATCGTCATTTTTTATTCTCCTTTATACCAGACCAACAACTTCATCAAAGTCCACGCCAGTTCGAACCGCTACGAAACTTAGAGTGACGTAGTTGATAGAACGCGCGGGTTTGATGTAGATATCGGCGATGAATTGATTTGTGTCGATTATTTGTGGTGTATTATTAGTCTCGTCGCACACAACTCGGAAGTCGGTGATACCACGTCTTCCCTGAATCTCTCTCAAGAACGGTTCAACAATATTCACAAACTCGGCGCGCGTGAATTCATCGTTGAATTCAAACATAACTTGCTGTGCCGCTCGTTTGATCGCCCTTTCCATAACCAAGAATAGTCGACGAACGTTGATACGATCAAACGCCGAAGGTCGAGACAGTTTAGTCTTGTCGCCAAACAATAGGATACCTTGACCAGGAAAATTCACGATAGGGTTCACACCCGCCTTATATAGAGCGTCTCGTTGAGATTTAGACGGACTCCATGCTAATGTCGACGCCCCAAAATATTGACCTCTTCGCGACCCTGCGGGCGAGAACCAAGGAGCAGAAACAAAGTCGGTTGCTGCCATGATACCTGCTGTTGAAGAAGCCGCTGGAATATACACATATTCGTCGCTATACTTATTGTAAACTCTGAGGTAGTTATTATCCACTACCAAGTAAGAAGAGGATGTCAATGTGTCAGCCCATGCTATAATATTATCTTGGATAGTTGTGACATTTAGAATATTCACGACTCCACCGCGATGAGGTGAAGCGATAACAATACAGTCTTTTCTCAAATTCTTAGCAGTTGTCACAAGGTCATCAACAAGATCTTTTTGATCAGATGCGGCCGAAAGTCCAGGCGCAATCAAGAAGTCGACCTGAATAGCATCAACGTCTTCATACTGATCAAATCCAGTCAAATAGGTTCCCTTTGATAAGCCCGCTGTTGTTTGAGCGCCGCTTGTAAATCGTTTTGTATAAACTGTTCGATCGGTGACAGAAGTGCTCACAAAGTTTGCTGAAGTGAACGAGGTGGGTTTTCCTGCAGGCAGTGCCGCGGCCCACACATATGATGATCGAGAGTTCAAAACGTCTAGTACAAAGTTGGTGTTACCTTCGGCAGTCTTAGCATCACTAGCAAGAGAAACGTACGGAAATGTTTCTAATACCGCGCCGACAGTACCGGTGAAATCTCCACCTTTGTCGATAATCGCAACGTGAACTTCGTCAAGCGCGCTTGAAGCACTATCTGCTCTCGCCTCAACGAACGCTGATGTTCTTGGCGCGTCATCAAATAATGATTTGTACGCCCATCCAGAAAACGCGGAATCGCCTGACGTGGCAGGACAAATAGAAACCTCTAGAGAGTTTCCTGCGACGCCTGGATACTTAGCGATTAATCGATTTGTTGATGCGAGAGCGACCTTTTTTTCGTTCCAATCTGTGATGTTCTGAACGAGCGTTCCATCCGCGTCAGAATCTACAGCGTTTAGATGTACGCTTGCGTCAATACCGCGCGTGACATACAGACTTCCAGAATATTTGAGAAAATTAACCGCAGACAAGAAGTCTACGCTGTTGATGCCCGCAACAAGAGTCGGTGATCCGAAATTCGACACAAGTTCCGCTTCGTTTCCGACGAGAACTGGTGAATTTCCTGGACCCCAATTATAATCTCCAACTGTAGCGCCTGTTGAAGAAGTGACCGCAGGCACAATGCCCGATAAATCGACTTCTCTTACTACTACTGCGGGAGACTCTGATGGTAAAAATGCCATAGTCGTGTCCTTTTTTTATTAGCATGGATAAGGTATCATAATACGAAATTCGTCAATACACTTATTTATAAGATATTGCTTTTCAACTATACCAACTAACAAGGACGATTCTATGTCCCTGTTCCACTAATGATACTCCATGCCGAGTGCCACTACCGTATAATAGACTTTCGCTTGGAATAAGTTTTGGCGTACAAGGAACCTCGGACTTTCTATGAACAGAACCAGTGCGAGTCACATAACTGCCCTTTGGTGTTGGCAAGTCAAAGTGTTTATCCCACACTAATGTCTCGCCACCAATCAGATCCTTTTCTTCAAGTAAAGTGATAACAGTTTTTGTGACCTTTCCGATGTTGTCTGTGTGTACTCGAGTCCAAGAATAAGGAACGTATTTTAGAAAATAATGTGTTTCGTTTTTATATCCATAACGATCCTTCATATAAGAATCAATTGCCTTCAGGGCAGGATTGTCTTTGTTTTCGATTCGAACGGTTCTTTTTTCAACTCCAAATAATGAGTAATCTTGATGAGCATATCGGATTGGAGTTTGCTCATATAAATCCCGCGCCGATTGGAACTCTTCTTTTGATAACAATTTCTTTTTGTAAAAGTTGTGCATCAGTAGTAATCATTCTGTTCGAATGGAATATGCCACGCCCGATCTTTTAATTCCTCGCTCATCTCAAGTTCGTCGATATAGTCGCTGGCGTCATCCACGAAACCAAACGGCACAATATCGTTTTCGATCTCTTGCATACGATTTTCAAACATAAGTTGTTTTAGGTTGATATCGGTCATATCAGAAAAGTAAGAACTTGTGGCGAAGTAACCAAACATAACTAAATTCATCATCAGATCGTCGTGGTTTCCCTGACTTGCTTCATAAGATTGACCTTTCGCAACAAACGTGGATATTTCGAGAATTGTTTTCTCGTCATATATTTCCAACTTACCCTCTTCAAGTATATCTTTTATGCCCGAACAACCCAATCGTTTTGACTTTCGTGTAATCTCAATTCCCATCTTATTCTTTGCCGCAGACTCAACGTGCATATTTTCATATTCAAGATCGAGATACAGACCGTTGCAAACAAGAGTACCTTGATCGTTTGATTCGATTACAACATACGCTTGATTGTAGACAGTTGCGTATTTATAAATAATGTTAGGAAAGAGCAAGGGAGACATAGTGTTGCACCGATATACAGCAGCCTGCTCAAAGAGTCTTGTGCTAAGGTCGATGATCGTAAAGGTCGAATAATCCTGTCCTCTTCCCTTTGATACATCAACAGTCATTATGTATTCGTGATTTTCTTGTATTTCTTTGTACACAAGTAGGTGACCATTTTCTAAAATTTTACTGGGTTCTCTAGATCTAAGAGATAAGAGAGTTCCGGCATTAATCAGCGTGTCGCCAGTACCAAAAAAAGTATTCCCAAACTCTTGATCGAACTGCAATTGCGAAGTGTTCGCAATCGTCGTCTTTTTCCATTCTTCGTCTCGACCAGGAACGTCCCACCAGTTTACCGTAAACGGTTTGTACTCGTTAGTTTTTTGTACTGCTCCTTCCCATATCTTATGGAAGATATTACCAATACCATTGGCGGTTGAAGTGATAATAACCTTGGTATCTTTACCAGATGAAATTACAGGATATGTTGATGTGTAGAACTCTGCGGCACGATCAACAAACGCGAATTCGTCAAGAAACAGCAAGTTTACCGACATTCCTCGAATAGAACTACCTGAAGTTGATGCCGCAATAATTCGCGAGTTGTTACTAAATTCTATCGAACCCTTGTTGAGAATTTTACATCCAGGTTGAAGAAACCAAGGTAGATTTTCGAGGGCGAGAGTGACACGAGCCAACATTTCACGAGACGTGGACCCTTTGTTGGCAAGAATCGCAATAGTTTTATCGGGATGAAATATGGCATACCAAAGAAGATACACTACCGATGAAATTGACTTACCGCTCTGACGACAAGCAAGAACAACACTAAATCGGTTTTCGTTGAAGTGTTCAAACATCTGTTCTTGATAAGGGTACAAATCGAAATCAACAAGACCCCTATCGAGGTTTATGATCTTTATATAATTTCGAGCAAAGTATGCTGGATCGTTTGTACACCGTATGTACTCAGACACCTGATGCGAAGTGAACTCTTGTTGCACGCCATCTGCTTTGACGTGCACATTGCCCATATAATGATCACTCATCGGAGTTGACGTCTTTCTCTTTTTCGCCTATAAGGAACTTCTGAAGTTCGGACGTGCTTCCCACAAATAGATTGTTGTTGGTGATCGCCTTTTGCTCTTTATCTTTATCTCGAGTCACTTCCTTGGTGATCTTATTCAACTCCATCAACTTGTCGTTGACATCGGCGATTCCTTTGATCATATTAGATAGAACTTCAAATGCTCTTGGATGTTCAGACTCTCGCGCAACTTCGATCATTAGATCAAGGGATTCTCTACCCTTCTCAATCAACTCGTAGTAAGTTGCTCGCGAGTATTCATAATCGTCTTTTACGTTTGGATTTTCATTATCTGGATTCATATATGATCATTCTCTATTTAAAACTCTCGTCCATCAACGTCGTCCCATCTTATTCGAGCGACTAAATTCATTGGTTGAGTCACCGAATTCGAAGGGTTTGTTTTGTCGCGTATTGTGATATTTAGATACCAGAAAGAGAAGTTGACTCCATCATTATAAGGCGCGCGAACTGTCAACGTCCACGATAAAGTATTTGGTCCACCCGAGGTCCATCCAATTGGGGAATCGATCGGACCAGTATTGGAAGAAGCGTTCACTGGATTAGGGCTAAAGTCTGGGTTTTCGGACACAACAATTTCAAAATTATTGGCGTCGAACGTTCCTGTTATCCAATTCCCCAATTGTACATAGTTATTGACGAACAGCGTTGTGCCTTGATATCCAAACACCCTTCCATCTCTGAAGAAATCAATTGATACTGTAAACTCTTCGCCTGGCGTTACCGCTTCTTTTCCGCCAGCGCTCAGTTCAGGATAACTTTGTAAACTATATGCGACTGCCGCGCCTTGAATGGTTATCAATTCTGTGGACGCGGGAGTGAACGGCGAAACATCTGTTGGACCAGCAAATACAGCAAAGGTGAATTCCTTATTCCCTGCCTGACTACCTAGATCAACAGCGAATGATCCGGCGTTACTTGAAACGGAAACTGTTCCATCGGGTTCTGCCGCGCTGTCAAACCAATCCCAATCAGCGTCGGGAGCAAAAACGATCGTACTAGATGCTGAGATAGAAGAAGTGGTTGGCGCGCTCATAATTACTCCGGTCGCACCAACACTGGATATCGTTCCCTCAACACCCAAAGAACTTCTCGCGGACATTCCCACAACAAGAGAAGAAGTGTTAGACAAAGGAATGAACGTCGATCCTGCGTTCACCGTATTGGTTATAATTTTTGATGGCCATGTCAACGGTCTGTAATAATAGGTGCCATTTGGAATATTTGAACCGCTTATCGTGAACGTGACCGTGGTGTTCTCGTCTGGAGTCGTGTCATTTGCTGTTAGCGACATAATCGAAGTCGCCTCAGCGTCCGATATTGTGACATCCACCGTACCCAGCGTTGCTGTTGGTGAACCACTAGCGTAGTCGCCAGTAGTTATTGTGGCTGTTACAGTTCTATCCGCTTCAACTTCGCCGCTATCGCCTACAGTCTCAAACACCGCAATCTCCAGACCGGATACTGGATTAACGGTAATTGTTCTTTGACTCACAGAGTATTGACTTGCTCCTGTTCCGCTCAGTTCGATATACAACGTCTCTGTTGACTGATCATCATGAACAGGATCCGCACCAATATAAAGATTCGCTTCTTCAGTCGTTGTTGTGACGACCGAAGATCCACCTAATCCATCATAAGCGGCAAAGGTATATTCTGGTACAGAACTTGCGTCAATAGTGATCGTGCTTGAAGTCGCTACTGTTACGCCTGAATCGTTTTTGACATCGAGCCTGAAAGTTTCTACTCCATCTCGGTCGAGATCATCATTAACGATAATTGTAATTGACGCAGTTCCTGATGCTATTTCGAACGGCACATTTGTTATTGAAACTATTGCGCCACCAGAAGAATTTTCAAAATCATTAAGATCGATAGATCCAGAAAGCCCTTGAATCGTAAAGGTATAATCGCCATCCGCCTCTTCAGAACCTGCCGTAACAGTAAATGTGACGGTTCTCTGCGCTTGCGTTCCATTCTCGACGACCGAAGTCTTGTCTGGCACAACTGTTGTAGGAGTAGCCGAAGTGCCCAAGATTGAGCGAGACGCCGAAGCAAGTTCTGTTCCACCTGTCGAAGAATCGTAAATATACGCTTGATAGTATTCAGTATCAGCATCACCATTCGAAGCATACGTCAAAGAGAACGATCCTGTTCCGCTCGAAATGACGATTTCTTGACGAGATCCATCTCTTGGTGGAGTCGACGTCCAATCCGCATTATCTGTTGGATTAGGTGACGCGTTTTCAATATAAAACCATACCGATCCGTCGGGTATATTCGTACCACTTACTGTATATGTTACAGCAGAACCTTCGGATCCTATGGAAGGATCGCCGGTTAGTTGATAAACGCTCGCCTCATCGATAAAATCAAAGGTGTCGTCTGTGGTATATCCAATTGTGGCGTCAGAGATCTCAAAGGTATATGTTTGCGCGCCTTGAAATATTGGATTCGATGTGGTTTCGACAAGAAGCGTTTCGGTTGTCGCTGTTATCTCAAGACTACCCGACTTGACAGGTATTCGAGCGTCACTACCAGAAACGGTCCAAGTGATTGTTTTACCGATATCTGATTCATCTGCTGTAATTACGGCGATAATATCTTCGCCTTCAACAACATTATCAACAGAGACCGCAAGTACAGGTACAGTATTGGTAATGGTAATAGCAACATTGGCAACCACAATACCGTTCACGTTTGTGACAACAAAGTTCGCGCTTTCAGAACCTTCACTAATAGCATCGATAATCGGAGTGATTTCAATTGATCCTGTGCTTCCAACTATCGCGATCTCGCCTGGACTTGACACCGTTGGTGGAACTGGATTTAGTTCTGATCCTATCGCTGTCGATGTACCTTCATCGATGTACCAAAATAAAGAAGTTTCTCCATCATTCTCAACATTTGTTCCTGTAAAAGTGATGGTGACTGTTGTTCCTTCTGCCACAATATTACTCGGATCGTAAGAAACCGCCCATGACGGAATAAGATCTTGTACGGTGATTGTAATATCGTCAAGGGGTCGACCTGATTTGTCTTCAAGATAAATCTTGAACTGTTCGTTTCCTTCAAGGGGATTGGTTTCTGGATCAATAATCGGTTTGATTGTAAACGTTCCAATACTACCGTTCACTTCAAGATATTGTTTATTGTTTGAATCGTATAATGAGGTGGCGAAATCCGAATCTTCAGTCGTGATGTGTTCACCATACCAATACAAAGCGTCGGTGCCACCGTTTCTTATATTTGTTCCAGTTGCGGTAAATACAACATCCGCGCCCTCGTTCGGAGTGATGGAAGACGCTGATAACACATAGGAAGGTGTTGTGTACTGATCAATAATATCATTCAACGTTACTACCTTCGCCTCAACATCATCAAGAAGAAGAACCTCGCCGCCCAGATACATTCCTGCTGGGTGAACAAACAACTTAAATACTTCTTTCCATTTGGAAATAGAGATTCCTACTCGGATAAGAATAGCGAACGTCTGATATAACTTATCGTCTGTTAGATATCGAAGCGAGTCCGCCCCGATTCTTGATTCAGCGTCACCAACAAGAAAGATGTTTTCTTTGGGATATAATACTTCAACATCTTCGCCATAGAATGAACGAAAAAACCATTCTATAGCAAATCGTGTTCCCTTTGATCGAAACATAGTGTTGGAGAAGTTTGCAGCTGCTCGTAGTTCCGTCTCGTTCGACCCAAATCCTTTGAAGTATGCTTTACCCAAAAGCAACTCGTCTTCGATATATTCGAGGAGAGTTAGATCGGTTTCGTTGATGTCCCTCGAAGCAAAAAGATGATTGATTAGTTCTGTCGAATCAGTCTCGTTCTGGAACTCATAGTAACGATTGAGCAGATCGATGAACTTTGGATAGTATTCGGCGAAATGCTCAGGCAAGACATTCTCAACCTGCATTTCGCGCAGATTGAGATTTCGTCTCTTTTTATCAATAAAATTTGTGTGCATTTATATTATGATCCAGAAGAAATTCTCAAAAAGCCACCTTCGTTCCAAATTTGACCAGCCGACAATCCTGTGTCTGTGGTTGGTAAATTCTCGAGCAAAATAACATTGGTACCGCCGCCTTGTTTTCGAATATTCAAAGCACCAGTCTTTATATCTATGTATGCGTTTGAACCATCGTGATAGACACTAAGATCGCTGTCCGCGCCAAATGTTATAGAATTGGTGTCAGAAACCAAGGACAACTTATTGAGCGAAGGATTGTATCGTAATGAAGTATCTATGTTTACACCGTCTCCACCCGAAGTAGAGCTTCCTAGATGAACATAATAAATCGCGTCGTCTATAACATTCGTTATAAGGACATTGGTTGCTGTGGTTGCTGTTACAGCATCAACGTTTGTAATTAAGGAACCGTCTCCCTCGAAGAAAGACGCACTTAACGTCTCAGAGGTGGCGTCGTAAGTCAATCCGCTAGCAACCGCAACACTATCCAAACCAAGCGTGCTTGATTTCATTGTCAGATAGTTCAATCCTGTCGCGCTTTTTGATTGAACCTTTTTAGTCCATTGAGAACCACCGTACAAGAATAAATCTGTCTCGGTTGTACCTGTTATTAGATTTTTCGATGGATTGTATAAGAAAGATCCGTCAGTATTCGTGCTATCTAATCCTGTTGGATCGAGTCTAAACATTACTGAATATAAATCGTCTGAATCTGAGGCGTTCGCGTATATAAGTTCGGACGAAACAGCCGAAACAGCAGACGCCACAACGTTTGTAAGAAATCTACCGTCTCCTCTGAAAAATCCTGCGTCTAAAATGTTATCGTTTGGATTGTAGAATAACGAAGCGTCAGTATTGACACTGTCGATACCAGAGGAAAGTCCAACAAATGTCAGATAAAATGTACCATCAACACCTGATTCAAGAACACTAATTTGATTAGAGACGTCAGATACTAAAGAGTGAAACGCGCTGTCTGCCCTGACCGCGTTTTCTGACTGGATAGCGTTCTGTGCCAACAAAGAAAAACGAGCATGATCTGCGCTATCGGCAGCAAGGGCATACTGAATATTAGTTAGACCTACACCGTCACCATATAAAACACCCGAAACATAGAGATCGCTATCGACTGTCAGTTCGCCTGTTACGGTAACACCACAACCTCCACCAGACCGAGTAGGCGTCGAATCGCGTAAACAATTCAACGTCGCAATACCGCCTTCACCATCCGAACCAAGCAGAGTTTCAAGAATTGTCGTTAACTCAGTTTGAGTCACAAGCGTCGATAAATCTGTGATCTTATTGCCTTCGCCGTCTTCCAAGTCACCCCCAAAAGTGACGTCGCCAGAGACAGCTAGGTTTCCGGTGATCGCGGATCCTGTGGGCGTATCTTCGATGTTTCGATTGCGAATATAAATTATATCGTGAATCTTGACTCGCTTCGTTACCAATGAACTGACATCGTTCACAATCAGTTGATCTGAATCAATAATTGCGTTGGTGATAGGTAGCGATCGAGAGCTATCCATCAAAATCAGTTGCGAAATTTTGACATCAGCCATTTCTATTCCTCAGAATTTTCTTTTATTTATAAGTTATATTTGAATCAAGCGGTATTTTATATTATACCACCTGAATGTTTATCTGACCGACCTCAGAACTGCCTTTGGGGAGATTGGCTCGATATATAAATGAGTCATTACCAACAAATCCCGCATTTGGTGTATACCGAAATACACCCAAACTTGCGTCAAGGATTTCGACTGTTCCGTCGGTTGGTTCGCCATCAACGGCGATCACATAAGTCACGCTTCCTGAGAACAGATTATTGTCTAGAGTAATTTCAACCGAAGTGTCTTGCGTTGTTGATACGGAGTAATCAAAAGCGTCTTCGACTGAAGTGACTGTTATTGAAATTGGATAAGTCTTTGTCCCAAACTCGCCTGTCACTCCAATAGTGAACGTGTCTAATCCCGAATAGTCATCGTCTGGAGCGTATGACCAGACACCTATTGCTTCAATCACTCCATCGTTGTTCACCAATACTTGCTGTAATAAAGCACTTGCCGTGCCGTGTTCTGCTTGCTCGGTAATCTCAATTGATGTGACGGTTGAAGGAACATTTCGAACGGTGAACGTTTGCGAAAACGGATTGTCTTCGAGAGTTGTGCCCGATAAAGGTGATGCCGCAAAGGCGCTATCTGCTCTGACAATCGAAAACACTTCGTCCAAATTATCAAGATTCACAAAGTTTATGCTTGCTTGATCAATAATTCCGATACTTGAAGAAGCGTCCTTATACAATTGTATTTTCATATCAAAATCAAGGGTGTATACAATTGATCTTCTCGCCTCAATAGGCGCTTCAAAGTCGTCCGAAAACGTAATACCCGTCAATGTGATAGGAGTGTCTTCTTTTATATCCCTATCATCTAAAGGATTTACAGTCACCGTGTATGTGGGTGTGAAATAAGGAATGATTTGCTCGACGATCTGTAAAGCGTCGTCTTGAGATTTAGTGAATATGCTCAATTGAAATGACACATTATACGGCACAGGCGTATAAAGTCGATTCGCCGTTTCGGGATCGTTACCAGAAACCTTACATGAATTTATTTTGGGTAGTTGTCGAGCCGCGTCATATGTCATCGCGATAATTTCAAAAGACATTCGCGGTAATTTGACTGCGATCTGTCTTTCTGCATCTTCGCCGTTCTGCATAGCGTCGATTCTAGCAAGGAAATCTCTTTTGGGCGCGTACGATAATGGCACCTTTACCTGACTAATCGTTGCGCCAGAAGAACTTTTTCGGACGACATTAATGTCGTTGAATAGCGATCCAAACACCGCAACCGCTTTTCGAATTCTTTGATTGTAGAAATGGTTGCCGAACATTATGACGGGTCTCCAAAGGGATTCGTTTCGCTGAAATCTATAAAGTCGATATCTCCACCATCATCCACTGTATCAAACGCGGAGTTTTGTGATCCGTCCTGTAAATCTTCGTCTATCACTGTTGGTGTTCCTGAAGCGCTTGAAGTAGCGCCAACAATTGTATTCACGGAGTTGAACTGTAAATACTCTCCTGTGGTCGAACCCAAATGAGATATTGACAACTTGACCAAAGGAGAGCTTGAGGCATCGATATCAACGATTTCTCCTCTCATAGACCCCTGAGAGACGATTTCACCAATCTCAAATTCGCCTGAGACATTGTCCAAGGTAATATCAATCTGATAAGCGTGATGACCTTCAACATCGTCCACGTCAGATCTTCCGGTGTCGAAGTCTTCATCGTTGTAGTCAAACAGTTCGCATCTCATTTTGAACACAGGTAGATTTTTGAGTTGATAAAACGGAGATTCATCTTCGACTTTTGTAATCTCAAAAATAGATCCAGACAGTTTTAAGAATATCAGATCACCCTCTCTGGGGCGAAAAAAGTTGGTTTCTTCGTCGTTTTCGAACATACCAATCTTGTCTTTCCATCGACGTCGAGATACAATAAAGGTAGCGGCGTCTCGAATTTCTACGCCAAATTTGCTAAACAGATCCCCCTCACCATCAAATCCTTCGATGTTTTCAATATACATTTCAATCTGATACGCATTATCGAATCGCGAAACCGAATCGTCGTCGAAAATAGTGTCTCGATTGACGATCTCACGTGGCATGTAGTATACGTCTATTCCGTGAATTTGCATCGCCTCAATAATCAAATCTTCATAGAGATTCTGTTCGGATCGAACACCTTGAGTGAAATAGAGATTAGTTGTCATTTTTTAGCCCATGAAGAAGTCGGGCGGAAATTCATTTTCCGATCGAAGTTTTTCTTCTAACTTTTCGAGTTCGGCGGTGGCGTCTTCGTAATACTGACGACCGTTCATTGTCACACCACCTGGAAGTTGCATACCTTCAAATTTCATCATGTTCATACCCCATTGCTGTTTGATCAGTTGTGTGGTATAATCTTTGATAAATTTGTCGTTGTAAACTTGTGTGTGTGTTTCGGGATCAACAAGAGTGAGAACTTCCATGATGATATAATCTCCCACGTCCAACTGACCCATTACGTTTGGAGACCAATCGCCAAACACATACAATCTGTCTTGGTGTCGCGAATATGTCACACGAGGTTCACCTTCAAGGAGATCATCGAGGAATTCTAGATACTGTTGCATCTGATAGTAGTAAGACATACCACCCGCAAAGTTCATAAAATCACCCATACTATTCAACATCATTTGATATCGAATGTCAAACATGTTGACGCTTGAAAATGTTCGAGTGAACGGAAACACTTTAGTGACATAAAGAACGTTCGAACTAATCGGAATGTATTCGTTATCAACGTCTGTTTGAGTCACCTGATGCTTGATATACGTTCGATAAGTGGCATCGGCGTGATACTCTTGATACATCTGAAGCGCATCGTCAACCTTATCTTCTATTTGATTGTCGTCCACATTGACTTCAAGAACAGGCGCTCCCAAACGTCTCAAGCAAAAATCAACCAACTCCTGTCTTGTTGAAGGTGATGCCATTTCTGTGTTCCTTTACTTTGTGTTTCTACTATTTATATCTTGATAAGAAGTTCGTCTGAATCTAATGCTCTTCCGATCACACCTAAAGAATTGGAATTGGTGACAAAACCGCCATTATCCGAAACGTAATAATTAGAACCGATAGAGAGTCCAGAAACATTTGTATTGATACCGCCAAAAATAGTTATGTCAGCGACTTGGTTGCTATCGACTGTCGACTCAGATACGCCAACAAATCCTTCTTTATTTGTAGTCGATTGAGTCGCAATCACCGAAGATTTGGCGTTAGTGCTTCCGTTATTGTACGAGTACACTATATCGCCCGAGGGTTTATGATATAAAACGCTTTGCGCCCTTCCAGCGGACAAGAAAGGAACTGTACCGTCTACTTGAATATCAGTCCCCAAAGAAATGTCTGTGCCGTCTGTTGTGAAAGGTAATAATACTGCGCCGTTCGGGCTTGATTGTCTTAACTCACCCCAATAAAATATATCGCTATCGTCATCATAGCCCATATCACCACCAAGAGGAAATTCTGGACTAATGTACTGACGGAATGTATTAACCGTTTCTAGTTGTAAATTTGCCGAGTCAACAAAAGACGCGACAGCGTAATTCACGGTGTAGGTCGGATTCTTCGTATATGTCGCAATATAAGTACCTGGGTTTGCAGAATTAGGTCCAGTACCATTTAAGGTCAGCACCACCCCAACATAGTCGTCGGATATATTTTCTGGTGGAATAGTTTGAACCGTCAATAGATTTCCTGGTGTTATAGTTGTACCTTGTATAGAGATAGGTAAAAGTTGCATTTTTGATTCTGTGGAAAAATTAGTGAAATCTCGTATACCTTGAATGTATATTCTATTGACATCGTCCCAGTATCCAACGTAAGCGTCACCCGACGAGACCGTGGTCACCGGACCTATGTTTGTGATCGATGTACTATCATCGCTTGTTATAACACACAATCCAGTATCTAATCGTTTGCTAATGACATAATCGTTTGTTCCTGTTATATGGGAAATTGCGGGATAAACAGTAGCCCGTTCAGTATTAGTCAAACTTGAAAATTGTTCTTCAATGCCCATCGTGATATTTAATGTGATTGGGTCCAACTTTCCTAATCTGACATAGGAATAAAATTGACCGGACTGACCATAGTGGGTAGCAAAAACATTTGTTGATCGATTAATCGCCAAGTCGACAGTCTGTCTAGTATTGTTGCCCGTCAACAACACCGCTGTCCCTAAAGTCAGAGTTTTGTCTGGATTGATTCTTGCCGCCTTAACAAAAACATCATCGCCACCGTCTCTCTCGAACAAATATAAAATTATATCGTCGTAAATATAATCGCTTTTAACTAAAAATCCACCCCAAGTGGGTTCAAACTCGACGGTATCGACAGTT
>Ga0114918_10002180_pt1 | contig 17592 bp, 13 predicted proteins | sample LantaG_FD_87015 | JGI IMG/M metagenome (GOLD analysis project Ga0114918, IMG submission 87015) | Deep subsurface microbial communities from Baltic Sea to uncover new lineages of life (NeLLi) - Landsort_02402 metaG | ecosystem: Environmental > Aquatic > Marine > Oceanic > Sediment | place... | reverse complement strand
TGACAGGTGATCCTGCTTTATATTTTAAACAAGCTAAAGTCAATAAAAATAAAACTAAGACTGATCCTAACTATAATTTCGTAGCTGATGCAGAAGAGACTTATATCAACATAGGTAAACGTCTTGCTGCTGACATCGCTCCGGGTTATGAACTTGCTGATGCAAATAACAATAACTACGTTCAAGGTTTTGCAGCTGATCCTAAAGTGGCTTCAGAGTTTAGATTCCAAATTACAAAACTTCTGGATGGACAGGAAGCTTACGATAAAGTAAAAGCTACTAAGACTGATGCTGATCTTTCTCTTGCTATTAGAGGACTTAATAGTGAAGCGTATTATTCAATCGCTAGTGCTGATGCTCAGGAATATACTACTTGGAAAGAACATCTATATGTTATGAAACAAGCTGGTGAACTTTCTGACGAAGACTACAATGAAGCACACTTTGCGCTGTCTCACAATAAAGATGTTAGCAAGAGGATACTCGGTAAAGTAATGCAGCCGATGAAGCCTGTATATGCAGACAATAAGATTGATGATGAAAGTGATGTAGATAGAAGAATTTATATCAAGTCATCTTCTTTTCCACTTCTACCACAACTCACAAGAGGTACTGATCTTGAGAACCTTCGTATTGCTATGGAGAATCAAGGACTTGATAGACTTGCATTTGGTACAGCTGTTAAGGTTGGTAATGTAAGTGATCCTATTTCAATCTACGACGAGAACGGAAAGATTAAGAAAGCAGACCAGATCAGTTTTACAGGATCGACTATGCACTTGAGCAGGAAGGGCTTTAGAATTCAACAGAGAGTTCCTTATGATCCAAAGAAGGGTGAAATTAATAAACTTACTCAGGCTTCTAAGAACCTATTCATCAATATGTTAGGTGTTGAAGGATTTGAATTTGAAGGTAAAACTTTAAACGGTGCTGAGTTTCAGAAGAGATACCATGAGATATATGGTGAACTTCATAATATCGAAAGAGAAATATTATATAAGGAGCTTAACTTTAACGAAGAAGACGAGAGTTTTGACAAAGACATGTTGAGAACTCTTCTATTAAAAGAGGCAAGAGAAAGAGGTTATCCTCTTTCAGATCAAGAAGTAATCCAGTTGGACACAGAATTGAAGTTCCTTGCATTTTCACCATCAGGTAACAAGTATGAAGCGTTACTTAACTCTATTGTGACTAATAGGGTGATCAAGCTAAAAATGCCCGGAAAATCATTCGTGCTTGGATCAGAAGAAGGATTTAAAACTTTGACAAGTAAGGAAGCTGATAAGAAAGTAGCAAACTCAGGAATTATATTTACTAAGAATTGGACAGGTAAACTATTACCTGCTCGTGAAGTAAATGGTGTACGCTATGGTGCTCAAGCTATTGTACCTTGGAAGTTTAGGGATAAGGAAGGAAATATAATCGACATTAGTAAGTACACTACTACTAAGAATGGTCAGATTGGAATTGATCCTGCTAAAGTTCCCGAAGAAGTTCTATATCTATTTGGTATGAGGATTCCTAATCAGGGACCAAACTCTCAGTCATGGATTGAGATCGTAGGTTTCTTACCAGAAGCCTCTGGTGATCTGTTGATTGCAACCAAAGACTATGTTGTTCAAATGGGTTCTGACTTTGACGTTGATAAGCTTTATACTTATCAGTATAATACCTATGAGCATAAAGACGGTATCGCTGTACATAGAAGTGAAAAGATAGATAAGAAAGCTGCTTTACAGAACAAGATTGTAGATGCTCATATAGCAATTCATAAGAATCCTGCTCCTGAAGTACAAAAGCAGATCGCTGCTCCTCTTGGATTTTGGGAACTTGATAAACTCTCAGCCGAGGTTGTAGATTTACGTAAAGAAAGAGAAACAGGAGATAAGATGTTCACTGGTCTATCTGATAGATATCAAAGAGACAAGTTCAAGAATGCTACTGCTGGTAAAGCTGGTGTAGGTGTATTTTCTCTTGATTCTATGTTCAATGCTGTAGCTCAAGGTAAGGACTTAGTTCATATGGTCAGAGATGATGAGAATAAACTTGTAAACTTAGAGGTTGTATTCGGAGATAAGAAATCAAATGGAGATTTATCTGGTATATATGCTCTTGATGGTACAACTTATAAGTCAGATATTATTGCAGGTTATCAATCTGCTGCTGTGGATAACGAGAAAGAACAGATTCTTGACAAACTAAATATTAATAACCACACCTTTAAAGTAATCAAAATACTAAACCAATTAGGATTTGGTGAAGAAGTTCCTCTATTTATATCTCAGGATATTATTGTAGACTACGTTAAAGAACTTGATAAACTTGGTAGTTCACTTTCAGGTTATGTTGCTAATAAGGAAAAAGTAGCATTTGATAATGTGATTGAAAAATATACAGTAGACGGACCAATAGATTATTCTTATAGTAATGAGAAAGCTACTCCTGCTAAAATGAGAGCGTACATTAAGAATGGTAATCTGGAAACAAACTACATGGAAGCACAACTAGGATTTCTTGCTAAGTTTGTAGAACTTGACGAACAAGGTAAAGATATTCAGACTCTACAATCGACCATTAATCCTGACAGTGCAGGACTCGGTAAGTCTGTTATGGAATCTCAACTCAAAGAAGAACAAGTATTTAGACTTCTAACCTCTCCTGTCGTAAATGCGAAAGCACTTGTGGGAGATATTAAAGTAGTTAAGAAAAAGAATGAAGCTCAAGCACTTGAAGATGGTTATGTCTTGAAGAAGTTTAAGCAAAAGACATATGCTGTTAAAGCTGAGACTGTTAACGGTCATGCTATTGTATATGGACTATTTACAAATAATGTTCTATGGTCTCGTCTATTCCCTTATAAGACTCCGGGTATTAACGGATTATTACAAAAAGTAGAAGATACTATCGCAGGGTCAGATGATATTCAAGTTGCAGCTAAGGCTGAAAGAAGATTAGCAATATGGAAAGAGATGAAATCTTACATCTATGCTGATGAAGAACTCGGACTACACGACTCAACGATCACGAAAGAGCGTCAAAGAATCTTGTATGACCAATGGGCAAAGGGGGTTAATACTAAAGAGTCTCTTGCAACTGTAATTAGGAAGATTAAGGAAACTCCTTTTGGGAGAAATCATCCATTCATTTCTCGTCTTGAAGGAAAACTTGAAAAGAACGGTAATCCTTCTCTTGTAACATTTAATGCATCTACCGCAGAGAATCCAGATGAAACAGCGATCTATGCTTCTTTCATTGATATGTTGCAACAAACAGATGCAGAAGGTAATAGTCCTGTTGTTAGTACTTTCAATAACGAGAGTTACACAATGAGGGAACTAGCACAAGACTTAATCTTGTATTCTTATATTACAGGTGGTATTCAAGAAGCTGTACAATTTGTTAAGTATGTACCTCCTGTTTATCTTGCAACTCTTCCATTTATGCAGAAGCTATCAAATGCTAATCACATGGCTGCTGATTTTGAGATTACAACACTGGATGATACATTAGCTGAGTATTATAATATTCCACCTTTTGTAGAACAATATATTCAGCATCATACAGAAAAGGTAGTTGAAGTTGAATTTCTTGATGCTACAGACGGAAATGCTCAGAATGTTAAAGGTCTGACTACTTTTATACTGAAGAGAGACAAAGTTAATCAGATAGGAAAAGTTATTGATTTTATTCCTCGTCCTCCTGCTTATGTTAAAATGAAAGGAGAAGGTGTGAACTCTAATAGTAGATACAAATTATTCAAGCATGATTTTAAAACTGGTAAGTATGTAGAAATAGATACACTTGGATCATTTGCCGCATCTGAATATAATAGAAATACACCTTATCAAGTATCTCAAATAGAGAGAAATAAAACTAGTGTTAAAAAGGATGAAGTTCCAACCGGACCAACTCCTGCTCAATCTCCTGTAACTAAAACTCCTGCTGCTCCTATCAAAGAAAGTGATGGTAGAGATAAAACAATCCTTGATATTTCAAATGGTAAAACCAAGGTTGAACATCATGCAGACGGTAAAGAAAAGATGAAAAGTATATTAAATGAGATAATTAACTTTGGAGATAATAAGTATTACTCAGCACTTGGTCAGGAAATATTTAACAATTTCAATCTGATTCCTGAGTCATTCTCATTTCATGTTATAACTTCTCCCAAAGGAGAATATAGTGCTGCTAAAGTAGACTATGGAGAAAACAGTTTAACTTTACATAGAAACAAGCTTTCAGGAGAAGCTTATACAGTAGATCGTGTTACTAGTACATTCCTACATGAGATTCTTCATACCATGACAGGTTATAAAATAAGACTTTATCAATATGAACAAGATTCAAGTCCTACTGGTATAAACGCTTTGAATGAGTATGTTGCATTTAGCGGTGCAACCTTGACTGATAAGGAAAGGAAAGTTATTAGGTCTATCGAAGTACTTATGAATCAGGCTAAACAAACCATTGTAGGTAAGAACAAAGAACAGTACGAAGCATATAGAGCTAAGATTGCTGCTAAGAAAGTACTCACTACTGAAGAACTTAGTACATTCTATGGATTTGAGGATATTGCAGAATTCGTATCTCAAGCTCTTTCAGATCCTGATTTTCAGACAATGCTGAATAATATTGAAGCTCCTTCTAAAAAGACTTTTTGGGAGTCTCTGAAAGAAAGACTTGTTAAGCTTTTAAAATCTTTTAACTTTGATGTTAAAGAAGGAAGTGTTCTTGAACATACTATATCTGAAGTACTTGACCTATTTTCTGAAGGAGAAAGTGAAAATAATTTAGAAAGTGGGCTAAAAGGTGTTAACTTGCAACCAGTTGTATCAGATAAAGAAGTAGAAGAAATAATGAAACGTTGTAAATAATAATAGGATGGCAGGAAAGTGTCCAAACAAGAATACTACAGAGTGGAAAAACATGGTAAACCATGTTGGAGAATTTGAAGCATACAGAGCATTTATTGCTCATGATGAAAATCTTCCTAATGCTATTGGTAGAACCGAGCTTAAAAAAATAATTGGATTAACTGGTGGTCGTTACTCTGAAGTTCGTAAGATTACTATGAATCAAAAGATTCGTGCTTTTAATGAAAAGAACGGAACTTCTCATCGTATTGTTTACAAACAGATTGGAGAAAGTCAATCATCTACTGGAGAACTTGTGCTTAACTATATGCCTGTAAACAAAATAGCTCAAGAAGATAGAGATCAACGTAGAAAGATGATAGGCTATCAGCAGATTAGAGATATTATAGATGGTAAGACTGAAGAAGAATATACCCCTTCTCCAAGCGAACAAGAGGCAGGACAATTTAATGATGAAGGAGATTTTATTCCACCGTCCTATATGCCAGCTACAGAGAAGCGTAGAGCTGGACCTAAATTTCAAGATATTATTACTTCTAAGAAAGCAGACTTAAAAATTCTTTTAGATAAAAGAAGTAAACTACAAATTAAGAAAAATAAAGTTAAACTTCAGAAAGAAAAAACTGCTGTATCATTAGAGATTGAAAAGATTAAAGATAAAATCGAAGTAGTTGAAAATAATTTAGTTAAACTTGAGAACCTTACCCGTCTTGATGAAATAGAAGAGTTTGTTGTTGAAGATATGGAAACACTTACTGAAATCTTTGGTAAGGCTAATCCTACTCTTAAAGAATTAGAGATTGCTGATAGAATTATTAAAGTTTGGCAACGAGCAGGTACGTTTGATGGAAATGAACCTCATATCTTTTATGATCCTGATGAATTCACTGATAAATTTGAAGGACTTGCTGAAATAACAGATAAATTTATTGAATGGAAGAAACAAGCAGATGATTTTAATTTAAGGTTATTAGAGCTTCGTGAGAGAGCTTTAGACTCTGAAGTAGAGCAGACATTAGGTGAGACCGGATGGGACTTTAATCAGCCTCTTAGCAATGTTTCTGGTGTCATAGCGAACACACTTGACATATCTGAAATTGATAACGTAGTTCTTCAAGCAATGCATGCTTGGGTACACGATGCAAATTTTGCTGCTAAAAGAGAAACTGATATAGAATTTGCAGAACTTGATAGACTTATTAAAGCTACAGGACTTACAAATTTTGATATTTTTCAACAAACTGCAAGTAATACAGATGGTCGTTTAACAGGAGAAATGGTTTTTCGTTGGAGTCAATCATATTTTGATTGGAATGGTAACGTTAATCGTAAAAGAAAAGGTGTTATAGATGCTGCTTTTAAACGTTTAGAAAAAGCAACTACTGACAAACAAAGATATGCTGCTTATGCACTCTTGGATAAAGCCAATAGGGAGTTTATGAATGAACAAGAAAAAAATACTACTATATTTGATGCACGTATTTTATTCCATGATCCAGAATATTCAACCATCGTAGGTGAAGATGGTAGAAGAGTACCTGCCCCAGCTCCTACAGAAGAACAGAGGTTAGCATATGAAACTGAATTACGTGAATTACTTGGAGATGAAGGATATGAAGAATATTATGAAATTAATCGTAGAAAAATAGAAGACTATAAAGTTGCTCTTGCATCTCGTAGATCATTAATCGAATCAGAATACGGTGAAAACCAAGCTGTTGTAGAAGAACAAGTAGATGCATGGGTTGCTAAGAACTCTCCTTATCTATACGCAGAAGTAATAGACGCTATTAAAAGTGGAAAAGGTTATGACTCTGTAAAGAATAATGGAATTCATATTAATCCTAGTAATCAGTTTATACGTTCAGTTCCTAAGAAAATAGTTGATGGAAAAGATTCTGGATTTCATGATAACAAATATCAGCAAATTCAAAACAACGCTTCTTACTTAGAACTCTATAACTACATGCTTGATCTGATGAAGAGATTAAAACTTTATCTTCCAAACGAGCGAATTGGTTTTATGCAGATGAATTCTATTCCTACGATAAACAAAAAAGTTATCGAAGCTATAAGTGAAGGAGGAGTTGCTGGAGGTTTTAGTCAAGCTATGGAACAGTTGCTTGAAGCTACTAGAACAGATGATTTATCTACACTTGGAACTCCTGAAGATAGGAAAGAACTTCAGGTTCAATATCTTATTAACAATAATCAACGTATCAGAGATTTTATTACTCTAAAAGATACTGAACATAGAGCAGCTAATAATGGTGAATCTCCTGATGAAGATATGGTTAATGAGTGGAGAAAAGTTATTAGAGATAAGTTAGCTAAAGAAAAATCTTTCGATCTTGGTCGTGTAATGAAAGCATTTGCTGCTATGGCAATCACCTATAAACATAAGGCTTCTATTGAAGACCAGATGCGTATAGCAGAAAATGTTATTAAAACAAGTCTTCAGAAAAGAACTAATGCTTCAGGTGAAGAAGTTAGAGATAAGTACGGTAATCTTCTTACAGACAAAGGTTTAAAAAATTTAAAGAATATGCTTGACAATTTTATGGAAGTAGCATATTGGGGGTATCCGTCTAATAGACCAGAAGGAGCAGGTAAGAAGAAGGTTCTTACTAAGAAAGAAAAAGAACTTCAAGCTCTTTTAGAGAAAAGTAAAGCGGAACTTGATCAGCTTATAGTCAAGGAACAAATTTCTCAAGAAGAATATGACAATAGAATTGAAGTAATTCAAGACCAACTTGAGGTTCTTGGTGGTGTTAAAGCTGCATCTAAGTTTGGTGATATTCTTTTAAAGTATATTCAACTTAAAGGTATGGGTTGGAACGTATTTGCTGCTTTTGCTAACATGGGATTTGGAGTAATCTCAAATGTAGTAGAAGCTTCTGATGGTAGAAACTATTCAGCTAAAAACTTTTGGAAAGCTCAAGCTCTTGTGCTTAACTCTGTTGGACGAAACTATTCATTTAATTCATGGGATGGTTTAAATGGAAATGCTAAGAAGATTAGAACTCTTATGGATATGTATGATACTCTTAAAGAGTCACGTAACGAGATATATGAAACTACAACACCTTCTATGTTCAAGAAAATAGGGGGTAAACTCGAATGGGCAAATCCTTATAGTCCACAATCACGTTCAGAGTATTTTAACCAAGCTCCTGTTATGATTGCTATGATGATGGAGACTATGATAGAGGTAGATGGTAAACAAATAAGTATTTGGGACGCTTATGACAAAGAAGGAAAACTTCCTGAAGGTGTAGAATTTTCAGATAAACAAATGTCTGAGATGAAAAGACGTATTGATAAGTTAGTTAAAATGAATCATGGTAATTATGATCCTGATTCTCCCCTTCTTCTCAAAAGAATGTTTATAGGTCGTGCTCTTAGTCAATTTCGTACTTGGGCTTTTCAAGGTTTTGCTGAAAGATTCAAATCACAATTTGATGATTATCAACTTGTTGATCAAATTTCAGGAAAAAATTACGTAACTCGTAAAGGTAGATACAGAAGTTACCTTGCATATTTTAATGTAGATAATCCTCATATGGCTATAGGTGCAACTTTTAGTTTAACATTACAACTTGCACGTAAACTTATAGGTTTTAATACTAACTTCGATGATATGATTCGTGAAGGATTTGATGCTACAGATGCAGCTAATATGCGTAAGAATCTAACAGAGATTGTATTATGGTTGATTATTACAAGTTTTACTTTAGCTTTAAAAGCAGGTATAGAAGATGATGATGATGAACGTGGTAACTTTAAACTTGCATCAATTTTCCTTATCAATCAAATGTCCAGACTTAGTACTGATATAGCTTTCTATACTAATCCTATACAGTTTGAACAACTTACAAGAAATGCTCTTCCTATATTTTCAATAGTAGTGGATGCACAAAAAGTAGGTTCAGCAGCAATGACTCTTATTGCAGAAGGACGAGAAGGTGACTTACTTCAAAGTGGACCGAACAAAGGTCAAAGTAGAACTTGGAGAGACTTCCAGAAGCTTATTCCGGGTCCAGTTCAGTATCAAAAACTTCAAAGTGCTACAGAACAAGTGTACAAAAAGAAATAAGCAAGGTAAATTTTTTAATAAGCGTAAAAAAAGGATGATACTATGTACCATCCTCTCCTTCTTTAAACTTAACTTAACCAAAAAACAAATATTTAATAAAGAAACCCTCAAGCGTGTCCTCAGTTTATACTGACCTTTCCCTGAAGATACATTCGTATCTATGACCCCTGAGCGTTTGTTGCGGGAGTGAGACTCGAACTCACGACCATAAGATTATGATTCTCATACGCTGCCAACTGCTATCATCCCGCAATATTATATTAGCAAAGCTAACTCTTTTAATTAATATACGCAATACTTTTTATAATTCATTTCTATGTATCTCAGCAACAGGCTTTATCTCTGATGCTTTACCGTTTTTATCATAGAAGATCATTCCTATTTTCAATGTATCTCCTACTCCTAAAGCAGGTGAAGTACATTTGATAAGCTGTCTAAAATACTCTTTTGCCCATTCTTTCATAATAAATAGTTTAAGTTAAAAATTGCTGACCTACTCCGAGTTGAACGGAGACTCTTTTGCTCCAAAGGCAAACGTGTTACCAATTACACTATAGGTCAATGACAAGGGAGTGTTAAGCCATTACACTAGTACGGTATTACCCGCTTCGGAATTGAACCGATATGCCCTTTACGTACGCAAGGTTGGATTTGAACCAACGACCCCCTCGGTATCAGCGAGATACTCTAACCAACTGAGCTACATGCGTATGTATTTGCATATAATATATATCATATTGACACTTTTATATGCTTTTAAATATAGCAGCCCGTACGAGAGTTGAACTCGCTCCGTACAGCGTGACAAGCTGACATCTTAACCGTTTGACCTACGGGCTATATTGCACACGTGGAGAGGCTCGAACTCCCGACCTTTGCTTTTGGAGAGCACTATTCTACCAACTGAACTACACGTATGTTACTGTTATATATAAAATATTAAATTATTTAATAAACTTTCTGGACCTTCTATTTGAGGTACTTGCTCAAAATTAGAAGTTGCAAATAGGTTACTAGTATAATGCGCCCACTGAGCATATGTGATATTTGGTCTTAATGCTTTTAACATAAAATATGTAAATGCACCATTATATTTACCGTTAATATATGCATCTGCACTTGTTTGATGTTCTCCTGATCCTGAAAAAGTAATCCATTTCATATCATCACTTTTTGCAAGTTTGTTTTTTACTTTAATAGATTTAGTACTTTTTTTAACAATAGGATTAGGAAAGAATCTATTCTTTTCAACTAACGATTTTGATACACTATCTAAATCATTTGATAATAACGATCTAGTAATCGTACCTGAAAAACAACAGTCAAGTATCATTACAACAGTTGCACCATCAGGAATACCTTCAAGAATATTACGTATATCGTCATCAATCAGAGGTCCGTCATACAAATAGAGAGCTTCATCATATCCATCACTTTCATCTCCACTTACATCATTTACATATGTACCATGACCAGAGTAGTGTACAACAAGAACATCACCGGGAATTAGATCATAAATAGCCTCGTTAAGTTCAAATCTAAAGACTTGTCTGGTAACTTGTGCATCAGTGAATATCTTAATGTTAAACTTTGGAGTACTCTCTTCCAGTTTCTTTTTTACATCATATACATCATTGACACAACCATTTAAGTCGCTTCCAGTACCGGGATAATCATTAATTCCAAATAGCAATGCTTTCCTTGCATAGTGAGCAGTAGGCTTATCGGGTCTAGTAAATAGTTTTTTAAAACACATATCTATAAGTTTTATTTGGTTAAGCCTACAAGTTACGAATTTATTTATTTTCTTTTAGTTAGATCTTCTCTTAATTTAAGTTCGTCTTTAAATACTTTAAGATAAGTTGGATTTTTAGTAAATTTTCCATCCAAGACAGCCTGAATATGGTCAGTACTCATATCTCGTATAAGAATCCATTCTGTTTTAGGAAGACGTTTCATCTCTTTAGTATAATTTTTCCCCCAAAACAAAACATCTCTTGGTTCAAGTCCTTGTTCTATAAGAAGCTCATCATCTTCTTTATAGTACCATACACCGGGAATATTAGGTATAAGCCCCATATTTACAAGCACTTGAGTAAATCGTTCATCTTGATTTTCATACCAATATTTTTCTATTCTTCCTAATGCAGGATAGATTTCCTTTACAAATGAATCTATTGTATTAGTAGATTGTGTAGGAAAAAGAATAGTTAATATTTTTGGTAAATCCATTTTTTCTAAAAACAGTGGTATTCTTTCTTTTAGTCTCATGTTTTTATTTTAAATTTAATTAACTGTAATGTATCATATATTATCCAAAACACCATATATTTGTATATTATATCACACATATTATCTATTTGTATCATTTTTGATACTTCTGTTGACCCTATAGGGATTGAACCTATGACCTTCAGATTATGAGTCTGCTGCTACTGACCAACTGAGCTAAGGGTCAATAAAGAAGGTTTCTGATTTTTAGTTCGAGCAAAAACATGGATCAAAAAACCTACAAATATAAACCAACTAGTGCGGGGGAGGGAAGATTCGAACTTCCGTCCTTCGGTTAACAGCCGAACGCCTAAACCCCTCAGCTACACCCCCTTATGATACTAATCTACACCATTTGTATAAATTCTTTTATCATTGTTATCAAATACTTCAAGAGTGGGTTGATTATCATTTTCAGATGGTAACATATATTCAGAAACATCTGTCATTGTTTCCCAACTAAGTGATTCTATTTCAAGATTATCAAAATCTCCTTGAGTTTTTAATTTTCCATTTTCAATTGCTTTAAGAACTATTTCTTTATCTTCTTCAGAAATAATAGCTCTTTCCCATGTAGTAATTTTAAAGTCTATGTGCATTAAATTAAATTTTTAATTAAACAATACGTCAATGAACAAAAAGAAGTCCCTAACAGTAAGCATCTCCTTTATGAGACCTGTGTCTTTCAAGGTTTCTGGTTTGGACTTCACCTACTACAAACCCTTTTTCAGCTTATTAGTTGCGATAACTGGACTCGAACCAGTGACTTCCTTCTTCAGGCACTCTAGCCAACTGAGTTATATCGCAGCACATCAAGGTTTCGGTTTCTCTTATCTATAGTTCAGAGAATCCTAATAAGTTAATGTGCTAACTAGACCTCACGATCTAATTGTGGAGAATAAGGGATTCGAACCCTTGACTCCCTGCGTGCAAGGCAGGTGCTCTAGCCAACTGAGCTAAGACCCCATAATGAAAACATAAAGATGGTAAGTGGCATCAAGTAATTGTTAGTTCAAGGCTCAGTTGCAACGCTTATTACCTATCTACAAACATGAATTAGCACTTCCCTATGCATTTTGTTCTGTCTTTATGTTTTCCACAAATGTAGCTATCACCTGTGTTACTACTAGGCTGGGAAGACCGGTACATTCCTTCTATTTAATCGCAGTGATACCTACCAGCGAACCTATTGTACTTCTTACTGGATTCGAACCAATGACTTCCTCCTTGTAAGGGAGACACTCTGAACCAACTGAGTTAAAGAAGCATAAAAAAACCCTGACTCTTTTAGGAATCAGGGTTTTACGTAAGGGTATTTTAATACCACTAGCATATAAAACCCCTGTTGCGATCCGCTTGGATTACATCAATCTGATTCCATATGTTATTAATTCGTGTTCTCATAATAAGACAAAGGTATTAAAATAAATTAAACTTTTGTTTTTTATGATATATTTTTATCATAGTCTTCATTAATTCTGGGAAAGACGAAATAAGACCCATGTCAATACTGAACGCTAATTGCTTCTGAACATCATTCAATTCTTGCATTTGTTCAACTGTTCCAGTATTACGTATTCCTTTCTCATGACGACCAAATACAATGTAATTCAGACCTTTAGCTACTCTAGCATAACTTATGTTAGTCAACGTACTAACAACACTTGAGAGTCCTTTATATAAGTCTCCTGCATGATCCCTATAATCCATTAATCCATCATATACATATTTAATAACATGATATTTGAATGCAGGATTAAGCCACATGGCAAAATCAATAAATAAATAAGGATGCGCAAACACACGATCTGGTATTCTACCGTTCTTTGAATTTCTTCCTTTAATTATCTTAACTACTTGATAATCACCCTGGTCGACTTTCCGACTTGGGCTTTCTTGCTTTTCAATTTCTTTAATGAACTCTTTTGTTTTTGGAGATTCAAGAAATTCTACCATTTTCTTTCTTCCTCCATGTTTTACTTTATTCCATTGCTGAAGTAAACTATTCATTTCAAAATAACCGTCTAGTGTACGTTGAGTAATCTCGAACATACCTAGTTTACGTGTCATGTTCACTGATGTTTTCATTCTTTTTCTATCTTAGATTAATATTTAGTTTGCGGAAGTAACAGGAGTCGAACCTGCATGACCGTGAAGCCACCACTTTAGCAGAGTGGACCTTTACCATTTAGGAGAATACTTCCAATAAAATAGGGTTTTAATGGATACTCTAAACCAAGGGAATAGTGCTCAACTCTCATAGAGTATGTTTGCTTCTTCCTCACCCCACGTTGCAACGCTTGTATCCGAGGCGAGACTCGAACTCGCAGTCGCCAGATTAGAAATCTGATGCTTGATCCAATTAAGCTACTCGGACATTTAAACTTTAAAGTATTTCGTCAATTACACAATTTTCAAGATGTGTAACTACATTGTCAAGTGCTCGTACACTATCAAAATCTACATAGTCAGCGTGTTCTCTTGCTATATCATACGCTTCCATTTCTGATTTAGCAGCAATAAGAATATAACTATATTCTGATATTCCATACGCTGCAATATAAACTTCGTTCATAATTCTAATTTTAGTTTAGCGGAAGCAAAGGGAATCGAACCCCCAATGGTGTAACCCACTACTGCTTTTCAAGAGCAGCCCCTCGTCCATTCGGACTACTTCCAAATTTTAAAAAGAACTATGATAGAGGCTAATGGGGGTCATTAAGTGAAGGCTCTGTTGTCTATCTCCCATAAGTTTCAGAGAGTAGCATCCCATTCTTTTCCTTCTATCTATCCGACCTTTTACGCATATCATAGTTCTTAGAGGTTCTAACTGGACTCGAACCAGTGTAAACTGTTTTGCAGACAGTGACCTAGCCACTCGGACATAGAACCGTTCGTCGCTCCCGAACCTTTCATGCTCTCATCCTATCCATCTGATAGACTGTTAGAATACGTTCTATCCCTTTGCGTCAGGAGTCAGTTTGTATGAGTTTACACGTTAGGTTCGGATATTCTAAGCGACTTGTGGGAGGGGGTGGATTCGAACCACCGAACCCCGAAGGGAACAGATTTACAGTCTGTCGCTGTTAACCACTTAGACTACCGACCCATTAACGTTTTAAAAAGTATCACTTACGGAGTCCTACCGCTCTCCCCGAAGACCATCACTGGTTCCTTGAATGTCTCAGAGAAGCCTTAATAAGTAATTTGTTTAACCAAATTTCAAACCGTTTGCTCCCACAGAACATTAGGGCAATCCCTACGCTGATAGTGATACTTTAGATCAAGATATCGGTCTCGAACCGCTTCCTCTGCTTGGAAGGCAGACGCTTTACCAATTAAGCTATATCTTGCGTGTTCGGTTTTTTGGTTCTCCTAAGAGCGTAGAAACCGATAAAACTACACTTCTTAAATGTGGACACCAGACTTGGACTTGAACCAAGATAGCCATCTGCCGATGGTGCTTTCCCACCTCTGCCGAGGTTTTATATTTTATTAAGCTACCTGATGTTGTGGAAATGAATGGATTTGAACCACCGACGCTTGGATTTTCAGTCCAACGCTCTACCACTGAGCTACATCTCCTAATTACTTAATTAATACCTGGTTTTAACCAACTTATTCTTTCAGTTAGTTCTTTCTCATGTTCTGACTGATTTTCATAACATTGAATATGTGCATGATTGGGATCGGGTGGTTCAAGATCAAGTGAATTTCCGTAAGGTGTCCAATCATAACAAGATTTATAACCTATAAATTTACCACATATGTCACATCGTACTTTGTCATTTTTTGTAAAACTCATATCTTTTATTTTTAGTTTGTACACACGGAAGGCTTCGAACCCTCAACCTCCTGATCCGTAGTCAGGTGTTCTATCCGATTGAACTACGTGTGTGTATAGTAACCCCGGTGCGGATCGAACGCACGACCTCTGCCTTAAAAGGGCAAGGCTCTACCAACTGAGCTACGGAGTCATACTATAATAGACTTCATCGTCTGTTACTGATTTTTGATATGCTTCATCTGTTGTCATAGGATATTGTTTCACTCCGTTACTCCAATGTGTTGACTGTTTTATATTTCTTTCACTATTACCAACTGATTCAGTATAAACTTCAACTTTTTGTGCATTAACAGAATAATTGTGTTGCATTAACTTGAGTTTTCCAAGTCTAATTAAATTTGCATATCTATGATCTAACCAATCAACTATTTCTCTCTCTTTTCTGTTTCTCAAAGCAAAATTAATACGGTCCATCTCTTGTTCTAAAGACTCTCGTTGTGCTCCTTCTGCATTCCGAATCCTACTAATAAAATCTTTTAACGATAATTGTTCTTTGATTACTTCTTTGTCATATGACAACAAGTAACCATCTTCAGGTCTATGAATGATATGAACCATCATCATGTTGTGTGCATGATATGTTATGTATTTATTATTATACCTTGATTCAATATATACTGCCATAATTTCAATGAACTTTAAATTAATACTGAGCTTCCGAGAGGAATCGAACCCCCGACACCCTGAGTACAAATCAGGTGCTCTGACCTACTGAGCTACAGAAGCAAAAAAGTCCTGCTCTTTTCAGAACAGGACTCCAACCTTTAAACTAACTCTATTATGAAAAAGCAATATCGTTATTGGGTATAGGAGTCCTGTCTCGCATAGGTTTTGCCCTTGCATGTTGACGAACTGTATCTATATCCAAATCGTGTTTTCATCTTAAAAGTTTTTAAATAGTTTTAATCTTTTTTTGCATTGAGCTTAACAGCAGCAAATACAGTCAGAACCAATACTACAAGTGATCCTACCATCCATGCAACTTTTGGTCCAGTTTCAAGCATTTTTGCTCCATGAGCGAATCCCCAAATACCACCAGCAAAAATTAAAGCTCCAATAACAAAAAATACCCATGATTTAGTTTTATTCATAATAATAGTTTTATTATATAACGTTATACAAACATAATGTAAATTAAATTAATATGCAAATAAATTTTAGTACCCTCGGTCGGACTCGAACCGACACGCCTCTCGACACTAGATCCTAAATCTAGCTCGTCTACCAATTTCAACACGAGGGCATTTGGGAGCCGAAGCTCCCTAATTATTACTTAGTAGTTCCGCCAAGTTTCCCGACAGCCCAATTAACAAATGCGTTAACAAAGGCAATGTCAAAGATACCATTAGAAACCAAACCAGCAGCCGCAGAATAAATTACTACGTTTAATACTGGTTGATCTACAAGAAAACCAAGTTTTAAAACATACGTTGCTAAGAACGCTAGTCCAATTGGAATTACCCAACTAACAACTTGTTTAACCCATGATTTTACAACCTTCAACAATCCGTTGATCAGACCTGATAGGAAGACAGATGCAACAGCTAATCCACCTAAAGATGCCATAAAGACATCAAAATTCACAACAAAGTCAACAATATCACCCGGAGGATCAATCACAACAAGTGTTGAATCAGTTTGAGCTAACACCCCAATTATAGGGATAAGCATAATAAGCATCATAAATGCAAATTTCATTTTTTGTGTTACTTTCATAATTGTTTATTGTTTTTAACTGTTAAAAATTCAATGTAAAGATACACTTATTTTTCTCTTCGATCATCATATACTGGTGGTAACCATTTAAATAGTAAATATAATAATCCTAAGATAATAATAATAGCTGTTTCTGGATCGTTCATCTCTTCTGGTTTAGTAGTTAAGTCCCGTATTGTGCGCTATCATCAATACCTTGTGCGAGAAGTAAAAGTATTTTCTTTATTTGTCTTATATCATGCTCCTCTTTTCTTGACGGATGTCCTAAAAATTCTTCATTTAGCAAATCATCCACTTTTTTCTCATATGCTTTCATAGTCTATCTGTTTAGTAGTTATAATGATCTCCCGCAACGCTCGCAATAAGCAACTCCATCTATAACATCATAATTAAATTCATATTCAATTCCACCTGCTTCACACTCCTCCTTGCAGATTTCACACTCCTCTGGTTCATAATCTAATTCTTCCATAGTCTATCTGTTTAGTAGTTGCTTAATGGCTATTGATAATTGGGATGAAACCCACATGAATCTGTATTGCAATGTCTCATGCAAACAAATGTATTTTCGTGTGGACATTTTGGTATCTCCCCCTCACTTGGCTGTTGTGGGGGTGAACAGGTAGGACATTCTTCAAGTTTAGCATCACAATAATATCCACACCTATCACACATAATCATTAACTCCCCCTCCGGTTCAAGCTGCTCTTCCCCTGCTGAGTCACTTGGCTGTCCTACGCCTAATCTTTTACCTTCGGATAGTAATTTATTATATTGCTCATCCAAAG
>Ga0114918_10002179_pt1 | contig 17592 bp, 10 predicted proteins | sample LantaG_FD_87015 | JGI IMG/M metagenome (GOLD analysis project Ga0114918, IMG submission 87015) | Deep subsurface microbial communities from Baltic Sea to uncover new lineages of life (NeLLi) - Landsort_02402 metaG | ecosystem: Environmental > Aquatic > Marine > Oceanic > Sediment | place... | reverse complement strand
CCCCCCCCCTCTCCCCCTCCCCCCCCCCCCCCCCCCCCCACAGAGCGCGCACACGCACTCTCTCTCTCTCTCTCACTCACTTGGTGGCCCTCTCTCTCTCACACTCACTTGGTGGCCCCCTCTCTCTCTCTCTCTCCACGTCACGCCGCCCCGACCTTGCCCCCGCCCACCTTCTTCTTGCCCGCCGCCGCGGCCCGCTTCAGCCAGCCGTACGCAAACGCGCCCGCGACCGCCACGAGATAACCCGCCATGCCCGCTGAGGAGACGGGGTTGCGGAAGATGGCGACGGAGGCGGCCGTCGCGACGATGCCCTTGGCGTTGCCCAGCACGTGCAGGGTCAGGGGCGACGTCCGCTTGGTCACCAGGAAGTTGGTCAGGTTGACCGCGTAGGACAGGCAGGCGTTGGCAATCAGAAAAGCGGCGAAGGCCTTGTCAGTCACCATCAGGCGGGCGGTGGCCGAAATGGCGCCCGGCTCCAGGATGAGCGTCGCGGGGACCAGCATCGCGACGGCCAGGGGCGCCATGCGGCGCAGCAGGGCCTGCGAGTCGATGCGGTCGCCCGGGTCCGCCAGGAGGACGCCCTGGAGGACGGCTTTGAAAGCGCGCGCGGCGGTCGCCGCGACGGCCGCGCCAAAGCCGAAGGCGTGGAAGGAGGGCTCAAAGCCGGTCGCGATCACGACGCCGATGACGACGGGGACCAGGGTGGCGTACACGGCGGGCGCCTCCCGCGCGCCCAGCATGGCCGCCGCGAACGCCGCCGTGAAGGCGGGCGTGGTCGACCCGATGGCCTGGGCAAAGGAGACTGGGATGAAGCGGAGGGAGACGTTGCCTAGGACGACGGCCCCACAGAAGGCGGCCGCCAGGACCGCGACTTTCGAGCGGGGCGGGCCCGCAGGGGAGGGCGAGGAGGGCGAGGAGGCAGAGGAGGGCGCAGGAGCGGCGGCGGCAGCAGACGGCTCGAAGCCGGCCCACTTCCCAACCTCACCCAGCAGAGTGCAGGCCAGCATGTGGGCCAGCGTCAGGAGCACGGGGCGGCGGAAGCCGTAGGACGATAGCAGCGCCTTGTTCATGAGCAGGATGGCGGTGTTGGAGACGTACCAGGCGGTGATGACGGCGGCGGTGGCGAGGGAGGCCGGCGTGAGGAGCGGGGAGGACCTGGCCGCCGAGAGGGGGTGGACCTCTGCCGTGGAGGCGGCAGCAGACAGCTGGGGCGGGGAGGAGGCCAGCAGGGGCGCCCCCTCCTCGGCGCCGCCCTTGCCCAGCCCCGCCGCCGCCAGGGCGGAGTTGACCAGGGCGACCGCCTGTCCCGCAAAGGTGTGGCGGGGCAGGCGCTGCTTGGCCGGGGAGGGGGCGGACGCGGGCGGCGGCGCGCCCCCGCCGCCTCCGCCGCCAGGGTAAGCGGCGCCAATCGTCTCGCCCGCGAGCCCGCCGCCGCTCTCCATGTCGTCGCCCTCGCCGCCCCGCTTCCACTCGGTGGGTGGCTTCAGGAAGGACGCGCCGTCCAGGGCGCCGCCGGAGAAGCGGGACAGGAGGGTCGCCATAGTTGTTTGCTTTTTTCACTCGGGCGCTAAGAGGGCGCCGGCGTCGAGAGCTCCCGGGTCGGAGGCCACGCCCAACAGGAAAGGCGCGGTCGCGAGGACGGTGGCGGTGGCCGGGGTGGCGTCAGGCAGGCCGACGTCGGGCACGGACGGCAGGGAGGTGAGGGACGCGAGGGCGGCGCGGAGGGCGGGCTCGTGCCTGAGGGAGGGAGGGAGATGGATGGAGAGCGGGTTGAGAGGTGAGCGCGCGCGCGCTCGCTCCCAGGGGGAGAGGCCCCCGGGTCGGTTTCGAGCGCGTGTTTCGGCCTCTGTCTTTCACGCGCGCGCGCGCGCGCGCGTCACGCTTCCTCGCCGACACCCGCCACTCTGCCCACCAGGCCGTAGGCAAACTGCCCCGCCGCGGCAAGGTGGTGGCGGCGCGGCGCGGTGAGGCCCCGGCCGAGCCCCGGCGGCTGCTATGTTGGGAGAGGTCTCCTCCGCATTTGCTCTTTGCTCGCTCTGCTCCGCTCCCGCCTCTCCTCGTCGTCTTCCCCCTTCCTCTCACCTCGCTTCCACCCGGAACAGGGCGTGTGCGGTCGCCGGAAATACGCCGACACAGGCCCAGGCGGTAGGCGGGACGGTCTCCCCCGTCAGGCGGCGCAGGGAGGAGGAGAGCGCGGCGGTCGCGGAGCCGGGCGTGGCGAGGTTCGGGTGCGGAGTCGGGGCGGGCGCGCCGGTCGTGCTGTGTGTGGTTTTTTTTTACGTGCCGGAGGGATGGAGATAAGATGGCCAGCTTGCACTTGTGCGGGTGCTGAGGGGCGGGCGGAGGGCCGGTGGGGCGGCGCGGGGCGGGGGGCGGGGCCCCACCGAGCGACAGCCCCCGCCCGCGCGGTTTTGAAAAAAAAAAGGCGCGCCGAGAGAGAGAGGAACTCCTCTCGCGCACACGCACACACACTGCTACCCACACAACTCACAAGGCGACGCGCAGGTAGAGGGTGTCAGTCAGGGAGGCAGTGAGCGTGCGCTGAGGAGGCGGCGGCGGGGGTGTGGTCATAAAGAGAGGGGCAGAACGAGAGAGACCTATCTGTAAGGGAACAGCTTTTTTTTTTCGTGCCTTACTCATGCCCCCTCCCTCCATCTTTCAGACCGTCGCCCCCTTCACATCCGCCATGACCCGCGCCAGGAAGGCCTCAATGTGGAAGACGGGCTTGGAACCCGCCGCCAGGCGGGCGTCGTACTTGGCCGCGGCCGCGGCTGCCCCGGCCGCCAGGGCCTCGCCCGCGGCCCCTCCACCGCTCCCCATCCCCGCCAGGCGCCCGCCCACCTCCGCCGCCAGCGTGCGCAGGACCACCTCCGGCGGGATGCAGTTGACCAGCAGCTCGTACACCTGCCCCCGCGCGGTGTACAGGGCTTTAGGGGACGGGTCGGCCAGGGCGGCCGCAGCAATCTCAGACACGTAGCTCTCCCAGTCCGGGCGCTCCACGGGCTGGGACGGGCTGAAGGGGTAGGACGCCGCCCGGCAGGCCTCCAGGCAGAGCAGGGCCCGCCGGGCGGACCGCCCGGACGCGGCCGCCACCCGAGCCGCCAGCTCGGGCGGCAGGGTGAGGCCTTCCTTCTTGGCGACGCCGGCCAGCAGGCCTCCTAACTCGGCCGGCGTCGGCGCGGGCACCCGCACGCACAGGCACCGGGAGCGCAGGGGGTCGATGACGCGGGACAGGGACGTCGCCGTCATGACCAGGCGGCAGCCGGCCGCGTACCGCTCCATCGTGCGGCGCAGGGCGGCCTGCGCGTCCCGGGTCAGGCGGTCCACCTCGTGCAGGACCAGGACCTTGAAGGTCGGGCGGGCCGCAGGGGCCGGGGCCGACCCGCCCGCGCCGCCGGCTTCCGCGGCCTTCGCGCCGGGGAGCAGGTCGACGGGGCGGGACTTGGCCATTTCCTTGATGATCTCCTGCACGACGTAGCTGCAGGGAGGGAAAGAGAGGGCGCGCGCGCGGGTTTTCGTGTAATGAGAAATGGATCACGAAAAGAGTGGGGTCAAGAAAAGGGAACGCGTGCGCTGGCCGGCCGCTTTCTTGGCCGCTAGGCGGCCAAGATTGGGGGGTCGTGTCGCCTCTCTCTCCCCCATCCCTCCCTCCTTCTCTCCCTCTCCACGCACCGGTCCATGTTGCCCGCATCCGCGGGCGTCAGCTCGACGTGGTAGTTGGAGGCGAGCGTCGTCAGCTCGACGTCCACGGTGCGGGAGGGGGTGGCGACCTTCCAGGGCGTCGTCTCCACCTTCACCCGCTCCACGCCGGGGCCGTACAGCTCGCGCAGGGTGGCCTTCATCAGGGTCGTCTTCCCCGCGCCAGCGGGACCGTAGAACAGGGTGTGCGGCAGGTCGCCGGCCGCGACCTGGGGATGGGAGAGGAGAGAGGAGCGTGAGAGAGGGAACTCGATGCGGGGGCGCGAGAGAGAAAAAAGGGAGCCGCGTCTGCCACGTCTCTCCGCACACGCCCCAACCCCCTCACCAGCTTCTGCAGGCTGGACCCCAGGTCCTTGTGCAGGACCAGGCGGTCCAGGCGGGTGGGGCGGTACTGTGAGTGGGAAGGGAGAGAGGGAGAGGGAGAGGGAGAGGGGATGATGTGAGACGAGTACATGAGCGCGCGGCGTGCGGGCGGCGCCTTCTTGTTCTGCGCGGCGAGTGCACGGGCCCGCGCCAGCGCACCTTGTCGACCCACAGCATGGTGGAGGCGTGGGTGGGCCTCAGAAAAGCCGCGAGGGGTGTGTGACGTGAGGGTGTGAGGAGCACGCGACTTTTCTGTCTCTCTCTCTTCCGGCGCGCCGCTCGAACGATGTGTGAACGATGACCCAGAGCATGAGCGACGGCCACTCCGCATTCGCCCTCCCCTTCGCGCACCCATGGCGGACCTACTCGGCGCCGTGTCCGCCCTGGCCGACCCCCTCCTGAAGGCCAAGGTCGACCGTGCCATCTCGTCCATCGCCCGCACGCTGGACCTGTTCGGGTGCGTGGACTTGCCGTGCCGTCCCTCTCTCTCTCTCTCTCCCTGTTTCCCGCGCGCCCTTCTCGACCCTCCCCCCTCCTCTCCTCTCACCATCCATCCATCACTTTTTCATTCTCAAATAGCCCCCCCGCCGTCGCCTTCTCCTTCAACGGCGGCAAGGACTCCACCGTCATCCTGCACCTGCTGCGGGCGGGGGTGGCGAGCAGGAGACGGGCGGAAAATGCAGAGGAAAATGGAGAAGGACAAGCAGGACCCGCAACACTCTCCGCCACGGGCGTGCGCTCCTTCATCTTCGACCGCCCGGCCGACGACTTCCTGGCTGTTACCGCCTTCGTGGCCGCCGCGGACGGCGCGCACGGCCTTGGGCTGGAACACCTGAGCCTGGAGGGCAGCAGCGGCGACGACGGCGCCGCTCCACCAACCATGGCGGCCGTGTTGGGAGCCTACCTGGCCCGCACGGGCGTCAAGGCCGTCCTCCTGGGGACCCGCCGGGGCGACCCCAACGCGGGCGGCCAGGCCGAGTTCTGCCCTTCCAGCCCCGGGTGGCCGCCCTTCCTGCGCGTCAACCCGATTCTGGACTGGGGGTATGGCGACGTGTGGGCGTTCTTGGACGGGATAGGTGCGCCCTATTGCCCTCTCTATGACCTGGGCTATACATCCCTAGGCTCAGTTGGCTCTACCAGCCCAAATGCGGCCCTGTTGCGCCCCGACGGGTCCTACGCCCCCGCCCGGGCCCTGGTGGACGGGCGCCAGGAGCGGGCGGGGCGAGGGGGCGGGAAGGGGAGGGAGGGCAAAAGCGCTGCCGCGCCCCGCCCGCCGTCCGCGCCCACCCGGTCGGCCGCCCTCGTCCTGGTGGGCGACGAACTGCTGGCGGCCCGGGTGGAGGACGCGAACGCGGGCTTCCTCTGCGGCCGCCTGCACGCCCTGGGCTGGGACGTGGCGCGGGTGGCCTTCCTGCCGGATAGCGTGGAGGCGGTGGCGGCGGAGGTGGCGGCGGCCGCGGCCGCCCACACGGCTGTGGTCGTGGCGGGCGGGGTGGGCCCGACCGACGACGACGTGACCCTGGCCGCCGTCGCAGCCGCCTTTGGGGCCCCGCTCGTGCGGTGCCCGGACCTGGAGGGCCGGCTGCGGGCCTGGGCCGCCGCGTCCGGCAGGCCCCCGCCCGGGGACGCCGCCCTGAAGATGGCTGACGCGCCGGAGGGGGTGCGGGCGATTGAGGTGTGCCCGTCGAAGGGCGGGGCTGGTGGCTCTGGCGCCGCCGCCGAGGACGGCGACGACGCCAACGCGGCCGCCGCGGCCGCGGACCCGCCCCGCCCCTGCCCTTTCCCACTGCTCGCCTTTCGCAACTGCTTCGTCCTGCCCGGCTCGCCCGGCCTGCTGCGCCGCAAGTGGGGCGCGCTGGAGGGCGCCCTGGTGGCTGCGTATGGGCCCTGCGCGCCCTTCGCCGCCATCTCCCTGCGCCTGGCCCTGGAGGACGAATGCGGCGCCGCGCCCGCCCTGGCCGCGGCGGGCGCGGCCGCGGGCGGGCGGGCGCGGGCCGGGTCGTACCCGCTCTCCCCGCCCGCGCCGGACGGGGCGCGGGTGGTGGTGGTGGTGGAGGGCAAGGACGCGGGCGCCGTGGGCGCGGCCGCGGACGCGGCGGTGGCCGCCCTGCCGGCCGGCTGCCTGCTGGCGCGGGTAGAAGGGGGGAGCGTGTATAGAAAATGAAACGTGTGTTCCGTGTCTTGTCTTGTCTTGTCTCGTCTCCTTTCTTTTTCTCTACAGTTCCTCGATGGTGGGTTTGGATGGATGGGATGGCGGCGGCGGAGGTGGCAGTGCCGATCCCGACACCAAACCCCGGCCCTCCTCCGCCTCCGCCTCCGCCGACCGGGCCAAGGCTTCCAGGACGCCCGGCGGGGCCTCGTTCGCCCAGGACGCGAGGAAGCGGAGGCGGGCGGCCACGGCGGCCAGGGGTGGGGGTGGGGGGGGTGGAGTGGGAGCGGAGGCGACGGGCCGAGGGGGCGGGGAGGGCAGGGCCGCCCCCTCGCCCGCCGCCCGAGCCGCCCGGCGGGCGGCCAGGCGGCTCCCAACAACAGCCGCCGGGCCCGTCAGCGGCCGGCCGGACGCGGCCGCGTCCGCGGTCGCAGCAGCCGCCGCGGCCACCAACAGGCGGCGGAGGTCGCACAGCGCCAGCACCGGCCCCACCACCCGCCCGCCGCCCGCGCCGCACGCCCGGCACAGGGCCGCCACGTCGCCCAGCAGGCCCAGGGCGGCGTCCCGGCGGGACACGGGCGACCGGGCCGCGCCGCCACCGCCGGCAAAGAGCAGGGAGGGCGAGGCGGCGACAGCGGCCACGCACGCGGCCAGGGCCGGGCGCGGGGGTGGCGGGGGGCCGCTGCCGGCCCGCCCGAGCTCTGGCGCCGCGCCCAGCGCCACGCCCGCCGCGCCGGCCGCGTCGCACGCCCAGTCGCCGTTGTAGGCCCGGCAGGCCGCCGCGTACGCGTACAGAGCGGCCGCCGCAGCGCCGGACACCTCAGGCGCGGGCGCCCCGCGGGTTGAGGAGGGGAGCAGCGTCGCCAGGCGCGGGAGCGGGGTGGCGGGTGGAGGCGGCGGCCGCGGCGCCAGGGCGGCTGCCAGCGGGTCGAGGCCGTCCTCTTCTTCCGTCTTCTCTTCTTCGTCGTCTTCGCCCACTTCCTGCACCGCGGCCGTCCCGTCCGCGCCCAGGGCCGGCAGCGGCGCAGGCGGGCCGGCCGACCCCCGCCCGCCCCACCAGGGCGCCCAAGCCGGGACGGCCACCCCGCCACCCTCCACGGCCCGGGCAAAGGCCGCCCGTTCGGAAGGGGTCATGCAGGCCTCGATGGCCGCGCCGGACAGGGAGGAGGAGGAGGAGGAGGAGGAGGCGGAGGAGGCGGCGGCGGCGGCGGCCAGGCGGGCCAGGGTGGCCGCGGACAGCGCGCACCGCCCGCCCAGGAGTTCCAGGGACGCGCCGCCACCTTCATCACCCTCATCATCACTCTCCTCCTCCTCCTCCTCCTCGCCTCCCTCCAGCCCCAGCCCGGCCAGAGGGGACGTCAGTGTCCCCCCCACCCCAGTCCTCGCCAGGGCGGCCGCGTGGCGGCGGAGCATGGCGGTCACCGCCGTCCGGTCGGCGGTTGGTGCGCGCGTAGCAGCCAGGTCTGCGACCGCCTCTGCTTTCGCAAAGGCCTCTCCGCACGACCCGCCGCCGTGGGCGCGGTAGCAGGCCAGGCCGCAGTACCGAGTGCCGCACTTGGGGCAGGCGTAGGCGGCCGGGGCGGTGGTGCAACTGTAGAGGGGGAAGGGGGAGATGGCGTGAATGGGGGGACAAGGTTGAGAGGGAGAGGCGGCACGCGAAGAAAGAATTGGGGCCGCGCCGCCCTGCATGCACGGCGCGCACGCACGCCCCCCCGCCTTGCCTCTCTCCCTGACTCACACTCTGCACAGGCCAGCCATGGCTCAAAGAAGGCGCGTGCGGTGTGTGTGTGTGCGCGGGCGGGTGATGGCCCGCCACCCTCTTTACTAGGAGAGAGACACGCGGCGCCCGCCGCCGCCGTTTCGCTGCTCTGCCATGCTCTCAACCCTTTTTTTTCTTTCTCACAACAACCGCAGCTCCACCATCCCCTCCCGCCGGGCCGGGCTCCACCACCCCACCAGCCGCAGGCTGCCCTCCGTGCCCGGCAGCACGTAGTCCACCCCGTACGCCGTCTCCAGCAGGGTGGGCCGGGCGGCCCAGGCGGCCGCCCAGCCGCGGGAGGCGGCCTCGCGAAGGGCTTCCCGCGCAGTCCCGGCCGCGGAGGGCGGGCGGCCGCCGGGGTGGCGGCGCCGGGGCGGGGCTGTAGCGGGCGCGGGGCCAGGTGAGCCGGCCGCGGCGGCCCCGCCCCACGCAGCGGCGCCACCGCCACCTGCAGCCGGCGCCGCCCCAGGCCGGCCGGGTAGCGGGGCGTGGAAGGCCGGCGCCGGCGCCGGCGGCGCCCGCGGCGCGCTCTCCAGCGCGAAGCGAGCGTCGGCCCGCACCCGCAGGGGGCCGACCACCTGCTGGCAGAGCGAGGCGGACAGGGCGTGCCACACGCCCCGGCCCTCCAGGGCGAATGCGGCGCCACCCCCGCGCGGGCGGTGGGAGGAGGGCAGAGGGGTCGCGGACGCGGAGGCGGAGGAAAAGGGGTCGGCCCCGCTCCCGACCCCACCCCCGCTCCCCATCCCGCCGCTCCCGCTCCCGCCGCCGGGCGCGGTCAGGCCCGCATCCACGCGCAGGGAGGCGTACGTGTAGTCCGCCACCCGCCGGGTGAAGGTGCCCAGCTGGGCGGACGCGCCCGCGGAGGCGAAGACGCGGAGGGAGGTGTCCCGCACGCAGGGCGCCCAGGCGTCCGAGTCCAGGGCGCGGGGCAGGGCCGGGCGCCACCAGGGGCGGGGCGGAAGGGGAGGGGGAGGGGGGTTGGTGGGCCCGCCACCGCCGGTGCGGATGGGCGGCGGCCGGGCGGGCGAGGAGGAGGACGGGGCGCCGGGCGCCGGCGGGCTGCGGTCCCGCCGCGCCCGCCCGCCATCCCCGCCCGTCCCCGTCCCCGGAGCCATCGTAGCCAGCAGGAGGCCGTCCGGCAGGGGCATGCGCCCCAGGCAGCCGACCGCGCCGGTGACGGCGAGGCGGGGCGGGCCAAGGCCAGGCAGGTAGGGGCGGCGGGGCGGGCGGGGTGGGGGCGTCGGCGAGCGCTCACCCCCGCCCCCCAGCAGGCCGCCCGACCGCAGGGCCGCGTCCAGGCGGCCGACCAGGGCCCGGGCGGACGAGGACGCGGCCGCCGCGGCGGCGAGGCGGGCCTGGAGGGCGGAGGCCGCGGGGGTCGCGATAGCGGGCGGCGCGCCATCCTCCTGTTTGTTCTTCACGTCCCCGCTGCCCGGCCCCGCCACCGCGGAACCGGTATCCAGGTCCACCACCCAGTCCGCGCCCACGGCGGCGGCGAGGGGGTCGGAAGAGGCAGAGGAGGCCTCGGCCTCCTCGGCGGGCGGTGCGGTGGCGGGCACGGGCGGCGCCGCTTGGCCAAGCCACGCGCTCCCCGGACCGCCGCCACTCACGTCGCCGCCGCCGCCGCTGCGGGGCGCCGCCGCCGCCGGCCGCCGCCGCTGCCAGACGACCGCCTCCCCCTCCACCGCGACCGCGCCCTGGACGTGCGCGACGGAGCGTAGGGACGGCTTGCGGCGGAGGGAGTCAGTCTGACTTCCACCCACCTCTGCATCGGCCTCTGCACCGCCCTCCTCCTCGTCCGCCGGCGCCCACACCCGGTGCACGCCCACCCGGTACTGGATGCCGTCGTCTCGGGGTAGGGCCGCCAGGTCGGCCACCAGAACGAGCGGGACGCGGGAGGAGGAGGCGGCGGCGTCGACGTAGTCGTTGCCCGCGGAGAGCGAGAAGGCGGCCTCGTGCCCACCAGGCAGGCGGGCGGCCAGCTTGGCGGACGCGCGGGGGAGGAGGTCGGCCGGGATGGCGGCCCGCCGGTCCGCCAGGGACAGGTGGGGGTGGGGGTGGAGGGGCGCCAAGGCGGAGGGCGGGGGTAGAGGGATGGGCGGAGTGGCCGGGCGCCGCCGGGCGGGCGGCGTGCCCGGCGGCGGGGGCTGCTGGGCCGCGGCCGCCTTCCCGCCTCCACCAGACGACCGCCGGCCGCCCCCCCGGCCGCGGGGCGTGCCGGACCCGGGCGAGGCGGCCGACCCGGCCGCGGAGCCGTAGGAGGAGCCGGAGGAGGAGCCGGATGGCGAGGGCCGCGAGGGCGGCGAGGGCGAGGGCGAGGCGGGGCGCGCGCCCGCGCGGCCGCCTGCGCACGCCGCTTGTGGCCCCGCCCGCCCGCCCCACCACGCGCCGTCGCCCAGGCCGGACGGCGCCGGTAGCCACCGCGCGTCCGGCACCTCCACCACGCCCGACAGAGACACGCCCCCGCCCAGGGACAGGCGCCCCCGGGCCGCCAGGCCGTACGCGGACGTATCCCGCAGGGCGACGCTCAGAGGGGCGCCCACGAGGTGGGCCTCCGCCAGGCGCTGCACGCGGGCCCGGCCGGACAGGGCGGCCCACCAGCGGCGGGCGCCCACGCAGGCCAGGACGCGGTCCACGAACTGAGAAAATGGGGGGGGGGAGAGAGGTAAGGCCGCGAGCGAATGGGCGTGTGAGTGCGTGCCTGGGGAGAGAGAGAGAGAGAGAGAGCGTGCGAAAGGTCCTGTCTCCGCCCCCCATCCATCCCCATCTCACCCAGACTCACCGCGCCGCCGTTGGAGGCGTCGTAGCCGGGCGCCACGGGCCCCACCCCGGCCTGGATGATGAGCAGCTGCTGCGGGCGGGAGGCGCCCTGCGGGGTGAGCTGCCCCAGCGGGGGCGGGTCGGCGGGTGCCGTGCGCGCGACGCCGTCCAGCGAGCGCGCGGACGCAACGCCCTGCTCCCAGAACTGGGCGTCCAGGGCGGCCCGCGTCTCCGACCGGGCGGCCAGGCGCTCCGGGACGAGGGGCATTGAGGACAGGGAAGTGTGTGTTTGGGCGCGTGGTCGTGCGTGTGCCGGGCGCCGACTGTGACAGGAGAGAGCAGGTTGGAGCGCAAACAAACGAGAAGAGGGGGCGGCGGGCAATCGGTCGGAGAGAGCGTCCCGCGCCGCACTCCTCTCTCTCTCTCCGCCCCTCCTTCACGCGGCCGGGCGTGTGGCTCACCTCGTGTGGGGGGTGGCGAGGCCGTGAAGGCGCGCGAGGGTGTGTGCGCGCAGGGCCGCGAATGTCGAAGCCAAACACAAAAGTGACACGACAATGCTGCGGGCGCTCGCGCCCGCACCTCGCTCACAAGTTTTTCGCCGCGGCTGCTGTGCTCTCAGGAGGAAAACGAGCACGCGCGCGCACACCCCTCCCTCGCCCGTGTCACACCACACACACACACCGCCAGGATGACGGTCCTGGACCGCTTCCCCTACTCCTCCGCGCCCGTGCGCAAGGTCAAGGCCATCCACTTCGGCATCATGGACCCGGACTTTATCGTGCGTGAGGGACGGAAAAAAGAGAGCGGGGGGTGAGGGGGGAGTCGGGAGAGGAGCGGTGCGCCGGTGGCGGCGCCCTCTCTCCCGCGTGCGCGCACCCGTCTCTCACCCAGCTCGGCACGGCCTGGGAGCGGGGCGAAGGGAGCGGAGAGGAGGAGGAGAGGAGAGCGCGGCGTGCCCGTGGCGGGGGGCGGCGGCGCGCCGCCCCGCCCCCTCATGCGTGCGCCGCCCGGGCGGCCAGGCCCCGCCCAGCTTACCCCGCCCCTCCGGATGGCCGTGCGAGGTCCCGATGCGGCCTGCCGCATGGGTTGATGGGCCGCCAGGGCCCCTGCACGCGGGCCCGCGCCTCGCACCCCACCCCTGCCCCGCCAGCGCCTTGATTGAGCGCCCGACGGCGCCCGGCGCCCGGCGCCCTCTCTCTTCCCTCCCTCTCTCTCACGCCGCCCGCCCCACACCCTCTCCCACCCCCCTCTCCCCTCTCCTTAGCGCCGCTACTCGGTGGCCAAGATCGACTCCGGCCAGACCTACGAGCGCGGCCGGCCCAAACTGGGCGGCCTGTCCGACCCGCGCCTGGGCACGATCGACCGCGCGGTCAAGTGCTCGACCGACGGATGCGGCGTCGCCGACTCGCCCGGCTACTTTGGCCACGTCGAGCTGGCCAAGCCCGTCTTCCACATCGGGTTTCTGACCACCGTGGTCAAGGTCCTGCGCTGCGTGTCTTACCACACGTCCACCATCCTGCTGAACAAGGTGAGGAGAGGGAGAGGGAGAGATGAAGAGTGGGTGCATGCGAGGGGGCGCGCGGCGTTTTTCCCCCTCTCAACCCCCCGCCCCCTCCCCCCTCGCTCATCACTCCATCCCTCGCGTCCCTCTCTCTCCCCATCCCACAGGAGGACCCCCTGTACGCCCGGTGCCTGGCCATCCGCAACCCGGAGGCCCGCCTGCGCGCCTTTGTGCACGCGTGCTCCGGTAAAAAAGCGGACGACGTGACGGGCTCGCCCCAACCCGCCTACCGCGTCGACGGCCCCCGCGTCACCGCCGAGTTCCCGCGGGGGCGGGACGGCGAGCCGACTGCGCCCGACGGCGGTGAGCGCAAGCAGGAGCTGTCCGCGGAGAAGGCGCACGAGATCCTGCGCCGCATGTCGGACGAGGACGTGGCGGCCCTGGGCTTCGACCCGGCGCGCGCACGGCCGGACTGGATGGTGCTGACCGTCCTGCCCGTCCCGCCCCCGCCCGTCCGCCCCTCCGTCGCCATGGACGGCGGGTCGGGGCGGTCCGAGGACGACCTGACCTACAAGCTGAACGAGATCATCAAGGCCTCCGCCCGCCTGGCCCGCCAGGTGGCGGCGGGCGCGCCCGCCCACATCGTGCGCGAGTTTGTGGCTCTGCTCCAGTTCCACGTCACGACCTACCTGGACAACACGAAGCCCGGCCACCCGGTCGCCCAGCAGCGGTCGGGGCGGCCCATCAAGTCCATCTCCCAGCGGCTGAAGGGCAAGGAGGGGCGGGTGCGGGGCAACCTGATGGGCAAGCGCGTCGACTTCTCCGCCCGGACCGTCATTTCGGGCGACCCCAACCTCGCCCTCGACGAGCTGGGCGTGCCCTGGTCGATCGCGCTGACGCTGACCGTGCCCGAAACCGTCACCCCGCACAACCTGGCCCGCCTGGCCCGCCTAGTCGAGCACGGGCCCCACCCCCCGCCCGGCCAGACGGGCGCCAAGTACATCGTGCGGGAGGACGGCCAGCGCCTGGACCTGCGCTTCCTGCGCCGCGACGCAGACCGCCACCTGGAGTGCGGGTACACTGTCGAGCGCCACCTCCAGGCGGGGGACATCGTCCTCTTCAACCGGCAGCCTTCCTTGCACAAGATGTCCATGATGGGCCACCGCGTCCGCATCCTGCCCTACTCCACCTTCCGCCTCAACCTGTCCGTCACGTCGCCCTACAACGCGGACTTCGATGGGGATGAGATGAACATGCACGTCCCCCAGACGCCGGAAACGCGGGCCGAGGCGCGGGAGATCATGGCGGTGCCCCGAAACATCGTCTCGCCCCAGGCCAACAAGCCCGTCATCGGCATCGTGCAGGACACGCTCCTGGGCGCCCGCATCATGACCAAGCGGGACACCTTCATCGGGGCGGACGTGGCCATGAACATGCTGATGTGCCTGGAGGACTGGGACGGGCGGGTGCCGCTGCCGGCGCTGCTGAAGCCGACCCCGCGCTGGACGGGCAAGCAGCTGGTGTCGACCCTGCTCCCGCGCGTCAACTGCCGGCGCACGGCCGCCTGGTACAAGGACGGCGAGCCGCCCGACTTCAGCCCCACGGACGCGCAGGTGCTCATCCAGGATGGCCAGCTGCTGACGGGGACGCTGTGCAAGAAGACGCTGGGCGCGAGCGCGGGCTCGCTCGTCCACGTCGTCTGGATGGACGACGGCCCGGACGCGGCCCGGTCTTTCCTATCGCAAATCCAGTACCTGGTCAACCACTGGCTCCTGCAGCACGGCTTCTCCATTGGCATCGGCGACACGGTGGCGGACGAGGGCACGATGCGGGTCATCCAGGAGACGATCAAGGGCGCGGAGGACGAGGTCAAGAAGCTGACCCAGAAGCTGCAGACCCGGGAGCTGGAGGCCCAGCCCGGGCGGACCATGATGGAGTCCTTCGAGAACCAGGTCAACCAGGTGCTGAACAAGGCGCGCGACGACGCGGGCCGGTACGCGCAGGCCGCGCTCAAGGACACCAACAACGTCGTGCGCATGGTGACGGCCGGGTCGAAGGGCTCCTTCATCAACATCTCCCAGATGATTGCGTGCGTGGGCCAGCAGAACGTGGAGGGCAAGCGCATCCCCTTTGGCTTTGCCGGCCGCACCCTCCCTCACTTCACGAAGGACGACCTGGGCCCGGAGTCGCGCGGCTTCGTCTCCAACTCGTACCTGTCCGGGCTGACGCCCCAGGAGCTCTTCTTCCACGCGATGGGCGGGCGGGAGGGGCTGATCGACACGGCCGTCAAAACCTCCTCCACTGGCTACATCCAGCGCCGCCTGGTCAAGGCGATGGAGGACTTCACCATCCGGTACGACGGCACGGTGCGCAACGCGCGGGGCGGTGTCATCCAGTTCCTGTACGGGGAGGACGGCATGGACGGGACGGCGGTGGAGGGCCAGAAGCTGGACGCGCTGCGCCTGAAGGAGCCCGCCTTCCGCCGCCTGTTCCGGTGGGAGCTGGACGACCCGGCCTGGGCGCCCGCCTGGCTGGACGGGCGGGCCCTGGAGGCCCTTCGCGGCTCGTCCGCCGCCCGGGCCGAGCTGGACGCGGAGTACGCGGCCCTCTGCGCCGACCTGGCCACGCTGCGGACGGAGGTCCTCCGGGGCGGCGACGCGGCCGTCGTCCTGCCCCTCAACCTGAAGCGCCTCATCTGGAACGCCCAGCAGGCCTTCCGGTGCGGGGCCGGGTATGGTGTGGGAGGCGGCGGCGGCGGCGCCGGCAGCGGCGCGGACGGCGACGACGCCTCCGCCACCGCCCTGTCGCCCGTGGACGTGGTGACTCGCGTGCGCGCCCTGTGCAGCCGCCTGATCGTGGTGGGCGGCGCGGACGCGCTGTCGCGCGAGGCCCAGCGCAACGCGACCCTGCTCTTCCAGGCCCACCTGCGCGCCACGCTCGCCTCCAAGCGCGTCCTGGGCGAGCACCGCCTGTCCGGGGCCGCCTTTGACTGGCTGACGGGCGAGGTGGAGGCCCGCTTCTTCCGGGCGCTGGCCTTCCCCGGCGAGAACGTGGGGACGGTCGCCGCCCAGTCGATCGGAGAGCCCACCACCCAGATGACGCTCAACACCTTCCACTTTGCGGGCGTGTCCGCCAAGAACGTCACCCTGGGCGTGCCCCGCCTGACGGAGATCATCAACGTGTCCAAGACCATAAAGACGCCCTCCCTGTCCGTCTACCTGACGGGCGCGGCCGCCCGGGACCGGGAGGCGGCCAAAGCGGTGCAGTGCGCGCTGGAGCACACCACCCTGCGCCGGGTGACGGCCGCGACGGAAATTCATTACGACCCGGACCCGACCACCACGGTCATCGAGGAGGACCGCGACTTTGTGGCGGCCTACTTCGAGATGCCGGACGAGGGCGTCAACCCGGACGCCATGTCGCCCTGGCTGCTGCGCATCGAGCTGAACCGGGAGATGATGGTGCGAGGAGAGGGAGAGACTGGGGGTTGCGGGTGGGGGTGTGCCGCCGGCGGTGAGCCAGCGGTACGGCCCGGCGTCCGCGGCCGCGGTCGGGGCCGCCCCAAGCATGCGCGCCCGCCCGGCGCGTACGTGGTCGCGCCTTCGGCCTCCGCTCGGAGCAGGGCCTTGAGGGAAGGTTGAGAGAGAGGCGCCCTTCCACTCACTCACCACCCCTCCTCTCCCCTGTCTCTCCCCCCTCTCTCCCTCCCTCTTCCAGGTCGACAAGAAGCTGTCCATGGCCGACCTGGCGGAGCGCATCAACTCCGAGTTCCACTCCGAGCTGCACGTCATCTTCAACGACGACAACGCGGACAAGCTCATCCTGCGCCTGCGCGTCCTGCTGGACGGGGAGGCCGCCAAGGAGGGGGCCGACTCGTCCGACCACGACGACACCTTCCTCAAAAAGATCGAGGCCTCCCTGCTGACCCAGTGCGCCCTGCAGGGCGTGCACAACATCAAGAAGGTCTTCATCCGGGAGACGGACCGCCTGGTCCCGGACGCGGCCGCGCCCGGCGGGTACGCGTCCGAAAAGGAGTGGATGCTGGACACGGAGGGCGTGAACCTTCTTGAGGTCATGGCCCACCCGGCCGTCGACGCGACCCGCACCATCTCCAACGACCTGCAGGAGGTCATCCAGGTGCTGGGCATCGAGGCCGCGCGCGGGGCGCTGCTCAAGGAGGTGCGCGGCGTCATCGAGTTCGACGGCTCCTACGTCAACTACCGCCACCTGGCAATTCTGTGCGACGCCATGACGTCGCGGGGCCACTTCGCCGCCATCACCCGGCACGGCATCAACCGGGGCGACGGCGCGGGCGCGCTCGCGCAGGCCTCCTTCGAGGAGACGGTCGAAATCCTGTACCGGGCCGCGTCCTACGCGGAGCGGGACCCCATCACGGGCGTGTCGGAGGCGGTCATGCTGGGCCAGCTGGCCCCCGTCGGCACGGGCGCGTTCGGCCTGCTCCTGGACGAGGCCCGGCTGGCGGACGCGGTGGAGGTCCAGGTCGCGGGCGGCGCCGGCGGCGACGGGTGGGGCGGCGGCGGTGGGGGCGGCGGGTACGGCGCGATGCCCACGCCCGGGCGCGCGACGCCCGGGATGACGCCCTCGCACGCGTCGCCCTCCGTCTTCCGGTCTCCCGGCCTCTGGTCGCCCCTGGTCGGCGATGGCGCCGTCCAGTTCTCGCCCGCCGTCGGCGGCGGGGCCAGCCCGGCCTACCAGGCGGGGCAGGGCGGCGGGTTTGGTGGGGCGGGCGGGGCCAGCCCCGCGGGGTATGGGCCGTCCCCTTCATCCCCGGCCTGGCAGAGTCCGGCCAGCCCGGCGTTCGCGCCCTCTCCCGCCGCGCACCGCCACGCGCACAACGCACACGCGTCCGCGGGGCCGTCACCTTTCTACAGCCCGAGCTCGCCCGCTTGGCAACCATCTTCTGCGGCCGCCGGCGGAACGATGCGTGTGAGTCCAACGTCCCCCGCGTGGACCGGCGGCGCCGGCGCCGGCGCGCACGCCTCCGGCGGTGGAGCAAGCCCCGTCTATTACAGTCCATCATCGCCGAGCTACAGCCCCGGCGCGGCGGGCGCGGCGGGCGCGGCAGGCCCGGGCGCAACGTTCTCGCCGTCGAGCCCGGCCTGGAGCCCGGGAGGGGGAAACTGGGCGGGCGGAGCGGGTGCGGGCGCGGCGGGCGCGGGCGCGGCGGGAATGTCGCCCACCAGTCCCGCGTACAGTCCCAGTTCACCAGCGTACGCGCCTGAGTGATGGCGGAAGGCGGCGGCCGCGGAAGAGGTGTTCGCGGCCGGGTGGTGGTGGTGGCAAATGCGGGATGATGATGCTGGGGGGGGGGGGGGGGGGGGGGGAGGGGGGGTTTTTTGT
>Ga0114918_10002178_pt1 | contig 17595 bp, 32 predicted proteins | sample LantaG_FD_87015 | JGI IMG/M metagenome (GOLD analysis project Ga0114918, IMG submission 87015) | Deep subsurface microbial communities from Baltic Sea to uncover new lineages of life (NeLLi) - Landsort_02402 metaG | ecosystem: Environmental > Aquatic > Marine > Oceanic > Sediment | place... | reverse complement strand
TGCACGCACAGCGGCGTCGATTCGTGGCGGCTGCGGTCCTGCGCACTGAGCGCCAACGACTTCCAGGAACTCGCCAACAGTGTCGGGGCGTTGGCCGATGCCGACATCCACATCGACGACACCTCCGGCCTGACCGCCGCCCGCATGGCGAGCCGGGCACGGCGGCTGGTGTCGCAGAAGGGCATCGGGTTGGTAATCATCGACTACCTGCAACTGATGACCAGCACCGGCAGCGGGCGCGACAACCGGCAGAACGAAGTGGCGCAGCTATCGCGTCAAATCAAGATACTGGCTGGCGAGTTGCGGGTGCCGGTAATCTGCCTGTCGCAGCTCAACCGCTCGCCTGAGCAGCGTGAAGGGCACAAGCCACGGCTGTCGGACCTTCGTGAGAGTGGGGCAATCGAGCAGGACGCGGACGTGGTGCTGATGCTGCACCGCGAGGATACGTACCACCACGGCGAGCCTGAGTACCAGCCGACGAACACAGCGGACCTAATCGTGGCCAAGCAACGCAACGGTCCGACCGGGGCGGTCAAGCTTCAATTCAACGACACGACGGCCAGCTTTCGCAATCTGGCGGCGGGCGAACAGGAGCGAGCGTGATGGCAAAGCAATGGTGTTTCTGGCGGCCAGGTCCCGACGACACGTTCGTCGCCGAGTGCGGGCATGAGTCGGTTGGCGACCTGACCGACGACGTGAGCGATTTTCAATACTGCCCGTGGTGCGGCGTGCATATGGTGGTGCTCGATGACCCCGCCATCGCGGCGGCTGAACAGGAGGGCGCGTGATGGCAGACCTGCTCACCACCGCGCAGGCCGCCGAGTTGTGCGGCGTGACGACACGGACGATTACCCGCTGGTGCCGGTCGCCGGGCGGGCTACATCACGGGCGCATCGGCAGGCCGCACAGCGGTGGCCCCGCGCAGGACGTCATTGCGGTGATGGACCTGGCGGCGTGGCTGAGGCGATGCCGGGTAAGCGACACCACGATTGAACGTATCGAGGCACTAACACAGGGAGCTACGACATGACTGACACATTCGACATCGAGCGGGCGGAGCGCGACGACTGGGAAATACTACACAAGGGCGACGCAGCGAGGCTGTTGCTCGATGGGTGTACGGACGCGGCGGGGATGCACGTAATCGAGCAGGACGGCTATTTCCTGCGCGCGTTCCCCGGCCGCATCCGCAACATCCCCGCAGCCGAGCCGTCGCCGGTGGAGCACACGGTCGCGGTGGGAGTATGGCGAATGCGAAACGGCGAGCTGTACCGAGCAGAAGCAGAATGTGTGGATGACCCGGGCTTTTTCGACACTTGGTGGCCAGATCAACGGATTATTGCCAGCCTGCTCCACTACGCCGACGGCGACCTGACCGCGTGGACGAAGCCCGACGGCGTGCGGGTGGAGTTGATGCCGCGAATCGGCGATATCCACAAGCACACGCGGGAGCAGGAAGCCAAGCTGTCCGCCGCCATCGACGCCCTGGACGGGGAGGCGACGGATGGCTAGGCGACCGCGACAATACAACGCCAAGGCGGGCTGGCGGACCATCGGCGGGCAAGAGTGCTACTTCCGCAGCAAGAGCGAGGCGAACGCGGCGCGGTATCTGGAGTTCCTGAAAGAGCGGGGCCAGATTGACGGATGGCAACACGAGCCAAAACCGCCGTTCTGGTTTAAGGACATCCAGCGGGGCGTGCGCAGCTATCTACCTGACTTTATCGTCTATCCGGCGAGGATTCAGGGCTTCTACTACATCGAGGTCAAAGGGTATCTCGACGCCAAGAGCAAGACGAAGCTCAAGCGGATGGCCAAGTACCACCCCGCCGTGAAGCTCGAACTGTGGGACGCGAAACGCATGGCCGGGCTGACCCGCACGGTCGGGCCGCTGATTGAAGGGTGGGAATGAGCATGAGACGATTCGTGAGCGTGCGAATGGAGCGTGACGCCCTCGAGGTGAAGCCAAACTTGTTCCACCCGACGCCGGATGATCTGGCTGGCATCAGGCGTTTCGAGCCGGGCGAGCGGCGGTGGTACGGCGTCACCGCTGACGGCCGCAGTGAGCGAATCAGCTGGGAAGAGGCGGCGCTGTGGGCAAGGAGAAAATAATCATGGGCGGATGCTTCGGCCACCTCATATTCTGCTGCCTGCACCTGGCGGCCCTGCTGCTGACGATGGGCGTCGGGCTGATCCTGACGATCCCGCTGCACCTGATCTATTCGGCAACACTATCGAAAGGGAAATAAATGGACCGTCCCGCAGCAGAAATGGCCGTGCTCGACGAGGTAGAAAAAATCCAAAGTCTGCACCCACCATTCCATTCAGCCCACGAAGGCTATGCGATGATCGACGAAGAGATGCACGATCTGCGAAGGGCGGTGACCCAAACGCGGGACCGCGGCCAGATGCGCCATGAGTGCCAACAGATCGCGGCCCGGGCGATTCGCTTTATGATTGACCTGACATAACTGCCGCTATCGAGAGGAAAATGACAGTGCCAGCAATCACCGAACTGCGTTCCTGTCCGTTTTGCGGCGTTCCGGCAACCTTGCCCGGCGAGGCGGAGGGGGAGCGGCTGCTTCAATTCACGACGGAAGTAAGCGAGCGCAAGCATTGGGCCATCACCTGCATGAACTGCGGCGCACGCGGCCCGAGCATGTTCAGTTACGACCTGGCCTGCGCGGGCTGGCAAGGCAAGGTGCCGTCATTCAGCGGATAGCTAATAGGCTAACGGCAGTGGACGCCTGAGGACCCATAATCGACCATCGCAACCTGACAACGCCCGTGAGGCGGGGTTGCGAAAGGGTCGATAATGGCAAATCCGACGCGGTACAACGGGTCAGCGGTAACAAACTTCACATTCCCGGGCGGCTTCAGAACGGTCGGCAGCGGGACGGTCGCGCTCCAACCGTCCACGCTGACCGACTCGAATGGCGGGCCGTTCAAATGCACCAGGATCTGGATCGGTGCCCCCACAGCCACGCACACGACCGGGGCCAACACCGGAAACGTATTCATCGGTGACGATCGGCTCGGCGTCAACCAGTTGGCTGGCGGTATTACAATCACAAATACCGACTATGACGGCCTTTACATCGACATCGACGACCCGACAACCGTATATCTGACCGGCCTGAACGCTGGTGATGGCGTGTGTTTCCGTTGTTTCGGCGCCAAGGACGCGACGTTCACCGACCCCACGGCCGAATCGGCTTCGTCCTCCAGCTCCAGCAGTTCGTCCTCGGGCATCCAATCCTCGTCCTCGTCGTCCTCGTCCAGCGAGTCGTCCGCCACGTCTGCCACCAGCCTGTCGTCCTCGTCCAGCAGCTCGTCATCCACGAGCAGCGAGACGCTCAGCAGCAGCTCGTCATCGAGTAGCAGCGAAACCAGCCCGACCTCGGCCACGTCGGCCACGTCGGACAGCTCCTCCTCCTCCTCCTCGTCCAGTAGCAGCTCGTCCAGCAGCTCGACCGCTGTATTCTCGACCAGCTCGTCCAGCTCCAGTTCGTCCAGCCAGACGTCGCCGTCCTCCAGTAGCAGCTCATCCTCGTCCAGCAGCAACTCGACCGAGGCCCAGTCGTCCTCCTCGTCCAGCAGCAGCTACTCGACCGCCTTCCAGTCGTCCTCCTCGTCCAGTAGCAGCTCATCCAGCAGCCAAGGGTAACCCATGAGCGTGAAGGACCTTCCGCGCCAGCGCGTACCGATCGGCCAGATGAACGGGCGTTGGGCGTTCTTGCTCAAACTCGCCCTGCTGACGTACCCGATTCTGTTGACCGCTGGCCTGACCTGGGCCACTTGGGTGACGGCGAGCGTGCTGGAACTGAACACTTTTATGCACGCGGGGCCGCGCTGGACCGAGAAGGACGCGAAGATACAGACCGGCGTGATCCAGGAATGGGTTCGCGGTTGGGTCGACAAGCGGCTTGTGGAGTCGGTCCCGCCCAAGGACGTGATCCGCCGATTGGACACGCTGGAACAAATCACTGCCGCGACGAATAGCCGGGTATCGCAAAACACGATACTACTCGCCCAAACGACGGGCAAGATCGACTTTTTGGTCCGTGGTATGACCCCGTCAGCGAAAGAGCGTGCTCATGGCTCAGACGATGACGATCAAAACTGACGCCGGGTTTGCTATTGTGCTAACACAACCCGCCCGCTATGATGCTGTGACCATGCGAACAAAGGCTAGGCTCGGCAGGCAATCTGTGGTAGACTGATGACATGAATATCACGATCAGCGGCCTATCGAATGCTGATAAGCACCTGGCTACGGGGCGGTTTGACGCGCTGCTCTCGATCGGGCACCCCACCGCAGGCCAGCACTGCGAGGGCCGGGTGCTACACAACTGCATCGTCGACACGTCGGACATGACGCCGAATATGCCGCGCACAGAACCGCTACCGCCAATTGAGGCGGTTATTGAGGTCATCGAGTGGGCACGGACAATATCAGAGGAGGCGACCGTGTTGATCCACTGCAAGCACGGCAATTGCCGGTCGACAGCGCTCGCAATAATCATGCTGTTGGCGAAAGGCTGGAATGCGCGAGACGCCGTCCGGCGCGTCTATGCCACCCGCAAGCGATGCACGCCAAACTGGTACATCCTGGCTATGGGCGACCACCTGTTGGGTACGAACGCACTGGGCCACATCCGGGACCGGAAGCTCCCGCTCAAATCGAGCAGGCGGGATATGCAGGTGCCCCAATGACCATGCGAGCGTCAATCCTGATCCTGGCGTGCGTGCTGTGGGGCTGTGTGCCCGGCAAGTCGCAGATTGTCGATGCTACCAATCAGACCGACGGCCACGCCGAAGCAATCGACGACAACCTGACAGCAGCACTGGAGACAGGAGACGTTGGCCCTTTGGCCGATCCGTTTCGTGGTCGACTCGATATCGAGGGCACGGTCGATACGGGATCAGGTGGCCCGCGTCCGCAAGGCGATGCCGAGCGTGCAGGACCGCACGCCGGAGTGGATGCGGTTGGCGCGGACGATAGCGACGGTGATCGGGATCGTCGCGGTACTAGGCGGCGCGGTATACTTCGGACTGGGACCGATCATCCGGCGGGGCCTGGCGTGGGTGGGCGTGCTGATACCAGCGCCAACGGCGACTCAGGCCCGGCTCGACGCGGAGACGGTCAACAAGGGCGCGACGCTGCCGGAAGAGCAGGTCAGGCGGATCGAGCAAGCCAAGGCAACGGTGCCGGGATACAAGAAGGCGTTCAAGGCGGCAATCAAACCGGAGATCGAATCATGAACGGCATCGAGCTTTTCTTCATGGACATCTGGACGTTCGCATTCAGCCAACTGGGCCTCGTGGCCATCGGGTTCATCCTGCGCGGGTGGCGCGATCGGCGGGTGGCAGCTAAGGCGGTCGCCAATGCTGGCTAATACCCCGCCGTATCATGTGCCCATTGTGGGCGGCCCGTCGCATGGGGTGTCGGCTGTAGCTCGGCCCTATATGTGCGGCGCCCATAACGCCAGAAGCGAGGACGGTGTGCTGAAATACGATTTGTTCCCCTACGCGCTGGTGCGTATCCGCAAGGGCGACAGCTATGACAAATGGATGTTCAGGCCAGCGGCGAATCTGGCCGTGAATCAGGGCAGGTGACATGACGTGTCGAAACCCGGACCAGAACCGAGCGTGGTTACAGACAGGGCGATTAGCCTTGCGGTTGATATGCTCAGCCTGCAATGGCACAAGAGCGATATCAAGAAGGCGCTGGAAGCACAGGTGGGGGGGGATCACAGGTCATTCGAGCGCATCCTGGCTCGCGCGCGCGAGGTGCTGGCCGGGTGCGTGGCCCAGGACGCCCAGGAGCGATTGCAGGACGCCGTTGCGCTGTTCAATCGGGTGATACGCGACCCGAAGACGACCGCACGGGAAAAGCTCGCCGCCCAAGAGCAGAAAACCAAGATGTTCGGCATCGGATTACCCTACGGGCAGCATGATGACAGCCATAGCGACCCCCCCACCGCCGACGAGATTAAGAGCGGTGTTATCGCCGCACGCGCCGCGCTGTTCAACACTGACGACCCACCGGACGCAGCAGGCTATGCTGGCCAGCCCGGCCCGGTTCAAGGTGATACCGGCGGGGCGACGATCGGGCAAGACGGAATGGGCGAAGCGGACCCTGATTGACGCACTTCTGAGCGACTTCTACGACCCGCCACCGTGGCCGGACCCGCGCTATTTCTTCGCCGCACCCACCCGGGACCAGGCCAAGCGGATCGCCTGGCACGACTTCAAGCGCATGATCCCCGACCAGTGGCTCGCCGGTACGCCCCGCGAATCTGACCTGGAGCTGTTGACCAAGTGGGGCAGCAAGCTGTGCGTATTGGGCATGGACAAGCCCGCCCGGATCGAGGGCGTCGGCTGGGACGGCTGCGTGGTCGACGAAATGAGCGACATGAAGCCGGGCACATTCGACCTGACGATCAGGCCCGCACTGGCCGATCGTGCTGGTTGGTGCTGGCTGATCGGCGTGCCGAAACGCAAGGGGCCCGGTGCGATGGAGTATCGCCGCTGGTACGAGTACGCCATGCGCGGCGAAGATCCCGACTGGGCGGCGTTCACCTGGTTCTCCAGCGGCATCGTGCCAGCAAAAGAGCTTGAGGCGGCCAAGCGATCGATGACGCTCAAGGACTACGCCGAGCAGTTCGAGGCAAGCTGGGAATCCGCCGGCAATCGCATTTACGAGGCGTTCGACCCCGCCTACAACGTCCGCCCGTGCTCATATCAGCGGACGCTGCCCATCATCGTGGGCGCCGACTTCAACGTCACGCCGATGGCCTGGGTGTTGTGCCATCAGTACCGCAAGCCCGACCGGCTCGAGGTGTTCGACGAGATCTGGCTGACCGACTCGAATACGCAGCTCGCCATGGACGATCTGCACGCCCGGTACGGCGAGCATCGGGGCGGCTTCGAGTTCTACGGCGACGCTACGGGCAAGAGCAGGCACAGCTCAGCCGTCCAGACCGACTACGCCACCATCGTGGCCGACCAGCGGTTCATCGAGCTTGGCCGCACGACGCACTATCGGGGCAGCAACCCCGCCCGGGCGGATAGATACGCATCAGTCAACGCCCTGTGCCAGAACGCTATGGGCGAGCGGCGGCTGTTCACCGACCCGCGATGCGAGCACCTGATATACGATATGACGCACGGCTACTACGCCGAAGGATCGCGGGAGGCGCAACAAACCGACGAACTGTCACACGCCACCTCGGCCCTCGGCTACGCCGTGCACCTGCTCTACCCGATCGGCTTCGACATGTTCGCGGATGACGGTTACGATCCCGATGTGGCGAGTCCCGTGGGAGTGGCTAGGCGATGACGGAATGGGCCGGTCTCAACCCGTGCCGCAAATGCGGCTCAACTACGCCGCCCGAGCCATTCACGTGGGAGTGCGACTGCTGCGAGGGCCTGCAATGTGTAGACTGCGGGCAGAGGTTCGGCGGGGTAAACGATGGGTGCGAACCGGCATTCGACATCGAGGACCTTAGCGACGCCGAGCATCACCGGATATGGGTCGCGGCGTTGAGCGCCGCATGGAACACAGGAGCCTGACGATGCAAACTGACCCCTGCTGTGCCTGTGGAGCGATGCCCGATTGCGAGGACTACTACATCGCCGAGTGTCGTGATTGCGAGGACGGTTTGGGCGAGGACGAGCATGATTGCCACGGCCACACATTCGGATTGGCCTGCCCGGGCTGTGGACAGATGGGCGGCGGCGTGCCCGAGGACCAAATGAGCGAGGCGGACTCGCACCTGGAGGTCGCCATGATCGCTGCGTGGAATGTCAGCCAAAGAGCCGCAATACCACAGGAGCCGACGCATGGAAACTGACCGCCTGCACACGTGGACGTACCCGGTCGCCGTGAAGCGCCACGACGACGACGGCTCGTATCTGGCGACGATACCCGACCTGCCCGGCGTGATGTCGCACGGCCCGTCAACGGGCGAGGTGCTGCGCCTGCTGCGGACGGGCGTGACCGAGTCGCTTGAGGCACTGGTCGACGCCGCTGTACCGCTCCCGGCCCCGACCCGCATATCAATGCACCGCGGCGAGCCGGAGCACGAGGGCTGTAGCTGGTGGCTGCTGCGTGGCACGTGCAAGGCGCCGCCCGATCTTGAGTTGGACGAAATGGATATGTTGGACGTGGACATCATCGAGCCGGAGACCGACGACCCCGAACTGACCGACACGCAGGAGTAACGCAATGTCAGCCGCAACCGCCACATTCGACATAATCGTATCGAACTCGACCGGCCAGTTCACCCTCGCCCCGCCCAGCACCGGCGAGATAACCAGCGGTCAGGGCCGGGTGGGCGCCGCTACCGGCATGGGCCGACAGAGCGGGTTCCGTGAGCCGCCGAAGTCGTCGTTCGCCCTGTACCGCCGGATGCGTGGCAACCCGACGATCGCCATGGCCCGGGTGGCGGCGTTCGCCCCCGTCAAGGCGGCGTCGTGGTCGATTGTGGCCGATTCCGACGCCGGTGTGCCGGACGAGCGGGTGCAGTTCGTCGAGGCCCAGGTGCTGCCGCTGCGGGCCCGGTTGCTGTCGGACCTGGCGTTCGCCTTGGACTACGGGTTCGCCTCGTGGGAGAAGGTCTGGCGCGTGGCCCCGGTCAACGGCCGCAGCTCGCTGGTGCTCGACAAGCTCAAGTCGCTCAAGCCCGAGCTGACCAGAATCGAGGTGCTCGAATCTACCGGCGCCTTCGCGGGCCTGTCGCAGAAGGGCGTCAAATTATCGCCCTCCAAATCGCTGCTGTTCACGAATGATTTGGAGAATCAGGACTGGTATGGCCGCTCCAGAAACGAGAACATCCGCACCGAGTACGCCGCCTGGAACGACCTGCTCGGCGACATCGGCGTGCTGGCCAAGAAGGTGTCAGGCCCGATTCCGATCATCAAGTACCCCGAGGGCACCGGCAAGGACGCATCGGGCACGACGCAATCCAACGCCGACAACGCGATGTCGCTACTCAACGCCCTATCGCACAGCATCGGCGTTGCGATGCCCAACCGCCTGTCCGCGTGGGCAGAGCGGGCCATCCAGGCGGGCATCGACCCGAAGCAGCTGGGCGCGTGGGTGATCGAGTTCCTGGAGCCGAGCAGCGGCCACCTCGGCGAGCTGATGGAGTCGATGCAGCACCTGGAGAAGCTGTTCAGCCGTGGCTGGCTGGTGCCCGAGCGGGCGGTATCTGAGGCGGTGCTGTCCGGCTCACGGGCCGACAGCGAGGATGCCATGTCGCTGATGTTCCTGATTGCCGAGGACCTGGCGACCCAGATCGACGCGATGGTCAGCAACTACGTCATCAACCCGATTATGACGTACAACTTCGGCGCCGACACCATCGACACGGTCAAGCTCGAACACCAGCCCGTGACCGACGACGCCAAGAAGCTGATCGCCGGTATCGCCCGAGCGGTGCTTGAGAACCCGAATAATTTCGACATGCTAACGAAGGTGCTCGACTTCGACGCCATGCTCGATCGCGCCGAGCTGCCCCGCATCGCCGACACAGCTGATATACTGGACGAGATGGAGCCGCCGGGCACAGCGCAGGCGGTGGCGGACGTGACGGCGGCGCTGGGCGAGATGCAGCAGAAGAACCAAGCCACGCAACCAGGAGACAGCGACGATGAAGACGATGACGATCCAGCCGAGGCCGCTTGACGCCGATTGCGGGAAGTGTTTGTCGTGCTGGTATAACGTCGGCCTGGATGTCGACGACTCCGAGGAACGGACGTGCTGGCTATTTTCCACGCATTTCACACCTAAGACGGTGCCCGATGATAGCGACGAGAATGGCGCGGAATGCCCAGACCACCGCCAGTGGATGCCCCTGGCCGTTGCCGTCGGCGACTGGCCGGACGCCAACGAGCCGCCCATGAAGGAATCTGGCGCCCTGCTGATACCCGATCCTGCGTTGTTCGGGTGCCGGTGCTGGCGATCAGTGGAGGGCCGTTCGTTTTGAGTAGCATCTCGGAGGATATTACCACCGCCGCATGGGCCGACTACCAGGCCGATCGCACGACCGAGCGGCGTAACGCCATCGTCGAGCATTACCTACCGTGGGCGGATCACGTCGCCGCTGGTCGGGCCGCACGGCTACCCGCCCATATCGAGCTGGACGACGTGCAGTCGCTCGCGCGCGAGGCCCTGATCTGGTGCGTCGAGCGGTTCGAGCCTGACCGTGGCGTGTGGTTTAAGTCGTGGGCGAGGCAGAGGATTGCCGGGATGATATTAGACGGAATGCGGAGGCAGGATTGGGTGCCGAAAAACAAACGGAAGCAGGCAAAGGCCGACGGCACAGAATGCGATCTAGCGCAGGTGTGGCAATGGCAGGAAACCCCGACGCACTGCACGGGCCGTGAAGAGCCAGATCGGCTCCACCCCCCGTCGAAAGAGCCGTCGCCGCTGGACCGTGCCGAAGCCGACGACTTCAAGCGGCACGTCTATCGCGGGCTGGACGCACCACAACGGCTGATCGTCATGCTGTATTACGGCGCCGGCATGACAATGAAGGAGGCGGCGCGCGTGATAGGCGTAAGCGAGTCCCGCACCAGCCAACACCTCCAAACCATCAAAGCGATCCTCAAAGCCCGGTTCGGGGCGCGCCTGGCTCGGGAGGCACACAGCGCGAAGGGCCGCTCCAGCGCGCCCGAGCACAGGGCCACCCAGAAGAGGGAGCGACGGCAGTTACAGGCCCAGATATGACCCGCATACCCCGCGAAGTCCAACGCATAGACGCCGAGCGGCGCAGCATCGAGCGGGCCGCTGTGGTCGCGTCGCGGCTGGTCATGCGTGCTATCCAGCGTGCGACTATCGGTGCGTTCAGCGAGGGCGACGATCCGGTGGTCGAGGTTCGGCCCCGGCTCCAAGTGCTGATACCGCTGATGTCGGACGCGCTGCTCGTGGCGTATATGCGCGGCTGGCAGCGGTCGGTGATGCAGGCCCGGCGCGCGATCAAGCAAGGCGTGGCCCGGCCGGTGGGGGTGGGGCTGTCCGTGTTCAGCGAGGTTATCAATGCGCTGCAGGAGCGGACGCAGCACACCGACGCCCAGATCGCTGCCCTACAGGACGAGTTCGTGGCCACGGCCGCCCTGAACATCCAGGATAGCGCCGGGCTGATGGAGCGGTTCGTCCAGCAGACGCTGCTCGATGCGACCAGATCCGGGCTGAATAAGCGGGAGGGGCTGAAGGCGTTCACCGAGGCGATGCGCACGAGCGGGCTGACCCGCCAGTCGAGTCACGTGGTCAACACCATATTCCGCACCCAGACGGCGGTGGCGTACAGCGTTGGGCAGCAGCGGGCGAACGATACGCCGGAGATCAGGGAGATCCTGTGGGGGTACGAATATAAAAGCGTAGGCGATGACCGGGTGCGCCCGGCACACGCTGCGATGGACGGCGTGCGGGCAGAGAAGGACGATCCGATCTGGGGCGAATGGTCGCCCCCGTCGGGGTGGAATTGTAGATGTGTACGCATCAGCATCTTCGAGGGTCAGTCGCTCGCCAACCCGAAAGAGCCGCCAGCCGAGACCACCGACCACCTCGGCCGCACGGTCCCCGTTGTGCCGGACCAGGGGTTCGCGGTCAACCCGGCGGACATTTTCCCGACGCTCAGCCAGACGCCGGTGGTGCTGCCGACGGCGCCCCGCCCGAAGCTGCGTAAGCCGACCCCCACAGCGCAGGCCCCGACCCTCACGGCCAAGCCAACCACACCGGCACCAAAGCCCAAGCCGACCGTCACCCGCAAGGCCACGGCCAAGCGGCCCGCCCCAGCCAAACCGGCCCCGCCCAAGAAGATCGCCAAGGCCAAGCCGACCAGTGCCGACCTGAAGAAAGAGCTTGCCGAGACGAAGGCGCGGCGCGAGGCGGCAGCGAGAAAGCTGGAGCAGGGCAAGGCCGCGGTGGCGAAGCAGAAGGCGGAGCTGGCGAAACTGGAGCAGGCCAAGGCCGCGCCGAAGCCAGCGGGCACGCTCAAGCCGAAGGAGTGGAAGGCGTCGCTGTCGAGGGAAGAACGGCTCGCCTTCGATAACTGGTCTGGCTTGGGATCAGAAAACATTAGGGCGGCGCAGCTCGCAGGCAAGCCGAATCTCACCGTCAGGGAGTTGGAACGATCGCTGAATCGCGCCCAGCCATTCGACGGCAGCAAACAGAGCCTATGGCGTGGAATGCACAACGTTGGGCCTAAGGATATGCAACAGCTATTATCGGCGGATTCGATCAGCGTGGACGCGATCAGCAGCGCCTCGAAAAAGAAGATCATCGGCGAGGGGTTCGCCCTGCCCCGTGGCGGGATAGCGCCGGGACAGAGCGTGCTGTTTGAGATACGCGGCAGCACAACCGCTGTCGACATCACGCAGATCGTCGGCCAGAAGGAGGGCGAGGTGCTGCTGCGCAAGGGCGCCCGCTACCGCCGGATCGGCACCGAGAGCGTCGAGATCGGCATCAAGAAGGAGCCTGCCATCAAGATCATCCTGGAGCAAATCTAATGGCCGAGCAGCCATCCCGCTTCGCCGATACCGACCTGACGTATATGACCCCGCGCCAGTCTGCCCGGCCCCGGTTCGCCGCGTTCGGTGCTGGATGGGCTGCTGCTGAGGCGGGCGAGCCGCGCGAATCGCCGCACCCGGCTGGCAGCGAGGCTGATACGATGTGGTTGGACGGCTACGCCACCAGCCGCGCGGTCAGCTCCTAGGCGCATCCGCAGCGTCCCACCCGCCAAACCAAGCCGCTCGCTGTCGTGCCAGATGATGGTCGGGGTCAAAGTGCCCGGGGTGCGGGTTGTTGAGCCGCATGACGTACTCCATGCGGGCGTCGTAGCCGTCCTCGTATTCCTGATCGCAGGTCTCGGCTGACGGTTCACTTGGCATCGTCAGTCTCCTTCGCCGTCCAGTGCTTGCATCCGTGCAGTCTTCCCGCACTTGCAGCAGATGTCGCCAATATACGGCCTAGCGGCATCCAAGTATTTAGCGCAGACTCTTCGACTCTCGCCGTGAAACCGCATGATTCGGATCTCGGCAAGAGCGTATTCCGGCACGCCGCCATAGCGGGGCTTGAATACATGCAGGCCTTCGGGCGTCATGCATTTGGTAATGTCAGTCACGGTCAGGCTCCTTCGCCGCCCAGAACTTGCAGGAGAAGTCGGGGGGCAGCATCACACAGACGCCGATGATATCGCCGCCATCCATATACGGCGTTTTTCCTTCTTCGTTCTGATCCGGCCCTCGTGTCGTCATTTCGCAAGTGCCCTGCAAGGGGCCGCGCCAACCTGGGCTATCATCGCAATCGTAATACTCGCACCCGTCGCACCGCCGCGCCTTGAGCGCGGCCAGTTCTCGCTGCGCCTTCACCCATTTGGCCTCAAAGCGGTCCGCCATGAGCTCGCTGATCGGACGGTTCTCGTTCATGCGCCCATTTTAACGCCGCTTAGCCAATTAGCCAACCGCTATTAACAAATTATCGCACACCATTATCGTTTGGGCATGGCAAAGGCTTACGCCCTATTCGGCGGGACAGAGCAAATCACCGAGCCGGTCGGCGATCCAGTCGATCGGAACGGCACGCCGGTGCGCACGTTCCGCAAGGACATCGCCCGCGTGGGCCGATACCGCCACCCCAAGGAAGGCTGGGAGCTCGACGTAACCCCTGACAGGCTAGACGCTTGGGTCGCCGCATTCGACGCGATGCGGGCCAACGGCGTGGATGTCGAGGTGGTGGTCGACCACTCATTCGACGCGGACGCGATCCGCGGCTACGTCACGAAGATGTGGCGGGACGGCGACACGCTCTACAGCGAGCACGAGATGCACGGCGCCCGGGCCATCGAGTTGGCCGAGACCGCCCGCAACACGTCGCCGTGGATCGACCGGCGCTACACCGACGGCAAAAACAACCACTACGGCGAGGCGATCGTGCATTCGGCGATCTGCCAGCAGCCCGTCATCCCCGGCCAGGAAGGCTTCACAGCCCTCGCTGCCAGCCTGCGACACGACGGCGCCAACGCCCTGATCCTCAGCATGGAGACCGACGACATGGCACTCAACATCGAAGAGTTCCGCGCAATGCTCGGGGCCGACGCGACCCTGACCGAGGAGACGCTGGTTGCCGCGATCGGCGCCCGACTCCAAGCGGCAGAGACCGAGAAGGCCGAGGCGACCGGCAAGGTCGACGGGTTGACCGCCGAGGTCGAGACCCTGACGGCCAAGCTGACCGAGGCCAAGGCGGGCCAACCGGCAGCGCCTGACGCCGATATTCTCGATCAGTTGGCGGACGCGACCAACGCGGGCATCGACGCTCTGATGGACTCCGGCAAGTTGGCGCCAGCGATGGCAGCCAGCCTCAAGACGCTCGTGGTCGGCCCGGAGGACGCCCGCAACGCCTACGCACTGAGCAAGACGTACAGCGGCCGCCCAAGGCGTTCGCGCGCGAGCTGCTCGACTGGGTCCGTGCGTTCGTCGCATCGCCGGATCAAGGCGAGATCACCAGGGGCCAGCAGACCGTCGCACTCAGCCACGCATTAGATGACGACGCCGCGGCGATCGCGGCCCGAAACCGAGCAGACACAGCTGCAGGCATCCGCGCGAAAGCCGGGATCAAGCCTGTTGCAGCCTGACCCAGGAGATATGAATCATGGCGTATAACCCAATCGTAGGACTCCCCGGTCTCGGGACTGCACGCACAGCGACCCCGCGCCGGATCATGTTCACCCCGCAGAACGTGACGTATTTACCAAACGGGGCGACACTGGACGGCTCTGAGTCGCGCGATCCGACCAACACGGGCGACTTGGACGAGTTGCAGCCGGGCCTGCTGATGGGCATCATCACCGCGTCGGGCCTGTGGGCACCGTCGTATGTGGGCCTGCTCACCGCTGCGTACACGTCCGGCGGCGTCTCGCTGACGGTCGGTGCTGCTACTGCGGTCGAACTGGCTCGCCTCGTCGGGCAGACGGGCACGAGCGAGCTGGTCTGCATCGGTGCGCCTAGCGCTGCCGGGACGGTGGCGTCAACGGCGTTTACCCATAGCGCCATCGACGTTGTGACGGGCATCATCACGGTGACCAGCTTGGGCGTGAACAAAACGTCCGGCGCGATCATCGCCGTCAACGACGGGCGGCAGACCCCGCTCGGCGCGATCGCAACCGACTACCCGGTGAAGGTCACCGACCAGGACGGCACGAGCGTTGACACGCACCTGCCGTCGCTGATGGTGGGCGGATTCGTGGACACCGATCAGATCATCAATTACCCGGCGGCTGCGAATACCACGCTCACCGCCTACGTGCAATCGCGCCTGCGCCTCGCTGGCGCATGGACGTTCAGCGACACATTCGGCGTGTAACCGACTGACCAACGCGGCTCCAACCCCGCAGGAGATGATATTATGGCAAAATCACTCGTAGACATCCTCGGCTGGGAGTCGCGCACGGCTGGCGTACAGGATCCGGCCGGCGGCGTACCAGACGCACCACTGCCCGGCGGCCTGTTCACGTTGACGACCCCGGTGCAGGGCAACGTGTCCAGCTACCTCAAGAGCACCGGCGTGCGCCAGACGGGCACGATCAAGGGGTATGAAAGCCCGTCGACCCCGGCGCCCAAGGTCGGCACGGTCCAGCAGCCGGTGACGCTGATCCACGGTGCGATGCACCACACGCACGGCGCGATCCTGCTGCGCCAGCTCAAGGACGAGAACGACAGGGTGCAGAAGATGGCCGAGGCCGAATTGAACACGCAGACGGTTGCGCTTCGCCAGCGGTACGTCAATCTGCGCAAGGCGGCCGTCTACTCGATGCTCGGCTTGGGCCACATTTACTTCGCCGACCAGGAGCTGTTGGGCAGTTCGGCCGGCGCTACGGTGGATGTGGACTTCGCGCCCGTCAGCAGCAACGCCGACCTCGGAGCATGGGACACTGCGGGCACGGACATCGGCGCCCAGATCGAGGCCGTCAAGATCGCCTACGCCCAGGACACCGGCCTCCAGATCCGCCATTGCATCTACGGCGCGAATATCCTTGGCTACCTGTCGACGAACACCATCCTCAGCAACCTGATCAACGGCAACCCCGCCTTCTCGCAGGCGCTCGGGATGAACCAGGCCCCGGCCGGTTTCCTGGGTATGCAATGGTGGCCTGCCTCCCAGCAGTGGTTCGAGACGAGCACTGCGGGCACGTTCGCCTCGTTCTTCGGTGATGACACGATCACGATGATTCCCGAGCCGTCGCCCGCATGGTACGAGTTGCAGGAAGGCACCTACCCCGTGCCCACGTCGCTGGGTGGCGTGAGTAACGACGCGAGCGGTTCCTTGGGTGACTTCGCCGAGGTCTCCGGCATGTTCGCCTACGCTACCATCTCGGACGACCCGCCGGGCGTCAAGCAGATCGTCGGCGACTGTTTCTTGCCGATCGCCAAGGTGACCGGCAGTATCCGCATCGTGCGCGACGTTACGCAAGCGGCCACCTAATAGGCCGCTGACATCCGATCACAGCCCAGGGCGGGCGGGCCACAAAGCCTGCTCGCCCTTTTTCTATGAGGTGGCAACATGGCCTATTGCACACGAGCAGACATCGAGGGGCTGGTCGGCCGGGCGAACGTGGCGACGTGGGCCGACCGGGACAACGACCAGGACGCCGAGACGGTTGATGACAACGTGACCGACGCGATCGCCACCGCTGACGCCCGGATCGACGGGACGTTCCAGGACGGACCCTACTCGATCCCGTTCGCCGCGACGGTGCCGCAGCTCGTTAAGGACTGGTCACGCAAGCTGGCGGCTGTGGAGCTGTACCGGGCGCGTGGGTTCAGGGACGAGGGCGACGATCCCGCTGGCAAGCTGGGCGTGCTGGAGTCGGACGTGGAATCGGCGATGTGGCAATACGTGAACGGCGCCCGGCGTCTACCGCTGAGCCAGGACCGGGTGCAGCAGACGGTGCCGGTGGCGTTGAAGGTCCGTGGCATCAACTGGTGAGCGATCATGGCAGAGACAGTACGAATCGACGATCGGGGCACCCGCCAGATGCAGAAGTGGCTGAAGGAGGCGGTGCAGGCCAACGGTGGGCCGGACAGCAACCCCGTCAAGAAGATGCTTCGCCAGTGGGGGCACATCTATCTCGCCTCGATGCAGCGGCGGTACAGCAAGTTGAGTCGTGGCGGTGGCGGCGAGTGGCCCAAGCTCAAGCCCGCGACGGTGAAGGGCCGCACAGCCGCACCGTTCCAGCGTGTGCAGGGCAAGCGCGGCCAGCGGGTAACGCTCGCTGGATCTGCCCAGCGTGCCCGGCGCAGCTTGCGTGCCAACACCAACCCACGCACCCGGTCCCGGCTGGTCAAGAAGCTGATCGCTATCGGCGACGCCAACGCCTCGATCCTGATCGACACGCGGGCGTTGTGGCGTGGGCTGAACCCGGGCGCACTGGGCAACCTAGAGAACGCTGTCAGCGGCGGCATCGAGATCGGCTGGGGCGCAACGAAGCACCCCGGCAGTGCGCCCACCTTCGGCGACATCGCGCGGTTCCACCACTTCGGCATGGGCCGGAATCCGCGCCGTGAGTTGCTGGTCGGCCCCGACACGGACGC
>Ga0114918_10002175_pt1 | contig 17618 bp, 21 predicted proteins | sample LantaG_FD_87015 | JGI IMG/M metagenome (GOLD analysis project Ga0114918, IMG submission 87015) | Deep subsurface microbial communities from Baltic Sea to uncover new lineages of life (NeLLi) - Landsort_02402 metaG | ecosystem: Environmental > Aquatic > Marine > Oceanic > Sediment | place... | reverse complement strand
TTATTTAAAACTTTTTGGAAACCACGTGAAGTCAGTAACTCAGAGATGTTGTTTGAGTATATACCAGATGAAGTTATACCAGATTTTAAACAACTTATTTATAGAGATTTTATTGACCAAACAGGTAGAAATCCAACAGCTGTCAAAAAATATTTAGCAGACCACAGTGAAAAACTAAAACTTTGGTATGGTGATGATTTTGTAGAAGGTTTAAAAGGTTACAACAAAATTATTGATGATATTACAGTGTTAGCAGCTGAGGAAGGATTACCGTCTAGTGCTTTTCAAAAATTAGTGACAGGTTTAGTTAGAGCTTACGTGGGTATATTTACACGTCCAGGTAGGTTTATTACTGCTGGTGGACAACTGACTGAAAATATTAGAAAAGGCAGTTTTGAGGATATGATACTCAACCCTGATAGGTTGTATGACAAAATCAAAAGAGGTGAGTTTTTTAGTAACCCTGCAACTCAAACATTAGCGAGAGCAGTAGGTAGAGCTTACGGTCAAGAAGAGGTAGTAGGTAGAGCAGAAGTTGATCAACCTACAAGTGAGTTTCCTGTAGAAATGCCTGATTTAACTGCAGGCTTAGAAGAAGTACAACTAAGTAGAGGTGGAGAACCATTAATGGAGTTAAAATACTAATATGAGTATCTACGATAGAATGAATTTTAATTTAAGCAGAATGCCTGAAAGGGAAGATGTGTTCATGCCTAACAGACAACCTGTTACAGATGCACCTTTATCAAACCTAACTCAGCCTCCTGTTTTTAATCAATTAACTCCTGAACAACAACAAGCATTACAAAACTTTCAAAATCCTGCACCAGCTCAAATAGATTTAGGTGGTGGTTTAGGTAGTTTTAGTGTACCTCAAATACCTTTAGAAACTATACTAGCTAATGTTCCACAATTTAATATACCCACAGGAGTTGATTTAACAAATCTTGATCCTACTATTTTCGGTTACAGACCACCAGCCGTGGAGCCAGAAGTAGAAACTGTAGAAACTGGTTTAGAAGACGCAGGTGTAAGTGATGAAGTTATAGAAGATGTAAGCGATAACACTTATGACTTAGGTATACTAGACCCAGAAACAGGTCAAGTTTATAAAAGTGAGGAAGACTTACCAGAAGGGGTCGTTGTGGGTGGCGGAGACGGACCAGCAAACACAGTTGTTGAACCCTACATACCACCTCCACCTCCACCTCCACCGTCTGTTATTTCACAAGCACAACCAGTTATACCCCCTAGTGTAACCCCAGCACCAAGCCCAGCTACTGACGTAGTTACAGGTGAGGATATACCTTTAATTACTCCACAAGTAAGCGTACCACAGGAAAGTTTAACTGGTTTAGGAAGTTATTTCACTACTCCACAAATAAATCAAATAGTAAATCCTGGATATAGACCCCCTTCTACTACAGATATGGATAAACTTTTACAACTACAACGTGAAAGTTTTAGAAACTTTTTAGTACAACCTGCAGCAGAAACTGTTCCTGCTCCAAGCCCAAGCACAGGCACTGCTCCATCAGAAGGCGACGCTGGTTCAGGGTACGTGGGAACTGATTACACTACAGTCCCTACAGACACTACCGCAAGAGACTATATAGACCAACTATACAATGATCCTACAGGTATACAGTTTGGTGTTGGCGATCTTCAAAATCAAATGGGTATGGATCCTTATCGGTTTAACAACATCGGTGGTTATTACACTGCCTATAACCCTGCACAAGATATGCAAAGGGGTATACTAAACAATATCTATAATAGAGGTTACGGTGCTATGGACTTTCCTGTATTTAGTGGTATTACTAGTTTAGTGCCTAGTGACGCTAGAGCTACTATCGGTCGTTAAGTTATTTTAACCAATCACTAAAAGTTTCTTCACCTAGAACTAAGTTAGCAATAGATTGTTTTTTACGTAGTGCTTTTACTATCTTTTCATCTACAGTTTTTTCACAAACTATATCTATATAAGTAACTTTATTGGTTTGACCGATACGGTGTGCACGGTCTTCAGACTGTAAGCGTTTTTCTAGGTCATAGTTGTTACTATAATAAACAACCGTGCTAGCAGCAGTCAAAGTTATTCCGTAACCACCAGTTTGAGTATTACCTACAAAAAATCTTAGAGGACTATCAGGATTTTGAAACTCATCAATTACCCTTTCACGTTCAGCTTGTTCAACTCCACCGTAGTAAGTTCCTACTGAATTTTCCCCATAAGCTTCTTTTAGCATTTTTTCTATGCGTTGAATGTCATATCTATAGTTAGCCCAAATAATGACTTTTCCGTCAGTTTCTTCTAATATAGAGGACAATTCAAGGAGTCTTTGCGAAGGTATTTCGGTAGTAACTCCGTCGTCAGTAACTGTGAATCCGCATGAAATTTGGTGTAAACGTATGATTTGTGTAATAACATGGTTAATGGTTACGGTTTTAGAATTATTTAAAAATGTAACAGCAAAACGTTGTAATTCTTTATATGCTTTTTCTTGTTCCTTAGTCATTTCTATATTTCTTTTTAAATATATTTTTTCTGGTAAGTCTAAGCAATCTTTTTTCAAAACTCTGTGGCTAAACTTAGTGAGTAACTCATTTAGTTCTTCCATGTTTTTATAACCAGTAACAAATTTATATGTTCTGCCTTGACCACGTTTTTCTACTAAGTCAGCGTAACGTGCACGGAAACTATAAAAACTACTAAACCCTAAAAGTGCAGGATTTAAAAACATACATTGACTATATAAATCTAGTGGACTTTTAGTAACTGGTGAACCTGTAAGTATTCTTCTGTAATAAGCGTACTTACCTAGTCGTACACAGTTCGCTGTCCGTTTAGCGTCTGGATTTTTTATAGTAGTGCTTTCATCAATTACAAAAATAGTTTTATTTTGTTGAATAAACATATTAGCAAACTGTACACCTTTTTTAGTGCTTAGTGCTTCTATGTTCATCACTAGTACTTTTAAATTATGGTCGATAGTAAGTACAGTTTTTAATTCTTTTTCAAAAGCTTTAGTGTGGTTACTTTGCCACTTTACTACATCAACTTGTATTGAGTCTGGTAAGTGAGTAGGTATTTCTTTACTAACCCAGTTGTTGTATACACCTTTAGGAGCTACTATTAATGCGTTATAGATTTTACCTTGACCGTATAGGTGAGCAATGTTGTCTATTATAACTTTTGACTTACCACAACCCATCTCCATAAATAATGCGTACTCGTCTTTATCATGAGAAACTGTTAGTGCTTCTACCTGATGCTCGTAAGGCTGTGTCTTATAATTAAACTGTGTCATTAGTCTCGTCTCTTATAGGTAACTATAAAGTACTTCACTAATAATTAAAAGGTTATTGCACGTTTTATGCCAATAGGTCTGTAATACGTTTAGCCAATACGACTCTGTTATTATATTAACGATAGTTTTGAGCTACCCTATTACCGATATTGGCTAAAACGATAGTTTTATTAAAAAACTTTTTATACTTTTCTATATCCCTAATATACGCAAGGTTTAATATTTACGATAAAGTTTTATTTTTATACTGTTCTAAGTTATTATAAAGGCTTGGGTAGTTTTTAAAATTATTCATATTATAATCTCCTTGTTGTGGCTACTGTGCAAACGGTAGCCTCAACTCTAAGAGAGAAACAAGAGACAAGATGACAGTATACGTAGTACAGAAACCAGATAGTAAAAAGAACATTCTCTCGGCTGCAAAGTTTGGAGACTTTGAACTTATATTAGATCATACACCTGATATGATCTTTAGTCCTGTACCGACCATAGCTAAAATTCGTAAGAAGTTGCAAAAGTTTAGTGATGATGACTATATTCTTTTAATTGGTGATCCTGTAGTTATAGGTATTTGTGTACACTATGCTTTACTTAATAACGGAGGTAAGGCTAACTTACTTAAATGGGATAACCGTGAATTTATTTATTATAACTTGGAGGTAAATACAAATGTTTGAACCAGAAGATAAACCTATGGGCGACGCTTCCCTTAAAGCGTTATCGGAAAAATCCAACCAACTACAAAAGTTAGATGATGCTATACAAGAAGCTGAGCAAACTTTAGGTCAATTAAAAGCTGAGTATAGAGAACTAAGCGAAGTAGACATACCCAGTATGTTAAGTGAATTAGGGTTAAGCGAAATAACTTTAAAAGACGGTAATAAAATTAGCACGTCAACTTATTACTCAGCACGTATCAGTGAAGATAAACGTGATGAAGCTTTTCAATGGTTAAATGACAATGGTTTTGGTGATATTGTAAAAAATACAGTATCAGTAAGTTTTGGCAGGGAAGAAGACGACTCTGCTAGAAAGCTCGTAGATAGCTTAGAGGATAATGGGTACGCTACTGCTCAAAAAAAGTGGGTAGAGCCTATGACACTCAAAGCTTTTGTACGGGAACAAGTGGAAAAGGGTTCCGACCTGCCCTTAGAAACTTTTAATGTTTATATAGGTCAAAAAACAAGGATAATTAAAAAATGACACAAGAAAATAGTAAAACTGAAATAAGCGAAAAGAAAAATACTGAACTAGCTGTGGCTTCTGCCTTTATGGACGACGCTAACAGTGGTTTAGAAAATATAACCTCTGAGGATCTTACCATACCTCGTTTAAAAATACTTCAAGCGTTAAGTCCAGAAGTAAATAAGCGTGATGGTAAGTACGTGGACGGTGCTTCTGCTGGTGACGTTATTAATACAGTTACCAGTAAACTATACAGCGAGGATAATGAGTTGGTGGTTTTACCAGTAAGTTATAAACGTTTGTTTTTAGAGTGGCAACCACGTGAGAGCGGTGGTGGATTAATTGCTCAGCATGAAGACCAAGGCATACTTAGTAAAACTACTAAGAATCAAATAGGTCAGGATGTGTTAGAAAACGGTAATTATATCCAGACTTCCGCTAATCACTTTGTTTTAGTACTTAATAGTGACGGTAGTTACGACCAAGCTATGATACCTATGGCTGGTACACAGCTTAAAAAGTCTAGAACATGGAACTCAGTAATGGCTAGTATAAAACTAAGGTCAGGTGACAAAGTATTCACCCCACCCAGCTTTAGCCATAAGTATAACATGAAGACTGTACAAGAGTCTAATGACCGTGGTACTTGGTTTGGTTGGAATATATCTAACTTAGGACCATTGAGTGAGGATGAGATGTTCTACTATGAGGCAGCAAAAGACTTTGCAGCTACTGTAGGAGACATTAATCTTTCTAATACTGGTGGCAGTGAGTCTATTACAGAAGACGCACCGTTTTAACTTTTCATTTCTCAAGGCTTGGTGAATGTATTCAGTCTTGCTAGTGATGCTGTATAAGGTGAGGGGTTCCCAAGTCTTGAACCTCCATAGGACTCCTCACTACACTAGCTCTTTTATAAGGAATAATTTTGGAATTAGCAAAACAATTTAGTGAAATATTTGACGGCTCAAAACGTGCCCATGGCATATTTGATATAAACGAGCAAAACAACGGTCAAAAACAACAAGGTGTTGCTAAAACAATAAAAACTGTAGGAGCTACTCTACAAAACTGGGAAAACCATTTAGAAGGTAAGGTTGGTTTAGGTATTATCCCTATTAACGAAGATAACTTAGTTAAATGGGGTGTGATAGATATTGATACCTATTCATTAGATTTACCAGTATTAGTTAAAAAGATAGAAAGTTTTAAATTACCACTTATAGTTTGTAGGAGTAAAAGTGGTGGAGCTCATGTTTTTTGTTTTACAACAGACTGGATAAACGCAGGAGACATGCAAGATAAACTCCGTGAGTTGGCTGCAGGTTTAGGTTACGGTGGTGTAGAAATATTTCCTAAGCAACGTGAAGTTTTAGTAGACCGTGGTGATATAGGTAGTTGGTTAAACATGCCTTACTTTCAAAACGATGTATCTGTACGATACGCTTTTAATCCTAAAGGTGAATCATTAACTCCAGAAGAGTTTATTAAGTTTGTACAAAAACGTAAAGTCACACACGAAGAGTTATTACAGCTTTCCGTACCAGAAGTAGATGAATTAAAAGATGGACCACCTTGTTTAAAAACTTTATTAAAACAAGGCTTTCCTGAAGGCACTCGTAACAACGGTTTATTTAATGTAGGGGTGTATTTAAAACAAGCTGTTCCTGAAAAATGGCAAACTGAAATAGAAGAATACAACCGTAAGTTTGTTAGTCCCCCCTTACCAGCTAAGGAAGTCTTAGGATTAATAGGTACATTAGAAAAGAAAGAGTATAACTATAAGTGTAGCGACGAGCCGATACGTTCATATTGTGATGTACAAAAATGTCGTACTTGTAAGTTCGGTGTAGGGAAGGGTAATACTACTCCTACATTCTCTAGCCTAGCTAAACTAGACACTAAACCACCTTTGTGGTTCTTGTCTATTGATGATAAGCGTTTAGAATTAACTACAGAACAACTACAAAATCAAACTAAGTTTCAACGTGCTTGTATGGATGTTATAAATATTATGCCACCTAAAACTAATGAACGTGCTTGGCAAGCACAGATACAAAGTTTAATGGACAATGGTATGGAAATTATTGAAGTTAGTAATGACGTATCACTTGACGGTCAGTTTAAAGATTTATTAGAATCTTTCTGCACAGACTTAGCACAAGCCAGTACTCGTGAGGAAGTATTATTAGGTAAACCTTATACAGAAAACGGTAGAACTCATTTTAGAATTAAAGACTTACGTGAATATTTAGTTAAGCACAGATTCACAGAACTAGACACTAATAAAATAGCCAGTAAGTTACGAGACTTAAAAGCTAAACACACCTTCTGGAATTTAAAAGGTAGAGGTACTAATGTTTGGTACATACCAGAAATAGAATATAAAGAAGAAACTTTAGACGGTCATGACTTTACACAGGATATGATGTGAGTTGGAACATTGTTCTTGGACCACCTGGAACTGGTAAGACTACCTTCTTACTAAAAACTGTAGAAGATTTATTCAAAAAAGGTATTAAACCTTATGAGTTAGCATATCTTGCTTTCACTAAAAAAGCTGCAACTGAAGCTCTTCAACGTGCTGTAGAAAAGTTTGATTACGAACCTGACCAACTTATTTATTTTAGAACTATTCACTCACTCTGTTATTTTTGGCAAGGACTCAGTAAAGCAGATGTTCTAGATAGAAAGGATTTACGAACATTTAGCTTAACCGTAGGAGAAAAGATTAGTTCAGCATGGGACGGTGAAAACTTAATGGCACTTAATTCAAAAGGTGACCAAATGTTATTCTTAGAAAACATGGCTCGTAATACAAGTATGTCTTACCGTAATGCATGGAACGTGGCTAACTCTGATATCTCTTGGATTCATTTTGATTGGTTTTGTAAAAATTATAATAAGTTTAAAGACTTAAATTATTTAATGGACTTCACCGATATGTTAACAGGGTTTTTAAATTTTGAAACTACTCCACCTCTAAAGGCTCTAATAGTAGACGAAGCTCAAGACTTATCGGCTTTACAATGGAAGTGTGTTCATAAATTAGCTAAAGACGTTGACCACGTTTACATAGCAGGAGATGATGACCAAGCTATTTATAAATGGGCAGGTGCTGACCCAGACCAATTTATAGACTTAGAGGGTAAAGAAATATATCTAGAGCAAAGTTACCGTGTACCTAGAAAGGTTCATGATGTAGCTCTTAATATTGTAAAGCGTATACGTAACCGTAGACACAAAACATGGATACCTAGAGAAGAAGAAGGAAGTGTTACTTACCACAATAACTTTGAACACATAGATATCAATAGTGGAGAGTGGTTGTTCTTAGCTAGAAACAATTCTTATTAAACGCAGTAGAAGACCATTTAAGAACTAATGGATACTTCTTTACTAAAAATAATAAATCTTCCGTTAATGAAAATTTAATACATGCTATTAAAGATTGGGAAGTTTTACGTAAGGGTGAAAGTATAGAAGCTAATAGAATTAGAAAAATATATGGGTTTATGAAAGCTGGTAAAGGAGTTCGTACTGGTTACAAAACTATGAAACAAGCTTCTCCTGATTTAATGCTTAACATTAATCAACTTAAAAGAGATTATGGTTTAATGGTAGATGGTATATGGCATCAGGCTTTTGATTTAATTGGAGACTCTCAGCGTGAGTATATTATTTCTTGTTTACGTAAGGGCGAAAAAGTAAATTCTTCAAGAATTAAATTGAACACTATACATGCTACAAAAGGTGGTGAGTGTCAAAACGTAGTTTTATTAACAGATGTAGCCAGTAGAACTTATGAAGAACTATATACTAATCCAGATAACGAGTGTCGAGCGTTTTACGTAGGTGTTACTAGAACTAAGGAAAACTTACACATAGTTCAAGGTAGAACTAGGAAAGAATTTAAGGTAATGATCTAACTTTACTTATACTTTACAAGTAAAGTAAAATTATATTTTATAAAGGAGAAATTATATGAATATATTTTATGTACATAAAGACCCTTTCAAAGCTGCAAGCATGCTACCTGATAAGCTAGTAGTAAAAATGCCTTTAGAAAGTGCTCAAATGTTATCTACTGTGCACCGTGTTTATAATGGCGATGCCTATTGTGACCTTAACGGTATCTATAAAACTGCTCACCTTAACCACCCCTGTACTATTTGGGCTAGGGAAAGTGTTATGAATTATAAGTGGCTTTACTGTCACTTTCATGGTCTATCAGACGAGTACACTAAACGTTATGGCAAAGTACACGCTAGTTGGACTAAACTAAAAGATAAACTAGCAGAAGTCCCTAGCCTTATACCTAAGTTTAAATTTTATCCACCAGCCCAAGCTATGCCTGACCAATATAAAGACCCTGACCCTGTTAAGGCTTACCGTAATTATTTAATTAACGAAAAGCATTACGCCGAATGGAATAAATGTACACCTAAACCAGACTGGTGGGTAAAAGAAGTAGCATGAGCCAAGAAAATTTACAAAGGTTTTTTGACTACTTAAACGAACGTCACATCGTATACTTACGTCGGCAGAATGGTGTCGCTTATCCGTGGACTGGTGACCCTATATTAACTGAGTATAGCTTTTGCAACGTGTACCGTGAACTAGATAGAGTAACTGAGTGGATACGTGTTAACTGGCGAGAGCCTTATGCTGACCATCCTAATTTACCTTTTGCTATGGCTATGGCTAGACAAATCAATTGGCCAGACACTTTACAAGAGCTTGGTTTTCCTGAGCACTGGAATCCTGAAAGGTTAAAAGCTATAATGCAAGGTAGAATGGATAGAAAAGAAAAAGTCTACACTGGTGCGTACATGTTAACAGGTACATTAGGTGGCTCTAAAATAGAACAAACTATAGATAAAATATTAACACCGTTATACAATAACCATCCACCTATGATAGAAGACTCACTAGAAGAAACATGGAAAGGTTATTTAAAGTACGCTGGTTTTAGTGGCTTTATGGCTTATGAGGTAGTGACAGACTTACGCCACACTAAATGGTTAAATAACGCTAAAGATATTATGACATGGGCAAATCCAGGACCTGGAGCTCAACGTGGTTTAAATAGGATACACCTTAGAGACTTAAATAAAACAATTAAAAAAGAACAACTTAATTCAGAAATGAAACAGTTATTAGACTCTTCACCAGACTATCTTCAAGGGCACATGGAACCTCTTGAGATGCGAGATATTGAGCATTGTCTGTGTGAGTTTGATAAATATGAAAGGGTGCGTTTAGGTCAAGGTAGACCTCGTGCTAAATATAAACCCCATATATAGGAGAATATTATGAGAATTTATATCCCTACAAGAGGACGAGCAGATAATCAAGTTACTCTGTCCTTCTTCCCTGAGGATTTGCGTAAAGAAGTTACGTTGGTTGTTGATCACGACGAAGCTGATCAGTATGTTAAATATGATTGTAAAATTATGGTTTGTCCAGAAACAGTTCACGACATAGCCACTAAACGTCAATACATTCATGAGCATACTGACGACAATAAAATTGTTATGTTAGATGATGACTTACGTTTTTATATAAGAAAAGCTACTAATGATTGGCATTTAAGATATTTAGAAGCTGAGGAATACCCTGCCTTATTTGGTTTATTAGATAAGTGGCTTGACGACTATGTCCACTGTGGTATAAGTGCTAGGGAAGGTAATAACCGTGTAGAACATTTATCAGTAGAAAGCACAAGGTACATGCGTGTCTTAGCTTATAACTTAGATTTTTTTGATGGTATAGAACTAGGTAGAGTAAAGGTCATGGAAGACTTTGACATAAACCTACAACTATTAAAGAAAGGACTACCGAGCAAAATAAGTTATTACTATGCTCAAGGTCAAGGTAGCAGTAATGCTGCTGGAGGCTGTAGTGAGTGGCGTACTTTAGAAGTACAATCACAAGGAGCTGAGCGTCTAAAAGAATTACACCCTGAAGTTGTTGAAGTTGTTGAAAAAGAAACTAAAACAGCGTGGGGTGGTGGTACACGTAAAGACGTGAAAGTACAATGGAAAAGAGCGTTAAAACTAGGAGCACAAAATGGCGAATTATTCTGATATTTTAAAAGGGTATCAATCTGAACTTAAAGGTAAGCGTGATGCTGTAACGGTTAATCTAAGTGTACTACTTGATAACCCTACCAGCATACCAGAACACGTAGATATCATAGTAGAGGTAGACAAGCTAGTAGACCAATTAGCTAACATACAAGAAAAAATAGAAATGGTAGACTTTGTTTTAAAATTTAAGGACAGTCAATGAAAGTTATAAATTGTAGAAACGTAAACGACGGCTTTATTAAAGGCATGGACTTACTCGGTCAACATCGAGGTAATTTAAGATTTAGTAGAGCAGGAGAAGTTATAGAAGTACCAGAGCCTGTGGCTACTGTATACCAGAACTCAAGGGAAAGAGTTTTATTTGAAGATGTACGTAAAGCTAATCCATTCTTTCATTTAATGGAAAGTTTATGGATGTTAGGTGGAGCTAACGACCTTGAGTATGTAAAGGTCTATAACAAACGTATGGAGGAATACAGCGATGACGGTATTACTCTTCAAGGTGCGTATGGCTACAGATGGAGAGAGCACTTTGGTGGTGATCAGTTATCTGTAATTATAAAAAGATTACATAATTATCCTAGTGATAGAAGATCTGTATTACAGATGTGGGATCCTAGAGTAGACTTTGATATAAAGAGTAAAGATGTACCTTGTAACACAGTTATCTATTTTAAAGTTAGAGACAATAAATTAGACATGACAGTTAGCTGTAGGTCTAACGATTGTATCTGGGGTACTTTCGGTGCTAATGTAGTTCATATGTCTATACTACAAGAATACATGGCTTACGGTATAGGCGTAGGTATAGGAACGTATACTCAAGTTAGTGACAGCTTCCATGCCTACACTGATGTATTTAACCCTATGTATGAAGAATTAGAAAGTCAAGATGCTTTTGACTTCTTTAGTCAAATGAGTTTAAGAAACCCTTATGACAATAAAGCTATTAACCCATTTCCTTTAATTAATACAAGTATAGATTTATGGGAACAAGATTTAACATGGTTCTTTAACCGTGCACCAATGCAAGACGTAGATTTTGTAGATCCTTTCTTTAGTGAAGTGGCTGTACCTCTACAAGATGCTTGGTATTTATATAAGAATGGAGAGTACGATGAGGCGTTAATCGAAGTTCAAGCATGTGCTGCATCAGATTGGGCAACTGCTGGCTACGATTGGCTAAATAGAGCTATAACTAATAAGGAAAATAAATGAGTAATATACCACAGTGGTCGTATAGCCGACTAAAAACGTTTGAAGATTGCCCTAAAAAAGCAGAGTATGCCTATGTCCAGCGTATTAAAGAGCCAGGAAATAAAGCGATGGACAGGGGTAAAGATATTCATAAGCTATGTGAAGAATATATTCGTGGTCGGTTTGATGACGATATACCGAAAGAGTTAGCAGACTTTCAAGAAGCTTTTGAGCTACTAAAAGACCTACATTTAAAAGGTCATGTACTTTGTGAGGGCGACTGGGCGTTTACTACAGACTGGGAGCCTACAGGTTGGTTTGACCATGACACGTGGGGCAGAGCTAAAGTAGATGCTTTTGTCCACATAGAAGGTGAAGATAACGCTAGAGTCATTGACTTTAAAACAGGTAAGTATGACGGTAACCAAGAAGGGCATAGAGAGCAGTGTGAGTTATATGCTTCTATTGTGTTTAATAGACTACCAGAGCTTAAAACTATTACCACAGAATTATGGTATCTTGACCATGGTAAGCTAGACCGTTATCAGTATGATAAAGAAACAGTTGAGGCTAAGAAGCAGAGACTTAATGATAGAGCAGTTTTTATGACTACTACTACAGAGTTTCCTGCTAAACCAAGTGAACGTAAATGTAAGTGGTGTTATTTTGGTAAACAGAATATATGCCCCAGCAGATTAACTTAAGGAGAAAAATATGCCTGCAGATTTTGATAAAATAGAAAAGTTAGCTCAACGTGACGTAGCTCAGTTACAGCATGCTGAAAAAAGTTATGGCGACAGTTGGCGTAAACGTGGTGGCGTAGGTGCTTTTATGATGTTAGCACGTAAGTTTGACCGTATAGAAAACCAGTCAATGAAGTGCCACTGGGATGTGGTGGGTGCTATACTGGATGACCCTAGCTCCACTGGTATACTAGATGACATACGTGATTTACGTTGTTATTTATTTTTAGTTGAGGAGTATGCTACTCGTTTGTTAGAAGAGGCTGAAGCTAAGAAAACTAATGCAGACTAGTATGTTTGTAACAGAGACTGACTGGGTACCACCTAGCTCTCTGCCTAACCTTTCTAACTATAAAGAAATAGCTATAGACCTTGAGACCTATGACCCATTGCTCATGTCTCATGGACCGTCTTGGGCGTTCCCTGATACAGGTTATGTAACTGGGATAGCTGTAGCTACTAAAGACTTTCAAATCTATTTACCTATACAACACTTAGGTTGTAGTAATTTAGACAAGCGAGTTGTTGTAAACTGGATGAATAAAGAGTTTAGTCATAACAATGATAAAATCTTTCATAACTCTTTATATGATTTAGGTTGGCTAAGAAGGTTAGGAGTAGAAGTTAAAGGTAAGATACATGACACCATGTTTGCTGCACCTTTAATTAATGAAAATCAATATGGGTATTCTTTAAACAAGTTAGGCAGTAGATACGTAGGTGAATTAAAAGATGAAACGCTTTTAGAAGAAGCAGCAAAGTCTTTTGGTTTAAACCCTAAAAGTGAGATGTATAAACTACCAGCTAAATATGTTGGACCATATGCTGAGCAAGATGCAGCATTAACGTTAAAGCTCTGGGCTGTGCTAAAAGAATTAATAGTTAAAGAAAACGTAGAAAAAATCTACGAGCTAGAAACTTCTTTAATACCTATCCTACTTGATATGCGATGGAAAGGCGTACCTGTTAATTTAGATAAAGCTGAAAAGATAGGTAAACAATTACAGCGTGAAGAAGAAAAAATACTAAAAAGTATTCACACCGACTATGGTGTAAGTCCCGACCTTTGGGCAGCAGCATCCGTGGCTACTGTATTTGATAGAGCTGGTCTTAGCTACCCTAGAACTCAAAAGACTAATGCTCCTAGTTTTACTTCAGCTTGGCTAGAAAGCCATGACCATAAGTTAGCTAAAGATATATCAAGAGCTAGACAACTCAATAAAGCTAGAACTACTTTTGTAGATAAGATGATACTAGAGCATAATGTCAAAGGTAGAATACACGGAGAGCTTCACCCTTTACGCAGTGACGGTGGTGGTACTGTGACTGGTAGATTTAGTAGTAGTAATCCTAACCTTCAGCAAGTTCCTGCACGTAACGATTACATAGGACCTCTTATTAGAAGTATATTTGTACCAGAAGAAAATATGCATTGGGGTGCTTTTGACTACTCTCAACAAGAGCCTAGACTTACAGTACACTATGCCATGAAAACTCAACAAGAAGGTGCAGAAGAAGCAGTAGATGCATATCGTAATAAAGATGCAGACTTTCATCAAGTTGTTGCAGATATGGCTAACATAAGTCGTAAAGAAGCTAAGATTATTAATCTAGGTTTAAGTTACGGAATGGGGAAAGACAAACTTATTAAACAACTCGATATATCTCCTGATGAAGCAGAAGTTTTATTTGATACTTTCCATAGTCGTGTTCCTTTTATTAAAGGCTTAAGAGATCAATGTGCTAGGTTGGGCAGTAACCGTGGATTTATTACTACCGTGTTGGGGCGTAAGTGTAGATTTAATTTATACGAACCTCGTAATGAGTATGGCTCTTTACCCCTGCCTTACAGCGAGGCTTTAGATAAGTACGGTCAAGATATTAAACGTTCCTACACGTACAAAGCTATGAATAGATTAATACAAGGCTCGGCAGCAGATATGACTAAGAAAGCTATGGTAGAGCTATATAAAGAAGGAATCTTAGCACATACTCAAGTTCATGACGAGCTTGACATCTCTGTAGATTCTAAAGAAACCTGTGAAAAAATTATGCAGATTATGGCTGACTGTGTACCTTTAGTTGTGCCTAATAAAGTAGACGCAGAGGTAGGTGTAAGTTGGGGAGAAGCCACATCAGATTATAAGGAGTATTTTAATGGCTAGTAAAAGAGACAAACAAAGAACTAAGTACTTTGAGATATTTATGCTAACTCTTAATACAGATATGACGCTTGAAGAAATAGGTGTTAAATTTAAAATCACTAAGCAACGTGTTTGGCAGATCGTTAGGTTTAATCAGTTAGGAGCAGGAGACTACTTTAGAGGATACCGTGTATATACTGATTACTATAATGCTTTACTGAATGATACTAACCTTAGTAAAATAGAACGTAAGCAAAGACTTAGAGACTGGCTTAGACAGAATGATGTTAGATTAATTAGGAGTAAAGATGACTCAAAGATTACTGCATGAAACAACCTCTCTTCATGACTCCCCTTGCATAGGACAGTGTACTGTAACGCAGTGGGGAACTCGTACTTGTAAAGGGTGTGGTAGAACAGCTACAGAGATACGTGAGTGGAACACTTACAGTGAAGTTGAAAAGAAACTGATCGTTGTCCGTTGCTGGGAAGATTACTTACCTCGACAGAAGAGGGAGATGTTAAAGAAAACTAACTAATTACTAGATTATCCTTTAATCATTAGTAGTTCTAAGTAAACTTATAAGTACCTAGTAAATAACTACTAGGCATTTATAGGAGAAATAATATGGCTCATAATATTGAGACTATGGCTTACGCTGGGGAAGTACCTTGGCATGGGCTAGGTGTTAAAGTCGGTGGCGACCTAACCCCTGAAGAGATGCTTAAACAAGCTAACCTAGATTGGTCAGTGAGTAAGCGTAATATATTCACATATAATAATGCCGACAGCGAAGTAGCTGACGATCTTATTATGTCTGATGATCACTATATGCTTGTCCGTGATAGTGATAATAGTATTCTTGGACCGTGTGGTAAGCGTTTTATACCTACTCAAAACTCGGATGCTTTTACATTCTTTAAAAAGTTTACCGACGCTGGTGATATGAATATGCACACTGCTGGTTCTTTACGTGGTGGTCGACAAATATGGGGTCTAGCTGAAATCAATGACGGCTTTACCTTGCCTGGTGACGACAGAGTTGAAGGCTACTTACTAGTGTCCGTGTCCCATGAGTGGGGTAAGTCTAACGAGATTAGGTTTACACCAGTCCGTGTGGTTTGTAATAATACTTTGTCTATGGCTTTAGCTGATAAAACTCAGCCTGCATTTAAAATGCCTCACACCAAAGTATTTGACCAAGACCTTATCGTTTCTGCAGAACAGGCTTTAGGTTTAGCAAGTACACGCCTTGATGAATACAAGCAAAGTGCTGAGTTTTTAAGTAGTAAGCAATACAACGAAAATAAAGTTGTAAGTTACATTGCTGATTTACTACAGCCTAAACTTGCTCTACAAGAAAAAATACTGGTAGAGAACAGTAAGAATATTGACATAGCTCAAGCAGAGTCTAAACTTAGAACCTTAGAAGAGTTTCAACGTACTCCTCATAAAGTTTACGAGGCTCTTGAGCAACAACCTGGAGCTAACCTTAAGAGTTCTAAAGGTACGTGGTGGGGTGCTGTCAATGCAGTTACCTACGTGGTAGACCATAAGTGGGGTCATGACCGTGACGCAGCAATGCTTAACGCTTGGTTCGGTGCTAGAGCTAGTCTTAAAAACCGTGCTATGGTTAAAGCTATAGAGTATGCCAAAGCAGCATAACTCCATAGAGTTTCTATGTTTCACCACCCCTGATTATTCAAGGGTGGTGAAAGTCCATATGAAAGAACTACATAAAATTGTTCAGGGTTATCCACGTATTGGTGACCCTGCATTTATGTCAGAACAGAACTGTGTCACACCTGAATCAAAAGCTCTTGAGGTTTACAATAGGTTCGCCAATCGTAAACTTAAAAGTTTTAAAAATCTTAAAGATTGTCAAATTAAACTTTGGAATCTTTTTACTAAAATGGCTACTAAGCCAGAGGAGATGGATATGAAGCGTAATTATCAAACCAGTGTTGAGATTCGCAAACCTAATAATTATTGTAATGTGGTAACAGCTCGTGACCCTTACGATACAAGTCAAAAACTTACTCGTACCGATAAAGTTCCTATGTCAGCTAAGAATAAAGAACGTCTAAAGCAATACGAAGGTATTAAAAATATACAAGATGTTTTAGACAAAGGTGTATTAAATTTGAACGATATCAAGTATGATATTAAATTAGGTTATGTTAAAAAAGGCTGACGAAAACTACGAACTTCTTTGGGAAATGGTTTACCATAACCCAAAGGAAGTTAAAGGAACACCAGCACGACTTCTAGTGAAGGTAGATACTAACCACCCTATATCGCAAGCAGATGATTTTTATGCGTGGATTGAAGAACACCGCAATCAAATAGCTAGATCTGTAATCAAAGCTGTTATAAATAAAACTTCAAAATACAGGTGTATTAAGGTTTTTAAAGTACCCTTTTATAGTAATCAGGCTACTTAGAAGCCTTGTGACGCTATATAAGGCTTTGATTTATAAAAAGCTACCTACCTACTAGGTTATAAGATCAAACGCTTAAAACGGCTTAAAATTTTTATACATCATACCTATTATCTTTATAGGAATTAACTTATTATATATACTATACTTATAGGAGAAGAATATGCAACCTGAAATAGAAAGCGGAATAGAAGTACCAAAACCAAACTACAAAGAAAAGTGGAGCTTCCACAGACTTGAAGTTGGACAAAGTTTTGCTATTCCCTACGACGAAGACGCAGTAGAAGTTACACGTTTACGCACTGCTGCTAGTGCTTATAATCAAAGACACCGTGTTCGTTTAACTACACGGACCGTAACTGAAGATGGTAAAAAGATGTTAAGAGTTTGGAGAGTTGAGTAGTGAATTTAGAAAACAGTTTCTATAGCGATCCTAGAGTTATGTCTTATGATGATTTAGTGGCAGCCAACGAAGTAGCCATAGAAAAGAAATACAACAGAACC
>Ga0114918_10002173_pt1 | contig 17629 bp, 20 predicted proteins | sample LantaG_FD_87015 | JGI IMG/M metagenome (GOLD analysis project Ga0114918, IMG submission 87015) | Deep subsurface microbial communities from Baltic Sea to uncover new lineages of life (NeLLi) - Landsort_02402 metaG | ecosystem: Environmental > Aquatic > Marine > Oceanic > Sediment | place... | reverse complement strand
TACCTTACCATGAAGCTCTTGTGTGGCTTGAGCAACCTCAGGAGATTTTAATTGCTTACCTAAGGACAAAGCCTTAGATAAGGCTGATGCATTTACACCATCAAAATCTTCCCCTTCTTGTTGCGTTTCATCTGTAACCCCTTCTAGATCTTCAAAATCTTCATCCTCAGAATATTCTACCCCACCAGATTTAAGTGCTTGTTTTAGATCTAAATACGTGTGTTGATATAATTTCATTAGGTCTGGGTTTTCTCCGTATGTGGTTGTACCTAAGGCATTATAAGCAACTTCCGCTGCTCTTTTTAAAACGTCTTCACTGACTGGTATCATTTTCGATTCTTGATCACTAACGTATCTACCATACCCTTCATTTATAGCTTGATCAAACTTCATTTTATATATTTATTTAAATATCATTTGTTTTGTTTTTATATTATCAAAATAATCATTAGAGAGAAATGTTAATTGATATTTGTTCGCGAATTTCTTAACTTTTTCAAAAGTGAACGATACTATTTTAAATTTTGATATGGTAGAATATATTTTTAATACTGTACCTTTTGCTCTTCCGTCATTTTTCTGAATTAATTCTTTAAAGTAAGCTAAGCTTCTAAGTGATATTACTACTTTAACGGGTAATACATGTCTTAACTTAACTAACAACTTAGTTAACAAACTTAAATAATCTTTTTCTGGTAAATAATGCAAAATTTCACTTTCATAAAATTGAGTGTTGTTAAAATATAATACTACCTTGTTGTGTGATTTTATTTTGTTTATATATTCCACAATTCCTTTTATAGAGTGATGAAAAAATAGCTTTTTTATATCTTTATTCTGAAAATTTTTCTCTTTAAATGTACTAAGTAGCTCGTTACTATGTATATCATCAATCAAATCTTTTTCAAATTTTTTATGTATATCTTGAAAATCTATTAAGATCATATTATGTTCTGGAAGTATAAACCTCACCCCTATATTGTAACTTATTACCTATTGTTAATCAACTTTTTTAATCTTACCCAATCTTAAGTTAATAATTCCGTTGTAATACTCTTCTTTTAATAAAACATCATTATCAAATTGCATTTTAGCTTCATAATATGCAAGTTCACTTTTACTTTGACAAAACCTTAATATTTCGAATTTAAACTCGTCTTTACCTAACTTTTGAATATCTTCATTTAACTTATCCGATGAACCTGTATATATTTTCCAATCTGTTTCTTTAACCACATGTCTTTTATTTTTTCTACCCTTAAGAGGTGGTCGCTTAAGAATTGTAGTTGATTGTTTCTTTCCGATATATTTTCTGTCGTTGGTTGTATTTGTTATCTGGTAAATAAAACCGTAGAACGTGTTCGGTATCTCTTTCTCTTCGAGATTATAAGTCCAGTGACCGTAGTTATCCACCAAATAATTTATTTCTTTTTGGATTTTGTTCTACTCTTTTTCTTCTTCTTTTTCTTCTTTTTTGATACACCGGCTCGTTTTTGCATTGCACCTAGAGCAAAAGGCCTTCTAGCATCACCAGGTGCATATAAACCCGGACCAGAAAAATGAGATTGATCCCAACTACCTAGCACACCACCAGAGCCAGCGACGTTACCGCCGTCTTCTTCTGATAATAAAGCTCTTAAAAATGAGTTTTTATAGATTGACATTAATAGATGTAAGCAATAATATTTATTAGATGAATGATATATTAACTAGTTATCAAAAAGAACTAAATGAACAATTAGTTATAGATGAATTTACCTTAAAGGATGTGCAATTACAGTTACCAGGAAGGAGACATTTATGGGTAGGTAGATTAATGAGGCATAAACATGAATTAAATCAATTAAAGAAAGAAAAGACCGAAAAATTAATTGAACTAACAAAAGTAATACAGGAACAAAGCAATGTTCGTTTATCTACACCAGCAGCTGAAAAAGTTGCTGCAAATACAGATAACATAAAAGAATTAAACAATAAAATTCAAGAACAGTATGTGTTAATTGAATATCTTGAAAAAGTAGAAAAAATAATGAGCTGTATAGGATTTGATGTAAGAAATATTATAGAGATACAAAAATTAGAAACACAGTGAACGACTTAAGATTAATTTTATTTGATATTGACGGGGTATTAACAGATGGTACCGCAGCATATAATCAAGAAGGGGAAGTGTTATGGAAAAGGTATAATCAAAAAGATATTACAGCATTAAGACGATTTACAAACGAACTTGGAATTAAAATAGCCTTGTTTACAGGAAGCTTAGACATAAATCCTGGGTTTTCTAAAAGAAGGAAGTTTGATTTAATCAATGTTGTGCACAGAAAAGGTGAAAACAAAGTAACAAAACTTAATGATATATGTTTTGATTATAATACACCCAAACAAGATGTAGCTTTTGTGGGAGATGATATACAAGACTTAGATATTATGAAAGAAGTTGGTTATGCTTTTTGCCCTGAAGATGCAATACCTGAAATACAAAAAATTTCTTGCGTTTTACCTGTAAAAGGTGGTGGGGGTGTTGCAGCTCACCTATTTGAATATATTAAAAACACTATTAAATCATAAAATGAACATCGTTATACCTATGGCTGGTAAAAGCTCAGCTTTTAAAGAAGTAGGAATTGATACCCCTAAACCTTTTATAGATATAAAAGGAAAGTCAATGATTCAAAGGGCTTACGAAAGTATAGGCATTGAAGGTAATTATTATTTTGTTGTTTTAAAGGAACATGAGGAAAAATACAATGCATACAGCCATATACTTAATTTTTGCCCTAATGCAAAAATTCAATTTATAGACGAAGTTACTAGCGGCCCGGCAGAAACAGTATATAAAACAAAAGGCTTTGTTCCTGGTAACGAACCACTACTTCAAACAAACGTAGATCAAATATTAGACTGGGATCATAAAAGATTTTTAGATTTTCTTGAAGAAAAAGATCCGGACGGGGCAGTTGTTACTATTAATACATGTGATCCACACTATAGTTTCATGATGTGTGATGAAAATTATAAAGCTACACATTTTAAAGAAAAAGATGTTGTGTCAAATCATGGTTTAATAGGAACCCATTACTGGAAAACCGCAGATCTTTTTTATTCCTCTTTTATAGGTGCTACAAAAAAAGGTTATACTAAAAACGACGAAGTGTATGTGTCTTTAACATACAATGATTTACTAGACCGTGAATATACAATTTTAGACTTTAAATTAAAACAACACGAAAAACAACATGTCGTAGGAAGCCCACATGAATTACAACTATATGAAGCCAAACTTTGATTGTACAATATTAGTGTTAAGTTCTGACACGTACCAACCTATTCTAAAAATATGGGATTTTTATCACAAGAAAAACTGGAAATGCCCTTATAAGGTTTTAACAATAAGTAACAAAAAACAATATAAAAGTAAAGATATTGAATGTGTTGTAACTGGAGTTAAATGGGATGAAAATGCTAGTCACTTTAAACCCATGGTCTTAGAAGGATTAAAAAAGGTTTCTACAAAATACGTGTTATTCATGGTGGAAGACCAAATAATAGTTAACCCTGTTGAATCAAATAACTTTTATCATGCATTAAACTACATGGAAAGAAATGATATAACAAAATTGCGTTGTATATCAATGCCGGAACCTGACTTACCATTATTGGGAGTGTCCGAAGGTCCTATTAATAATATAAATTTTGGAACGATCTCAGAAAATAATGAATATAGGAATTCGCTTCAAGCAGCAATATGGAATAAAGACAGATTTATTGAATTATTAAAAAGTACTGAAGGTGATTTTTCAGGTTGGGTGTTGGAAACAGACCCTACATTAAGAAATTATTCAAAAAAATGGAACTACGTAGCTTGTAGACAAGGTAAAGGCGGTACATTATTAACTAGAGATGAAGGTCAAACAGATTAACCGTTATTGCAATACGTAGAACTTGTAAGGTGGGGTAAATTTGATAGTTTATACATCGATTATTTTAAGACAATGTTCGCGAAAGACAATATAGACATAACTACCCCAGAATATGAACTCTTTGGTGGTAATTTAGCTAAAGAAGACTTACCCCAATAATTATTGGGAGTGTCCGAAATATTTATTATTAGTAGAAATTTTGAAAGAGGTATAATAAATACATGTATGAAAGCATTCTTAAATTATGAATACATGATCACTCCCGGGATCTTAAAAATACTCGCTTATATTGGAGCCGGTGTTGCAGTTATTGTTGGGTTATTCACAGCATTTACTGCTGATTTACTTACTGGGTTAGCTATGGTTATAGGTGGTCCTATTGTTTGTCGCATTTACGCCGAATTAATGTTGGTTATTTTTGAAATCCATAAGGAATTAACGAAAATACGAAGCAAAAAGAGCAAATAATAGGGTTTTTTTGCTTAAATAAATTGTAATGAAAAAATTAACTAAAGTCGGGGTACTGTCCTTAGCAAATATTGCTGCTTTGCTGGGGGCACTAACAGGTGTGATTAAGGTTGTTGTTTTTCCTGTACTAGCTGTTATTGCTGGTGGTGGTTTAGGCGACTTGGACGCAGCAATTGGGACGATCGGAGATTCTGTTACAGCCAATATTAAAGATGTTATATCTTTTGGTGTTGCAGGTTGGTTCGGTGGAGCTGCATATGCATGGCTATTAAATGTAGTACTTGGGTGGCGTAAAGGATTAGATTTAGAATTTAAATAATGTTTAAGATCTACTGATAATTTAATTAAATTATCCCAGAACACCCTACCTAAATTTAGGTAGGGTTGTTTTTTCTTTATTATTTTTTCAAGCTTGAAAAATAAGGTAACTTCATTATAATTAATACAATGGTTGTTTTTGATTACGACAAAAGAAAACGTCAGGCCACAGTAAGAACTGAAGATCTTGGTATCATTCGAGAACATTTTTCTTTTGAAAACGAAGGCGCACGTTTTGCTAGACGGTATGGTAGATATATGCCGGCACGGACCTACGTTATAACCCCTGCAGGTAAATATGAAGTAGGTTTAACAGCAAATATAATTCAATATATTAAAAAAGAATTTCCAGAAAAGAAAATACATCTTGAAAAAAATATTATAGAAGCTATTAAGCCTCGAATGCTTCATGGTAATAACGGTAAACTTTCCTTACAATTAAGAGATTACCAAAAAGAAATTGTAGATGAATGCTTAGATAAAGGTAGGGGGGTGGTCATGCTAGCAACCGCAGGAGGCAAAACACTTACCATGGCTAGTATGTTAGAAAGAACATACCAAAAAACACAGCAAGAAACATGGAAAGTTTTAATTGTTGTTCCTGATTTAGGATTAGTAAATCAAACATTTGATGATTTTAGTAAATATGGTGTTTCATTTTCTTTCTGTAAATGGACAGGTAGCACCCCAGTAGATCTAACAAATAATGTTATTATTGCCAACCTGGGTATATTGCAAAGTGAAAAAACAGATTTAGATTGGGTTAAACATGTCGATGTATTAGTAATTGATGAATGTCATAAGGTCAGAAGATCTAATAAAGTAAATAAGTTGGTAAAAAGCATAATAACAGAAAACAAATTCGGGTTTACAGGAACCTTACCCGATAATAATGCAGATCAATGGAATATAATTGGTAAAATAGGCCCTGTTATATATCAAAAAACCAGCTATGAACTTCGGTTGGAAAATTTTGTTAGTAGTGCAGTTGCACATGTAATTAAATTACATTACAAAACACAACCAAAGTATTCAATAGACATAACTGACCCCGGTATACGATATAGACAAGAATTTGAATTTCTTTTTGAAAACGCTTTCGAAACACAGTAATTAAAAAATTAACTATGGGTGTTAAAAATAATTCACTAATATTAGTAGATTTTATTAAACATGGGGAAGCACTTTTCAAAGAACTAAATAATAACAAAGATGGAAAAAAAATATATTTCATTAGAGGAGAAGTAGATGTTGAAGAACGTGATAAAGTTAAAAGACTTATTGAGCGGGATAATAATATTGTTTGTATTGCTATTAGCAGGATTTTCTCTACTGGTATCAGCATTAATAATTTACACTACATTGTTTTTGCTAGTGGCGGTAAAGCTAAAATTAAAATCCTACAGTCGATCGGTCGTGGACTTCGTTTGCACGAAAGCAAAAACAAATTAGTTGTCGTTGATATAGCCGACCAACTACGATATGGTGAAGCTCATTCCGATAAAAGAATGCAATTATATACAGAAGAAAATATTAACGTTAAAATAAGTAATTTTTACGAAAAATAAATAGTTGAACTTAATATAAACAATAATATAATTATAGATAGCCATGCAAGCAAAGAAACCAAAAAATGGGGTAAAAATAAAACCCAAAAGTAAAGAGCATTACGTCAATTCAAAAAAATTTAAAGAAGCCATTGCCAAATATTATGATTCAGATGTTTGTGGTGAAGATCTAGGTGAAATGATCACAAAAATTGCACATGGTTTAAGTTATGCGCCTAATTTTATAAATTACTCGTATAAAGATGAAATGATTGGTGATGCAGTAGTCAAAATGTTTACTGCTCTTTTTAATAAAAAGTTTAATTTAGATGCATGCGATTCAAATGGTAAAAAGTACAACCCATTTTCATATTTTACTACAATTGCTTTTCACGCATTTATTAATAGGATTAAGAAAGAAAAAAGACACCATGAAGCTTTGAACGAATACAAAGAACGGGTGTATGAAGAAACACTAAACTCAAGTGATGAAGCTGAACAAAAAGTATATGTGAAACCTATTAGCGAAGATGACGCGTTGTATGATTAAGCATACTCTTTAAATTCATCCCATACTTTATAAAAACATTTTATATGTGATCTATCTTCATCTCCAAAATCAACAAAACTAGGATCACCTTTAACGTCGTGATTCCACTCTTGAAAATCTAAAGTAAACCAATTTCGAATTTTATAATATGCAGATAAAATTATTTCTTCTGTGAAAAAATCTGTATTAGGTGGTTTTGTATTACACAACTCTATTAAAGCTTTTTCATAAAATTCAAAAAATGATTTAAATTCCGATGGGTGTATTCCTATTACACCACCAACTAGTTGTTTTGAAAAATTGCTTTCGCTTTCTGACAACTTATATTCTTTTTGTAAAAATTGTTGTAGGGTTTTCACATGGCGTTGATTATACCACAAATTACCGTGCTTTATTCCTACAAACTTGTGTTTATCGATCAAATTATCTAAACCCTTTCCTATTAAAGGGGTATACATATTTTTCTTATTGTGCGGATAATAATGTTTTTTATTAAAAAAGTTATTTATTTCTACCCCGCCGCGACTAAATGGGTTAAGACCCCAATGAGTAACACCTGAATCTACCCAAAGAAAATTTTCTGTGTTATATGGATTGAGTTCAGCAACCTCTTTTAAAAAATACATTTTTCGGTGACATAAAATTTCACATCTTGCATGGAAAAATCCGGGTTCATCAGGGTTTTCTTTTTGCTTCTTTTTCGTTTCTGCTTTTGACCACCTAATAACTTTTTTTCTATGTGCAATAATTTGCTTCTTGTATTTGAAATCCCCTAATTCACTTTGGATTAGTTTATGCTTATTAGGTACACCAATAGAATCTAAATAATCTACATATCTTTTTAATTTAGGGTAGCCTTGTTTATCACAATATATGATCGTTGGTAAACCAAAATTGTATATATTTTGAAAAGAAGAAAAATAGTATTATTCTCTCCAACACCTACCGCCGAGCTCCCCTTCTCTGTCGCTATAATAAATCCCTGTTACTAGAGTTGTACTCATTTGTTAATATTATATTATATTTAAAGTGGCTTCTATAGAATTCAAACAACCAAAAATATGCTGTATTTCCGACGTTCATCTAGGGGTCCATCAAAACAACAGTAACTGGCATAAAATTCTTCTCGACTGGGTAAGATGGCTAGATAAAAATTTAAAACAAAAAGGAATAAAAGACATAATGATATGTGGTGATTTGTTTCATTATCGAGATGAAATTGCTGTTAACAGTCTTCAAGTAGCAAAACAATTTTTTGATATACTTACAGACTATAACATCATAATGATCACCGGGAATCATGATTGTTATTATAAAGATACAAGTTGCGTTAATTCTTTATCTCTTTTTAGTGGGTGGGAAAACATAACAGTAATCGACACCCTTACAACAGAAGAAATATATAGTAACCGCGTTACTTTCGTACCGTGGGGTGAAGATATCAAAAAAATTCCTAAATCTGATTTAATATTTGGGCATTTTGAATTGACCAACTTCAAAATGAACAACTTTAAAATATGCGATCATGGTGATAGCCCTGAATTTCTTCTTAAAAAATCCAAAATGGTAATATCAGGCCATTTTCACTTAAAAACAGAACGTAATTTTAACGCAGGCAAAATATTATATCTGGGTAATCCCTTTCAAATGGATTTTGGTGACGCTGAAAGTGAAAAAGGTTATTATATTTTAGATTTTAATGACATAACCAATCCTGTATTTTACATTAATGACATATCACCTGTTCATAAAAAACTTCTTTTGAGTGAACTTATTAAATTCTCTGGTGTTACCACAAAATTAAAAGAATTAATAAAAGGAAACATTATTAAGCTAGTTATAGACAAAAATATTCAAGCAGATGATTTAGACATCATAATGGTTTGTTTAAACAACTTAAAACCCTTTTCAATTAATGTTGATTACGAAATTAACTTCAATAAATTTTCAGTAGAAGGCGAACTGGAATATGAATACTCTGGTGTAGATTATGAAACAGCAATTACAGACTTTGTTAACATGCTGGACATTAATAATAAACATGACGTTATTCAATATACAGTAGACTTATATAAATCATGCAAGGAATAGGCATAGTATTATTCACGTTAGGTGGTAAAAACTTAAAAAAAGCATTACGCGGATTGACTGACGTTTTAGATAAAACAGTTGTTGTTAATGATGGTAAAAATATAAACCCAGATGATAAAACATTATTGGGAGTGTCCGCGGACTCTAACATTAAAAAATTTATTAATACCGTATATGATAAGTACCCAAGTGCTTGTTATAATATTGGTATTAGAGAATTATTAAAAGATGAATCAGTAGAACACATTTTTATTGTAAATGATTCTATAGAAATATTAGATGATACATTATTTCAAGATTTTATTGACGTTTATGAAAAAACTAAACTAAAAGCACTGTATCTCTGTAGAGATGAAGATGATCCTAGGGGTCAATTCAATAATGTTAGGTTAACTGTTGATTTGGGTGACAATGAACTAACATTAAACATGAGAACATCAGGATCACTGGTGTATTTACATAAAGATGTGTTTAGAAAGTGTGGTTTCTTTGATGAACGATATAGGGCCGGTATGGAATGGTCAGATTTTTCATATAGATTGTCTCAACAAAACTTATCCACACCATTTTTATGGTTTCCGCATGTTAAGTCGGTAAATGACAAGTTAATCGTAAATGATAACAACGTTATGTATGAAGAAAACATAGAAGACAGAATTTTACGAGGAATGAAGCTTTTTCACATGAAATTTAAGTGTCAAATTCAAGATTTAATAGATACATACTCCAAAAAAGACGTTATATCTAAACTTAAAAATAAAAGTAGACCTTCTTAGAAATATACTATAATATTAGATGACAATCTATGAAGCAAATCTTCTTTGAAGAGGTAACAATACAAAACTTTTTATCGGTAGGGAATCATGATGTAAAGGTCCAATTTAACACAGGATTTAACATTATAACCGGTTCTAACAAGGACAAAGAGGATAGACGTAACGGTGTAGGTAAAAGTACTATTGCTGATGCTATAAATTTTGCTATTTTCGGGTCTACACTAAGAGATTTAAAAAAAGAACTAATCCCAAATAACTTAACCAACGAAACATGTTCGGTAATATTGAATTTTAAAGTTATTACCCCTCTAGAATCTAATTCTTATGCAATAAACAGAACCCTTTCTCCATCTAAATGCTATCTATATAAAAACGAACAAGATATTACAAGAGATTCTATCATTAACACCAACGAATATATAAAAGATTTGATAAACTGCTCAGAAGAAGTGTTTCAAAATTGTGTAATAATGACTGTTAACAATACGGTACCCTTTATGGCAAAGAAAAAGGTAGAAAAAAGAAAATTTATTGAAGGTATATTTAATTTAGAAATTTTTAGTAATATGATTTCTAATTTACGTAATGATTACAACGAAACTAAAAGAGATTTTGATATAGAATACACACGATATGATGAAAACAATACTACACTAATAAACTTTAAGCAACAAAAAGAAACTGCATTAATTCAAAGAAAGCAAAAGGTAAAAAAATATAAAAACAGACAAGAAGACAATAAACGAGATTTATTAGACATAAGAAGTAAACTAACAGACATTGAAGCAGCTGTGGTTAAAGAAAATGAAAAGTTAATACTTAAATTTGAAGAAAAAATAAATCAAATCTCAGAATCTAAAAGTGAATTAAGAGATAAAATTAGTGAATTTAAAACAAACTGTAAACAATATAAAAACAACTTATTAATAATAGGTAAAGATGAAGAAACGTGTCCTACTTGTTTAAAGCAAGTAACTAATGATGATAGAAGACATATTCAAAAAGAAATTGAAAACGAAAAAAATAAAATACAAAATTTAGAAAATATCATTAAAGAATATACATCTAATTTTAATAAACTAGTTTCTAATGAAGATAGACTAAGAAAAGGTATTTTAAAGTTAAGAAAAAATATTAAACAAGCTACCGATGAATTAACCGAACAAAAAGTTTTAAAACAACAAGCAAAACAATTATTACAGTGGCAAAATCAATTAAAATTAGATATTAAAGAATTAAACTCCGATGACTTTGATCTCGACAATATTATAGTCGATTATCTTAAAAAAGTTAAAGAAATTAAAACTAAACTAGATACAGTAAAAATAAAAATTAATATGCTTGACGTTGTTAAGTATGTTGTTTCAGAAGAAGGGGTTAAATCATATATTGTTAAAAAAATACTAACAGTATTCAATCAAAAGCTCGCATATTATCTTAAAAAAATGGATAGCAACTGTATTTGTATTTTTAATGAATATTTTGAAGAACAAATAATAAATGAAAAAAATAAAATATGTTCTTACTTTAATTTTTCAGGAGCGGAGCGTAAAAATATAGATTTGGCATGTTTATTTGCTTTTATGGATATAAGAAGGCTTCAAGGTGACGTTGCATTTAATTTTAGTATATACGATGAACTTTTTGATAGTAGTTTAGACGAACGCGGGGTAGATCTAGTTACAAATATATTAAGAGAAAGAGTAGAAAAATATAAAGAATGTGTTTATGTAATTAGTCATAGAAAAGAAAGCGTAAAAGCAGCTACAGGCGAAGTAATATATTTAGAAAAATGTAATGGTATCACCCGAAGAGTTAAGTATCAAGAAATTGATAAAGAACTAAATTAAAATAAATACTAGCAATGTTTCAAGCCCCGTTTCAACATGGTCAACCTTTCGGAAATCAAAATCCGTTTCAAAATAATTTTGCTATGAAAGGTGCTAGTCAGCAAAACCCTCAAGCTACCCATAAACCCAAGGACGGAGCCGGTCTCCCTCGGTTTATGAATTATGTTGCTGATTATGGTGGCTGTGGTTTCTGGAGAGTAATGTGGCCAGAATATATTTTAAATGCAAGTAACAAATGTATGGTTCATACAAGTACTTGTATGACATTAGACCCTCAACATTACAGAAATGCTAAAGCACTTAAAATACAACGACAAGCATCTCCTGACCACTTAAAGTTCGCACAACATTTAAAAAGTATTGCTTCTCAAATTGGGTTTAAAATGATATATGAAATCGATGATATACCATTCAGGGAAGATATCCCAGATTATAACAAATATAAATTTGCTTTTACTGACGACAATATAAGAGAAGGTATTCAACAGATTATGGAAATGTGTGATGAAATGACCGTAACTTGTCCGTTCATGAAAGAATATTTTTCAGAAAAATTAAACGACGTTAATATTACTGTTATTCCCAACTATGTACCCAAATTTTGGATGGGTAATTTTTACAATAGGGACAAGATAGAAACAGATTATGAAAAATACAAACACAAACCAAGAGTTATTTGGTCAGGTTCCGGAGCTCATATAGATGTCGATAGAAGAGTTAAGGGTAAAGATGACTTTCACCATGTAAACAAATCTATAAGAGACACAATTAAAGATTTTCAATGGGTATTTTTAGGAGCCATTCCACGAGAACTACACGACTTAGTACAAAACGGTAAAATAGAATTTCATCCATGGTGTGAACTTTATAATTACCCAGAAAAGATATATACACTTAATGGTAATATGATGGTAGCTCCCTTAATTGACAATAATTTTAACAAATCTAAAAGTGACTTAAAACATCTTGAAGGTAGTTGTTATGGATTACCGGTTGCTTGCCAAGATATATGTACATATGAAAATGCCCCGATTAAATTCAAAACCGGGGATGAAATGATAGACTAAGTAAAAGCAGTTTTGGGTAATGAAAGAAGATTTATAAAAGAATCGGTAGCTGGCCGAAATTTTGCAGAAACTAGATTTTTAGAAAAAGAAGAAAATATAGGTAAATTTTTTGAATCTTATAACTTCCCCTTCGGCTCACCGCAACGCAAATTTTTAAACACTTTAGATATTAATAAAACTTGAACCATTTGAAGAGTAACCTATAATTAACTCACATGTATAGGAATGTAGTTTATGAACCTTCTCAAGAACAAATGAGACTGTTTACTTGGGATGAAGATGGGAAAAGAATTGAAGTAGTTCAAAGTTACAACCCATATTTGTATATTGAACCAAAAGACAAAAGACATTCAAATGCAACGTCTATATTCAAAAGCCCTCTAAGAAAAGTTACATTTAAAAGAGAATCAGAAAGAAGACAATTTATTAGAAATAATCAAATTAAAAGATTATTTGAAAACTTACCAATCAAACAACAATTTTTGTTAGATAATTTTTGGCAAGTAAACGAGACAGACGAATTCACAAAACATCCCATAAAAATGTTGTTGCTAGATATTGAAACTTATTCCCCTGATGGGTTTCCTGATATTGAAAACGCCAATCACCCAATAAACGTTATAACGGTTCATGATAACTTGGAAAATAAATTTTATACTTGGGGTACTAAAGAATATACAGGTAAGGGTAAAAAGAATGTAAAATACACTTACTGTGAAACAGAAAGAGTATTGTTTAGTAAATTTTTAGATTATTTAGAAAATGATTATCCAGATATTTTAAGTGGTTGGAACTCTGAATTTTTTGATATTCCTTATATCGTTAAAAGATGCGAAAGAATTATGGGTGAAGAACAGATGAAAAGGTTATCTCCTGTAAAAAATGTATATTTTAGAAGTCTTCAAGGTGCCTTTGGTAGACAACAGATAAGGTGGTATATTGAAGGTGTTGCTTTGTTAGATTATTTGGATATATACAAAAAATTTGCGCCTTTGAGGCAATCATATAAACTAGATGCAATCGGAGAAGAAGAATTAGGTGAACGAAAACTAGAATTTGAAGGAATGGATCTTGCAACATTATCTGATAAAGATTGGAACAAATTTATTGATTATAATATTCAGGATGTAAACTTACTTGTAAGATTGGAAGAAAAGCTTCAATATTTAGGATTAATACGAATGCTAGCATATGTTAGGTGTGTTACATTTGATGCAGCAATGGGAGCACTATCTGTAATCAACGGGGCATTTTGTACTCAAGCAAGACACAAACAACAAATCATACCTACATTTATTAGAGGTGAAGATACTGGTAAGAACCCGGGTGCATATGTTAGTGAACCTCAACAAGGATTTCAAAATTACATTTTATCTTTTGATGCAAATAGTCTATACCCAAATGTAATGATATCATTAAACATGTCACCAGAAACTAAAGTTGGTAAAATTTTAGAAAAAACAGACAATCAAGTTGTGATGGAAATGGTGAACGGTAAAGTAAAGGAATTTACAATACCTAAATTCATAAAAATGATAAAAGATTATAAGTTAACAGTATCAAAAGCAAATATTGTATTTCATCAACAAGAAAAGGGTATTATTCCAGAAATTTTAGATTATTATTATAATAAACGATTAGTAATAAAGGATGAATACATTGAACTAAAAAAGAAACACGCAGTAATGAAAAAAAGAGACCCAGATTATGGACAAACTGGGATCGATGTACAGCGTTTAGGTACAAAACAACTTACAGTTAAAATTTTAATTAACTCAATATACGGTTACTTTGGAAATAAAAACGCTCCAATTGGTGATGATGATATTGCATCATCAGTAACACTAACAGGGCAAGCAGTAATCAAACAAAGTAATGTCATTATTAGAAACTATATTAAAAACAAAACCGGGTTGAGTGACAAAGAGTTGAAAGCAAATGATCCAATTATCTACAATGATACGGATTCATCATATGCATCAATTGAACTTTTGATTAAACATTTAGGGTTAACCTTTAAAAATGAAAAGGGGGAAGTCCATGATGACATTTATAAAATGGAAATTGAGTTAGTAAAATATTTAAATGATGAAATCATAACGTGGGGTAAGAAAACATTTAATAGTAAAGATTGTAGGTTTTTGTTTAAACGGGAATGTATTGGGGAAGTAGGTGTATTTTTGCAGAAAAAAAGATATGTAATGAATATTTTGGATGATGAAGGTGCAAAAATAAACAAAACAAAATATACGGGGGTAGAAGTGGTTAGAACAACATTACCTAATTCATTAAAACCTTATATGAAAAATGTCATACAAATAATGCTTAAAACGCAAGATTATCAAAAAACAAATGAAGCTATGGCTGAAGTATATGAAAAATTTAAATCATTACCTATTACAGAAATAGCAACAGTTATGGGTATTAGAGGATATGAAAAATACGCGGGGCAATGTGATGGAATGAAAACCGTTAAAGGTATGCCTATACATTGTAAAGCAGCATATTTTTATAATAAAATGTTAAAATTACATAAGCTTGATAAAAAGTATGAAAGCATTGCATCAGGGGATAAAGTGAGATATTTTTACATTAAAAAACCAAATAGGTATAATATTGATGCTATAGCATACAAATATGAATGGCCGAAAGAATTTGATGAATATTTTAAACCTAACTACGACAAAATATATGAAAAATTAATTTTTACACCTTTAGAAAGATTTTATAATGCGGTAAATTGGAAATGTTATTTACCTAATCAAGCAGTCCAATGTGACTTATTTAGTATTTTAGCAATATGAGTAAATCAGAAAAATCTTTCAGTTGACTTAGATTGAATACAGATAAAATAATTGTATGAATCTTAAGATTTTTGTTGATCAAGTCGGACGCACCGTTATCGGGGAATTGTCTGAAGAGACAGATGTAACTGTTGTCGTTAAAAACCCATGTACAATATTTGTACAACCCAATGAAACAGGACAATTACAGGTACAAACGGTACCCATGTTTTTTAGAGAATTTCTTACTGTTGAAGGTAGAGAAGAAGGTACATTTTGGACATTTAATAAAAACAATATTGTCCAAAGTACCTGTGCTGACCATCTGGATGAAAAGTTAATTAACCAATATAACGCCATAATTACTACTTTTGAACAAGCTGATGTACAAACGGAATCAGACGACGGACCAGAAGTGGTAAAATTATTTGACGATTAACAAAAACACTACATGAGAAAAAAGTGTATCATAAAACAACCAGCCGGGTTGGGAGATATACTACAATGTTTATATATAGCTGAAAGAATAGTTGAAAAGTATCAGTGCGATATTATATGGCCAGTAATATCACAATATAATTTTATATCTAATTATATAAAAAGAGATCATCTTGTATTTGTTGATGAATCCAAAAATTTTCCACACAAAGACATATACAAATCAAACTATCTTTACACTATTAATGACGATAACTGTATGTATATACCACTGCAATCCGCCGACCAACTATACCCAGATGAATTAATTGCTGTTAGCAAATATAAGATGGTGGGGTTGGATATAGATAATTGGAGCAAGTCGTCACATTTTATTCGAGATAAAAATAAAGAAGATAGTTTATACTACGATATTCTGAAGTTACAAGACGATACCGAATATGTACTGGTAAATAGTCTATATGCATCGCCCCCAAATTCTATGCATATAGATAATATAAAGACGTCAAGTAAGTACGACCAAGTAGTGGAATTATCTTACATATCAGGATATAGTCCATTTGATTGGTGTAAGGTTATGGAACAGGCGAGTGAAATACATATGGTAGATACGTGTTACACCTTTCTATTAGAAGCGTTAAGTCTATCCACATCGGATGTGAATATATATTCGCGCTGCAGAAAACCAAACGGACCAACATTTATACAAACTCAATGGCTATTCAAAAGTGATTTTAAATGGATACACAGCTAAAGGGCGCTTTTTTTTACTTGAATATAATGTTTTTTAAGTTATAATACATGAATGGCTAAAGACAGTAGTGTTCATAAAGAAGATATAAAAGATATAGAAGGTGTATTTGCAAGTTTAAATAAATTAAACCCTGAAGCGACATATTTGAGCGAAAATGCACTATCAAATGTTGATACTTGGTATGATACCGGTTGTTATGCATTGAATGCTATTATTGGTGGTAGTTGTGTTGATGGTGGTGTACCGAAAGGGAGATTGGTTGGGTTTTCGGGGCCTTCACAATCTGGCAAAACATATATTATTAATAAGATTTTAGGTAATGCTCAAAAAATGGGTTTACACCCTGTTATATTTGATACCGAATTTGCTGTAGATAAAGAAAGTTCAGAAGGAGTTGGGTTAGACGCAACTAAAACAAAATACGTCCCTGTATATACTGTTGAGCAATGCCGAAATCAAGTTGTAGCTTTACTAGACAGTATTGTCGAAAAAGGGTTACAAGGTAAATTTATTGTTAGTATTGATTCTTTAGGTAATTTAGCATCACAAAAAGAAGTAGAAGATGCAGCAAAAGACAAAAGTGCCATGGATATGGGTCTAAGAGCTAAACAACTCAAATCTATGATGAGAATACTTACATATAAAGCTGGTCTATCTGGTACAACGATTTTGTTTAGTAATCATACATATGAAAACCCAGGTGCATTACACCCTACCCTAGTTAAAACAGCTTCAGGTGGGAGCGGCCCACAGTATATGGCTAGTGTACTAGTACAATTGGCTAATAAAAAAGAAAGACAAGATGCATCTAACGAAGAGGATACAATATTACCAGAAGCTCGTAATTACTCGGGTGCAACATTAAGATTTTTAACCACTAAAAATCGGTTTGTACCACCATTTTTACAAGCTGAAATATATCTTAACTTCCGTACTGGTTTAGATAGGTACAGCGGGTTACGAGACATGGCTGTTAACCATGGGATACTAACGCAGACAGGTAGTACCTATCAAATAGGTATGGAGAGTAAGGACGACAAATTCAAACCGGGAGATAAGATCGG
>Ga0114918_10002172_pt1 | contig 17629 bp, 18 predicted proteins | sample LantaG_FD_87015 | JGI IMG/M metagenome (GOLD analysis project Ga0114918, IMG submission 87015) | Deep subsurface microbial communities from Baltic Sea to uncover new lineages of life (NeLLi) - Landsort_02402 metaG | ecosystem: Environmental > Aquatic > Marine > Oceanic > Sediment | place... | reverse complement strand
TATGCGTGGTCATCTGATGGGGAAGATGGTAGAGATACCGAAATAGATGGAGCAGGTCCAATTATTATTAGGGCAAGGGCCAATGGTGACTATGTATACCAATATACTTATGGGACATATGTAAGCTCTGTGTCCAATACATTTGAGATATATAATTCAAGTTATACTAGAACTAAAGTAGGCTCAGATATTTTTCGTTATTGGATGTTTGGTAATAAGAATTTTATTTGTTTTATAGTACAAGATACTGCAGTAGATATATATTTAGGTTATATGGGCCTTATAGAGTCTTTTTATGTACCGGAATCCGATCCTCTCCCTATAGCTAACAGGGGACAATCTGCGTATTATTATCCGTTAAATGGGTCAGATGCATTTTGTGCTATGCATAATACGACAACTAGTGGCTTATCCTATTATAAGGCTGTACCTATGTATACTCCTACATTGAGCTATGATATGGCAAATAGGTCTAATAATATATTTATGCTTCCTACTTTATTATACTGTGATGATACTGCGCCTAACTACGAGTGTAGGGGGAGCTTTTACGGTATATATAATGCCTCCGGCCAACGTCTCGGCAGCCCTTCTGTTTTGACTACTGCCTCTGGTGTATTTATATCGTTTAGACTCTATAATAATGTTGCTTACTGTAATGTTTTTGGTCCAGTGTCCTCTGGTATTGGAGAGTTTCCAGGGCTATTTATAAATGGGACTACTGGGTATAGCCCATAGTGCCGAAATATAGGATATATTGACAACTTTACTAGTTAATATTGGTTTATGTGCTTCCAAGGGGGAGGGTATAAACGAAATAGGTAGTGCCCAAACTGGGGCAGGTACTCCATTTGTTAAGCCTGGGCTGAAGGGTGCTATTGTAGAAGATATGTCTGCGTGCAGGGCGGCTATAGCCACGTATAATATCCCTCATGGTAAAAGTGTTCCCAAGAATGTAGCGTGTAGTGCCCCAGAACATCTGAATGTTTATAAAAGATATACTCCCACTTCTACACCCGTAACTCCTCCTACGCCTCTTCCTGTTTTTTATGGAACGTATGATATGTCTGCTTATATCAAGGCCATGTCTTTTGGTGTGTCAGACATAGGTGCCTCAATTTTTGGTGACCTTTCCGCAAGCGAGGTGCAGGCTTTTATTATGGGGTGGGCTGTTAATAGGTCATATGATTTGGGTGCTATTATTTATGGCGTAGTGGATTGGCAAACGGACATCTATTCAAGTATAAGGGGGTGGGTAAGTGCTTTTACAGGACCTATAGAGTATGAAGAAACCATACTGGCCACACCAAGTGGTATAACAGTTCTTCGCAGGTTATTGACATTATTGCCAGATATGACTGCTTCCATTTATGGTTGGGAGTATAGTGACTTGCTAGCTGTAGTACAAATAACCTATAGACAAAATTTAGACCTAAGGGCTTCTGTAGGGTCTATAGGGGTTTTGGCTAGCTCTCTCAGTGCTATTATAGTTTCTACTTATATAGAAGATATTACTGGGGAACTTGTTGTAATAGCGCCTAGTGATTTAAATTCTTATCTTAGAACTATACCACCAAAAGATTTGCCAACTACGCTCGTTCCAGTTCCTCCTGTAGATTTACGTGCCTTTGGTGGAGGACATCTTCCGAAGGACCTATCTGCCAACTTGATTATTAATCAACCCTTTCCTATAATAGCTTGGATACGGGTTGGTTTAAATGGAGAAACCAATTTATATGGAGAGGTGACCTGTACTGGAGGTTGGTATAATATGGCAGCTAGTATAGAGGCTGCCTTTTCTGGAAGTTCTCCTTTATACGCAGGTATTACTTGTAGAGTTCCTGTAGATTTGCGCACATACATATCTGGTTGGGCTAATGCAGATTTATTTGCGTCAGTAATAGGTGTATACAGTAATGACTTAGGTGCCTGGGTTATTCCCTGCCATTTAGAAAGCTATAAGGACATGCCTTCTTTTACAAGAGCTAGTTGGAATGGGTCACCTTCTGATTTAGAAACAACTATTCATGGTTGGATAAGTGCTCATACAACGGATAAGATTTACAATTATAATCTATATAGTATTTTTCCGCGTAAAATATTAATAGGGCAGAGACATGGGTTGTCTCTTATTAGGCTGGAGCCAGTAAGGGGCCTCTTCCCTGATTTACACGCTGTCATACAGGTAGTTCAGCTGAACACAAGCTACCTCAAGGCTTATATTAATCCTGTTTATCCTATAAGTACGGACATAATAACCACAGCAAATGCCGTAACAAGAACAATACACATCGATAAAATTGCTATTAACATGGTAAATGTTAGTGATATGGCGGTATTTATTTCTGCCTTTTCTGGGTATAAACCCATGCATGCTTCTATTGTTGGAAAAGCTTCTGTGCATACAAGTACCACAGAGAATTCTAAGTGGGTAAGTGCTTCTTCAACTGTACGGTTTTATATAGGAACTACAAGGGGTTTGTTTATTCCAGAAAGAAGAGTAAATGAAATAAGGTACATCAACTTTTTGAATTATAGTGTGATGCCAGACATGCACGCCTACCTGTTTGGGTGGGCAGCTAATGATTTAAGTGCTTATATTTCTGTGCAGCCTTATATAACAATGGCAGGGTTTATAAGTTGTTTGGACCTTTCACATGTAAAGGCGCTGACAGCAAGTATAACATCTGTTTATACAAAAAATTTGTTGGCCTCTATTTCTGGTGTTGGGTACTATGATGAATTTTATGCCAGTATAGCATCGATGGGAGGAGTTAACGACCTCGCTGCTTCCATAAAGCCATACTTAAAAATACTTGGGTACAGAATAATCGGTGTTGAGACTATGCCCTTTTTAGATTTGTACGCCGTAGTAAATCCAGTATTTGCATGCGGCCACATAACAACCTATTCTTATTTGAATGCTTTTATTAGATGTGGTATAGTTAGTGAAGAAGGTGGAAGTGATTTATATGCAGAAATCTTTTCTAATACAGATGTTAAAGACCTTTCCTCTAGTGTTATAGGTAGAAAGCTTACACGTTTAAGGATATTAAACTTGTATTTTAGAACTTTAACAAGAAGTAATACCGCGTTTAATGCTTCAATTATTGGGGTAGGTAAGGGAGAGTATGGGATAGGCGCCTATATAAAAGGTCTTCCTCATGAAGAAGATTTGGGGGCTTCTATTACTGCGATTAATTATTTTATTAATGTAATGGACCCTCAGGGCCTTATTGATGTATACAAAGAGCGAACTAATGGTACGGCCTACTTATATAAAAGACTTAAATTGTTTTTCTCAAACCATGTAGATGAGTATGTTTACGATTCCTTGAATGATGCACTATATACAATAGGAGAAGGAAGGTGGGTACTTAATCTAACAGAGTTTACTGAGGTGCTCAGTTTTTATGATAGGTCACCATCTGATAGGAATAGGGATTTGGATAGTATAGTAGAGTATTCTTCTGTGGATGAGGCTATTAGGGCTGCTATAGTATTTTTAACTGAATTTAGGACTACCGATTTAACAGCTTCTATAGTAGCTACTGGAGGATATTCTAAATTGTACGCCGAAGTATATGGTGTATATCATGATAGGGTTTCTGAATTGTCAGCTTCTTTGACTATTGTTAATAATCTACCAGATCTGTATGCAAGTATTTCCGCTTTTAGTGGGTATAAATATTTAAGATCTTCAATAGTGGGATATGCATCAAGTGCCCCTGAATTACTCGCTAATGTTTATGGGGTTGTATACGAGTCTCTTACTGCAAATATAACTGGTGTTGTTTAGTCTTTCCAATTTTGTGTGGTATTCTTATTTCTAGTGTAGTACATTTACATAGTCAGGAGTTAGTATGGAATTTGTTTTTGATGTCGCTTTGGCTAAAAAAGCTATTGCTTATATTTTTGATATTGCCCCTGCCAAATCTCAGGATGGCCTTCCTTTGGGTGTTAAAATTTTAGCTAGTGTAGAAGGTGTTGTGTTCAGTATAAATGGAGCAGACTTGTTTGCTAAGTCTGGTGTTGTGGCTGAGGTTATCGAGGAAGGTCAGGCTGTTGTTGGGTTGCTTCCATTATTTAAAGCTATTTCAGGATTTTCCCCTTTAAAAGACGGATTAGGTACCAATAGTATAAAAGTTAAGTCTGGTGGGCAGAACTTAACTATAACGGCTAAAACTGTTTATAAATCTAAGATAGTAAATCAGAGAAGGTCATTATCTTTTTTTGATAGGAGGGTTGCCGAGTTACAGATAATTTCAGAAGACAAGTTTATTAAATTACCTGTTGGTAATCTTGTACAAGGAATACGTAGTGTTCTTTTGTCTTCCTCAGGTTCTGGGGACGCTACCATATTTTCTGGGGCTCTTTTAGAGGTTTCTAAAAATAAGATTAAAACTGTTGGTATGAATGGTGTGACACTAACGGAATTCTCTTGTTCTCTTTCTGCGGATTATGATACATTTAGTTGTGTTCTGGACAGCAGTTATTTGGCCCGTATAAATAAACTATTGGCTAAATTACCCGCAGATGAGGAGAGCTTAGTAGATGTACTTATAAGCGACAGGATGTTTGTAATTAAGTATGAGAGGTTGTTGGTTGGTATGTCTGTTATGTCCTCTAAATTTCCAGATTATTCTTCTGTGCTGGAAACTAAACGAAAGTCTATAGTTATGGATTCAGAAATATTTTTGGATAACTTAAGAAATGTTATGTTTAGTTCAGATAAGGAAGATGATTTTAGGGTGACATTAAATTTTTATGAGGGTGAGCTTATTATAAAAACACCCACATGTGAGAATGATGGAATCCCTATAGTAAGCGGTATTGATACCAACGTACACATTGATTTTAATATCCACCTATTGGAAGCGTGTGTAAGGAATTTAGGTGCCCCCGTGTTCTCTCTTTCTTATAAAGATAGATATTCTCCTGTAGTATTTGTGCCACAGGATGATGAGGCTCCACATAGTATGCTAACTATAGTGGCTCCTTTAAAATAATGCAGTCTCTTTTAGGAATAGATGGTTCTAGCGATAAGCGCACACAGGCCTGTGTAGAGCACTTGGAGGAGCTTGGGTATATCGTAATAAGTCCTAAAAAATTAGATAATAGTTCTGTAAAAAATATTGAGCAGCTCGTTGATTTTTTTTATAGTAGGTTATGTTACAAGCACCCTGATAGGAACATTCATTATTCTAAATCTAGTAAGAAAGATTATAGGTTAGCTTCTGTGTTTGTAAAGAGCAGGCAGGAGGTGTGTGGTAATAAGGCAAAGGCTTTGCAAGAATGTACCTCTATTATCGGGTGTGTTATTGAGAATGAGGAGCTTTTTGGATTTTCGGACCCTCTAAGTTCTATGGCTTTCTTTGGGCAGGATAATATGAAGTGGGTTTCAGATAAAGCTATAAGTATAATTAATGGTGATAATGAGCACGTGGAAGAAGAAATCCTAAAGACTATGATAGTTGAGTTAGATGCCGCTCATGAAAAAGAAGCGCTTGAAGATATAAATGTAAGAATAGATGATTTAAAAGAAGTACTTGGAGGTCTTAAAGATGGCTAAGAAGAAAAAGGTAATCCAGGAAAAAGACACTGTTGTAGATGTGATAGGAGAGGGGAATGTTGTAGAGAAACCTAAAAAGTCTACATTAGATATAGCCATGGGAGCAGTTAATAAAAAATATGGCCCTGTATTAAAATGGCTAAGTGAAACACCAAAAGAAAACATTGAGTTTATACCTACAGGTTCTATTTCATTAGACTACGCTTTGGGAGGGGGATTTCCAAGGGGTCGTATTGTAGAGATATTTGGGTGGGAATCTTCTGGTAAGAGCACCCTCGCTATGAGTGTAGCTGCTGAGGCTAATGCCTTGGGATTAAAGTGTCTTTATATAGATGCAGAGAGGGCTTTAGATCCACGTTTGCCTATAGCATATGGTGTTGATCCTACAAGGTTTATATTAGAGGACCAGCCTTTTACTGCAGAAAAGCATTTTAGTATTATTCATGATGTAGTGAGCTCTGGTGATATTGGTGTTTGTGTTGTGGACAGTGTTAGTTCTCTTGTTCCTCAAGCTGTAATGGACGGGGAGATAGGGGCTAACCATGTTGGGCAGTTGGCTCGGTTTTTAAGCCAAGAGTGTACAATGCTGATACATCTCTTAGGGGAAACGAATACTTTGTTTATTTTTATTAATCAATATCGTGAAAAAATAATGAAAATGGGAGGAGATCCTCGTACTACAAGTGGCGGAAATGCCATAAAATTCTATTCGAGTCAAAGAATCGATGTTTCGGGTTCAGGTAAAACTAAAACAGGCTCTATTACTAGTGACACAGGTGAAGTCATAGGACATCGGATGAGGTTTAAGGTTCTTAAGAATAAAGTGTGTATTCCTTATCGTACTGGAGAAATCGATTTAATCTATGGAAAGGGGTACGACTTAACTGCGGAACTCATTGATCTTGCTACGGATTTAGGTATTGTTTCTATGAAGGGTTCTTGGTATTCTTATAAAGAAAATTGTAATGTTCAAGGTAAGGTGGGTTTTAAAAATCTCTTAGAAGAGAGAAAAGAACTCCGTAGTAGTATACGTAAAGAGGTCTTAGATATATTAAAGTTGAAAAGCTAAAACTCGTAATCTATGAATAGTTTAAAAAAAGATAAGCTGCCTCTTTCAAGAACACACCCACATTTGATGGACGAGTGGGATTTCGATAAGAATGAGATACGACCTGAAGAAGTTACTAATGGATCTAATCGGAAAGTGTGGTGGTTGTGTCGTAAAGAAAACTGTGGCCACAGTTGGGGAGCGACGGTTTATAATAGAACTGGTAATAAGAGAGGCTGCCCAGCTTGTGCTGGTAAAGTAGCCACTAAAAATAATAGTTTAGCGACAAAGTTCCCAGAACTATGTGAAGAATGGGATTATGATAGAAATTTGTTTACAACCAAAGAGGTCACTCCAGGTTCTGAAAAAAAAGCTTGGTGGGTTTGTAAAAAATGTGAATATAAATGGGAAACCTCCGTTAATAATAGAGCAGGTAAAAATCCCACAGGGTGCCCAAGGTGCGCTGGTATGGTTATTTCTGAGAAGAATAACTTCGCTGTTTTATTTCCCCATCTATTAGAAGATTGGGATTATAAAAAGAATAAAGGGGTAGACCCTTATAAAATTTCATCAGGCACACATAAACGAATATACTGGTCTTGTCATGTATGCAGCCACCCATGGAGTACTTATCTGTTTAATAGAACTTTACACAAATCAGGGTGTCCTGGTTGTTCAAAAAAAGCTGCAAGTTCTACGAGTAATGTTAAGAAGGTGTTTCCCGAACTTTTAAAAGAGTGGGATTATGTGAAGAACAAAGTTCCTCCAGATAAAGTTTCTTCTTACAGTGCTAAAAAAGTTTGGTGGAAGTGTAGAAAATGTAATCATAACTGGGAAGCAGTAGTGTTTAGTCGTACTGCTGGTGGGAACGGTTGCCCTGCGTGTGCTAATCAAGTTGTTACAGATAATAATAGGTTATCCATTTTGTTCCCAGAAATAGTTAAAGACTGGGATTATACTAAAAATAAAATATGTCCTGAGGAAGTAACATCTAAAAGTGGAAGATATATCTGGTGGGTTTGTAATGTGTGTGGGTATGGGTGGAGAACAAAAGTTTGTAAAAGGACTGTCAGTAACCAAGGCTGCTCAAACTGTGCTAAAGGTTCTTCTGTTTCTAAAATCTCTCAACGATGGTTGGATTCATTAAATATTCCAAATCTTGAAAGAGAGTATTATATCAAAGATTTAAAAATTACCGTGGATGGTTTCGACCCAGAAACAAATACTGTATATGAATTCCTTGGAGATTACTGGCACGGTAATCCGAAAGTTTATTCGGCGGAAGAAAAAAACCTTGTCAATAAGAAAACTTTTGGAAGGCTCTTCCAGAAGACGTTAAAACGGATTTCTAAACTTGAGGAGGCAGGGTATAAAGTAGTTTACATGTGGGAGAGTTCCTATAATAAGGAAGGTATAGAATGAGTATTCTTTCAGACAAGGTTTTAGTTTTATTAAAAGAGGCTTTTCCTTTTGTAAGAATACAAGAAGAGTTTTTTATAACGTATAAAGGACAGAAGTTGTTTGTCGATTTCTATGTGCCTTCTTATCTTATAGCTATCGAAGTACACGGCGCACAGCACGATAAGTTTGTCGCCCATTTTCATGGAAATGCAGAGGGGTGGAAAGCCCACAAGAAAAGGGACAGATTAAAAGAGGAGTGGGCGACGGTAAATGATATAACATACGTAGTAGTACGAGAAGCAGATATGCCAGATTCTAAGGAAGCCTTATTAGAACGTATTAGGAGTACAGAAATTGTCAAGTAAAGTTTGGTCCAGTATGGTTGAGGTATCAGATAGGCTTTTGTTAGAAAAGGCTAAGCCAAATCCCTCCCTTGTTGAGGAAGCTCTTTCTTTTAATGCTGCTGATTTGCATATAATATCAGATGAGAAGCTTAGACAGTATATTGTTGTGCTCGGGCAGTATTTAATAACTTTACAATATGAGGAGAATAAGATAAGTGCTATTTGCTCTGCTTGGCACAAAGCATTGGATAATCATATATATAGTGTATTGTGTAAATCTAATGACCCTTATTTAAGTAAGAAAATTACTTTGGCTGAAAAACGTGCTTGGGCACTAGAAAATGATGAGCATGCTTTGAGTTTGAATGAAGAGTTTGAGATATCTGATTCTAAGAAAAGTGTTATACATAATATGCACCAGCCCGTGGAACAATATATTAATACACTGAAAAAAGAAATAGACGCAAGGGAAAACGAAAAGAAAAGGTTTAACCATTAAGATGGTTAGTATAGACACAGATAAAACCTCTGCTTGGTACTCAAAGCCTACAGCAGAAAGGGCAGTGATTACTTTATGTCTTAAATCTATGAATACATTTATAGATGTGTCTAGTAAATTATCTTCTAATGATTTTCTTGATAGTAACAATAGAGCACTGTTTACAGTTATAAGTACTATAAGTGCAATGGGTGTAGAGGAATTTGATTTACCTACAGTAGCCTCTTCAGTAAATGATATGGGTATACTAGAAGAAATAGGGGGATGGGACTATATTGACGCTTTGTTTCAATCAGAAATAAATGCTCAAAACTTAGACGTATATGTTGGACAAGTTCTTGATGCTTCTACCCTATATCGTCTGGAGACTAAGCTAGTACAGAGTGCTGAGTTTGTCCATAGTCAAGGTAATATGTCAACTTCCTCAGCTTCGGAGGTTATTTCTACAGTAGAAGATTCTGTATTGGGCATAGGTTTAGATACCCTTAAAATAGAGGATGGTAGACGGGCGTCAGAGGGGCTGCTGGAAAGGTTGAAAATATTTGAGTCAAACCCATCCACTGTAAGGGGTATTAAGTCTGGTTTCCCTATATTAGATAGAATTTTAAATGGGTTTAAACCTGGAGGTCTGTATGTTGTAGGGGCTCGACCGAAGGTAGGCAAGAGTACACTTCTATCTAATTGGGCTGCTTATATGAGTATTAAAGAAAAGGTTCCTGTTTTATATATAGATACAGAGATGCCTTTTGAAGAGTGGCAACTTAGGATGTTATCTAGTATTTCTACAGTCCCAGAGAGGGTGATAGAGAATGGGTTATATTCTAACAATGATAAGCAAATGGAAGCTGTTTATTATGCGGTAAAAATTATGGATAGTATTATTCTTATCCATAAATATATGCCGGGTTTTAGAATAGAAGATGTGAGAAGTGTTGTCAGGAAGTACCACGCTAGAAATAATATAGGGGCTTTTTTCTTCGACTATATTAAAATGGTAGAGATGAGTGCTAATTTTAATGAAACACAAACATTAGGATATTTAACCAGTTCTCTAAAGGATTTAGCTGGACTATTAAACATTCCTGTTATAACAGCTGTTCAGATTAATAGGACAGGGGAGGGGAAGAGCAAAATAAATTCAGACCAGATAGCAGATTCTGACAGGGTGCTGCGTTATTGTAATGTGCTTATGGCCCTATCTAGGAAACAGAGGTCAGAAATAGAGGCACACGGAATTAGCAGCGGTACACACCGTCTTCAAATTTTGGATAATCGCGGTGGTAGCGGGTTGTACAATGGTATAGATTTAATGTCAAAACAAACTATTCTAACATTACAGGAAGCCTCTGTGCAGTCTTCTGACTCTATGTTAGAACAACAACAGTTAGAAAGAGAAAGATCTTTTTAGGAGGAATTCATGTTTACTTTTGCAAGTTCTATTATTGTTTTTGCCAGTGTGCTGCCTACATGGACTTTGGTACTTATTGCAGCAGCTGCAATGTTGATTGTAGGTACTTTGGGTTATGTGGTTTTTAGATGGGGTATGAAGAACAAGGCAGTAGCTAGCGCTACCTTGTCTGGGGCTTCTGCTGTATTCTCGGTTTTGCAAAGCATGTTTAAGGATAAGCCCGATGAGCTTGATGCACACGATTTTATGAAGGCGTTCTCGGCTTTGTCAGGTGCTGGGTTGGATGCCCTTAAGGCTAAGGAGGGTGGAGCAGAATTCGACACGTTGAAGGCTAGTATGAAAGTACGTATTAGGACTATTGTTGATTCTTTCCCTCAGCTTAAAGATCAGGTGTCTGATGATTTAATTACACAGGCGGCCGATGCATTTTTTACAGTTGTTGGTTACATTCCTAAGGCAGAAGAGGCCCCAAAGGTTTAGTATCCAGCGGTGGGAGGCCACCGCACAAGAGGTAGTTTATGTCTAATGTTACAGTAGATATGTTAAAGGATCTTATCGACCCAGAGGTTTTATTATTATCCTTAGGTTTTAATATATACTATAATAATAACGAAGAAATAAGGGCACCTTGTTTAATTCATGGTGGTGATAATAAAACAGGCTTCAGTTTTAGAAAGGCTTCTAAACGTTTCTACTGTTATACACATGGTTGTGAGACGGATAGTTCTGGCGAAACTAATAATGATGTAATTAGTTTGGTTATGCAAGTAAATAAGAGTTCTTTTGTTGAAGCTGTCCATTATTTGGGTCAGCTTACTGGGGTTAATGTAGAATTAGGTACAGTAGACGAGGACTATACCTTAGAATTGAAAAAGAAAAAAGGTAAGAACAAGTTTGTTGCTGGCGTAATAAATAAGGCTGCGCTTACTGAACTTGATGAAGATTTAATTAATGTATATATGTCTAATGGTGCAGAGTACTTTTTGAATAAAGGGTTGACACAAAGTTTTATTGAGCTTTATCAGTTGGGTACTATGATTGATGAGTTCGGGGTTTTACGTGCTACAATACCAATAAGAGACGAACACGGTCGTTTGGTTAGTATAAGTGCTAGAAGGGTATTCGGGAATGAAGAGCCACGATATAGGTTAGTAAAAGATTTTCAGAAGAGAAGAGTACTTTATAACTTGCATAATGCTTTAGAATATAGGATTCCTTATAACTATACTATTGTAATTGTTGAGGGGTTTAAGGCAGTATGGCATGTTGTTAATTCTGGTATTCCTAATGTAGTGGCAGTAATGGGAAGGAGTATAACGCAAGCACAAATAAATTTACTTGTCAAATACGGGTATAGCTGTGTAACTTTATTATTAGACGGAGATGAAAAGGGTAGAGTAGGGATGGAAAAGTCTTTAGATTTATTGGCAGGAAAAATTGAGACCCGACCAATATATCTTCCAGACCCCTTGTCGCCTGATGATGTATCTCATGAAGAGATTTTTGATTTAATATCTATGTTTTTGTAAGGAGGATTTTATGAAGGAAGGAATTAATTCAGTAAGGATGTCTGGTTTTCTTAAGTACCCCCAATTGACCGCAACAGCCAACGGGTACCCACAATTCAAGGGTAAGATAGCTATTCCGATTTCTTATACTCGCAATAGTGAAGAGGTGAATACACAGATTTATCATAACATATGTGCATGGGGGCCAGCTGCAGAAGGGCTGGGAGAGTTGTTACAGGATACCCCTATTGAGATTGATGGGTCTGTAAATACTAAATCGTACAATGGTAAGTGTAAGCACTGTCAAGGTGAGGATAAGAAATATTGGACTGAGATTCAAGTAAACAATTTTATAATTCTAACCTAGAAGGAGAAGTAATGGATAATAATGTTTTAACAGGGACACCTACCCCACTTTTAGTAGCAGCAAGTACTTGGGGGTGGGAACGGGTTGATGGGCCATTCGCATTAGATTTAGATTTGAGTGGGGAGTTTAAAAACTCAGAGGACGAGGTACAAAAATTCAGTACGGTTTCATTTGATGTTTCAGATGATATAGACGTACATTTAGATTTTGGTGAAATTACTAGAGTATTACTTTCTACTGCACAATATCCTAAACTTATGAAGGACCAGGTATTTGCTATTAGTGGTATTCTAGTAGATAAGGACAGTAATACTGTTACTGTTGTAGGTAATGTATTAAAACGTGTAGAGAAGTAGAGGGGAAATATGGATTTAGAAATTATGTTTGATGCACCAGAGACTTTTGCTTACGCCCATTATGACATTTCATGTCCTATGTGCGATGGTCATTTTTTAAGTACAATAGAAGAGCCACAAAGCATCTATTATGTTTGTGGAACTTGTGGTTGCGATTGGACAACTTTGGAAGGATAACTAATGGATTACTATGACATCTTGGGTGTAGAGCGCTCAGCAACAGCAGATGAAATAAAAAAAGCTTATAGAAAAAAGGCTCACGAAACACACCCGGATGTCAACAAGGGGGATGTGGAGGCTGAAGAGAAGTTTAAAATGGTGGCGGAGGCTTATGGGGTATTAGGAGATGCAGAGAAGAAGGCTGTGTACGACAACCCTGCCCATGGCTTTGCCGGGGGGTTCCCTGGAGGACCTGGTTTTAATATAGAGGATTTTATAAATGCCCATATGAGAGGTGCAAGGGTTAACCCTTTTGATCAGAATCAAGGTGGCCCAGAGAGCGGACTTTCTGTAAGGGTGCGTAGAGAGATAACTTTGTATGAGGCCATGTTTGGGTCTGAGTCTTCAGGAGAAGCCAAGTTCGTGGCTAAGTGTGGGGAGTGTGGCGGTATGGGGGGTATGGATTTTTCTGAGAAGTGTGAAGCCTGTGGGGGCTCAGGGCACGTCGTTTTGCAAAGTGGTATGATGACTATAACACATATGTGTAAGAGGTGTATGGGCAAGGGGAAAGCCGCTAAGGACATATGTAGTGTTTGTAGCGGAAGTGGTATGAAGGAGTACACATCGGAGTATAGTTATACAACTCCTCCGGGGTTTTTTGGCGGGGTGGTGAATATACATGGAAAAGGTGCTCCCGGTGTATTCGGTGGGGATGATGGAGATATTAGGGTGGAGGTAAAAGTAAAATATCCAGAAGTGGATTTTAGTGAGGTAACTGAAGAAGAATTAAACGTTTTTAAGAAATATTTGACTTAACATTTGGGGGAGATAAGATTATTATTATGATAGTACTAGGATTGGACGTATCCTCGTCCTCGACAGGGTGGTCAATTTTAAAGCATGGAAGGTTTTATAATAGAGAAGGTAAGGATTACGGTATTATAGTGCCATCAAAAAAACTTAAACCTGCTGAAAAGTTAGATTATTTTAGATCACAAATATGTAAGGTGCTTAGGTCAGTACCAGACAAAGTTGTTATAGGTATTGAGGATACTTTTCTTCGTAGAAATGTTAACACCTTAAAGATATTGAGTAGGTTCGCTGGGGTTGCCATGCAGTCTTGCTGGGAGGTGTGTGGGGTCGAACCTATTATAGTCCCCGTTAAAGAATTACGAACAGTCTGGGGGACACAAGACAAAGAAGAAATCTTTAATTTAGTTGTAGAAAAGTATAATTTAAATGATTGGGAATTTAAGCTGCACAACGATTTAACTGATGCTATTGCTATTGCATTCTATTTGAATAGTATATCCAAGGAGTAATTTTATGAAAAGGAAAGCTGTTTCTGCTACCTACATGAGTTCGTTTACTCAGTGTTTACAAAAGTTTTATTTTAAGTATCATACTGACAAGAGCCCAGTAATGAGCGGAGAGGCGCGTGCTTTCGGTTCTGCTGTACACGAGGCTCTTGAAGAGATGTATACTCGTTTGTCTGCCGGAACCCGTCTCCCTACTGAAGAAGATTATGAAGCAGTATATAAGTCTTTTTTGGAGTCTGCTTTAAGTAACCAGTTGTCAGACCAATCCTTATATGAGGAAGGGCGTGTTATGTTAAAGTCACGCTTGGATACATATGACCCACAAGAAAAAATAGTTGGACTAGAGTTGAAGTTTGGGTGGCCAAATAGCACACCTAAAATAGACGTATTCACCCCAGGTGGTACTCCACTGATGGGGGCTATCGATAAGCTTTGCGAGTTGGATGAGGACACTATAGTTATTACAGACTATAAGACGTCAAGAACGGCTCTTACTGATTCTGAAGCAGCCGTGGATGGGCAGTTGTCGCTGTATGACTTAGTTATAAGTATTTTATACCCCCAGTATAAAAATAGAATTCTAGTACTTGATTATCTTAGGCTCGGTCCTGTTATTACACACAGGACAAATGAGCAGCGAGAGTGGTTTAGTAAGAAGCTTGATATCCTGTACGAGCAGATAGATAAGCTAACTGAAGACGACATTAAACCAAGGCTTAACGAGTTTTGTGGTTGGTGTGATTTTAAAAACCATTGTCCTGCTTATTATAAAGTTATCAATGACCCGGACCTCCTGGTTAAGCCACTTGAAACGTATAAGGATACAGATTTCGTTGAAGAGTGGGTACGAATTAATCACACTAGAAGAATGGTAGAAAATTATAAAAATGAGTTAGCTATGCATGCTTCTAGTCTTCTCAGAGATACAGGTAATAAAGAAATAATCGGCGAGGGAAAAACTTTATATAAAGTTCAAAGTAGTAGGGTTTACTATGATTCTGGTACAGTACTTGATGTACTGCCTAAGAAAGATGCCGCAAAAGTACTATCTGTTAATAAGTCCGCAGTAGATAAATATTTAGTTGACCACCCCGAATTTTCTGATGCCATTGCAAAGACTGCAAAAGTATCATTCGCTTCCTCGTTCTTAAAATCAAGAACAAACAAAAAGAAATAGATATGAAGAACGAAGTAAAAGGTAATAGGATTGCCATAGAACTTATCAGTGGTGATAGGTTATTTGGAAGGGTCCATAAAGGTACTGATACCTGTATATGGATTGTAGAAGATGGGGAGACTAAACCAAAAGACGTTCCTAGAGATTTAATTACTAGGGTACTTATACTATTCAAGGGTCAGAAAGAGATTTAACTTAAGGTAGTTTACATTTGGGAAAGAGACTTCAATAATATTAATGACTTAAGGAGAGTATTATGAAAAAAACACGTATTCTTTACTATGGAGACAGCCCTACGGCCGCGACAGGCTTTGGCACTGTGTCACGTAATATTTTGGTTCCTTTACACAAGACAGGTAAGTATGATATTACGGTGTTAGGGGTAAATTACTGGGGCGAACCTCATAAATTCCCGTTCGACATATGGCCCGTAGGGAACAACCAAGATCGGGACCCGTACGGAAGAAAACACATACAACAACAAATCACAAATTCTGATTTTGATATTCTGTTTATGATGCAGGATTCCTTCATTTTAGATTTTGCAGGTGAGTTCCTTCCTCAGTTAAGGTTTAATGATAAAAAGTTCAGGTCTATTGTATATTTCCCTATTGATGGTCAACCTCATATGCCCTGGATACAAGCTATGGCTGCCGCTGATTATCCTGTTACCTATACACAGTATGGTTTTAATGAATGTGTAAAGGCCTACCCTCAGATAAAAGACAAGTTAAGGATAATTCCACACGGGATTAACCCTAAGGATTTTTATCCGCTGTCTTATGCTGAAGTAGCAGACTTCCGTAAACGGTATTTCGGACCTATGGCAGGTAAGTTTATTGTAACGTGTGTAAATCGCAATCAACAAAGAAAAGATATTCCCCGTACACTAATGGCTTTTAAAGAATTCAAGTCTAAATGTCCTGAGTCTGTATTATATTTACATATGGCTATTAGAGACCAGGGTTGGAATCTTGATAATGTTATTGCATCTTTAGGGATGGCTATCAATAAGGATGTTATTTTTCCAAGCAATTTTGGACCCAATCAGGGTTTCCCAATAAATGTATTAAATAGTATCTATAATGCTAGTGACGTGGTTATTTCTAGTACTACAGGCGAAGGGTGGGGGCTAGCACAGGTCGAGTCCATGAGTACTAAGACTCCTATTATTTCTCCTGATAATACCGCATGCACAGAAATCGCAGGGGAAGGTAGAGGCCTACTTATTCGTAGTGGTCATGATAAGGAACATTTTGTTGTATTGCCGCACGATAACGAAGTATGTCGGCCCATCATATGTGTTCAGGATATGATTGATGCTCTTGAAAAGCTTTATAATGATGAAGTATTACGTATGAGATTAGGGGAAACTGGTTATAGGTGGGTTACTGAGAACCTAATATGGGACAAACATGTAGTTCCTCAGTGGGAAGCTATTATAGAAGAGGCTGTAAGAAGTCTGCGTGCCGATGAAGATGATAGTTGTAGTTTTTCTGGTGCTGTAGAGGTATAATCGTGGCAGGCTCTAAAGATACAGAAAGTATTGTTAGCAGCCATCCCAATTTTTTATTAGAATGGGACTACGTTAAGAATAATACTGTAGATATTAAAGGACTGTTACCCGGCTCGCATAAAAAAGTCTGGTGGGTGTGTAAGAAGTGCAACTATAGTTGGAAAGCAGAGATACGGAGTAGAGCCCTTAAGGGAAATGGCTGCCCTGCTTGTTCTGGTAGGGTGCCCACAGAAAATAATAACTTAGTAATAAAGCACCCACACCTACTGGACGAGTGGGATTTTGACAAGAATACTATTCTACCTTTTGAAGTGACTCCCTGTTCAGGTAAAAAAGTTTGGTGGGTATGTTCTAATAATCTTTGTAATGGGTCTTGGTTTACTTCTATTAGTCATAGGGTTTATGGTACAGGGTGTCCTTATTGTAGTGGTCATAAAGTCGGTATTAATGGTAGTGTAGAATCTTTATTTCCAAAATTAGCAACGGAGTGGGATTATGAAAAGAATAACATATTACCTAAAGAAGTAACCCCTTTCTCGGGTAGAGAGGTGTGGTGGAAATGTTCTGTAGGGCATTCCTGGAGAGCTATCGTTAAAAATAGAACAAGGAATAGCAATGGTTGCCCAGTATGCGCGGGGCAAGTTGTTACAGAAGATAATAATTTAAATGTGAATAAATTAGAACTAGTAAAAGAGTGGGATTATACTAAAAATGATATAGGACCAGAAGAGGTAATGGTTTATTCTACAAAAAAGGTGTGGTGGCTGTGCAGTGGGTGTGGCTATTCTTGGAGGGCTCTTGTTTATAGCAGGTCTTGTGGTAGAGGGTGTCCTGTATGCGCTAAAGGCTCTGTGTCAAAAGTTTCCCAAAAGTGGCTTGACATGTTAAATATAAAAACTCGTGAACATTATATCGAGGATTTAAATATTAGGGTAGATGGGTACGACCCTGAAAC
>Ga0114918_10002170_pt1 | contig 17634 bp, 33 predicted proteins | sample LantaG_FD_87015 | JGI IMG/M metagenome (GOLD analysis project Ga0114918, IMG submission 87015) | Deep subsurface microbial communities from Baltic Sea to uncover new lineages of life (NeLLi) - Landsort_02402 metaG | ecosystem: Environmental > Aquatic > Marine > Oceanic > Sediment | place... | reverse complement strand
CTATTTGATAGTCTTACTGTCGCAGTGCTTCAGAACCCTTCTAAGCAAGGGCTGCTGTCACCACAAATAAGATGTAGTTTGGTAAAACAAGCTATTGACGCGGAAGGCCTGTCACATAAGGTTGAGGTAAAGCAGTTTTCTGGATTGCTCATTAACTTTATGAAAATAGAAGAGGCCACTGTGCTGGTTAGGGGTGTCAGAGCTATGTCAGACTTTGACTATGAATTCCAAATGGCACTAACAAATAAGAAATTATATCCGGAGGCTGAGACTATATTCTTAGCTGCCAGGAGCGATCATACGTTTGTTAGCTCCAGTTTAGTTAGGGAGTTATCGAGGCTTGGTGGAGACTATAAAGACTTAGTTCCACAAGGAGTATGGGAGTTCTTAGAAAATTACTATCGTCCAGGAGGGAAGGTGAAAACCAGAGCGTACACTCGTGATGAGATTCGAGAAGCATTTGTTAACTATGCAGATGCTATCTGCACTTATGCTAGTAAGGTTGAAGGTAAAACACGAGAAGAGGCCATAAGGCTGGCTGTGTTTAGTATATTTTCTGCACTTGATGGAGAGGCTGGAGATCTTCCAAAGTTTGTTGTTGCTCCGGATCCTCATCCAGAGGATAAGGCATATCTTCAGGACCAGGGGAAGAACTGGTATCCTGAGCATGAGACAGATCCTGTAGACATTACAGGGGAGCTACATTCTCTGTTTAGCAAAAGAGGGTAGACATCAGTTATTAGTTTTGATATAATGAGATAGTTAATAATGGGCGAGTGGCGGAATTGGCAGACGTGCAGGATTTAGGATCCTGTGGGGCAACTCGTGAGGGTTCAAGTCCCTCCTCGCCCACCAATTATACGGGCAAGTGGCGGAATTGGTAGACGCGCCAGCTTGAGGGGCTGGTCCTCGAAAGAGCGGTGGGAGTTCGAGTCTCCCCTTGCCCACCAGAAGTCTGTGTCAATCCGGACAAAAAAGAAATGATTGACTGGTGAGACAGAAGTCTGTGTCTATCTGGACTATAAAGAAGGGATAGACTGGAGGGGGGTTGCCAACTCCCTGTCCTGGGCATGACATTAAAAGGCCTCACCTTAACTTGGCCCCATAGTCCAACGGTAGAGACACAAGATTTAAGACCTTGGTGATGAAGGTTCGAATCCTTCTGGGGCTACCAACTCTTCTTATTTATTAATTATATCTTCGGAGGACATTATGATGTTATTGTTCTGCCCACGCTGTGGGAATAGAAAACATTTTACCTATATACTTAACCCTGGTGTGCTTAATGCATCTTTTGATATACCACTAGCCGTAAAGCCTAGTGGTGATTCTTACTTTGAGAAAAATACTGATGCTTTTATGGAAAATAACAAAGAGTTCGTTAAAGATGTTGTAGAAAAAATAATTAGGGTAGGTGCAGAGCTTTACCGTGGTGATCGCTTTATGAGAGCACAGGGGACTCGTTTAGTTACAGCACACGAATTTGTGTGTCGTGTCTGCGGGGCATGTCGACTATTAAACCTAACCGGAGCTTTCCCAAGAAACGTGTTTGATAAGGGTGACCGGGAACTTATTATGGAATCAATCTTTACATTTATGACTGACTCTGATAAGAAAGCTTTGTTACTTATAGGAGTAAAGCTCCATCCATACATAATAAAAACAATGACTTATCAGCTTTCAGGGAAATGTCGAAGAAGAAAAAATAAGAAGTAGGAGGATGCTATGTATTTACTTTGTATTAAATGTGGGAATACTAAGAAGTTCTATCATTCTGTAAATTTAGAGGAGGTAAGTCCTCATAGGGATGATTCAGACTACTCTATTCTTGAAGAGTTCTTTATTGAAATTAAGTATGATCCAAAAACAGGGTATGCTATCCCTCTGACAGCAGAAGAGGCGGAAGAACAGATAGCAGAATTTACAGACTTCTTAAAAAGAATAACCTCTTCTCACTCTAGAAGTTATATGCAGCCCATCAGGCATGACGGACTTTTACTCTATGGTAAGCCATACATTAAGTGCTGTAAGTGCCAGAAGAGTCGTATTCTTAATTTAGAAGCTATAGAGCATTCTATCCAAGAATACACAAACGACTATGGAAAACAGATAGTGAGGAAGGCAATACTAAAACATTATACATCAGCTCAAATGAAACAGCTTCTACTCAACCCAAACCTTAACCAGTATGTTCAAGGGGTGCTACTCAGAGAACTTAAAAAAGCTTAAAGGAGAATGAGATGCTTTTATTCTGCAGATCTTGTGGAAAAATAGGAGGCGGTATTACAGCGCAAGTAACCGTAGCCTTTCAGATACCAATTACAATGAATGGAGAAGGAAAGACAACTAAGTGTGATGCTGAGGCCTTTATTAAAGAAAGATTCCCTCTTAATAAAGTGGCTGCCAGGAATGCTGAAAGACGCCTGGTAGAAACCATGAAGTATACCTTTGATAATGGTCTTCTTGATAGAGCAGTGTGTGCGTGCTGTGGGGCACCGATGAATGATATTTTTGATTTGGATGAGAGTCAAAATAAACCGAACTTTACTGGAACTATAAATGATCTTCCGCGTCTTTGGGATGCTTTACTAAAAGCTGATGATAGTGATAAGAAAAGAATACTTCTTCGGCCATCCGTTTACGAGATGATAAAAGATATGGCGAGGGCTCAGCTAGAAGGTGTGTCTGATTACCTTACGTACTGTGATCCTGGTTGTAACATGGTTAAAAACCGGGAATCAGATTAAAAATATTGGGGTTACATTATGTATTTATTGTGTACACATTGTGGTAACAGAAAAACATTTTTATACAAAAACTCGACATGGTCTACCTTAGAAGGGGAGTTAGCTGTTAATATTAATTTTCCACAGGACGGCGGTCCTGTTAGACTTTCAAATGATGACATTATGTGTCTGCGTAAGATAGACCTTCGTTGCCACATATCTATCTATGACCAAATGCCTGCTGATAAGTTTATACTGGAGATGGAGAATAAAGATAGGCCCATTATGATGAGCTCCTCTCTTATGTGTGCCTCCTGTACCGCTCCTAATGCTCCTAATGCTCCTTATTCGACATTAATATTGAACCTCGAAGGAAGCCAAAATCGATCATATAACGATAAGTACCGTGTAACTAACGACACCATGTCATGGTACCGCTATCTTATTAGAAGAACACTAGAGAAATATTTCACTGACGCAGAAAAGAAGTTACTTTTGCTGACCCCAGACCTCCACCCTTACGTACTATTAACTGTGAAACGCCAACTTACTGGATATTACAAACGTAAGCAAAAATATATATATAGGAGTTAGCCATGAAGCTTGTGTGTCTTAACTGTGGAAATATACAAAGTTTTGTAGGATCTAGAACAGGATCCGCCTTTGCATACGTAAATGTGCTACCTGATGGTACTGTTGAAGAGCCTAAGAAGGGTGACTGGGATGTGGAAATTGACTCTGAGTTTGATGAGGACACTATTATTTGTGATCGATGTAACGCCATGCATAGTGTGTTAGACCTAGAGGGTGGGGATTGGGGACCCTATCACCATAGTAGTTTTCAGGAAGCGCTTTTTAGTAAGCTACATATATTCCCAACTGCACTCTTAAAGCAGTGGCTTCTTGATGGTGATGTGTGTGATGATAACAAAGAAATTATCGCAAAGTTCTTAGGAGGATCTAAATGACATTTTCTGATTATGGAGCTGGAGATTGTCGATGGATTGAACACCTTGACGAAGTACTTGATAGGCTAAAGGGTGTATATATTTTACGTCTCGAGTTTGAAGATGGCTGGCAGGGAAACGTAGACACGGATGTTCTACTTGAGGATGGACGTGTGTTTTCTTATAGTTACAGCTATGGAAGCTGTAGTGGATGTGACCAATGGGAAGATTTTACTGGAGATGTTACCCAAGTCATGCTTGACGAGGCAACTATCTTTGATAACATGGATCAGTATCTAGCCTACCTTAATACAAACCCTAAGAGCAGGATGAGCATTTTTAATAGGCTGCGTCTCCTATTTCCACAAGTAAATCCAGCTGTTGTAGGAGCGTATGTATACACGATGATTGCTTACAGATCACAACTAGGTGGCACTAGGACTAGGCAGGGAGACATGGTCATACCACCAGAAGTACAAAAGCTTATGGATTTATTTTGTCAAAAAGGGGTTACCAGGTTTCCAACACAGAAAGAGCTAAAAGTCCATCTTCTTCAATTCCGAAATGATGTATCCAGGGAAGTTGTAAAAGAGTTTCTGATGAACCATAAGGAGTTTAAGATACTATCTACATATCGTAGGGCATACCTTGTTGAGGATCGTGAGGAGGATAGGGATTACCAAGAAACGTTGGAAGAAAGGATAGAGAAGATGAAAGAAGATTTAGTGAGGTACTGTAATGGCAGCAAAACAATATGGTGAAACAAACTCAGAGTTTACAAGAACAATTCGTGTACCATCTAGAAGTGTGGAACCTGAAGAGCAGGAGCAAGTCCAAGTAGTGGAGTCATTCCCTATTGGTATCAAGGCTATGCTTTGTTATATTAAATATGTGGAGGCCCTAGAAAAGGATAAGAGGGCGTTTGCCCAGTTCTGTATTGACAATCCGGATGTGCCGTCATCTGATCTAGCCAAAGAAGCCTACGTAGACTTTTACATAACCCAGGCTATGGGTCTTAAGAGCATCCTTAGCTCAGTACTTTCTCAGGCCCTTGCAGAGTTTAGTCAGGCAAAAAAACAGTTTCCTGATGATTACTTTTTAGGGATACTGCATATGCTAGAAATACACGGAGACTTTTTATATGATCACGCTTCTAACGATCAGATAAAGCTACTCATACTCCGGTTCCTAGTACTGGGTAGAGTATATAAACAGACAGCAACTAACAGAACTATAAATAAGCTCTTTGGCATTACAAAAAGGTTTCTTAGCTCTCCTTATGAACCATCCCATATTATACTTCTTCAGGATCGTGTTATCAGTGGAGGAGATGCGCTTATGGCGGAGGTTCAGGAAATAGAAAAGAACTGCCAACGCTTATGGAAATCTGATGAGTTTACTCATAAGTTTAAGGAATGGTCTGTTTCTAAGCTGAAGGAGGATCCATTTTATGCTAGATGATTTTATGACTGCGGCTACAAGGAACCATAACCTTCAAAGAGCCAGGCGCCATTTTAATAATGTAAGAGATGAGGTGCGTAAGATTTGTTTTAGGCAGGAGGACACAGATGATGGTATAAGGATGGCAAAAGGAATCTTCCCATTTTTGGATATACATGAGAAGATTGTGCTCACTCTTATCAAAGAGTCAAACGAGCTTACTGACATCAGTGGAGACTCAGGAGACGATCTGACTAGGCTGACTCTTGCGCATAACAAAGAAAACTGGGAAGCCCGTACAGACCTCTTAAATAAACTTGTAGGCCACCCACAGTACTACTCCATATCCTTTGAGGAGCGTATCGAGTATTCAGCAATGATACTGTGTGAGCTTGTTGGTACTGCCAAGGTAAAAAAGATGGCTATAGACCAAACCTTTGGTACATTCGGTCAGGGGGTCATTAAGAAAATACTGGAAGGTCATTGACAAAATTTATACATTGGCTGTACAGTCATGCCCACGTATATAAAACATGAGGTAAAAGGCAGGTGCTGAGATCCATCCACCAAGGCGTGGAAATAATACAAGGAGGTTACTATGACAGTAACCGCAGCACTAATCGGAGCAGTCAAATGGGGTGCCTGGGCACTCGCAAACTGCACAATCAAAGGAGCTGCCGTAGGTACAGTTAAATGGCTGTCCTGGGCTCTTTTGGTAGCTTAAGAGGAGGTACACATGTTTGTAGTACCAATGTACGGATTGAAGGGACTGGCACTGATTCTGTACCTGTTTGGAGTTCCGATACCCCCGGTCCTCCTTCTCCCACTTATCTTTTCATTTCTGTAAGAAGGGGAACGGTCATTGAGATGACATAAGTGGCCGTAAGACGCTAGCACTGAGAGGAAGCAAGGAACAACCTGGAATTTAGACACTGAGTGAAGCCATAGAAAACGCTGCCGAGCTCTTGCACCCCCTCTCACTATGTATGTCATACCACAGTGAAAAAGTTAGTCTATACATAAAAAGGAGAGAGGACATATCCCCTCTCCTTTTTCATTTAAGGAGGAGCCTTATGAATAGCCTTGATGGAAAAACATTTATCTATATAGATAAAAGTAGGAAAAAGATTACGGTAACTGTCCGAGTTGGATGCTATGATAACGGACGTCCAGCAATCCAGTTAATGACCAAAGGACCGGCACCTTTGGCAGTAATAACAGTGAATTTCCCTGAAGAAGAAATGACAAGCAATGAAGCAGCTATGAAAATTGGACAGGAAAATAAGATACTTGCTAAGGCGTGGTATGATACAGGATGGTTTGAGGATACAGGAAGACGTGTGAGGTCAGGCTTCTGTGCGTATCCTATATGGAAAGTCAAAGAAACGTAATCTATGATGGACATGGTCACGTGGTTCATGATAAGATCTTAAATCGGAGGGGCTTTTATGAGAAAACTTAGGGTGAATCCAAAATTTCTAGAACAACCAAAACCTAAACCTAAACCAAAAAAACCTCGTAACCCTCGTAAGAAAAAAGTGGAGTGGGGTGAGTGGGGAGTATTGGGATGGTCAGAAGGGATACCACAGTATGGGCATAGCATACAAACCCTACAGTCTATAGTGACGGTTATGCAAGAAATAGCTGCCCAGATTAAGATTAACCGTGTTAACGGAGATCCTGTAGAGGATCTGGTAGAGATGTATCGTGGCATGGCTATCTCTATCGGTATGATAGATTAGTATGCGGGGAGAGGCACCCGTCCTTTATGGAAAGGATGGAAAGGAGAGTAACTATGAGGAATACAGCTAGTCTTTTAACCCTTTACTGCAACTACAAAGAGCTATCATGAAAGAAAGAACGGATGTACTTTTTCTCAGTAAAGAAGAAATAGAGTCTCATTTCCTTTACATGCATGAAACATACGTAAAGGATGACACCCTTCGTCTTTCTCTATTGAAAGCATATGAGAAGAGTGTCTCTTTTTCAAGTCTAAGCTCTGTGGTAGCTTTTGAAACCAATAGCGTGGACGTGGTGAACTTTGCTAATGTCTTTATGTGTTTTCCCTCAGCAACTCTAAAAAGAATGCTGGTTGACCAGAAACTACTATACTTCCATGGAGTTATATCAGTAGCACTTAAGATTAAGAAAAGAGAATAATGAGGAGGCGTGTCCTATGAGAACATTGCGGATTCCATTAGAAATGCGAACAGAAGAATATATAGAGCAAACAACCAAAGCACACGTTCTCCAGGAGCTTGAGGTTTTTGTAGATAGTATTCCACGGGGGTATTCCAGGGATGACACTATCGGTGGAATTCTTTATCTGATACGGACTTATACAAAGTCCTCATCAAAAGAACAGGTAGGAAAGTTCTTGATGGACTTTATGTATCACAACGCTCAGGAGCTTGTACCAAGGTTTGCAGAGGATATGATGACCATTCTACCATCTATACCCCAGTTGGAAGAGGATCTTTGTAGACTCTTCTGCAAAGTATTATACCTATCTATAGCAAATGGCCTACTTGAGCTAAGAGAGTGGGAGAAATACGTACCAACAAGAGCGGTGCCTGAGGACACAATGTCTTTCATGGCTACTGTTAACTATATTGTTACACAGCAATCGTACAATAGGCATGATAAGCAGAGACTGTTATCTGCCTTAGTTAACTCGTATACTTATGCTCAACTGTGGTCAGTACAGGAACGTGACCTGTTCAATGAAGCAATAGGTTTCCAGGAGGGGATCAGGATCAGCTCAGACATAGATATAGGTGAGGCAGCGTCTAGGTATATGCAGTATGTCTGCCTTTCTCGTGAGTACCACAAGTTCTTAGAAATGTGCAATGATATACAGGAAAACCAACCTGAAGGCCTTTCTATAGACTATAAGCATTTCACTGCCCTTGCCCTAGAAGTAGAAAAAGCTCTTCCTTTCTGGGAAGATTAACTAAAAATAAGTAGACATCTTTTTGATCACGTGGTAACATAGCAACTATTACAATAATTTAGGAGGATCTTATGTTAAAGCCGTACGGAATGAAAATGATTATTGAGAGTCCAGCAAAGGGTGAAGCAATCACCAAATCCGGAATAGTACTTCCAGGTGGACCTGTTCGTGAGAAGTGGCTTCCAATTGAGACTAAAGTTATAGCTGTAGGACCGGGAACTGTACTTCCTAATGGTACAAAGACGTACCCAGAAGTAAAAGCTGGCGATACAGTCCTGTTATGTATTAACTCCGGAGAAGAGATTCAGGTAGAAGATGGTACATCTGTAATCGTTATTGATTCGAGAGAAGCTATCGCCGTGGTTGAAGATGGAAACGTGTCCTAACAAGGATTCGTTTATTCAAAGCATAAAAGAGATTTTAAAGTTAAAAGACAGCTACTCCAATGGGAAGGACTCTGATTCTTACCAGAGACTTACTAACACTGTAGACTCTTTTCCAATAAGAGAGTTCTTAATTTTGTCTAGGGTAAATTCAAAGACGTTTTGGAATATACACTATGACCCTAGGTACTGGAGATTGCATGTCATTACAGATGCCATGATACCCTGCTTTGCCCCACTTACTCTTTTTCAGAAAATTACCTACAAGGCTAAGCAGTTACTATGGTGCTTAAAGTATGGAATATTTCCGGATTTCTGGTCATTGGAGTTTGAGTCTCTTTCCTGGATGGATCATATTCCAGATAATATACTACATCGTATGCTGTTGGATCCTACTCTGGATTCTACTACAGCTGAAAGGGTGGTAAGATGTCTACGACAAAGAAAGCGCTAAGAAGAAAGAAGAGGAGGGAGTCATGCGAAATACACTAGAAGAACGTAGGGCCAGGCCCCTTCAACGGTTCTTTCAGCATTTTACTAGACCCATAAAGTTTAGGAGGAGGCAATGGCGAAAGGCAAAGTTTATGTGTATACTGAAAGATACTTTTCCTTACAATTATGTAAATAATCCCTCATGGGAAATAGAAATATTGAATGTTCTTCGGAGAACTATAACTAACTCAGCGAATTATGACAGATTCCTCTTACCCAGTCCTCTTTCTGAGTATAGGGGTTACTCTCTGGTCAGATCAAAAAAAGGAGTTGTCCTTGCATTACCAAAGGAAGATAAACCTGTTAAAAGCCGCTAGAAGGAGGGTCAGTTGCGAAAGACGAGTCTTGATAATATAAGCCGGAGGCTTAGCTATGTCTTACGGCATAACCCTGGAAGTATTGGTGCCACTCTAGACAAACAAGGGTGGACAGACGTAGACCTAATTTTGTCAAAGCTTAGCACGTCCATGGAAACATTAAGGGCTGTTGTAGATACTGATAACAAAGGAAGGTATTCCCTTAATGAGGATGGAACAAAGATTCGAGCAAATCAGGGGCACAGCATTAGGGTAGATCTTAATCTTAAGCCAGAGAGTGTTGTTCCTGATAAGCTGTTCCATGGTACCACAGAAAGGGCACGGCATAGCATAAAGAAAGAGGGGCTCCTTCCTATGGGAAGGCACCACGTTCACCTAACAGATGACTTAGGAACTGCTAAAACAGTTAGTATGAGGAGGAAGAGTGAGTGCTGCATTCTCGTGATAGACACTAAGAAGATGGTCCAGGATGGTGTTCTATTCTATAAATCAGAAAATGGTGTCTGGTTAGTAGACAGAGTGGACCCTACTTATATCACTGAGGTTATTATGATATAAAGTGCTATACCTAGTACTAGTTCACGTAGGAGGAACTGTGAAAGTAGAAAAAGATATAATTACTATTAAAGAGGCTGCTACTATTTTAGGGATATCTAAGCATAAGATTTATTATAAGAAAAACACAGGTGAGATTCGTATTACCAGCGCTAATAGCATACTGTGTGTATATAGGGAAGACCTTGACCTAATTAAAGAAGTTACTGCTACAAGAAGTAGTAGGGATTCGTTTGTAAAGCCAATGGCTATCTCTCAGAAAAAAACCAGGGAGATCATTGCTTACGAGCTTGGGAGGTCTCCATCTAGTCTTTTAGATAGTAAGGAGCTTTCTGAAGAGATAGGCCAGCTGCGCATAACTATCTATGCAGCAATGTCGCGTGGTAAGATCCCTGTTGTAAGGCACAAAAGATTCTTCTTCTTTAAGAGAGAAGATGTTCCTTTTATTGCTAAGCAGTTCCCGGGAACATCCGCTTCTTCAAGGAGACACCTTGCTAAAAAGAGTGTAGTAGAGGCCCTTGGTGTTGACTACAGCCAAATCATCAATAGAGTAGAGGCGGCTAGAGAGCTTGGAGTAGGGTATACCACTATTCTAAAAGCCCTTCACTACTATCGTATACCAACGGTATTTAGTCATAATACTAATATGTTTAGTCGCGAGCACCTTCCTACTCTTAGAAGGTATTCAAAAGATATTGCGCGTGAGAAAACTAAGGATAAGAAGAAAAAAGGAGCCGTTCTGATTGGTAAGCTTCTAGACATGGTGATTTCACCTTCCGACGTGCTGTTAGTCAAAGATGTGTGTGCCATTATGAAAGTGAGTAGGCAGGCCGTGTCGGCTCTTGTGATTGTCGGATCCCTGCATGCATATGTTTTCGATAAGAAGCAGTTTATCCTGAGACGGGATTTGGATAAATATCTTAATACGTTAAGTGTGTCTCCTGCCACAAAAGGAGTAATAGTGGCTAGAGACCACTTAGCCAAAGAGATGAATATTCCATTAGAAGACCTCCTAACCATTACAGAGGCGTCTGTAATTCTTAACAAATCCTATGGAGCTACTGCACGAATATATAGCAGTAAGATCAAATGCTCTCATAAATTTCCTAAGAAGAAGTTTATCCTGAGACAGGATGTTAGAGTATATACATGACTTTTATTTTTGTGGTGGGTTTTATTCTTTTTGTCGTGATATTACTACTGGCACACAAACCACGGAGTAAGCGTGTCTTGCCTACAAAGAAGAAGGCTGTGGGGTTAGAGGACGTAGAAGCGTGTTTGAAGAGGTTTGAGGAGAAGTGTCCTGACGTCAGGTCACTTCGTATAGTTCTTCATTAGCTTTTTGGTGATGTTGGCGATAGCAGCCTTTAGCATAAGCCGTTCCATGGTACTTTCTAGTGGAATTTTCTTTAATTTGTCTCTTAGTTCTTTTCTTTCTACAAGGAGTTGTTTGTGTTCGTTTGGCATTTGTGTCACCTAGGCCTTCCTTGCTGGTAGTGCTACAACACATAAAGTTGGTAAACAGGTGTATAACAATATCATGCACTTACCTCCAGACTAATACGTGGTTGTGGAAGAGTTACAAGTATTATTACTGGTACACTATCAATTAGTGTGTCTTTGTTAAAGGAGATTAAATGAACATCTTGGTGGTACTACTCGTTATTGCTTCAGTTGTTGGGGTAATTGAGGGTATTAGTAACTGTGAATGGAAAACGTTCTTCCCTTCCTTTCTAGCACTTGTATTTTGTGTAATCATTATCATTATGATGGTTATACGCATAGAAAGTGTACCATGCGATAGGGGTATAATGCACACGTCACTTATAAACGGGGACATAGCTACAGAGTTGATTGAGGTTACTCGGATCTCGTATAACTACCCCTGGTGGTACTTGCCTATGACCGCTAAACCAAAATACTATATGTTTATAGGAGGAGTATCTATCGAGGTGGGGATTGAGAAAAGAGTGGCTAGTGCTGAATAGAGGAGAACATATATTTTTGCCAAAGGAGGCGAAATGAACCTTTTTATAGGAATACTTTTTATTATCTCATTAGCTGGAGTTATAATATTTGGAATCATCAAGGAACAAAAGGGGATTGCATTCTCATGCTTTTTAAGTCTTGTATTCTGTTTAACAATTGGATACATAATGTGGGGACGCATAAAACAATCACCACCAATAGTAACGGTAGTATCAACATCTCTTATAAATGGTAACGTAACTAAAGAGTTAGTTGAGGTTACCAGAGTCGCATACGAGTTCCCTTGGTGGTTTATTACGATTGAGAATAGCAACCCAAAGTACTATGTACATGTAGGAGGAGTATCTATCGAAGTGGGGATTGAGAGGAGAAGGGCACAAAACAATTAGGAGAGAGAGAAATAAAGAATTGCACCCTGAGCTTCGAGCTGCTATCATAGAAGAACTAAAAATCAGGAAAGGGGAGTTTACTGAATGAAGAACTTTACTGCAGGCCTACTTACTTTTATTGGAGCAACCACACTAGTGACAGGAAGCCTTGTACTAACATTTATGATTTGTATGGGGATGATCGAGGGGACCCTTTACCTATGGGGTTTGGTTAAAATTATGTATGTCATTGCTAAAAGTAAATGGCTATTTTACACTGCCGCAGGTGCTATCCTTTTCACAATTGGAAGGATCGTAGATGAAGTTGCAAAGTTACTAAAAGATCAGGAGGAGCCTAATGCCTAAGGGATGTAGTGAATACAAGTGTACGAATTGTGGAAGTAAAAGCTGGACATACTGGCAGGGTGGGGAAGTTATCCTAGAAGAAACAAAGGTATGTTCTGATTGTGGAGGACCAGCAGTTTTGACAGAAATTGAAAAAGAAGAGTGTACCGCGTGTACCGCCTATGACCAGAAACTAAAAGGGATTGAATATATCATTGAGTTCTGGGCTATGAGTAGCACACCTGCAGACCGGGCACTAGAAGATATTAGAAAGGTATTGAGGGGAGAATCACCAAGTCTCTCATACATGGAGGACTGATGAAGGCTCTATCTAAGTTCACTATTGAAGAGACCAAAGTACTTCTCTTTTTAGAAGAATGTATGTACCGTAACCAAGGACGCCTTGATTTCACCAAAGTAGACGACGACACTGTTTTTATGATACGACGATGGGGAGTACAGAAGTTTATATCTCTTGAGCCCCTAGTCACGGCAGAACGTCTTGGTCTGGTTAAGCTTGAGAAGACGTATACACACGCCATACGGTTCTCATCCGATGCATGGGAGATGGCCAGTGTAGTAAGAAGGAAGCAGACTGAATGGGAGATCACTTCCTTATACGGGTCTCTTGATTATCCACCCATTCTTCCATCAGAGGCAAGGATTATGCAGTTTACTACTGGAAAAAAGAAGAAAGAAAAGATACCTAAGGTTACAACAATCCCAAAGATGTGGAAGGCTACCTCTAACGACGGGGGTGTTATGCTGTTTTCTCAGGAACCTGTATGGATAGACAACACACAGTCTGAGATTACCCACGACGGTTCATGGTATGGGGCTGAGAGTATCTGTATTCGTCATGGGAAAAAGGTTAAGTGTCCAAAGAAGACTCTTAAACAAGTAAAGGTAACTATTGAGGAGGTACCATGCTAAAAATTGCTCTAGTTCTGCTACTTACTCTGGCTGTATCTGGGTTTGCCAGGGAACTTCACTTTGACCCACAGGGTAACCTGATTGATCCAAAGCTGGATAAGCTGTATGCAGTAACCAGACACTATGGTTATCTGGTAACAACAGCTGGACATTCTCCACTGTACGAGGTATCACTGTTTGATATCACTACAAAATGGAGATTTAACATTGGTGCCGCTTATAAGTTTGTCTACACTGACTTAAACTGGTCCATCAAAAGCAGAGTCTTAGGTATAGGTCTGGTAACAGGGTACTCATTTAAGAAGCATAGGCCAGCTATTGGAGTTGCTTTTACTCTTAGATGGTTCTAAGTTTCTAACTATCTTATTGTGACGTTTAAGGCGATCTTGTGAAAGGTCGCTTTTTTATATAAAAATATAACGGGGGTTTTGGTATGATTCTTATTTGTCCAGAATGTGGTGAACGCAATAAGTTCGAACGGAATTTTCTACTTAATGTAAGTATGCATGCAGATGGTACCGGAAAACTTATAGGAACATCCACTACAAAAACCTATAAGCAGTTTATAGATAGTGCATTAGCAGCGTTATCTACTGCTGTGGACGATTACCCTAGTATATACATCTGTTCTGTGTGTGGTCATTCTCCTATATCATTGACAGACCCCTATAATTTTTATAATTTTAGTACCTCTGATGTTACTAAAAAGGCGCAAAAGAGTTGGAAGAAGACATTCATAACGTGTGGGTATACCACAGCTGAGTTTAAGCGTTTACTTATGGAAGAGCATCTGTATGATTTTTTCCGGGATATTATTACACAGATACTACAAGAACAGGAAGACAGTAAAAGCAGTAAAAGCACCAAAAAACTAAAAAGAAAAAGCCTAAGGAGATGATGTGTGATAGATAACAACATATGGAATGACTTGTTAGAAGCAATCTATGGTAATCAACCAGAACAGGTAAAGTTCTACTTATGTCTGGCAAAAGACGTAAACGACTTAGGACCGGACACCGCAACAACACTACTAATGCATGCTGCATTCGCTGGACATAAACACATCCTACTCTTGTTGCTACAAGCAGGGGCATTAGTAAGTAAGAAAGATGATGTTGGGTGGACTGCCGTTGACTATGCCTGGAGTACCCAGCACGTTGAATTAGCCCACTGGCTGACAAAAGAGGGAAAGAATAGAGAAGGTGTTAAAGTCATCGCACAGAAATGGGTAAAGTTTGGTGTTAGGTATAGCGAAAGAGGTACGGATGGCCAAGCCTAACAGATTAAGAAAACTTAACAAATGGAGGGCAGAACGCTATTATCCGCAGAATACTTCTAGTATAACCACGATGGTGTGGCAAAGGATGAGACAGAAGTGGTTTAGAAAAGGAGTTAGCACACTAGCTGTAACTTATGCAAGGAGCCTTGCTCTATTTTACTATAGAGTATCTGATTATTCTATGAGTGCTAAGCGTATGCGTGTGACTACTGGGTACCGTCTTCCTGTACGAGAGTTAACTGATGACTTAGCACATAGTGATAGGAAGGGTAGCACTGCTAACATTAAGATACTTGTAGCTTCAAACTTAATTGGTGAACTTGCTCTAAGAGAATATCAGAAGATAAAAATAAAGAAGTGGGATAAAACCATCTTCTAAAGGAGAACTTATGAAAACAACTACCTATAATGGTAACATGACAATTGAAGATTTATTGACATTTGTGTGTAGCGACTTCCTTAAAGAGGAAAAGGTTATCTACCCATTCAGACTGAAGTGTGCTAAAGACATTGCAGATAAGTGCATGGATGGTAGTAAGAAGACAATAGGAAATGCAGAAACAATGATGCTTTGGGTTAATCAGGGCCCTGGAATCAGAGAAGACCTTAAGGCCGGAACTATTGTTTACCTGGATGATGGGGAACTTGGGTGAACTACCCAAAGTCCTAAAGGCCTGGGATTTACTCTATTAAAAGATAGGAGGACAACGTTTATGGTAGACCAGCTTAACAAAGATCTTTTTCACGCTGTTCTCTCTGAGAATATAGAGGCAGCCAAGCTTTACATTAGACTAGGAGCTGATGTTAACGTAATTGACTGCTACGGCCTGACACCCATTGTGTGGGCTGCTTATAATAAGAATCAGGAAATGGTTGGTGTGCTAGAGAAGGCAGGGGCCTATCCAGCTGCGTACGTCGTGGATGTCGTAGGTATGCGTTCATAAAATAGGAGTATTGGATGATAAACAACCAAACAGCTGATGACCCTATGTTCAAAACTCAGAAACAGATATATATAGACTTTATCGAGGCTGTCTTTGATTTACAAGTGCAGACAGTAGCATTCTTTGTTCAGAGTAAGCTTGTCAATCTACAGGATATCGACATATATGGTGGAGTAGGAAGTACTAATAGTGTTCCACTAATATCACTACTAGTTAGTCGCAAGCTGGTTAACAAGGATGATCAAGAAAAATGTATTGAGATGATTAAGCTTCTGCTTAGGATGGGTACCAACCCTAATGCCGTAGACGGCTGTGGAATGACAGCCCTGCATGTAGCATTAGTCTATGGAGGAGAGAAGATTTATTACCTTGTTCCATTCATTAAGGTTATCCAGCTACTTATTAAGTATGGAGGAGACGTTACTAAGAGCATTCCAGGGTATATCAGCCCACTAGCCCAATTCGAGAGAAGCACGGTTAACGGAAGACTTGATATTCCCCACATAGCGCTGTTGCTTATAGAACCAGGTGTACTTCCTGATAGAGAGAGTGCCTTGTTTCGTCAGGCTTTCTTTAAGGCGACCAAGCTTAGAAGCATGTGCAAAGAGTTGGTGCACTCAGCTGACTTGTTACGGCTCACAGAAGAGTGGAAGACATGTCAGAGCTAAACAAAAGTCTATGCACAGCTGTGTTAGAAAATAATGTTGATGCGGCTAAGTTTTATCTTCATGTAGGAGCAGACCCTAATAGTGGAGATGGGGGCTTCTTCCCTTTAATGATTGCTGCTAGGAAAGGGTATGAGGAGATGGCGATTACCTTGTTAAAAGCAGGGGCTGATATTAATCTAGCAGATCCCTGGGGAAACACAGCAGAGATCTGGTCAGTTCATTTTGGGCATACTAAATTATCAAAAATATTAAAAGGAGAGTACAAAAAATGATACCACATTCATCATGTAAGCTTCCTCCTTTAGAAGAAGGGGCTCCAGCAAAGCTATCCCTTATTCATGACTTTGTCAGAGCTATTCTAAATGGGAACAGACAGTTCATGCAGTTTACTCTAAGAACAACAGTTATTACAGTAGAGGACATAGAAAGCTTCCTAATGGAGTGGATAGGCTCATCTTTGCTATCCTTTGTTAGTGATGTTTATTATGAGGCTGACCATGATGACATGCTAAACTGTAGCGCAGAGGATGTTACTTGGATGATACGATCCTTTATTGCTATGGGAGCAGATCCTAATAAAGCAGGGAGAAACGGAAAGCTTCCCTTATACAGTACCATAAGTAACTCTGTTTGTGATAGCATCCTTTTCCAGCGAGAACTCATTAAGGGCGGAGCTGATATTTTTAAAGAAGATTGCTATGATACCTCTTTCGTAGATGCAATACTTACCGATCTGGAAGGGGGCGGACTAGAGCTAATAACATTACTTATAGCCCCATGGGTGCCTGATGAAACTAAACTAAAACTAATAGCATGTGTAAGATCCAGTGCACCGCTAAACCATGTATTTGAGGATCATCCTTCAGATAAGTCATCAGATGATAATCTAATCACTTTGTTAAAGGAGACGTAATGAGAAATGGATTTTCTTTCCTAAACAACAAATTAGACGATCATCTCTCTGAAGCTGTCCTTCGTAGGGATGACAAGACAGTTAAGTTTCTACTGATGTCCGGAGCAAATCCAAATATTATTGTGTTTAATTATGGTCCCTATGAGCAAACAGCCCTTATGAATGCGGCATGGAGAGGAAATGCAAAGATTGTTGACCTGCTCATACGGTCAGGAGCAGATGTATCTTACACACGGGATGATGGGATGACGCCACTCCATCTAGCTTCTAGCTCCAGGGCTAACGCTACAAACCCTAATGTAAACACTATTGAGTGTGTACGTCTCCTTCTTGAGGCAGGAGCAGATCCTAACGCACAGCTAAACAATGGGGACACTCCTTT
>Ga0114918_10002169_pt1 | contig 17637 bp, 18 predicted proteins | sample LantaG_FD_87015 | JGI IMG/M metagenome (GOLD analysis project Ga0114918, IMG submission 87015) | Deep subsurface microbial communities from Baltic Sea to uncover new lineages of life (NeLLi) - Landsort_02402 metaG | ecosystem: Environmental > Aquatic > Marine > Oceanic > Sediment | place... | reverse complement strand
GGAGTGGCAGTATGCAGTAAGGAGTAGGGAGTATGCTTGCTGCCGGTTCAGATTGCCTGATCCCTACTTCTTACTCCTTGCTGCTTACTGTTGCCCGGATTCTACCAGCGCCTGACGCTCCACCGCCCACCACATCGCAACCCAGCTGCAGATTGCGAGAGCGGTGAGGCCGGTGAACAGCACCGGGATCAACGTGATGCATCTCACTGCAGACATCTGTCTCAGGATTTCCACGGCGGCGTCGCCGCCCAGTGCGTCAAGCAGACTGCCTGCCAGTCCAAGGCCGGCGTCTCTTGCCGCTGTCTGCTCCGGCATCAGGGCCCCTGTCACCTCACTACCTACGCCCAAGCGCAACAGGGCTGCAATGCCCGTGGTCAGGATCGCCGCGGCCTGGACGAACGCCCAAGTCGCCACCAGCATGACCGGCGCCAGTCTCCACCCCCACTTAAGGGTACGTTCCGGCAGCGATGTGGCCTCCTCCCTCGGAAGGCGTAGGGCAACCTGGGCGGCAAACTGATCTTCAGGCATCAGATGGGCGGCGACTGGGACCTCGAACAGCAGTGCCGAAAGCACCTCCAGCGCCTCGCACTCAGCGAGACAAGTCTCGCACTCAGCCAGGTGGGCTTCCACCGCTTCAGCCGTCCGGGAATCCAGTTCGTCGTCGTAGTAGGCCTGCAGTCGTGCGGTCACGTGGTTCATCAAGCCACCTCCATATAGCTTGCCAGTGCATCTCGCAGCCGGCGCCGCGCGCAGTTCAATCGGGACATTACGGTGCCTATCGGGATGTCCAACGTCTCAGCAATGTCCCGGTAGGAGAGTCCCTCGTACTCTCGCAGTATCAACGTGCTGCGGCCGGCGGCGGGCAGTGCGAGTATCGCTGCCTGCACGGCTGCTGCACGCTCCCTCTGCTCTGCACTGGCCTCTGGCCCGCCGCGATCATCCGACAACGGCAGATCATCGACATCGACCACCGGCTTGCCGCGCCTCAGTTCGCTGATGGCGTAGTTTGTGGCAATCCGGTATAGCCAGTTCCGGAATGGCGACTGCGGTCTGTAGCTGTGAAGGTGCTGCCAGGCCCGAATGAAGCACTCCTGTGCGGCGTCCTCGGCCAGGGCGGCATCACCGCACATGCGGTAGACGACATTGACGACGCCTGTTCTGTGGCGCCGCACCAGCTTGCCGAAGGCCCATCGATCGCCTGTCTGTGCCTGCTTGATGAGCAGGGCTTCCTCTGGTGCTTCCGTCACCGGTTCTGCCATCCCCTGTCCTTTGTGTTGTACCTATACAACGGGCAAGTAGGTGTATTTATTCGATGAACTCCATGAAAAGATCCCAAGAATCACGAGGAATCCTTGGGATCCAGAGGGTTCAGCGAAGCACCCCGCCGGATGCGAACTAACAGCTCGCACTACATTCGGTGAGGGTTCAGCAAAGCGTCCCGCCGGATGCGAACTAACAGTTCGCACTACGTTCGGTGAGGGTTCAGCAAAGCGCCCCGCCGGATGCGAACTAGCAGTTCGCACTACACTCGGTGAGGGTTCAGCAAAGCGCCCCGCCGGATGCGAACTAACAGTTCGCACTACGTTCGGAGACCTATGGCTTGCGTGGCTTTGCCAGGATCTCGAGGATCTCCAATTCGTGGAAGGTTCTGGGGTACGCGGGCTTGCAGACGATGGCGGTGTCTGCGCCTTCCCCGGTGCCCGCCACCGCGATAACTTCCGCATCCATGGTGACATGTCCGGCATCTGCGGCCATCAGCAGGCACTCGACCGCGACTTTCATGCCCTGTGAGAAGCGATAGAGTGTCTCGCGCACGATCTCCTCCGGCGCCCGCCCGCCGCGTTTCTCCGAGAAGGCCGCGCCGACGCCGTCGCCGAGGGCGTGAATGCCGGTGACCACTGTGATGCCCAGGTCGATCAGCTCAGCCTGCTCGGGTGGCGTCATGGGCCAGCCGAGATGCGCAAAGCCGTGGCAAAGCGTGACGGCGATCACTTGAATTCCCAGTGGGGCAAGGATAGCGTGCGCGGTGCGTGCGGTGTAGCCGTGTGAAGAGGCCACGACGACCTGTTTGATGCCCAAGGCTGTGGCGCGCTCCGCTGCGATCTGCAGCGTCGCCTCGGTGTTGACTTTGCCGGGTGTTTCGAAGATCAATGTTTTCAGTTCCATGAGCATCTCCTGGTGATGATGGTCGGGCCTTCCGGCCCGTGCCTTTGTAGTGCCAGACGAGCGCACAAATAGTCCTTGATCCGGTGTGTCGATGTTGCTGTGGGGTGGGTCATTCCTCCGTTAGCGGCTGGCACGTAGGGCACACGTAGCAGGATCCGCCCAGATACGAGATCTTCTCAATGGTCGTGCCACATACGGTGCAAGGGGTGCTCTTCGTCTTGGTGTACATGAGGGGCGTGTAGGTGCCGCGTTGGTTGAAGAGATCCCGTTCCGTGACCCGCCCGTTGGCTGCGATGGCCTTTCTGACTGTGGTGCGAATGGCTCCGTAGAGGCGGTGCCGGTCCCCATCGGTGAGACTGACGACACGTCGTCGGGGGTGTAGCTGTGCGCGGAAGAGGATGTCCTGGAGATAGCCATTCGCCACGCCCCAAATCTTGGGATCACTGACGATGAAGTACTTGATACTGCGTTTGTCGCCTGGTGGCACGGCAGCAAACAGGCTATCCAGATAGGCCTCCGTGAAGTCGTCGCTCGCCGGGGATGTTCCGTCTCGGCCTGCCCACTTGTGTGCTGCTTGCTCTGCGTGCGTCATCAGCCAGACAGCACCCCAGCCTGAGACGCTGACCGTCAGGTAGGTGCTGTCGTCGAAGTGGATCAGCAGTTGATGCTTCTTGGGGAGTGTTCCTTTCTGCTCGTGGTACAAGACGCGAAGCCCGCCATCTCCCAGCACCAACACGTGTTCTGTGCCGATGGCCGTGAAGATCAGGCTCCCGTGTGCTGCTGATGCGCCGACGACCCGATGCTGAAGTGTGTTTTCATATGTCTCCGGATCGCCATGGTAGAAGGCGAATTTGTGTGGCGAAGTATTCGCTCTCGCTGACGCGATCGTTTTCCCTGTCAAGGTCTCGTTGATTTGTCGTGCTAGTGTAACGGCTTCAGGAAGTTCAAGCATCGGTTTTCGTCTCCTATGGTTACCACAGGCCAGGCACCAGCCGGTGTCGCGTTGTCTCTGCGAACCTAGCGTACCCGGGCAGTTCGGACAACAGAGTCTTATCCTCCAGCGCCGTCCGGAGTATGTAGCCAATTACAGACCCGGCTGTGGGTATCAGGGCCCAGGGCGATCCCAGCAGGAGCGGTGTGGCGGCCTGGGCCAAGATGGCGCCCGCGTACCCCGGGTGGCGCACGACTCGGTAGGGTCCGCCCGCTGCCACCGTGTGCCCGCGCTCGGACTGGATCCGCACGCCCTCGGCGAAGAAGGCATTGGACGCCATCGCCCAGAGGAACAGCGCCAAGCCCGATACCACCCCGATGACGCCGGCGACGTGGGCAATGATCGGCAGGCCAGCGGACCAGCCAAAGCGCAGGTCCAGGCCGGCCGTGATCCAGCTGAGCATAGGGAAGACGCCGGCGGCGAGGGGGGCGAGCCACCGGTCCCATCCTTTGATACCCTCTGCGCGAATGCCTTGCTGTCGTTCCGCCAGCAGATCCGGGTCGATGGGGATGAGAATCAGCGGATGCGCAGCCAGAAAAGCTGCCAGGATACCGAGGAAGACCCAGCCCCAGACCCAGTCCACCCGACCGGCAGCGATCAAGAGGATGACAGCATAGCCCAGCCATCCCAGAATGGCCTGAGCAATCCACCGGCGGATCGCGCGACGTGTCTCGGTGGGCGTCCTTGTTGATGTGTCCAAGGTTGTCTCAAAGTCGCGAGGCGTCAAGTGCCCCGGCGACTGCTCTCCCGGCTTGGGCGCCTCGGCCTCAGGCGCAGCCTCCGGATCGGTTGACTGGGGCTCTGAGGGGGGCTGTACCGATTCCTTGGCTCTGGCGCCGAGGCCGATGGCCAGGAATGCGATGCCCGCTCCGATGAAGGGGATGCTCATGCCCTCGGTCTCTGTGGCCGTCACCGTGAGTCCCAGGGCGATCAACGCGATGCCGAGTACCAGAAACGCTTGGCAGTTCGTCTGTCTGCGAGGCTGTCTCCGTTTATCCATAGGCCAAACTTCCTCCTCGTGGTTCAGATCCGCGCAACGGCGACCAGCTGCCTGGCAGCCTGATCATACGAGGCGCCCTCGAGGTCCCCATAGATGTCCACGCGTGCGAACCCGCTGGATGTCAGAAGGCTGGCCAATTCAGCCGCCGAGTAGATCCAGTGCGAAACGTTGGTCTCTTGGACCGTACCATCCCGAATCAATATCCAGCGATTCTGCATCCGCCCCCAGTTGTCGCTGAGGGTTCGTTCCTGCAGGAAGTAGGTCCCGTCTTGCTCACGCCAGTTACGCGCCTGGAAGATGCGCGCGAGTACCTCTTTGCCCATGAGCTGGAGCACAAAGCGGCCTTCCGGCTTCAGAGAATGTGCGACGTTGACAAGAACCTTCTTGTTGTCAGCCGCGTCCTCGAAGTAGCCGAAGGAGGTGTAGAGACTGAGCACCACGTCAAAGGCTGCCGGGCGCACGAATTCACGCATGTCAGCCGTCAGAAACGCGCCGGGCAACCCCTCTTCGCGAGCCCGCTTCTGTGCTTCTGCCAGGTAGGCCGCCGTCCGGTCGACGCCGGTGACCTGATATCCTCGTCGCGCCAGCTCCAATGCATGCCGACCGACGCCGCATCCCAGATCCAGTATCGATGCGCCGGGGGGAGGTCCACAAGTTCCAGGATGGCGTCGACGTCGGCCGGTGCCGCGGCCCGGAGCTCCTCGGTGAACATTATCGGGCCGAAGGCTTCCCAGAATGCATCGTCCTCATGCCAGGCTTTCATAGAGCCACCTCCTTGTGACCGAAGGTCTTCTTCCGTGCCGGTAGAGGACTCGATGGGTAGCTTCCTGTGTGTTCAGTCTAGCATGACCAGGTGTGCTTGGCAAGCACCGCGACTTTCAGGGCGTCGGGATTCCCGGTGTGTAGCACAGACGCGCAGGATCAGCAAGCGAGCACGCTCTGCGGGTATGGGCGGGGGCCCCGGGCCCGCCCATCATCATGCTAATGGCGTAACGGTGCCGGTGTCGAGATCCAGCGAAAGGGCGACCACACCGGGGGACCCATCTGGTGGTGCGAAGCGTCGCCGGCCCGTGGGATCGAAGAGGTACGCCCCACCGGGGAAGTCTTCATCAATGGTGCGCCCGGCCTGGGTTGCCACGGCGGTCCAAATGCCATAGGTCCGTGCATAGGTCGACAGATACTTCCGGCACTCGCCTTCCCACCATTGGAAGCCAGATTGCCAGTTGCGCGTGGCTTGCTCACCGTAGAGCCCCGGAGCAGCCAGTTCAAAGACGATCGCGGCGCCTTGACGTGCGGCAGCGGCGAAGACCTCCTCGTTCCCTAGATCGGAACAGATGGCAATGCCGAAGGGGAGTCCCTTGTGATGGAAGATAGGAGCAGAACTCCCCGCTGTGTATTGGAACAGGTCATCATCCACTATGGTGCGTTTGCGGTAGATGCCTAGAAGCTCCCCGTTTCGGATGACCAGCTGCGTGACGTATGGTAGTTCGGCCGGCCGCAACTCAACGATGCCGACCAACGCTGTTGTCTCGATGTCCCGTGTGGCGGCGAGAAGACGGATGATGATATCACCGTCCAGCCGGAGCAGGGCCTCGGGATACCGCGACGGATCCACATAACCGGTCAGGCTGGCTTCCGGGAAGCCTACGATGTCCACGCCGCGATCTGCAGCCTCGCGGATGATCCGCACCGTAGCCTCCAGGTTGGCGTCGAGGGCGCCTTTCTCGCAGAGCATTTGGGCGAGCGCGATTCTGAGTTGCATGTGTGCCTCCTGAAGCATCTCGGCACCTCGGATGGAGGGTCAGGCACCCGATATCGTGCGGTGCCGATCAGACCACGGGCACGTTGGCGATCATCACTTCAGCATCCTCGGTTGCCCGGACAGTGTAGCTGTCGAGGCAGGCGGGCAAGAATGCCGATGCACCTTGTGCGTAGGTGTCTCGCTGCCCATCCCAGAGCAGGTCTACGCTGCCTCGGATGACCAAAACGACTGCTGGGCGGTCGCCCTTGGTCACATCAAGGTGAGCGCCGGCAGGCAGCACCAGTCGGGCCATTTCGAATTCCGGTGCCGGCCCGGTATAGTTGGCGGTGGTGACTCCGGAGGGCTGCGTGGTTGGATTGCCGTCAAGGATTTCGGGGATCCGGGGTGCTGTGTCCACGATCTTGATCAAAGCCGCCGCATCACGGAATTTAGGCGTCAGCCCCACGCGGACCACATTGTCCGAGCTTGCCATACACTCGATGATGTTGCCTTTCAGATAGGCATGGGGGACGCCGGCCTCGGTGAAGAGGCCCTCGCCGGCCTTGAGGTGGACAATGTTGAAGAGGAAGAGGGCGAACAGCCCGATATCCTGGCTCCCATAGCGCTCCCGAAGCTCCAGGAAGAGAGTTTCGGCCTCTTCCGGATGCTCATGCGCGGCGGTAAGTCGTTGCGCCAGGGCGTCCACAGCTGCGCCCAAAGCCACCGGATCCTCGATGGCGTGCCGGATGAGCTCGGCGAAAAGCTCTCGCGTGAGCGTTGCCTTGATGGGCTCAGAGGGCGTGGTTGTGGTGATAGTGCAGTTGACGGTATCCCGCCCGACGAAGTCCGCGATCTCGGGATAGCGAGCAAATGCGGCGACCAACTCTTCGAAGGGCTTGAACCCCATAAGCGCGGTCAAGTGGTCGAGAGCAATGGCGATTTCCGGCTTGTGGTTGTCATCGGGATAGTGCGCAGGGTCCAGCTCGTGGAGCGTCTCTGCCTGCGCCTTGGTCGGGTGGGCCTGAATCGAGAGGGATTGCCCCGCCGACAGCACTTTGAACAGGAAAGGGAGTCCGCCGAACCGAGCGTTGACGGCCCTGCCCAGGGCGGCGCGCGGCTCCTGCGCGATCCAGTCGTGCAGCAACATCAACGAACCATCTGGAAGCTCCACCTGCGATGGCGCTTTAGGGTGCGTGCCCATCCAGAGCTCGGCGTAGGGCACCCCAGGTTCCGGATCGAATTGGAGCAGGTGCGGGATGAATGCGTCGTTGTCCCTTGTCCCCCAAGCATAGTTCTGAATCTGGTTATGCAGTCTGTATGGACGCGCGGTCATCTGGGTCAGTTCGCTCATTCATCGACTCCTTTGCCTGTGATCTGTTCGTGTGTGTCGCCTTTGCCCCATTGGCCACATTATACCGCACCGGCAGGATCTTGTGCCAGGACTGCAGTTGGGTTGCGCCAGAAAGAGGCGCTGGATGTTGGATATTGCGCGGTTGCCGTGGGCGTTGGTCGGAGTATAGTGACAGGCGGAGTTCTCTCAAGCTTGGGGGGGACATGACCCGACGGCTTGCTCGATGCGCTGTGTTTCTGTGGGTCACGCTGTTGTTGGCTGCGTGCCAGACCGCGGTACCTGCGGCGTCGCCCACGGTTAGTCCAACGCGGGTGATCGTCACACGATGGCCGACGCGTACCCCGACGGCGACGCACACTCCGCTGCCGACATTGACGCCAGCGGCAACCCGTACGCCATCCCCGACACCGCTGCCGGATCTGACGTTGGTGCAGCTTCGGAACCTCGCCTATCCTAATGAGCGGGCCAATGGCGAAGTAGCAGAGATGGTAGACGGCTCCTACCGCGAGCCCGCAGCCGGTGAGTCAGAATCGCTGGTTATCACGGTGGCCGACATGGTCACGTTCGGCGATCTGGATGGCGATCGCCGTGATGATGGTGCCGTGCTTCTGGTTGTGCATCCCGCCGGCGGTGGCTCATACTTCTACCTGAACATTGTATCGAGCCGTAGTGGGGACGCCGTCCCCGTGGCTACACTGGCTCTAGGTGATCGTGTCGTGCTTCGATCCATGGCGGTGGCCACGGGGCGCCTCACGCTGGAGATGCTCACCTTCGACGATGGTGATGCACCGTGCTGTCCCAGCCTGGATTCGCGCCGCATCTACGAGTTGGAGGACGGCGCACTGAGATTAGTGACACAGTGGGACGGCCCCCGACAGCGGCCCGCTGCACCACCAGTTCCGGAGCGCCGGCAGCTGCCGTTTGCGCCGGGGACGACCGCCACATGGGTCAGGGGCAGACTGTATCCCCTGGGGGACCAACGCTACGTGTTGCCGGGGCGGGCCGGCCAATCGCTGGCGCTGGGTGTCACCTCTCCTTACGAGCGCGTGTTTCTCTCGGTCCGTGGTCTTGAGGACGGCACCGTGCTCACCAGCGTCGTGTCTGAGACGACGGGGTGGTCCGGGGAATTGCCCAGCACGCAGGATTACCAGATCACGTTGGTCTCCGTTGCCGGCAGCGCGACGTCCTACGTGCTTGCTGCTGCTGTCGATCCTCCCGCGGCGACGCCGACCCCGGCGCTTGAGCTGCCGGCGGCAACGGCGATCCTCACGCCAACTCTCGCCGCCAGCACGGCCCCTATGTCCACTCAGCCCCCGGCTTTGACCGTGACACTTGCGCCGGTGGACAGTGGCTCGGTCTCTCCGCCGGCTCGCCCGGTGGTGCCTCCCGGAAGTGTGCTCTATCTTACCTTTGATAGTGGTTTTGAGGATTCGGGTTGGGCTCGGCCGGTCGCGGATGTGTTGCTTGCCTATGGTGTGCGCGGGACGTTCTTCTTGCCGGTGCCGGATGGTCCGGGCGGTGCCGCGCTGGTACAGTCCGGGCATACCGTCGGAGTCCATGGCAATACGGATCAGACCTTGGATGTGATTGGCCGGCAGGCATTGGCCCAAGCGCCGGCTCCGGCGCAAGCTGCACCGGGAACGGTCGGAACGCGCTGCATCCGACCCTCGTATGGTGCGATGGACGCTTACGCGCGCGCTTGGTTGGCTGAGGTGGGATACGACGTGGTGCTGTGGGACGCGTCACCTGTGGTGTCTGCGGCCTCGGTCGATGAGGCAGTGGCGGGGCTGCTCTCGCAGGTGCGCCCCGGCGCAGTGCTGCGTTTCCACGTTGTGGGCGACGGTGCGAAGATGGCTGCCGTACTGGAGCAGGTCTTGCCGCCGCTTGAGTCACAGGGGTACGAATTCCGGACCGTCTGTCACGGCTCGGATGTCGAATAAGGGGGAGATTGTGTCCAAAGTTGTACTCTTTTACATCTCCGCTGCGTCGGATCTGGAGACGGAGCGTGAGATTCTGGGGCGGGCGGTGGCCGATGTGCCCGGTGATCTTGACTTCCGTGTGGTTCAGTCGCCGGATGGCAACGGACTGGTGGACGTCGACGCCATCGCCTCTGCGGATGTGCACATTGTCGTTATGGGCGGTGATATACGGGCGCCTGTAGGTCTCGAGTGGCAGCTGGCTCACCGGGCCGGACGGCCTCCGGTCGTCTTCTTGCGACACGGCACGCTGCGTACGCCCTCGGGACAGGATTTCGTGCGGTTCGTCGCTCAGCTTCAGACGTGGGAACCCTTTGACAGCGGCACGATGCTGCGCGGCAAGGTGCTGATGTTGCTGGCCGATCATATCCTGGTGCATGCGGTTCGCTATGGCCTGACCGCGGAAGAGATTGTGCGACTGCACGCGTGGCGGGAGGCGTTGGCGACCTCGCCGCAAGCAGTTGATGAGGTGACCCGGGGGGGCGCCGGCGACAGTAGTATCGTGCTCTCCCGCCGGCGAATTGTGACGTCGGGTGGTGTGGTCTTGAAGAGGGAAGGTGGAAGCTGAGCCCGATGGTGGAAGAAGGTGCTCCGCCGGCCTCTGAAGATCGTCGTGGCTCTGCGGGTATTGACGCGCATCCCGCGCTATGCTATGATGAGGGTGTATCCTGACATGTCCTCATCACGCTGTCGCATCGCGACACGACACCCAACTGCGATCAGAACCAGCATTTCTGGACTCGTCGATCTCCAGCCTTTGATGCCAAGTGGCCGATTGCACGCGTACGCCCTGACCAGGGCATAAGTTGGCGGCGCGACTTTGGGCCGGCTCTCCGGTGATAGAGAGATCTTCACTACCTGTCGGGGCGAGTCGACCGAGGTCTAAGTAGGGCGGGGTGGTGGGCTGGTGGCGCGAGCATTCGCCGCGCGCGCTGCCGGCCCACGCTCGCTTTGGAGAGGAACCACGGTTCTTGTTTCTGACCGTTAGGGTTTGCTGGACGTGGACGGCTGCCCAGCAACCCTGGACCGCGCAAACACAGAGAACCCTAAGGCTCTGTGTTGTGCGAGACTGCGCCTCCCTCAGATCCTCCGGGATAGCGCGGAATTGCTCCAGCGCGGTCTCCAGATCCTCGACGATCTCGATGGTTATTGCGCGGAGACTTGTAGGGTGGTGCACTACGCGTGTTACGATTGGTGGGTAACCACGGGATGTCCCGCGGGAGCACTGCCGTGATGTATTTTGGTTGGAATGCGTCGCCTTCTTCGTGCCGAATGGTCACCATCAACTCCTGCAACAGTGCAGTTAGCGTGCCGGCAAAGAGCCTGTGTGCGGCGATCCAACCGCCGAGGTCGTGGTTTTCGCCCTGGCGGAGGACGTCAACTCTGTGGCGCGAGGTTGGGGCCAATCACGCCGGGGATGCGGCTATGCCACCAGCGCTGTTCGTTGGGGAAGGCGTGCCCGTTGACCTCTTGCATTGCGACCCAAGCGCGCCTCGATTGCGAAATCGCCATATGGCGGCTTCTGGATAGTCTCTTCTGAAGTATGATAAAGAATAGTGGGGGGATTGGAGTGTGCAGGCTATCTGCGGATAGCGGGACGGCATATCAATGGTTGCTACGGGCATCATAGTGGTCACAATCCGGTTGAAATTGCATGTTGTGCAAAAGCAACTGTATCTCCAGGTCACCCCTCATGTATTGTCTATCAACCCGGTAACGAAACGCTATACGCAGCGGTAACGACATTCACCACTGGGTCGGACGTAGCAGAAAAGACGCCTCTGCAGCAGCCCGCGCGGGCGCGTGGTGCTCGAGGCGTTCTTGGTTTCCGGTAAGCGAGATGATCCGTGGTTGCTGGTCCCGGCTCTCCGATCGCGGCTAGAGCTGGACAAACTCCTCGACAGGCAGCACGAAGATATTGGCGCCGCCTGCGCGCACGACGACGAGCTCGCTCTCCGGTAGCCACGGGAACTCCATCTCGGCATCAAAAGGGATGAAGCGGGTGCTTCCGGGACACGCGTTGCGCACCAGGGCAAAGAAACTCGGCAGACGCCGTTCAGGGGTTCCCACGACCAGTGTAATCATCCCTTCACGCAGCAATCCGCCCACGGCGTCCACGATGGTGGCGGTGAAGTTGTGGTCCTTGAGGGTCTTGATCAGCCCCTTGGACTGCCACTGGTGGACGATGACGACGGCCAAGCGGTCGATCGTTTGTTCTTGCATGGTGCTCCTTGGCTGGTTGCGTTGCGAGCATGCTGTGGCTAGTGATTATATGAGCTGTTCGCCCTGGTGCAAATCGACCAGGGCCGGCTCGTCTCAATCACCGGCGACGCCGGCTGCTGCCATTCAGCATCGAGCCGTAATAGAACAGTGTGGATACCGACTGCACTAGCGCCGCGACGTAGGTCAGCGCCGCTGCTGTGAGCACGGTGCGCGCACCACGACGTTCCTCATCGCTGGTGAGCAGGTTGTTGCGCTTGAGCATCGCCAGACCGCGCCGGCTAGCGTCGAGTTCAACCGGCAGGGTGATCAGCGAGAAGACCGTAGCGCCTGCAAAAAGGATGACGCCGACCCAGGCCAAGTCGTAGATGCCCAGGAAGATGCCGGCCAAAAAGAGGATGGGGCCCAGCCACGACGTGAGCTTCACCATCGGGACCAAGCCTGAGCGCAGTTTGAGCAGCGCAAAGGCCTGCGAATCCTGCTGGGCGTGTCCCAGTTCGTGGGCCACGATCGCCAGTGATGCGATCGATGGCTGTTGAGCGACCCCAGGTGACAGGTGCAGCGTGTTGCTGCGTGGATCGTAGTGATCGGATAGTGTGCCACGCGCTCCCTCAATGTGCAGCTGTGTGCCAACGTCGGCCATCATGCGGCGCGCTGCATCAACACCGGTGATGCCGGCTCCGTTGGCGATCCGTGAATACTTTCGATAGGCACTCCGCACCCATGCTTGTGCCACCAGCGCCAACAGCAGCGCCGGCAGGGCAAAGATGAAGTAACTTGAGTTGAATCCATAGAACATGGTTGTGGCCTCCAAGCCTTGCTAGGTGTCCTCGCGTGGTTGTCGATCGACTCGTATAAAATAACAACATCATAGCACAAGTCCATTAGAAACACGTAGGCACGGATCTCTCCTAGATTTGGCATAATATCACACAAAATGGCACTTGCGGATAGTGGATTCCTGCCGTAGAATAGGAGCGGCTCAATAGACGAACCAACAACACACAGAAGATGGGGGAACCTAATGGCGATCATCGATCGGAATTCTGCGATTCCGCTTTACTACCAACTGAAGTTGTACTTCAAGCAACAGATTGAGATCGGCGAGCTTCGTGCCGGTGACCAGTTGCCGACGGAGGCCGAGCTATGCGAGAGACTGGGTGTGAGCCGCGCGCCGGTGAGGCAGGCGATGGCTGATTTGGCGCGGGAGGGGCTGATCTACCGGCGTGCGGGTGCCGGTTCATTCGTTGCACCCCAGGCGGCGGCTGCCCTTGTGGAGCGTACGGAGTTACGTGTGTTGGCGCACTATGATGTGCGATGGCTGTCCTCGCTGGAGCAAGCTGTGCTGGACTGGAACACGGCGCACCCTGAGCACGAGGTCGACGTCGATATCCGTATGTGTGCGCGGAACGAGTTTCATCAAGTGCTTCAGCGGTCCACGATTCGGGGCGAGGCACCGGATCTCGCTGCAATGGATTTCGTTTGGCTGAATCACTACGCCGGTGAGGGGTATCTCACCCCGCTCAACGACCTGGACGTTCGGTGGGTGGCCAACACGGCGCAGGATCTTGAGTTGCCGGTGTTGAAGAACAACACGGTGGATGGCAAGCTTTGCGGTATCCCGGTCCAGGCTGATATCGCAGGGCTGTGGTACCGCAAGGACTGGTTTGAGGCTGAAGGTGTGCGCGCGCCGGAGACCTGGGAAGCTTGGCTGAACGTTATGGATCACTTCGCTGAGCCGGAGGTCATGCAGCGCTTCGGGCATCATTACAGCGTTGTTCTGCCGGTTACTGCATCGACGGGAGAGGCTACGGTCAACCTGCTCTACCCCTTCCTCTGGATGACCGGGGGCGAGATCGTCGACGGCGACGGCCACCTGGTCATGACTCAGAACATCGAGAAAGTGTGTGAGGCCCTGCGCTTCCTGCAGACCATCACTCTGGACCGGCGCGGTTATTTGCCGAAGGACGTTTTCCGCAGCCGGTGGTGGCACCTGGCGCGTTACTTCGCCCAGGGCGATACGCCGATGATGTTGGGTGGCACTTACGAGTGGCCCCGCATTCGCGAGGAGTCGGCTTGGACGACCGAACAGGATGCTGCCAACCATCTGGGCTTTGTCCTACTGCCGCGACCCTCGCTGGATGTGACACCGGTCGGCTCCCTGGGAGGCACCAGTTGGGTGATCTTCCAGCAATCAGATGAGCAGGCGCTCAGTCTGGAATTGCTGAAGCTGATGGCGACCAGCCAGGTCTCGGCGACGTTCTGTGAGGAGAACCTGCAGATTTCGCCCTATGTCTCGGTCAACCAGCGGTTTGCCAGGCCGTCGCATCCCTGGCTTTCAAAGCTGGTGCCACTGCTGACCTATGTCCGCAACCGGCCCTTGATCCCGAACTACGGCCGGGTCTCCGGTTTCCTGCAGGATATGTTTGAGCATGTGTTGTGGGACGGTGTCGATGCTGAGGTCGCGGCCAAGAAGACGGCTCAGGCGCTGTCTGTGGTGATGACGGCGGTGTAGGAGATAGCTTTCAGCTCAGAGCTATCAGCGCTCAGCTGCAGCCATCAGACGTGTTTTGGTGGGAGAATATGGCGACGCGGACTCGATTGAGTCCGCGTCGCTTCGTCATCTGTCTGTTTCGAGATTCGGCCCTGCTTGGCGACTGACGGGGAGCGTCGGGGTTCGGGGAAAGTCCCAGAGCGCGGCCCGAGTCTACTCGAGCAGAGAGTTCCAGGGCCATCAGCGATATGTGTCTGGAGTCATCCCGCCGATGCGTGGATCGCTCAGCGGGCGACCCGGGAGGCGTTACGATTCCTCCGCGATTTGATGGGTCTTGATCCAGTCCCAATCGACCTCGTAGCCAAGGCCCGGTACGTCCCAGGGCGCGGCATAGCCTTCGCTGTCGATCTCGATCGAGGCGTCGTGAATCCCCGGTGGTCCGTAGTAGGTCTCGGGCACGAGGCGCTCGAAGTACTTGGTGTTGTAGATCGCGCAGGCGGCGTGGAGGTGCGCGATGGCTCCGCCGTGGATCGCACACATCACACCGAATCCCTCACAGATGTGGGCCGTCTTCAACACCCCGGTGAGGCCGCCTTTGTAGGCGTCCAGCGGCCCGGTGAGGATGATGTCAGCGGCGCCGGCCTGGATCTGAGCTAGGGCGTCCCACGGCCCCCCGTGGGTGGCCTCGGCGACGGCGAGCGGGATATCCAGCTCCTTGGCCAGACGCGCGAGGACGGTGACGTTGAAATGGTCTAGAGGCTCTTCATACCAGTAGAAATCCTGTTCCTCAAGACGTCTCCCAAACCAGACAGCGTCCTCGAACAGGTTGAACATGCTGGAGGCGTCATACATCAGCACTATATCGGGGCCTGTGAGTTCGCGTAGTGCTCGGCAAAGCGCCGCATCTTCCTGCAGCCGGCCCCAGGCGTGCAGCTTGATGGCTTTGTAGCCCTTCTCCAGGCAGGTTTCGGCTAACGCCATGTACTCGGCCAGAGAATCCAGCGTGACTGTGCTGGCGTAGGCCGGGATCTTGTCGCGCATTCCGCCGAGGAGCCTAAAGACCGGCGCTCCCTGCACTTTGCCGGCGATGTCCCAAAGCGCGCAGTCAACCGGGCCAACTGCGAGGCCCAGACTGGACGTGCGCAGGTTGCGCCAGAACTTCTGCCAAATGCGCTCTCGGTTGAGCGGATCCTCACCGATCAGCTGATATTTGATCTCCTCGACGTTGGCCCCCGCCGAGTAGGTTGACCAGCCCTCAATACCCTCATCGGTCAGAATTCGCAGTAGCGCTGTACGGGCGGTTGAGCCGTTGGGCATGATCCCGTCACGCCAGTGGTACGGTCCACGTTCCCATTCGACGTGGTGAATGCGGATGCCGGTGATCTTCAAGGTGAGCCTCCTATCAAGTGTCTTGTCTATTGATGGTTCGGCGTACAGCGGCCTGCCAGACCTGGTATTGATTGCCGCGCTCTTCCTCATCCATCTGCGGCTCGAAACGATCTCGGGGTGCGATGAAGGCGGCGATCTCGCTTTCATCAGACCAGATCCCTGCCGCGAGTCCGGCCAGGAACGCCGCGCCGAGCGGCGAGACCTCGGAGGAGCGGCTTCGCTCCACGGCGCACCCCAGTGTATCCGCTTGTATCTGCATAAGCAAGTCGTTGCGGCTGGCGCCGCCGTCAGCTAGAAGGATTTGCAGCGAGGTACCGGCTTCTGTCTGCATCACATCGAAGACATCTCGGACTTGGAAGGCGATGGCTTCGAGCGTTGCGCGCGCGATGTGTCCTCGCTCTACACCCAAGGTCAAGCCGGTGATCAGACCTTGGGCCGACTCCTGCCAGTGGGGGGCGCCAAGACCGACCAGCGCGGGCACGAAGGTCACGCCGGCGCTGCTTTGCACGCCGCGGGCCAGAGCCTCCAGCTCGGGCCCGGGGTCTTCCAAGCCCAGCAATTCGCCGATGAAATCCACCGCGCCGCCGGTGGTGTAGATGTTGCCTTCGAGGGCGTAGGTGGGGGAAGAATGGAGAATGGGAGAATCAGCGAATGGAGAAGATGTCACGATTGATGATTCACGATTCATCGGAGTCCTGTGAATCGTGAATGGTGAATCGTGGCTCCTCTTGACCTCTGACTTCTGACTTCGAGCCTCTGCCGTCACCCACGCCACGGTGGTCGAGAGTCCGTGCTGCGAGTAGACCGTCTCGGCCGTCGGCATCATCAGGGACGTTCCCGTGCCGTAGGTTGCCTTGATGCTTCCGGCCCGGAATCCCCCGAGGCCGAACAGGGATGCGTGGGAGTCCCCGATCAAGCTCGCGATCGGGATACCGTCGGCCAGCCTTTGTCCGCCGGGCAGGTCGAGCGGCGCCGTCGCGCCGAAGATGTGGCTTGATGGGTGGACGGTGGGCAGCACTGCGATTGGTATCCCGAAGATGTCCAGGATCTCACGGTCCCAATCGAGGTGGGCGAGGTTCATTAGCTGCGTGCGGGAAGCGTTGGTGGCGTCGGTGGCGTGCACAGCGCCGGCGGTCAGGTTCCAGAGCAGCCATACGTCCACGGTGCCGGCGCAGAGTTCTCCGGCGGCTGCCCTTGCGGCTCCCTCTGGTGTGTGATCAATCAGCCAACGAATTTTGCTGCCCGAGAACATAGGGTCGACCTGCAAGCCGGTCGTGGTCTGGAGCCGCGTTTCCAGACCCTGCGCCTTGAGTTCACGGCAGAAGGGCGCGGTGCGGCGACACTGCCAGACCACAGCCGGGCCACAAGGCTCGCCCGTCGTTCGATCCCATAGCATCGCCGTCTCGCGTTGGTTGGCGATAGCAAGCGCGGCGATGGAGGATGTGGTGCCGGCCCGCTGCAGACACCGGGCGATGGCGTTAAGCGTGCAGTGCCAGATCTCGCGCGGATCCTGCTCGACCCATCCGGGCCGAGGATAGTGTACGCCCGTGGGAACCGAGCCCCGTGAAATGACGGCCCCTCTTTGATCTACCAGCAACGCTTTGGTGTTGGTTGTTCCTTGATCAATGGCTAGTATGTAGCTCATAGGGGCTCTCTTCATTGTCACAGAGATACTGAAAGCACAGCGAGAATGGAAGAATGGAAGAATGGAAGAATGCAAGAATGGGAAAACCGAGTGGCACCGGCACCACTCAGCATCGTCGTGCCCTCCCATTCTTGATTCTGTCATTCTCCCATTCGCTGATTCTTCCCCCACGTGGTGATTATCCCAGCAGTTCGATCGCGGCCTTGGCGATATTGTCTGCCGTCAAGCCGAAGTGCTCCAGTAGGAATTCCGCCGATCCCGTGGGTGCGAAGAGACCGGGTATGCCCAAGATGCGCATCGGCACGGGGTGCGTCTGCGTCACGACCTCGGCGACGGCACTGCCGAGGCCACCGTAGACCGTGTGCTCTTCTGCGGTGACGATGGCGCCGGTTTCGGCTGCTGCTGCTACGATGGCGTCGCGATCGATGGGTCTGATGGTGGCCATATTGAGTACGCGCGCCTGGATGCCCTGTCCTGCCAACTGCGCGGCCGCGTCAAGCGCGCGGGGAACCAGGACACCACAGGCGATTAGGGTGACGTCGGTGCCCTCGCGCAGCTTCGCTGCTTTGCCAATCCGGAACTGGTAGTCGCTGCGGTGGACAACGGGTACGCCAAGCCGGCTGATGCGCAGGTACATCGGGCCCTCTGTCGCAGCCGCTACCTC
>Ga0114918_10002167_pt1 | contig 17658 bp, 11 predicted proteins | sample LantaG_FD_87015 | JGI IMG/M metagenome (GOLD analysis project Ga0114918, IMG submission 87015) | Deep subsurface microbial communities from Baltic Sea to uncover new lineages of life (NeLLi) - Landsort_02402 metaG | ecosystem: Environmental > Aquatic > Marine > Oceanic > Sediment | place... | reverse complement strand
GCCTGATCCGTGTTTGGGGCCACGACGTTCAGATAGAGATTGTTGTTCACCTTGCGGGGGAGTACCAGGGTACGCACCAGGAGGAAGGCCACGATGATGATCACTGCCACTATGGTTGGGCCGCGCTGGTCGGCTCCCAGGCCGACGCCGATCACCATCGACATGAAGAGATAGAGTAGTTCCTCGGGCTCCTTGATGGCTGTCCGGAAGCGGACGATTGAGAGGGCGCCGACGAGACCCAGGGAGAGCGCCAGCGATGACTTGACAACGGAGATCACGAGGACCGTTGTCATCGCCAGGAGCGGCAGGGATTGCGAGAACCTGGCACGGTTGGACAGGGATGTCCCGTAGCGCGTATAGATCCAGGCCAGAGTGCCGGACAGTATGATGCTGATGAGCAGGTTAGAGGCCAGCGTCGCAAGGGACAGGGGTGCTGGTGCGGTCAGGCCAAGAAGATCTTCCATGATTCAGTTCCTCCACGTGTGTCTATCTGTTGTCGATCACGCCATCGGCAAGGATGCCGAACGATGCCGGTGTGACCGGGGTGTCGCGTCCCCAAAACGTGATGCCCTGATCGTCGTCAAAGGCCGCTGTCGGACCGGGCGCCAGGACCACCAGGTTGTCGCGAGGTCCAAGGTTGAACCATGGGTCGAGAGTGCCGGCAAGACCATCGTTGCCGGCATAGAGCACCATCTGCAGATCCCAGGAGTCCATGTCGTCTTCCGGCCGGCGCCGCGCGTTGGCCGGCGTCTCGGTGGCGAGGATGCGGAGCCTGGTCCCGGCTCGCACCCTGGCAAGCGCCGGACTATCGCTGAAGACCAGCGAGCCCTCATCAGTGGCCGACTTGGTGTCGTTGTCAGTGAGGCGCCATCCCCTCAGGTCGATGCCGCCGGGACGGGTGACCAGCAGCTCAAACCAATCGCCCTCGATCTCGCCGGCGTCGTCAACGTTCACGTTGACGATCACAACGTCACCGGCCCGGACTCCAGCCCTATCGAGTCTGGTGAAGTTCGGCGTGATTGACCGCGCAGCTCCATCGATCAAGGTGATGGTGGGCTCAGCCGGCAGGTCCGGCTCAGACCATCCGGCAAAGGTGTATCCGGCGTCCGGCACAGCCGTGATCGTCGTGGTCACGCCCTGGAATGCGACGCCTCGCCAGGGCAGTATCCCTAGCAGGCTGCCATTGACGGCCACCGTGCCTGCGCCGCTCGACGATGGGTTGATGGTGAGATCGGTTGTGCCGCCGAGCCCCAGCCGCTCGACGAGGTGCCGGCGCACATAGTCCGGCCGATTATTCGCGAAGTCTCGCAGCTGCTGGATATGGTCCGCCCAGATGGACTGGCTCGGCCACCGATGGGTCTCGTATGCGAGGTCGGGTGCGAGTTCCGCCGCCAATTCGTCGATGTGGGCGATCACTGCTTGAGGTGTCAGGACCGTATTGAGCAGGTCCGCCGCACGTGACAGAAATCGAGCGCGGAACTCGGCGTTCGCCAGCAGCTTACGGAAGAGCAGCGTGTCGCGGCCCTCGGTCTCAGGATGAGTGTAGTCGAGGAGATGACTGATCATGTCTGAGTGGACTTGGCTGTAGGTATCGGCGCCGAAGCCGTTGTCGCTATCCCATACCATCCACCGCCAACGCCCGCCGGCTACCCGCGGCCTGAAAAGATGGACATTGTGTGCCGGCCAGTCGGTGTTTGCGGAGTAGATCTGGAGGATGTAGTAATTGATGAAATCGTCGATATCCATTTGACTCTGGACATAGGCGTAGGATGCCGGGTCGGCGAGGTCGTGGTTGCCAAGGTAGGTCATCAAGCTGTCCCAGTGCTTGCGATCGCCGGCGAGCACGTCACGTATGGTCGATTCCGGGGATTCGAGGAAGTCAGCGGATGCCAGACCGTAATGATCCTGCAGGAACCCCTCATCGAGGCGCTCACGGATCTGGTAGATGCCCCACGGCTCCCCATTGATAAAGAGGAGGGCCGGTTGGCTCTCGGTGGCGGCTATCCCAAGATCGAAGGCCAGTTCGGATGCCAATTGGGACCGCATCAGCGTCCAGTTGGCAAGCGGCGGATAGGCGAAATCCTGCCCTCCGTTGTGCAGGACCAGACGATTGAATGAAGTCACAGTGGATCCGGTGAACAATGGATACTCAAGCCTGGCTGGGCCATACTTGGTGCGAAAGTAGAGCCGCAGCGATTTCTTCGCCTGAGCGCGGCTTTGACGGCCGTGCACACGGATGCCTGCCCCGATGCTGAACCCCAGAGTCGGATCCGAGGCAAAATAGGTGACGTGCACGGGGCGCTCCCAGACTTCGCCCCGGGGGAGGGGATTCTCGTAGATGCCGGATTCTGCGTCCCACAGGTCCGTGGGGTCCATGATAAGGGAGACTACCGGCAGCGTGGCATCGAGGCCCATCACATATGACTCGCTGACCACCGGTCCCAGGTCACCGTCCGGCAGCACGATGCGTGCGCGGAGCACGGTGACCCCAGGTATGTCGGCTCGCAGGGGGATCGGATGTGCGTACAGCGTGCCGTCCGCTTTGGTGGGAAGCCGGCCATCAGTGGTGAAGCGGATGTCCGCACTTGGCCAGGGCGGCACGATCTCAAGGAGCACGTCGCGCTGATAGCCGCCGCCTGGGTGGGAGAAAGCCGGCACTGGGTTCACGGTCGTGTCTTCGGTGGCCTGGGAAGCCAGCGTAACTCTCACGAGAAAGAGTATGGCCAGGGCAACAGATGCGGAGAGGATACTCCACACGTGGATGTTGGGTCTAGTGTCGCGTCTGAGGCTCATAGAGGCCCTGCCGGATCTCGAGGTGTTGTCGGTTTGTAGATGCTGTTGATGAGATGATCAAGTTGTCCATTATGTTCAGCTGTTCGCCGCACACCTATGCTAATCGCCGGCTGCAGAATGTCAAATGCAGGTGGGCTCCACGGTGGGGCGCGGCTCAATCGGGAGATCCCTTCGCCTGAAACGGAGACCCCCTTCTCCCGAAACGGGGACTTTGTTTGTGTTTTCCCCCGGTGGGGGACAAGCAGAGTGATCGGTAGTGTTGCGCCTGGACGCCATCTGTCGCTTTGCCGAGACGTCACGTGGTACTACACTATGCGCCATGACCACGATGTTCTCTCCGGCTCTGAGAGCTGTGCGCAAGCCGCTAGTGCTCTGCGCGGTGCTGTTGGTGGTGCCGCTGGCATTGGCATCACTCTGGGGCATGGAGAGTATCGGCGGCAGTGCTTACCTCGCATTTCACACGGCGGAAGCCCTGGCCAGTGGGAATGCGCTTCCGTATCCGGCGATCCCCGGACAACCTCGCCTGGGCTCGCCGCTCTGGACGCTGTTCCTCTGGGCGATCACTGGGCTAGGGCTGCCACTCCCACTGACGGCGTTGGTCGTTGGTGCCCTCGGATGGGGCCTGGCCTGCGTGGCTGTGCACGCAGTGGGCCGGGACACGCAAATGCGTACCGGCGGGACGGCGGTCGCAATTCTGTTGGCCTTTAGTCCCCTCAGTGTGGCTCCGACCGTTCTGGCGACCGAGATCCCCTGGCTCCTTTGTCTGGCCTGGTGGTCGATCTGGTGTACGGTGAATGGCTATTGGCGGTTCCAGATCCTCTTGCTGGTGCTGTTTCTTTCGTTATGCCTCAACCCCGCCACGTTGGTGCTGGTTTCTCTGTTGCTTCTGACGAGGATCCGCACCGGTTCCGTCCTCCCGTGCGTAGATAGACTCCTGATATCGGCCGTTTTGGTCGGTTGGGCTGTGCTTCTCATATTGGATCTCATCGCAGATCCATTTGATATGGCGCACGTCGCTGCGTGGTTCGCCCATCTGGGTGATCTCCTGGGCGAGAGTGATTTCTATGGGTTCGGCGTGCCTTTTGCCATAACCGGCCTCGCGGTGATGCTGCGCAGGGAGTACTATCGATCGGCGACACTGCTGTTTGGCGTGGCCCTGTTTCTGAGCGACCCCGACACGGTCGGAGTGCTGGCCATCAGCGTGGTGATGTGGTTGGGTGGAGCTGGTGTCGAAGCGACGGCGCGTTGGCTCGCCGATCGGGCGCTGCTTCGTGTCTCTCGTGAAGTGTGCGTCTTGGTGGTGGCTCTGACGACTGTGCTGCCATTGACCGTGGCTCAGACGATGTCGTTGGCTCAATCCCGGCCCGTTCATCCCGATAGCCACCGGGCCCTCGAGGCCCAAGCTGCCGAGTGGGTCCGCGCCACCAGTTCACCGAACGATAGCGTGATGGGCTCGGCCCGCCTGGGCTACCTGGCTGAGCGTCCCACGCTGCTGTATGAAGGTCGAGTTCAGGATGCTGGCGAGTTGTCCACGTTGGTGTCGTATCTGCAGACTGCCCCGCCGGACGTGTGTGTCTCGTATCGTAGCCTGGCCTGGGACGATCTCCAGCGCACCGGTTGGTTTCAGAATACCTACCAGGTGGCTGCGGAGTTCTTCTCGGACTACGATCCACTGTCACCGATCAAGGTTTGGCTACGCCGGACCGTGGCCTTTGATCTGGGCCCCTATGAGACCCTGAGTGTTCGCTTGCCCGATGGCGCTGCTTGGGTTGGAGCCAACTACGAGCCGGACCGAGTCACGCCAGGGGAGACCGTCACGGTGACGCTCTTTGTCCACGAGCCGCCGGTCGTAGCAGGTACCGCATCGAGCGCCGGGGGCGGACACGCATCGATCTATCTTCGATCCCCAGGGGAAGGAGGCCGGTTTGCTCAGAGCAATGGCCCAGTAGATAGGGAGCTAGTCATCGACGATCCTGAGATCGGCTGGGTCTGGGCCGAGACCTATCTGGTGGAGACGCCGCACGATCTGCCGATGGGTGCTTACTACCTGAGTGCGTCGCTGGCTGACCAGGGCTCTGACGGCTTTGCCCATCTGTATCAGGATGAGATCACGTTCCCGATTGACCGCGTGACGCTTGGCTATGTTGTGGTGCCCTGGCGTGGGGATCTTGCCGGCGCAACGCCGGTTGAGGCAACCCCGGTTGGTGCGACGTTGAGCGCCGGTCCAGCTGCGGACTTCCCTTTCACTCTGCTGGGATACGAGACCAATGGTGAGTTCGCACCTGGTGGCGCCGTCGATGTCACGCTCTACTGGGAAGCCCAGGGAGATATGGGTGGTGCGACAGAGGCCTACTTCGTCTTTGTCCATCTGCTCGACGCCGGAGGGCATCTGGTAGCACAGCACGACGGGCCGCCCGTAGGGGGACGCTACCCGCTGGCGGCGTGGATCCCCGGTGAACCGGTACCGGATTCGCACACGCTGTCCCTCGATCCGGCATTGCCGGCCGGTATGTACACGCTCCAGGTGGGGGTCTACACGTGGCCCACCTTCGAGAGAGTGCCGGCGTGGGATGCCGTTGGGAACCGGGTGCCAGACGATGCGGTCCGTCTGGGTGATATCGCGATCCGGTAGGGCTACAGGTGGTCCGGTGGCCCTTAGCTGCGATCCCCCAACTTGGATTGGGTGGTCACAGATGACGTACTGTCTGCCATCGCGGCGTGCAACCGGTCGCTACCCCGCGTAAAATAGGACTTGACACGGGATGCGTGTGAGTATAGTATTATTAGGGATGGCAGTGTTGATATGGGCAAAATGTCTTGCATCTGTGCTGGGGGCCCTCTTTGCCGCCTATAGTGTGTGATGCTGCCGTGCACGCAGGTGTCTTCCCCGGGAGTGTACCGCGAGCTGCCAATGGCAGCAGGCGAATCACAGCCTGCACGCGCCCGCGTGTTTTGAGAGCGATGGGGCAGCCTGGTTACCGCCCCAGGAGACTCTCGGGAGATCTGGTCACTCAGCGGGGTGCCGTCATCAGTCTGCTTGCCTCGAGCTCCTTGACCCAACCAATGCTGTGCGGGGAGGGCAGTCATTGGAATCGCACAGAGTGGCGGGCACGGAGTACTGATCAACGAGCCCTAGATCTGGCGCTCAAACTCCTTGATAGGAAGCAGCTACCAGTCGAGCCTGGCATTGCTGAGGAGCCATCCCAAGATCAGCGAGATTCCTGCCTACAACGAGCGATCGGGGTCCTACGTGTCCGACTGCGCGGTTGTTGGATTCGGTGTCGCCCAGTTGGATGCCACGTTGGTTGAGCGGGCCAGTGCAGGGATCTGATTCAGTCTGTTCGAAATCACAGCGAGCAGCACCGCAACACTCCTAGTCTCAAAGGATATTCATATGACCGAAGTGGTGCAGACACACGACAAGCCGATTCTGGAAATCAAGGACCTGCAGACGTATTTCTTCCTGGAGCATGGGGCCGTGCGCGCTGTGGACGGTGTCAGCTACTCGATTGGCCGGAATGAGACGCTGGGAGTTGTGGGGGAGAGTGGCTGTGGAAAGAGTGTTACGGCGCTCTCCATTATGCGACTGATCGCGTCTCCCCCCGGTCGCATTGTGGGCGGGGAGATTCTGTTTCGTTCCAACGGCGATGATGTCATCGATCTGGCTAAGCTTGATGCGCGGGGTGCGGAGATACGCGCTATCCGTGGCGAGAAGATCGCGATGATCTTCCAGGAACCTATGACGTCGCTGAATCCGCTCCATACGGTGGGGGGGCAGATTGCTGAGACGGTGCGCCTGCATCAGGGTGTAGGGCGCGCCGAAGCAGAGGATCGGGCACTGGAGATGCTTCACAGGGTGCGCATTGGTGATCCCGAACAGCGCATCCACGAGTATCCGCATCAGATGAGCGGTGGCATGCGGCAACGCGTGATGATCGCGATGGCGTTGTCGTGCAATCCATCGGTGCTGATCGCAGACGAGCCGACCACCGCCCTGGATGTGACGGTTCAGGCCCAGATCCTGGATCTGATGCGCGAGCTCCAGGAAGATTTCGGATCATCCATTATTCTCATCACTCACAACTTGGGCGTGGTTTCGCAGATGGTCGATAACGTGGCTATGATGTATGTTGGCAAGATTATCGAATACTCCGATGTGCGCTCCGTGTTCCACAATCCGCTCCATCCCTACACACAGGGTCTGCTCAACTCAGTGCCGGTCTTCGGCCGCAAAGGCAAGCAGGTCCTCGTACCGATCAAGGGAATGGTGCCGACGCCGACTGACAAGATTGTGGGGTGTTCGTTCGCTCCCCGATGTCCCAGGGTGACGGAGATCTGCCATACTGAGTCGCCTGTCTACCAAGAGGTTGAGCCCGGTCATTGGGCTTCGTGCTGGCTGTATGGCTAACGCCATCTTCATGTGTGCGGACTGTTGATCACCCTGCTGCGCCCGATTCATCCGCGGGTTTGTGCGGTGGCAAACGTAGCCGGGTCATCTTCCAGTCATATCTATCACGAACTAAGAAAGGAGGTGCTGCTAGAGTATTGGGATGGTTGGAGGTCGTGCTCAGAGAGTAAGTTACCATTCATTTCATTCCCAAAAACTCGCAGGAGGAGATCGATGAAACCCAATCGTAATCGGTTGGTACTTGCTGTGCTGTTGCTGGTGGCATCGATGGTTCTAGCCATGTGTGCCCCAGCGGAGCCCGAGGTGGTTGTTCAGACCGTCGTAGTTGAGAAGACGGTCGAGGTTGAGGTCGAGGTTGAGAAGACCGTTGAGGTCGAGGTCGAGAAGCTGGTCGAGGTCGAGGTCGAGAAGCTGATCGAGGTACAGGGCGCGATTCCGTATCCCGAAGCGGTTCCGATGGGCTTCGGTGAGACGGGCGGGGGCGTCAATACGCTGCCGCTGGAGCAGATCATGACCTACAAGGCATTGCCGGAGTACAGCCAGCCTGCGTGGATGGACCGACTCGTTGCCAATGGCACGCTGCCTCCGGTGGAGGAACGCCTGCCCAAAGAGCCGCAGGTTATGATGTTGTCAGGCATGGAGGATGGGGTCGGTGTCTATGGCGGTGTCTGGCGTGACTTCTCGGCCTGCCCGACCGAGGGGTGGAATCTGGGCGCGGGCCAGACGCAAGGATGGTTTGGCATCAACCAGATCTATGAGGAGCCTCTGTTGTCTTCGGGCCCAATCTGGCGCCGTGACAAAGTGGAGCCGTTCCCCAACCTGGCGAAGAGCTTCGAATGGTCCGATGATGGTTACGAGCTCACGATGCCCCTCATCGAGGGGGCAAAGTGGTCGGACGGTGAGCCCTTCACCGCCGATGATGCGATGTTTACGTGGGAATACATGATTCTCGATCCCAACGTCAACAGCAGCACCTCACGCACTACCTGGCAGCTCGAGGGTGAGGACGTGAACCTGGAGAAGGTCGATGACTACACCATCAAGTTCACGTTCCCGAAGCCCTTCCCGGTGCAGATGCTCTTCAACATGGACGAGTACGACTTCTCCGTCTGGCCGGAGCATATCTGGCAGCCGCTGCATCCCGAATTCTCCGACAACGACTATGAGGCCTTTGAGAAAGCGTGGCCTGCCGACAAGCTTCCGCCTGTTACCATGGGGCCGTGGGTTGCCGTGGAGTACAAGACGGACGAGCTGATGGTCCTGAGCCGCAACCCTTACTACTGGAAGGTAGATGAGGAAGGCAATCAGCTTCCGTACCTGGACGAGGTCCGGTTTGAGAAGGGGTCCACAGGTGTGGGCCGCACGCTCAATACCCTGGCCGGCAGTGGCGATCACTCGAACCTGGAGAACCCGAGCACCTTCATCGAGACGCTCAAGCGCGCCGCGGAGCCAGATGCACACTTCACCGTCGGGTGGGGTCCCGAGATGTTGGCGTACTCACTCCATATGAACCAATCGGCGAACCTGGGCGTTGAGAGCGAGCGGGATACCGCGCTGCGCGAGCTGTTCCGAAAGTTCGAATTCCGCCGCGCGGTGAGCCAGGCGATCGACCGCGGTGGGATCGCCCAGGCGATCGTGCGTGGTCCCTTCCTGCGCGCCTGGCCCGGTGGCCTCTACCCCGGTGCCACGGAATTCGACCGGAGTTCGGTGGTCTACTATCCTTACAGTCCCGACGCCTCGCGTACGCTGTTGGCTGACCTGGGCTTTGAGGATACTGACGGCAACGGCATCCTGAACTGGACGGATGGGCCGCTGAAGGGCGAAGATCTTGTGATCGCTTTGATGGCGAATGAAGATCAGCAGGGCTCGACCAGTATCGGCCAGTCGCTGGTCCCGCTCATGGCGGATGTGGGCATCAAGGTGAACTACCGTCCGCTCAAGCCCACCGTCGCCGGCGACAACGTGGAGAACGGCACCTGGGAATGGCAGGTGGATCGGGGTGGTCAGGACTACGCCGTGCCCTTCACGGGCGCGGAAGTGCTGGCGCCGATCACGAAACAGTCCCCCCCCTGGCATCGCGAGGGTGAGGAGCCACGCGTGCTGCAACCCTTCGAGGAGGACCTGGTCAGGATCATCAACGAGTTCCGTCTGGAGCCGGATGCAGACAAGCGCAATGTACTGATGGCCGAGTACAACCATATTTACACCGAGAACGTCTATGACGTCGGTATCGTAGTCGGGCGCTACGGCCTGGCCCTGGCCAAGCGCTTCCAGAATGTGCCGGCGGGCACGCCCTGCTTCCTCTACCTGTGGACGTGGGGCAACGTCATGCCGGAGCAGGTGTGGGTAGCGCCAGAGGACCAGCTGGAATTGGTGCGCCCCAATGTGATCCCGATCTATGGCCAATAGCCCTTAGTGTCGGATCAGGCGTCGTCGAGGGAGACCTCAGCAGTCGAGGTTTCCCTCGACTCCCTTGCGCAGCTTGGCTATGTCGTTCCGGGGGTAAGGATAGGATTCAGGAGACTGGCGAATGGTCAATTATATCTTGCGAAGATTGCTGATGGCGGTCTTCGTGCTGATCGTGATCAGTGCGATCTCATTCATCGTCATCCAGTTGCCGCCCGGTGACTTTGCCCAGGTCTACAAGCAGCGCTTGATCAACCAGGGCGGTATGAAACCGCGGGAGGCCGAGGAGGCAGCTCGGGTATACCGGGAACGCTATGGCCTGGACGAGCCATATCCAATTCAGTATCTCAACTGGATCAAGGGAATCGTCACCGAGGGCAAGTTCGGCTATTCTATGGCCTATGCGCGGGATGTTGGGGAGCTAATCGCGGAGCGGCTGCCCCGCACACTGCTACTCGCGCTGATGGCACATGTTACCTCGACCATAGTGGGCGTTGGCGTCGGGATTCTGGTGGCGCCACGCCAGTACAGTATGACGGACAACGTCGCGTCCTTCGTGGCCTTCTTGTTGACCTCTGTGCCGCGATTCTGGTTTGCCTTGGTGATCATCTACCTGCTGGTGTTCACGTTCAAGCAGGAGCACGTAAGTTCGTTCTTCTCTCCGCAGTATGCGCTCGCCCCGTGGTCTCTGGCCAAGGTCTGGGATGTGATCAAGCATACCTGGCCGGTGGTTGTCATCGCCGGGCTAGGGGGGGTGGCGCGCAATATGCGGGTGATGCGGGGCAACCTGCTGGATGTGCTCAATGCGCAGTACGTGACCACGGCACGCGCCAAGGGCCTGAAAGAGTCCGCGGTGATCATGAAGCATGCCGTGCCTAACGCTCTGCACCCGATCATTATGTACCAGGGCATGGTCTTTCCCTATATGGTGCAGGGCGAGCTGGAGGCGGCAATCGTAATGAGCATACCGACAATCAGTCCGATGTTCTATGACTCGCTGGTGAATCAGGACATCTACATCACCGGGAGTATCTTGCTGATGTACGGCGTGATGCTGGTGATGGGTAACCTGTTCGCTGACGTCGCACTGGCGGCACTGGACCCACGCATCCGTTATACGTAAGTAAGTGCCTGCCGCGGATAGCAGCAGGAAAGAGTACGCCACTAGGAGTATCACAATGGTCGAAACAGGACAGACATTGCCCCCAACTCAGGAGGGCCGCGAGGGTTACTTTGAGCTCGTGTGGCGCAAGTTCCAGAAGAGCAAGCCGGCGATCATCGGGGGCTTGATGGTCTTGATGTTGGTTGTGCTATCATTCTTCTCAGGCTTTTTCTCCCCTACTGATCCGCTTGCCCTGGATATGGAAGTGGCCTTCACGCCGCCGCAGCGCCTGCACTTCATCGACAGCGAGGGGCAGGCCCACCTGCGACCCTTTACGTATCTGCAGGTCATCGAGCTTGCCCCGCAGACATTTGAGCCAATCTGGACTGAGGACACGAGCCACGCCTATGAATTGAGGCTCTTCGTGAAGGGCTGGGACTACAAGGTTCTCGGTCTGATTCCTATGCGCCGGCATCTGTTCGGCATCGAGGAAGGCGGTACGGTCTACCTGCTGGGCACGGACAAGTTTGGGCGTGATCTATGGTCTCGAGCGTGCCAGGCCGGTCGCATCTCGGTGACAATGAGCCTTTTGGGCACCTTGATCAGCGTGGCCGTTGGCTCTGTGCTAGGTGTGGTCTCCGGCTATTACGGCGGCGCGATCGATGGCATTCTGCAGCGCTTCATCGAGGTAGTGCGCAGCTTCCCGCAGCTACCTCTGTGGATGGCGCTCTCCGCTCTGATTCCACCTACGTGGGACTCGCTGCGAATCTTCGTGATGATGTCGCTCATCTTTGCGATGCTCTCGTGGACGGTGCTGGCGCGCGAGGTACGGGGCAAGGTCATGGCGTATCGGGAGACGGATTTCGTCCTAGCTGCCAGGGAGATGGGAGCCTCTGATGCACGTATCATTTTCATCCACCTTTACCCCAACTGTCTGAGCCATATCATCGTCGTGCTTACTATGTCCATCCCGCAGATCATCCTCGCCGAGGCCTTCTTGAGCTTCTTGGGCATTGGTATCCAAGAACCGTGGATGAGCTGGGGGCTCTTGATGCACGATGCGCAGAACTTGCAGACGTTGGGCACGCATCCGTGGATCATGATTCCGGTTGTCTTCATCGTCATCGCGGTGTTGGGCTTCAATTTCCTGGGCGATGGCTTGCGCGACGCTGCCGATCCCTATGCCATCGTCCGGTAAGGTGGGGATATGATAGTGCGACGACCCTGGAGAGGATTCAAGTGGTTGGTCGCGTTGGTGCCCCTGGCGGTGGGGTGTGCGCTAGCGGCACGACCTGACGCGCCAGCCACTTCAGACCTGACGACAACCGGTGTCTTGGAGAAGCAGCCAGGGGTGGTAGCATCAGCCACGCCTGAAGGTGCGGGGCCTACTGCCACGGCGGAGGACGCATCGGAGGTTGCGGAGATCGCAAAGGTGGCCGAGCCTGCAGGGGCGCTTCCGCCAGGCGTGATCGCCGGTGTGGTGCGGAACGCCGATGGGCCGGTCATCAATGCCCGGGTACGGGTGAAGCTGACTGACTACCTGACGCTTTCGGACGAGAACGGCAGTTTCCGACTGACGGCTCTGCCGTTTACGGAGCCGGTATCAGTCACAGCCTGGGCGGACGGCTACTTTGTGGGCTACAGCAATGGCCTGGCCGGAGACGTGCCGGTCACCATCACGCTCAAGCCCTATTACATCACGGATAACCTGGACTATGACTGGTTTGAGTACGATGGCGTAAAGGGGTCAGCCAGTTGTGCGCAGTGTCACCCGGCCTACGAGGAGTGGGCAGCTGATGCGCACGGCCAGGCCGCGCAGAACCCGCGCTTCATCACGATGTATGAGGGCACGGATATCCATGGCAACCGTAGCCCACAGACGACGTTCGACAAGAACGGCTATGTGTCTCCCGATCCCAGCTTGCCTTACTATGGTCCGGGCGTCAAGACGGACTATCCCGATCGCGCGTGGAACTGCGCTACGTGCCACACGCCGCTGGCCTCCAAACTCGAACCGGACAACACCTGTGGATGGTCGGGCTGTCACACGGAGTTCACTGCATCGGTCTCCGATGAGGTGCCCCAGGGCGTTGAGGCGACCGGGTTCGAAGATCCGAATGCTCTGGACGGGGTGGGCTGCGACTTCTGCCACAAGGTCGGGGACGTGTCCCTCGACCCCGGGACGAAGCTCCCGCACGCCGATCGCCCTGGCATCCTCTCGATGCGCCTGTACCGTCCTGAGGAGGGACAGGAGCTTTTCTTCGGCACCTTTGATGATGTCACTCGCCGGGTCAGCTATCTACCCCTGGAGGAAGAGAGCGCGTTCTGCGCCTCGTGTCACTATGGCGTGTTCAGCGGCGTGGTAGCGCCAGGCGAGGTCGTGGGCGGTGTGGTGGTATACAATTCCTATGGCGAATGGTTGGAAAGCCCGTACAGCGATCCCGAGACCGGACAGACCTGCCAGGACTGCCATATGCCCACGGTGGATTACGACTACTTTGTCTTCCCAGAAAAGGGAGGCCTGATCCGCGATCCCAATGGCATCCATAATCACCGGATGCCGGGCGCAAGCGATGTGGAGTTCCTGCAAGACGCGGTGACGATGACGACGACTGCCACCACGGAAGCCGGGCGTCTGGCGGTCGAGGTCGCGATCACGAACGACAATACCGGCCACCACGTGCCCACCGGGACACCGATGCGGCATCTGATCCTGGTGGTGACGGCGCAGACGGAGGATGGTGACGTGTTGCCGTTGTTGACGGGATCTACGCTGCCCGAATGGACGGGCGATTACGCCGGTATGCCGGGTGAGGCCTATGCCAAGATCCTCTACGATGAGTGGTCGGGCGAGGTGCCCACCGCTGCATACTGGCGTCCTGTGCATCTGGTGTCCGACAACCGGATTGCAGCCTACGAGACGGCCCGAACCCACTACGCCTTTGACCTGCCGGATGACGTTACCGTGATTGTCTCGGCGCGTCTTTTCTTCCGCCGGGCCTTTCAGGGGCTGGCTGAGCTGAAGGGGTGGGACGACCCGGATATCCTGATGGAAGAGGCCTCGGTCACTCTTGCGCACTGACGTGTGGTTGTGGCCGGCCAGTGGGCGGCCGGCGCGCGCCGCGATTCGGCGTATACCCTTATTCATCGAGTCGATGGGAAAATGAGTATGGAGATGCAGGACGACGTTATTCTCAGTGTCGAGAATCTGAAGAAGCACTTTCCGATTCGTAGCGGTTTTCTACAGCGCGTCGTGGGCCAAGTGAAGGCCGTAGATGGGCTCGATTTGTACATCCGCGAGCGCGAGGTGTTGGGGCTGGTCGGCGAGAGTGGCTGCGGCAAGACGACGGCTGGGCGCACGATCCTGCGCCTCTATGATCCGACCGATGGGGAGATCTGGTTCCGCAAAGAGGATGGCGAAACCGTTGAGATCTCGCAGTGGTCACAGAAACAGCTCAAGCCACTGCGCCAAGAGATGCGTATGATCTTTCAGGACCCCTTCAGCTCCCTGAACCCCCGGATGACTGTCAAGGACATCATCGGTGAACCGCTGATCATCCACAAGGTCGCCAAGGGGGCTGAGATGGAGGATCGGGTGGCGCAACTGATGCGGCATGTCGGGCTGGACCCTGAATATATGCGCCGCTACCCACATGAGTTCTCGGGCGGGCAACGTCAGCGCATCGGCCTGGCGCGCACGCTTTCTCTCCGCCCGCGGCTGATCATCGCCGATGAGCCGGTGTCGGCGCTGGACGTTTCGGTCCAGGCTCAGGTGTTGAATCTGATCGAGGAACTGCAGCAGGACATGGGATTGACCTTGCTGTTCATCGCACACGATCTCTCCGTTGTCGAGCACATCTCTGACCGGGTCGCTGTGATGTATGTCGGAAAACTTGTTGAGATGGCCGACACGGAGACGTTGCTGAGGAACCCGCAGCATCCCTATGCCGAGGCCTTGATCTCGGCGGTGCCGCCGGCCGATCCCGACATCAAGATGGCACGTATCCTCCTGGAAGGGGATGTGCCCAGTCCGGCGAATCCGCCGAGCGGTTGTCTCTTCCATCCACGGTGCAGCTACGCCAAAGACATTTGTAGCCAGCAGGTACCCGAACTGCACGAGGTAGGACCAGACCACTCTGCCAGCTGCCACTTCGCCGGCGAACTCGGCTTGCGGGGAACTGGAGATTAGCCATGAACAACAACCGGAACGATCGTCTAGCCATCCTCGCCTATGTGATTCCCATCGTCGGCCCGATTTACTTGATGATCGCCCGGCGTGAGAACACCTATGTGCAGTGTCATGCTCGCCAGATGTTGGCTCTGGCCCTTGCTCTGATCGCACTGCCGATGGCGTGGGTCGTGATTGCCTGGCCGATCTCGTGGGTTCCGATCGCGGGGGCGAGTGTCGCAGCTGCGTTGTTTGCGTTGGTAGTGGTGGGTTTTCTCTTCGGTGTGGGGATCTGGATCGCTGGCCTGCTCCAGGTCGTCCGGGGCAGCCTCAAGCCGCTGCCGTTGGTGTGGGGGTTGTCCGAGCGTTGGTTTGGTGCCGTCACGGATGAGTGAAGGTTATGTGTGTCGTCTTGTAGATTGACCTGACACTTGTTGGGTTATCCAGTTATGTAGCGATAGCGCCTGCCGCGCCTGGCTGTCTTCCCGGCCCGCAGGCGCTATCGCTTGGCTTAGGATATTGGTGGTGCGGAGCTCTACCTGGCCGCGATTTGTCATCGCTTTGACAACCTCTCGTGCCGTGCTATACCCCGAATGAGTGATGCTGAAAGGAGGATCCGTGGCAAAGAATGCCTTGGGAAAGAAAGCCTTGATCCCCGTCGCAGATGGGTCCGAGGAGATCGAGGCGGTCTGCATCATCGATACGCTGCGACGGGCCGAGGTTGACGTGACGGTAGCGTCGGTGATGGGCCGGCTGGAGATCACGGCTGCACGCGGCACGAAGATCGTGACCGATGCTCTGATTGAGGATTGCGACAACGAAACGTACGATGTGATCGTGCTGCCGGGCGGGATTCCCGGTGCGGAGCATCTGCGGGATTGTGCCGGTCTCATCGAGATGGTGACGGCGCAACGTGATAGCGGGCGGCTCTATGGCGCGATCTGTGCTTCGCCTGCCGTGGCGCTGCTGCCGCACGGTTTGGTCGCGGGCCGCCGCGCGACCTGTTTCGCGAGCTATCTGCCGGTCTTGGCTCAGGCTGCTGATGTCGAGGCTGCTGAGGATCGCGTCGTGGTCGATGGGAACCTGGTCACCAGCCGCGGGCCTGGGACCGCCATTGAGTTTGCGCTGATGCTGATTGAGATTCTCTTCAACGATCCCGCGAAAGCGGCGGCGATCGGCGAGCGGATGTTGGTGAGGTGAAAGAAGCTTACAGCTTTCAGCGATCAGCCAGGCACGGGCAGTAAGGAGTATGGAGTAAGCAGTATGGTAGGTCAATCTAGCCTACTGCTTACTTCTTACTCCTTACTGCTGATGCACAGAGATCACCACTACTTATTACATATTCTCAGGGAGACCAAATGACTACGACACTACGTGACAGGTTTTTTGGCTGCATTGCAGGGGTGCACATCGGATCGGCTATGGCCGCCCCGGTGGAGGGGTGGACGTACGAGCGGATCGAGGCGAAGTACGGCACGCTGGACAAGCTCTTGCCCTATCACCACTATCGTGCCACGACGGACTGGGTGCGCGAGCCGGGGACGACGGAGGATGGCGTCGAGCGCCAGAAACTGATGATCACCGCGATCATGCGAAAGCAGGATCGCATTACCGCGGAGGACCTGCGTGCCACGTGGGTGACGGATATGAATCCCACCGGTGCCGGTGTGGTCTCCGAGCCTTTTGAGGGAGCGCTGCTGGCGATGGCTAAGACCCCGATGCCGGCGTGCGACATTGGTCGCTACTGTGACTATGCCGGGTTGGTCTCCTTTGCCAGATCGTGTCACCCGATCGGCCTGATCAATGCAGGGGACGTGGGGCACGCCCTGGAGGATGTGCTGGAGGTCGGCCAAGTCTATCAGACATCCAACAGCCGCGGGCTTCAATGGGCAGCCGTGACGGCGGTGGGGATCGCGGAGGCCACAAAGCCGGACGCAACCGTGGACAGCGTGTTGCGTGCGATCTTCGACGTCTGCGGTACCTTCTCGGAGCGTTTTGTTCAGGACGCCGGCGTTGTCCGTGAGCTGCAGCGTGGACTCGACAAGACGGCGGGATGCAGCGACTTCCGTGAGTTGCGCACCGCGTTTGATGACATTTACAGCGGCCACGGTCTCCCCTATGCGCACAGCTATGCGAACGAGGTCGTCACCAAAGCTGTCTGTATCTTCAGAATGGTGGAGGGTGATCTGACGCAGGCGATCATCTCCGGTGTCAATATGGGACGCGATACCGACTGCATGACGGCTGTCGCTGCCGGCATCTCCGGGGCGCTGACCGGCAGTGCCGGCCTTCCCGAAGAGTGGGTGTCGCAGGTTGATTACGCCGCCACCCTTAACCCCTATACGAATACCCAGCGTACGCTGCACGAGAACGCCGATGGCTTGTATGACGCGTTTGTGGCGCGGCTGGCGAGGATGCGGGCGTATGCGGAGGAGATGGCGTCCTAGAGGACAGGAGTCAAAAGTCAAAAGTCTTGAGTCATGTCCGGTGCTGAGGTCGCGTCAGTTGCAGCGTCGTGATGTCATGACTTTTGACTTTTGACTCTTGACTTGGATTCCGTGTGCGGTATTTGACCGCCAAGATAGTCTATTCTAGGGGGGCGACTGCTTTGGCCATCCGCTACGGCGCACACTGTTATCTGTTTACCGACCGTTGGTCTGATGACCAGCTTGCCTTGCTGGACAGGGCTAGGAGGCTGGGCCTGGACTTCTGGGAGATTGCGGTGGGCGACGATGTGGTGTTCGATGCGGCGTCGACACGAGCCCGGGCTGAGTCTTTGGG